>VOFE01001068.1_pt1 | contig 112000 bp, 104 predicted proteins | sample 5384071 | NCBI WGS metagenome assembly VOFE01 (sample SAMN12384724, study PRJNA508395) | human gut metagenome | isolation source: healthy gut D | host: Homo sapiens
TAATCAGAACCACCCTTAAAAAAGGGTGGTTTGCTCTTAGGTATAACCCACGGGCCCCGGGCTCGCGTCTAAAGGCGCGGGCCCGACTTCGTCCAGGCCTAGTGCATATTGACCGTGGCGCGCCGGTCGAACCGGCGGGATCACCTCCTCTTGAAGGGGTCCCTCGTACTCCTTCACGCTCAGCTTGTCCAGCGCGATGTCGTGGGACTCCTGCTCCCTGATGTACTTGGCGATCGTCGCCCTCGTTCAGGCCGACGGTGGACACGTAGTAGCCCTCCGCCCAGAACTTCCTGTTGCCGAACTTGTACTTGAGGTTGGCGTGCCTGTCGAATATCATCAGCGAGCTCTTCCCCTTCAGGTAGCCCATGACGCTCGCGACGCTGTACTTCGGCGGGATCGCCAGCAGCACGTGCACGTGGTCTCGGCATCAGGTGCCCCTCGATTATCTCGATCCCCCTTGTACTCGCACAGCTTCCTGAGGATCTCCCCTATGTCGCCCTGATTTGGTTGTAGATCACTTTGCGCCTATACTTCGGCGTGAACACGATGTGGTACTTGCACATCCCACCCCGTGTGGGAAAGGCTGTAGGCCTTCTGGGCCATGGCGACCACCCCTTCGACTCGAATTCTTGACGGCCTGAACAATCGTCAATATCGGTCGGAGGGTGGCTTTGTAAAGCCACGTTTGTCTCCACCCGCGTAGCGGGTTTTAAAGCCGCTGCGGCCAGCAGACTAAAGTCTTGAATAAAGGCCCCACATGGAGCCCTTCTTTAAAGTCATACTGGCGGAGAGCTGGGGATGTCCGGGCATGCTACGCATGCCCTCCGGCTTCAAAGCCTGGCGGCTTTTCGCCCACGGGCTACAAACGCTTTCGCGTTTGCTTAACGCCCGTGCCCTCTCGGGTTCGAATCCCCCAGCTAACGTTGGTTCAACTAAAAAAGGGCCCCAAATGGGACCCTTCTTCAAGTCATACTGGCGGAGAGCTGGGGATTCGAACCCCAGATGCCCTTTTGGGGCATACTCGAGCAGGCGAGCACCTTCGGCCTCTCGGTCAGCTCTCCGTGACAGCCGTTCTATAGTAACCAAACAGCCAGGATGGGCAAGAGGAAATTTTCTAATTGCCTAGCATCCTTTCCTCCTTGGAAGCTTCGCCTACCCCAGCGAACGGTTGAGGGAGCCGAGCTCGTCGTTGCCCATGGTGCGCCACATTTGGAAGATGCAACCGCGTGCCAGGAAAAAGAAGCCGTTGTCGACCAGTTGAACAGCGGCATCTGCCAGCTGATTCGTCACGACGGACACTGGCGGCAGCTCGAGTCCAGCCTTGCGGATGGTCTCGACCGCTTCCTCGAACGTCGGAGGCTCGCTGACGCCCATCTCGTTCATAAGGCCCTGCATTTCTTCCAGCGCGCTACTGCCCGACTCCTCGCCGCGCGGCACCAGACGGTAACAAGCCAGCGCCAGGCCGAGCTGATCGCAATTCCAATAGGCAAACGCCAAGCGATAGAACAGGTAGCCGATTGCAGAACGATCGCTGGCAATACGTAGGCCGTGGCGCGCCACCTCGATAATCTCGTCAAAGCGCTCCAGACGCGCAAGCACGTTGATGAGCGCAAAGTGCGATTGCATGGACGAGCGCGCCAGATCGTAAAGATGGCGCACCTCGGGCAGCGCTCGTTCAAAGTCCTCTTGCTCGGCGTAAAAGCTGCAGATCTCGTGCTGGGCAAAGTACAGCGCATCGGGCGCACGAAGGATTCGCACAGAGCGGTCTTCTTCCAACACCGGTAACACCATGCGTACCAGCTGGTTATCGCAAAACTGCGTTTGAACCGGACCTGTCGCCAAAAGCTCGGCGACGGCGCACTTGGCCTCCAACTCCTCGACAAGACGGGAAAAGCCTTCAAAAGCACCTGTACGGTCAACTTTTGCCTGATCGCGCAATTCAACAACACGGGCCACGTATGGGTCGTCGTCCTCTTCCATGACCTCCAACTCGTCAGCCGTATCGGCAAGCAGCAGATCGCGCAGCGCCGGCGGCAGCGTGCGATGGTCATCACGCGGACGAGCATGAACCTCCGCAGGCTCAATCGTCTCCGGAGCGGTTGACTCATACGCCTCAAGCACACGCTTGCACGGCATATCGTCCATGTCCATGCTCTCAAGATCCTTGGCGACAGGCACGCAATCGGCCAGATAGGCCGCGCGCCCAAAGAAATACGTTGCAACAACGCGCTCGCCCTGCTCACTGTCGGGAACAGCAATCTGCACATAGCAGCGCGTGATGCAGGTGCCCGCGGCAAAACACGCTGCCGCAAGCGTGAGTGCCACGCGCGCATCGTGCTCCGCGGCCCAGATCGCGCGCGCGTCCTCGTCCAGCTCGCGCCAGGCGTCATCCTGAGCGTCGTATTCACGTTGCGGCATGGCATCAACGACAGACTGCCCAAACCGAACGAGCATAATCCCCTCGGCAACGTTTGCCCGATAGGTATAGTCAAGCCGCGTGACCACGTTGAGCGCCTCAACGATTCGCGCAAAACGGGTGCGCACGTCCCACTCGCCGCCCGGTTGGCACGAAACCGTTCCCGGCTTTGCCCACGGGTTATCGCTCGAGGCCGTATCGAGCAGTCGGGGAACATCGTTGGTCGTCTTAGCGATATGCCACGCATCAAAGAGTGCACAGCCCTCAAGGCTCGGCGAGGATGCCGCGGGGGCCAATCCAGCCCCGATGCGCTCAAGGATGCCGGAAAGGCGGTTGAGACGGCACTCTATTGCAAGCAGCATGTCAATCTCGTCCTGGTCCAGCAGGCTGCGATCAAAGTTGAGATAGAAAAGCTTTGAGCGATCAATGCGAGCCAAGCTCATCTCGGACTTGGCAGCGATGGTGCGCAGGCGGGGCAAGTCAATTTCGCTCATAAGGGCGGCGGCATAGCGCTCGATACCGCTCGGATTCTCGGCATGGTCAACGCGGTAAAGCAGCGTCTCGATAGCATCGGGGAGCGGTGCCGTGTTAAAGCCCAAAAACACCTCGACCGGCTCGGACAACTTTACGAGCTTGATCTTGTCGACAACGTTTTGCATACCCTCGTCGAGTCCGCCGGCGTCCGCCGTGTTCACAATAGCGCTTTCGGAGTTGGCAAATATCACGTAGCGCAAGAACATCGAGGCCATGAACTCGCCGTAAGGAAGGGCGCGGGTCGAATTCCATGTCTCGTGGTCGGACTGCTCGCGCATGGGGCCTTCGGGAGAGCCGGCAGTTTGCGCACACGCGCGCATTGCACCGTTGGCTTCCCTTACCATAATCTCACCAATACCGGAATCAGACTCGTCAAGGACCAGTTCCATGTCGGGATCGTTGGGCAGCGGAGCCTCGCTGACGGGGCGGTCCACCTTGTACACCTCACCCGAAACGCTTACGTAGCCCAAAAGCGACACATAACTTTTGCCAACGAATTCGACGACATAACAAGATTCATGCTGATCCTCGCCAAAGAGTTTCCAGACCACGCCATATGAGCGTCCCGCAGGCTGCTCGGGCATCGCCGGAAAGCGCTTCTTAGGATCGAGAAACCTGAGCTTGTATGTCGGACGCTCTGCCACGAAATATCACCCTGATCGGTCGTATAAAGAAATGGCCGCGAATGAAGAGCGGCATCTACTCGAAATCTTACGACTCGATAATAAATAGCCTCCATGGACCGAGGTTCGAATCCATGTTAGGTTTCCTAAAAAGAAAAGCCCCCGTTGCCGGAGGCTTTAAGTTCGATTGGTGCGGCGTATAGGATTCGAACCTATGACGTTCTGATTCGTAGTCAGACCCTCTATCCAGCTGAGGTAACGCCGCGACTTGTTGATTATTATGCACATGGACTGAATATAGGTCAAGCATTTTTTCAAAAAAGTTTATTGAATTGGATTTTTACTCATTTGAAGGAATCGATCGAGTCCGTATCCCCTGGTATGCGACAGGGCGGTTAGTTCAGATGTATCGATATATAAGAAAAGCCCCCGTTGCCGGGGCTTTAAACTCAATTGGTGCGGCGTATAGGATTCGAACCTATGACGTTCTGATTCGTAGTCAGACCCTCTATCCAGCTGAGGTAACGCCGCAACGCACGGATTATTATGCACGTGACCCCTCGATGGGTCAAGCGACAATTTGGAAAAATTTTATGAAGCACCGATTAAGTTCCTTCGCGGATCCGCACCGGCTTCGGCCGCCTGCCGGCGCCCTCGCCCGCTCGCTAAAAACGCTCCGCGTTTTCTTCACGCTCGCGCCTCGACCGAGGTTCGAATCCATGCGGTGCTTCCATAAAAGAAAAGCCCCCATTGCCGGAGGCTTTCAATTTCAATTGGTGCGGCGTATAGGATTCGAACCTATGACGTTCTGATTCGTAGTCAGACCCTCTATCCAGCTGAGGTAACGCCGCAGCGCGTTATTCATAATGCCACCGCCCCTAGGTCGCGTCAAGAAAAAATTCTCTTAAAGTCAAAAAAATTTTTAGCCGCACGCATCAAGCAACGGAAAAGCAGGTAGATGGCTCGCGCCTGCCCAAATATTTTCCCCTCCCCATGTTGTTGCCCCACATTCAAAAATGGGACGCTTGTAGCGCTTTGCACGACGCTTTTAGGACCCAAGGCACTTCCTAAAATGCCCCCGACCGATAGCCTCGTAAGTAGGAAGGGCCCATGACGGCATCCGTTGATCCACGCAGCGACTCATGGGTCGAAATGAAAAGAACGCACACGAAAGGACGAGGACCTATGAAGATCACCAAGAAACTACTGGCGGTATGCGTTGCGGCTCTTGCCCTGAGCATGGCCCTCATGGGCTGCAACGGCGGCACAAGCTCTTCCAGTGGCGGGAGCGCTTCCAAGGGCACTGCCGAGCAAAAGGAGTCCAAGAAGCCCGCGGACAACCGTATCGACTTCACCTGGTTCAAGGCCTCTGTGCCCGAGGGCTATGACGTCTGGTCCGACAGCGGCGACGGCGGCTTCGTCGGCAGCATTTGCTTCAAGAATGTCGACGAGAGCGATAAGTCCATCTCCTTTGATGTTGAGTCCGACGACGCCGAGACGCTCGTTGCCGATGAAACCGAGAGCGACGGCTACGAAGCAGGTGAAGATATCACCATCGGCAAGTACACCTGGAAGACCGTCAACTTCACCTGGAACAAGACACCGAGCGTCGAACTGATCTCCGAGATTCCCGATACCGGCCAAAGCGTCGTTATCTACCTGTTCATGACGACTCCCGACGACCCCGCCGTCAAGGCATTCCTCGAGTCCCTCGAGTTCCCCGAGAACCTCGAAGAGGCGCATAACGAGGCCAAGAACATCAGCATTGCCGACCTCTGCAAGGAAAACGGCCTCACTGAGTACAAGCCGGGAAAGTAGCCCCGCAGTTCATTTGTGTACGACAGACGTTGCTCCACACAACGGTCTGTAAGGAAAACGGAGAGGGTCGAGCAAGAAAGGACGAGAACCCATGAAGATCACTAAGAAGCTATTGGCGGTATGCGTTGCGGCTCTTGCCCTGAGCATGGCCCTCATGGGCTGCAACGGCGGTAGCTCTGCAAAGCCTGCTGGCAGCGACGCCGGCAGCGCCCCCAAGCAGGCGACCGAAAAGAAGGAGTCCAAAAAGCCCGCCGACGACCGTATCGACTTTACGTGGTTCAAGGCTTACGCACCCGAGGGCTACGACGTATGGGCGCGCAGCGGAAGCGATGGCAATGTGTCTGAAATCCTCTTCAACGGCATCGAGGATAGCAACAAAGTCATCTCCTTTGGCGTAAGCTCCACGAAGGACGCCGAGACGGTTGTCACCAACGACTCGGCCCGCGATGGCTATGAGCGTGGAGAAGACGTGACCATCGGCCGGTATACCTGGAAGACCGTCAACTTTACGTGGCACAAGACACCGAGCATGCACCTCGCGACCGATATTCCCAACTCCGGAAGAAGCGTCGAGATCACTCTCTTTATGGCGACCACCGACGACCCCGCCTGCAAGGCATTCCTCGAGTCCATTGAGTTCTGCGAAGAAGATCTTGAGGAAAAGAAGCTTGAGGCCAAGGACATTAGCATCAAGGATCTCTGCGAGGAGAACGGACTTGTCATCTCCGGAACGAGAAAGTAGCGCCAAACCCGGCATGACGCCACGCGCAGAATAGCCCGCAGGGCAGCGCGAGCGCGCGAGCAGGGCCCGATTCCCGCTTCCCCCGGGAATCGGGCCTCTTTTTGTTTTGGCCGTCTTCCGCGTCAAAACGTCGCAAGCCGCGCGCAAACAAAGGCGGCGGAGCCCCATGGCCCCGCCGCTCATCATGCGATATGTTTGCAAGAGACCTTACGCCTCGGGCACGATCTTCTCCATGCCGCCCATATAGGGACGCAGAACCTCGGGGATCGTGATGGTGCCGTCGGCATTCTGATAGTTCTCCAGAATGGCGGCCATCGTACGACCAGCCGGCAGACCAGAGCCGTTGAGGGTGTGCAGGTAGCGCGAACCCTTAAAGTTCTCGGGGGCGCGGTACTTGATGTTGGCGCGACGGGCCTGGAAGTCGCCGCAGTTGGAGCAAGAGCTGATCTCCTTGTAGGCGTTGTAACTGGGCAGCCACACCTCGACGTCGTAGGTCTGGCGGGCAGAGAAGCCCAGATCGCCGGTGCACAGGCTGATCACGCGATACGGAAGGCCCAGCTGCTGCAGCAGATACTCAGCCTCGGCAGTCATGCTCTCCAGCTCCTCGTCGGACTCCTCCGGCTTGGCGAACTTGACCATCTCGACCTTGTCGAACTCGTGCTGGCGAATGATGCCACGGGTGTCGCGGCCGGCGGAACCGGCCTCCTCGCGGAAGCACGGAGTGAAGGCGGTGTAGCGGCGCGGCAGGGTGTCGGCATCGAGGACCTCGCCGGCGTGCAGGTTGGTAAGCACGACCTCGGCGGTGGGGATCAGGAAGTTATCGCCCGAGACGTGATAGGCGTCGTCCTCGAACTTGGGCAGCTGGCCCGTACCGAACATGGTCTGACGCTTGACGACGATGGGCGGCCACCACTCCTTGAAGCCACGGCTCGTGTGCGTGTCCAGGAAGAAGTTGATAAGGGCGCGCTCCAGGCGGGCGCCGGCGCCACCGAGAACAGTGAAGCGGCTGCCGGAGAGCTTGTTGCCACGCTCGAAGTCGAGGATGTCCAGATCGGTGCCCAGATCCCAGTGCGGCTTAAAGTCGAAGTCGAACTCGCGCGGGGTGCCCCAGCGGCGACGCTCGATGTTCTCGTCCTCGTTCTTACCGTACGGGGTGGCCTCGCACGGAATGTTGGGCAGGTGAGCCATGAAGTCGTACTGCTCCTGCTCAAGCGCGGTACGGCGCTCGGCCAGACCGTCGATCTTCTCGTTGACGGCGCGCACGGCCTCCTTGGCGGCCTCGGCCTCGTCCTTCTTGCCCTCCTTCATCAGGGCGCCGATCTTCTTGGACTCGGCATTGCGCGTAGCCTGGAGCTCCTCGACCTCGGTGATGACGGCACGACGCTCGTCGTCGAGCTCAAAGAACTTCTCGCGATCCCAAGACGTCTGGCGGTTAGCCATGGCGACATCGATGGCATCGGGGTTCTCGCGTACAAACTTGATATCAAGCATTAGATCCTCCGGCGATATACATTCCATTTAGGTTGCAACCTTGTACATGTATGGGCAAGTATATACTTATGAGCGTTTACGACCCAACTCAACTACGCAAGAAGGCACCCAATGGACGCAGTTTTTTCCTTTTTGTTTGGCACCCGCACCGGTTTTGCCATCCTTTTCGCCGGCGGCATCCTGTTATTTGCGATTCTTGCCTTTGTAATGGAGAAGCGTACCCATAAGATGTACGTCGACCGCGGACCCAAGTCCGAGGATGAGGAAGACAGCTTCTGGGACTAACCTGCCAAAAAGGGACAGGTTTATTTTGGTCGGTTTTATCTGGGCAAACGCAAGCGCCCCGCAACTGGAATTGAGCCAGTTGCGGGGCGCTTATCGCTAAAAGGACAAAACCGCAGGAAAAACCTGTCAAAATAAACCTGTCCCTTTTTGGCAGGTTTTACTGGAGAGTTGCGTCGATTGCCTTGACCAGGGCACTGCGCATGCCGGCATCCTCGAGCGCAACGACGCCCTTGATGGTGGCGCCACCGGGCGAGCATACGGCATCCTTCATCGCCGCAGGATGCTGGCCAGTTGCAAGTTGCAGCTTTGCCGTACCCAGCACCATCTGGCTCACAATGCGATAGGCATCGGCACGCGGGATACCGTGCTTGACCGCCGCATCGCCCAGGGCCTCGATTGCCATGGCGACAAATGCCGGAGCGCAACCACCCACCGTGCCGCCCACAAACAGCAGGCTCGTATCGAGCTCGACCACCGCACCGAGTTTGCCAAGCAGATCAAGCACCACTGTGCTCTGCTCATCACTAAGCGTGGAAGCCTTCTCGCAAGCGATGACGCCCTCGCCCACCGAAACCGGTGTGTTGGGCACCGTCGAGATATGCGCGACGCCCGGCAGGACCTGCTCCCACTTGGCACTGTCCCAGGTCCAGGCAACCGACAGAACGACCTTTTTGGCAAGAGCATCCTTGAGCGGGGCGAATATCTTCTCGATCATGTACGGTTTGACCGCAGCGACCACGATATCGGATGCGGCGACAACCTCGGCGGCATCGTGGCAGGCGACCATGCCGCGCGCCTCGCAGCGCTCAACCAGTGTGTCGTAGCGACCCGCGCAGGCGCACATGTCGCTCGCAGCTACACCGGCAGCGATCCAGCCATCGGCCATAGCGCTCGCCATATTGCCAAAACCGACAAACCCAATCTTCATATCTCATAGTCCTCTCAGACACGCTCTTCAAAACGAAAGTTATTGTCCCACGCCATTGTTTCGTATTGCCGACCTATTTGTGATACGGCTCGCCACGACTGATCTTGCAGGCGCGGTAGATTTGCTCCAGCAGCACCACGCGCGCCAGGTTATGCGGCAAGGTAATGCGTCCAAAGCTGAGCATCTCGTCGGCGCGAGCGCGCACGTCATCGCTCACGCCGTCCGATCCGCCAATCACAAAGGCGATGTCGCTGTTACCACGCAGCATGAGATCATCGAGCCGCGCCGAAAACTCCTCGCTCGAGCGCTCTTTGCCCTCAATGGCCAGCAGGATCACATGCGCTCGAGACGGCAAGGCAGCAAGAATCGCCGCCCCCTCCTTGTCGCGCGCGGCATCCACGCCGCCCGCCTTAGCCGGGTCGATATCGGCCACCTCGCGGATATCAACCTTGGCATAGGCACCTAGGCGCTTGGCGTACTCAGCGCACGCGTCCTTCCAAAAGCGCTCCTTGAGCTTACCGACGCAAACGACGGTGTATTTCACGCGCGTCTACTCCTTCGAATCGTTTTGAACTTTGCCGGCGGTCAGCATCTGCTCGAACATCGAGGCCGACTGCGAAAAGTCGCTCGGCAGCACGACCGTTGAGGTTTTACCCGTGCGAGCGAACTCCGTCATCATCTCGGACCACTGCGTAAACATGAACAGTTGGTTGGCCTCGTCATTGCCGACACCCGTCTCCTGTATGATCTCGAGCGAATCTTTGATACCCAGCGCGATGGCCTTGCGCTGGTTGGCGATGCCCTCGCCCGCCTTTTCCATTGCCTCAGCCTCGGCGGTCGCCTCGGTGACGCGCTTGATGCGGTCTGCCTCAGCGAGCTCCTGTGCCGCAGCGCGCTTGCGCTGGGCGGCGTTGATGTCGTTCATGGAGTTCTCGACCTCGGTCGGCAGTGCAATCTTGGTGATGAGCGTCGACACGAGGGTAAAAAGCCGTAGGCGGCCATCTGCTCGGACACGGTGGCATTGACGTCCTTGGCGATGTCATCCTTCTTGGCAAAGACCTCATCGAGTGTGTAGACGGGAATCGAAGAGCGCAGGGCGTCGGTGATGAAGTCACGCATCTGGTCGACGGGCTCCTGCAGCATGTAGTAGCTCTTGTAGATACCCGAATCTGCCGGGCCGGCGCCCATGTCATAGCTCACGTGGTACTGAGCAGAGACCTCAAGGCCGATGGTCACGTTGTCCTGGGTCTTAACGTCGATGCCAAAACCGTTTTTCATGGTGCGCAGACTCACCGTGGCGGCCTTGCGGTCGATCACGGGCACCTTCATGTGGAAGCCCGCGTTGACGATGCGGTTAAACTTGCCCAGACGCTCGATGATCACGGCATGCTGCTGTTCAACGACGTAGCAGGCGTTGGGGAGCAGCAGCAACAGAATGATGATGGGAATCAAAAGGCTGGTAAGGGCAGCGATGATACCGGACAACAGCATGGTCTCTCCTCTGATAGGCACACGTTGGCATTAGGATACCCGCACGAAGCAGCTGTGTGACACCAACAAGAGGACCCGTGGTCAAAAAGGCCAAATATGAGTACTGTTACCAGTTTAGTAACAGCGTATTTGGGTCAAAACCGCCTCGTTGAACCCGAGGTCTATCGAAATTACTTCATTTTGTCTCAAGGTTGAGCCAAATTAGCGTACATCTGTTGCGCAAAATGAGCAAAAATGGCTTCATAAAATGTCTCTATTTTCATGTCAGTACTCATATTTGCCACTTTTTGACCACAGGGACATCTACCGCGCGAAATCGATATGTCAAATCTGCCAAAACGGCCCATAACAAAAGAGCTCCCATTGCTGGGAGCTCTTTCAATCAATGGTGCGGGCGAAAGGACTTGAACCTTCATGGGGTTGCCCCATACGGACCTGAACCGTACGCGTCTGCCAATTCCGCCACGCCCGCGTGCAGGAATTAGAATAACGGAGCGCCACCACGAACGCAAGAACTATTTTTGAAAAAGTTTGCAGGCATTCTCCCAAGCGGCTTGCGCGATTGTTTCGGCGTCCTCACCAGTGCGATCGACACGGTCGTTAACCAGCGCGTTTGCCGTAATGGAGATCATTGCGGGCTCGCATTCAAGACCGCGAATGGGCTCCGGAGCCATATACGGGCAATCCGTCTCGAACAAAATTCGATCGAGTGGGGTTGCCGCAAATGCCTCGCGCACGTCGTCGTTGCGCTTAAAGGTGGCCGCACCACCATAGGCGATATAGCAGCCCAGCTCCACAAAGCGCTCCATCGTGGCGCGGTCCTCGCCAAAGCAGTGCAGCACACAACCGGCCTGGGGCACGCCCACCTCACGAAGCACGTTGTAGGCGTCCACGTGCGAGGTACGCTCCTGGTCCGTGTCCTCGTGACGCAGATGTAGCTCCACCGGCACGTTACGGCACACGGCAAGCTCGAGCTGGCGCGCCATGCAGTCAATCTGCACGTTATGGGGTGCCGGCGCGATATCGTCGTCATAGTCCATGTGGTAGTCCAGGCCGATTTCGCCAATACCGGCGCATAAGGGATCATCGAGTGCGGCAACGACCTGTGCGTGAACGTCGTCGGCATAGTCCGGCGCGCCATACGGATGCACGCCGGCAAGATACTTGATCTGCGGGATATCCTGCATCGGCAGAATTTCGCGCACGAGCCAGTCACTATAGTCCGTCACGCTGCGCTTGTCGGCGATGGGGTCGAGCATCGTCACCAACAGGTCGACGCCCGCGGCTTTGGCACGCAGGAGCGTCTCGGGCACATCCTTGCCCCAGAACGACAGCAGATGTGCATGCGTGTCGGCAAGCGGCGCCAAGGGCACGGGACAAGCAACCGTCTTCTTTTTCTTGGTAAACGTCACGCGTTCGGCATTAAGCGTCATGGATTAGCTCCTGGGCCAGGCGGACAAAGTCGGCAACATCGAGCGTCTCGGCGCGCGTGGTGGATGCGATACCGCAAGCCTCAAAAGCGGCATCGAGCACGTCCTTGGCAAAGCCGTTGGCGCTCATGGAATTGCGGATGGTTTTGCGGCGCTGGGCAAATGCAGCATCAATCACGCGGGCCACAAATTCGCGATCGAGTCCTTCGGGTACCACGCCGTCAACACGGTCGATACGCACGACGGCCGAGTCCACGTGCGGCGCCGGCATAAAGCAACGCGGCGGCACCTCAAAGCGACCCGTCACCTGCGCATACAGGCCGAGCTTTGCCGTATAGCCGCCATAGGTCTTGTTGCCCGGCGCTGCGGCAATGCGATCGGCAACCTCCTTTTGCACCATGACGACGGCACGCTTGAGCGCCGGCATCGTCTGGAAAAATTGCAAAATGATCGTCGCCGCCACGTTATAGGGTAAGTTCGCGACAAATACCGTGGGCTCGCCGCCGGCAGCCTGCTCAATCTGCTCCGGGCCCACCTTAAGCGCGTCGCCCATGATAAAGCGGAAGTTGGCATAGTCGGCGGCGTGGGCGTCGAGCACCGGTTCGAGCTCAGGATCGGCCTCAATGGACGTAACGCACGCCGCTTCTTGCAGCAACGCAAGTGTCAACGTACCGCAACCCGGACCCACCTCGAGTACGCGCTCATCGCCCGTGAGCTCGGCAAGCTCGCAGATACGCTCGATCACATGATTGTCGATTAGAAAGTTCTGGCCCAGGCGATGCTTGGTCGCAAGGCCAAACTCCTCTAGCAGCTCCCTGGTGGCCGTGGGGTTTGCCAAAGGCGAAGTTGTCATGGTTGCCTCCTTAGCATGATGGCGGCGTCTTGAAACAAAAGGGCATGGACCGTGGTGGCCATGCCCTTACAGCTAAACAGCAAATTGCCGATATGGCGCTCGCGCGGTCTCTACGCCAGACGCGGGAACAGCGGATCGCCCTTCTCGACGGGCTGACCACCAGCAAGCAGGCCCCAAGCGCAAATGCCCTTGAGGTCGTCGCTCGCGGCCTCGTCCTCGCAGGACAGGCGGCGCAGAGCCTCGGCAGAAGTCTGGGGCATGAGCGGCATCAGCAGGTGAGCGGCAATGCGGATGGCCTCGAGCAGGTTGTAGATCACAAACGCCAGCTCGTCAGCCTTGGCCTCGTCCTTGGCAAGCGCCCAGGGCTCAGAGTCCTCGATGTAGTGGTTGGCGGCGTGGATGAGCTCCATGACCTCGTCCTTAGCTCCACCGTAATCGAGCACGTCCATCTTGGCCATGTAGCGCTCGACCAGACCATCGGCGATCTTTGCCAGCGGGTTGTCGAACGCATCGAACGATGCAGGCTTGGCGGGCGCGCAACCATCAAAGTACTTGCCGCTCATGTTGAGCGAACGTGAGATGAGGTTGCCCCAGCTGTTGGCCAGGTCGGCGTTGTAGACCTGCTCCATGCGATCGAAGCTGATGGCGCCGTCGGTACCGGGGACGACGTCGGTCATGAAGTAGTAGCGATAGCCCTCGACGCCCAGCATGTCGATAACGTCCTGCGGAGCGATGGCGTTGCCGCGGCTCTTGGACATCTTCTCGGCCTTGCCAGTCTCGGCATTGCGCACGGTCAGGAAGCCGTGGGCAAAGACGTGCTCGGGCAGGGCCTCGCCGATGGCCATGAGCATGGCGGGCCAAATGACGCAGTGGAAGCGGATGATGTCCTTACCCACAATGTGGAACTGCGCGGGCCAGCGATAGGCCAGCTCGGCACGCGCCTCGTCGGTGTCGACACCGTAGCCGACGGCCGTCATATAGTTGAGCAGCGCATCGAACCACACGTAGGTCACGTGACCCTCGTCAAACGGGACCTGAATGCCCCAGTCAAAGCTCGTACGGCTCACGGATAGGTCGTTAAGGCCGCCCTCGACAAAGCTGCGAACCTCGTTCATGCGGAACGCAGGCTCGACAAAGTCGGGGTGCTCGTCATAGAGCTTGAGCAGCTTGTCCTGGAAGGCGGAAAGCTTAAAGAAGTAGGACTCCTCCTGCACGCGCTCAAGCGGACGGTGGCAGTCGGGGCACAGGTGCTGGCCGACGCTGCCGTACTCCTCGTCGCCCTTCTGGACCTGCGTATCAGTGAAGTAGGTCTCGTCAGGCACGCAATACCAACCGTCGTAGCTGCCCTTATACAGGTAACCGGACTCCTTCATGCGCTCCCACAGGTACTGGACGGCATGATGCTGGCGCGGCTCGGTGGTGCGGATGAAGTCGTCGTTGGAGATCTCGAGCTTGCTCCAAAGCTCCTTGAAGTGCGGGGCCTGGCTGTCGGTCCACTCCTGCGGCGTCATGCCATGCTTGGCTGCGGCCTCGGCGACCTTCTCGCCGTGCTCGTCCATGCCGGTCAGGAACTTGACGTTATAGCCGGCGGAGCGACGATAACGGGCCTGAACGTCGGCGATGATGGTGGAATAAGCCGTGCCCAGGTGCGGATCGGCGTTGACGTAGTAGATGGGCGTCGTGATAAAGAACGAAGGCTTGCTTTGATCCATGGGGTTTGTCCTCCAGAAAAACGTTGCATACAGAGGATGATTCTAGCGCAAGGGCTGGATATCCTCCATCTATTGCATATCGAGCACCATGGCATAGACATCGCGCTTGCGGCGCGAATACTTCTGAGACAGGCGCTTGGCCACCGCAGACGCGGGCTCCCCCTCCTCGAGCGCGGCGCGGATATCCTCGCGCAGGGCCTCGTCGGGATCCGCTGCCGCGGCGCCAACCGGCACGATACCGGCCTCCTCATCCTCGCTCGGCGGCGCGATGACCAGCGCAATCTCGCCCTTTACCTCGCCGCGAGCACGCAGCTCCTCGGCAAGCTGGGCAGCGGGCCCGCGCAAGACCTCCTCGTGCAGCTTGGTGAGTTCGCGGCAGACGGCAACCTCACGCTGGGGAAAGACCTCCGTCACGGCCTCGAGCGTCGCCACGATACGATGTGGAGACTCGTAGAAGATGAGTGCGCCGGGCACCACGGCAAGGCGCTGCAAGCGGCGCACGCGGTCGCCGTGCTTTCGGCCCAAAAAGCCCTCGAAGAAAAAATGCTCGCAGGGAATGCCGGACGAAACGAGTGCCGTGACGCAAGCAGAGGGCCCGGGAATAACTTCGACGGGCACATCGGCCTCACGCGCCGCCTCGACCAGCGCCTGGCCGGGATCGGACACGCTCGGCATGCCGGCGTCCGAGGCAAAGGCGAGGGTCTCCCCCGCCAGCAGACGGTCGACCAGGCCGGCGGCGCGGCTGGCGATCACATTCTCGTCGCAACGGACAAGCGGCTTGAAATGCCCAGGTGCATCAGCAGCTTTGACGTCACGCGTGTCTTCGCAGCAGATGACATCGGCAGCGGCAAAGGCCTCGCCAACGCGCGGGGACAGGTCCCCCAGGTTGCCGATGGGCGTGCCGACCACATAGAGTTTGCCCGTATGGGCGCTGTTTTGCGTCATATCAACCTATTCAATCATGCCGCGCTCGAGCGTACCGAGCGCCGCGCGGGCGTCCCATGCTGCAATGCGCTTCTCGGTCTTCCACGTTTGGAAGAACCAGCCGGCAGCCGGCGCAAACGAAGCCAGCTGGTTGGCGATAAACACGCGCTCGTAGGCATTGCGGCCCTCGGGCGTAACCGACGAGTTGGCAAAGATCGCCGCGCCCGACCATTCGCCCACCAGCACGGGGAACCCAGTCGAAATCGCTTCTTTAAGCTCGCGCTTGTTGCGCGAAATCGCCGTCGTCAGCCCGCGGGGGCTCGTGATGTCGAGCGCATGCTCGTCGCGGTAATGGTACAGGTGAAGGTCCATGTAGACGTTCTTGTACTTGGCGCCGCGCATAAAATGCTTCCACTCGCTGGGATGCCCCGAAGACGAAAAGACGACGATCTTATCCTCGGGCATATACGAACGGACGAGCTCATAGGCATCGCGATAGAAGTTGCGCAGGTAGTGCGCCGGAATGCCATCCGTCATGGTGAAGAGGCTCTTGCGGACACTCATCTGCGGCGTATCCAGCAGCTCAATGCCCAGCAGGCTCTCGGCCTCGCCGTAGCGATCGGCCAAGCGCTCGAGCACGTCGAGTGCGACATGACGACCGTTGGTGGACGAATGCCACTCGGCAACAGCCTCTGGCGTGGCGGGCGAATCGTTGGAATCGCCCTGGCCACCGGGCACAGTTGCTAGATCAAGCAGCACGCGGATGTCATACTTGGCAGCCCACTCAATTGCACGGTCGATGTAGTCGACAACCGAGATGTAGGACGCATCGGACTCCTGTGAGCCAAAGGCATACCAAGGCACCGGCAGGCGCACGGCGTTGAGGCCGATCTGCGCCATGCGACGGAAATCATCCTCGCTCACAAACGTCTCGTAATGACGGCGCATGCGCTCGTTATAGGCGGCGGTGCCCATGGCCTCCTGCAGCTCGGCCGCATTGGATGCACCGGTCGCCGCGTATAGCGACGGGGTCACCCAAGGCTCGGGAATAAACCAGCCAGAGAGATTAACGCCGAGTATCCTCTCCATCACTGCCCCCTTTTTGAATCATACGGGCTAAGCCCGCATCGCTCTTGCATGACATATCTATCGATTTGAGTATACCCGCGCATGCAGACAGGCGACCGAACGGTCTGTAAAGTGACGCGAAAGTGGGAGGAATGTCTGGGGCAGGTGGGCACGAGATGGCGCGCGAGATGTGCACGTGTGCCGGAGGCAGGCACCGGAAAATGCATCCCGTTCTGAGCGCGAGATCTGGGACGCAGTTTCCGCCAAAGGCCGCAAAAGGAAAGCGCGTCCCATTCTGGCGCCGGATTCCGGGCCGTGCTTTCCCAAGCGGCCTTAAAGCGGAAAACGCATCCCGCTCTGGGTCAAAATAATGGGATGCATTTTCCGCGGAACCCCACAAAAAAAGAAAAAGGACCCCTTTGCAGAGGTCCTAGTCAATTCAAGGTGGCGGGGAAAGGAATCGCGTCCGCGCGCTGCGCGGACGAACCGCTGCGGCGCCTACGCGTTTACTCAGCTCCGCGCCCTCACGGGGTTCGATTCCATGTGGGAACTTCATAAAAGACGATATGAGAAAGCCATTGGGGCCGCCTCCCCCGCGGCGCAGCTTCTTTCCGCGGGCTCGGGGTGCCACAATGGGCTTTGAGTATCGGCCCGTGCGGTAGCCCTTACCGCACCTGCGGGGAGGAGGCTTCCCATGCCCCATGTTACCTCCATCGGCCTGGACGTCCACGCGCGATCGGTCGCCGCCGCGGCGTTCAACCCCTTCACCGGCGAGATGGTGCGCCGCAGCTTCGGCACCGACGCCTCCGAGATCGCGGAGTGGGCCCTCGGCTTCGAGGACCCGAGGGCGTGCTACGAGAGCGGCCCCACCGGGTTCCACATGGCGCGAGCTGCGCGCGCTCGGCCTCGACTGCGCCGTGGCCGCCGTCTCCAAGATGCAGAGGCCGGCGGCGGACGCCCGGCGCAAGAACGACCGGCGCGACGCCGAGTTCATCGCCCGCATGCTCGCCACCCACAACATCGTCGAGGTCCCGCTGCCCGACATGGCGGTCGAGGCCGCCCGGGACCTCGACCGCGCCCTCGACGACGCGACCCGCGAGCTCCGCCGCTCGAGGCAGCGCCTCAACATGTTCCTGATCAGGCTGGGCCACGTCTGGGACGAGCGCAACGCCGACGGGGCGAGGAAGAAGGCCTGGACGAGGGCCCACTGGAGGTGGGTCTCGGAGATCAGGCTCGAGGGGCCGCAGCGCGACGCGCTGGAGTACTACGTCACGGCCGCCCGCTGCGCGGAGTCGGACAGGCGGCAGCTCGAGAGGAGGGTCGTCGCGCTGGCGGGCACCGACCGCTGGCGGGCGACGGTGGAGGCGCTGTCCTGCATCAAGGGGGTCGACACCCTGACGGCCTTCAGGCTCGCGGCGGAGGCCGGGTCCTTCAGCAGGTTCCGCTCGGCGCCGGCCTTCGCGAGCTGGTGCGGACTGACCCCGTCGGAGCACTCGAGCGGCGAGTCCGAGCGGCGCGGCGGGATAACCAAGGCCGGCAACGCGCTCGCGCGCACGGCGCTCATAGAGTCCGCATGGCACTACTCCACGTGCTCCCCGAGGCCAAAGGCCCCAGCCCCCGGCACCGACGTGCCCCCGGCGATACGCTCGAGGGCGGACGACTGCACCGCCAGGCTCCACCGCCGCCGCGAGGCGCTGGCCGCGGCGGGCAAGAGCGCGTGCAAGGCCAACGCCGCCGTGGCGCGCGAGCTCGCCTGCTGGGTCTGGGAGATCGGGTGCAGGTCTGAGGGGACCGTCCTCTAGCGGCCGGCTACAACCGACTCCCGCCGGGAGGGCCCGCGCCTCGACGCATCGCCGGCGCGAGTTCACGACCTTTTTGATGGGCAGCCCCCGGGCCGCGCCCGACAAAAGACTGGATTCGTACGATAGCGCCGGACGGAGAATCGAAATGCGGTGGGGTGCGCGGACATACCGGGCTGACCGCCGGAAGCGCACCCGCAAGAGCCCGCGGATATTAGCTTGCCAGGCAAGCGTCGACTAAGCCATGCAGCGTGCGCGGGCTCTCCCGACGGGAAACGAAAAAGCCCGGTTTCAAACCGGGCTCGAACGAACATGCCTATTGACAATGGCTTTCTCATATTAGAAAAGGACCCCTTTGCAGAGGTCCTAGTCAATTCAAGGTGGCGGGGAAGGGAATCGAACCCCTGACACGAGGATTTTCAGTCCTCTGCTCTACCAACTGAGCTACCCAGCCATTTGAGGTGTGCCTTGTTTCAAGGCTTGATTAGTATAACCAAGGACGCGTTCCGGTCAACCGAGAATTTTAAAAAGTTTTTGAGCACAGCCTCGGTTCTATAAATCGGCACGTCAGAGGCATCAGCCGGCAGCAAGAAGTTTTTCGCTCAGTCCCTTAAGCCGGCACGCGTTGGAGAGCAGGGGTCGAAACAATGATTGAAGGACGCTCTAGTACAGCCCAGGCGCCGGGGCAGGAGCACATGCGCCAAGGACGAACGTTTTCGTAGCGCGCGAGGATATTGCCGTCGCGATCGATGAAGGCGATGTCGATGGGATAGGCCATAAAACACGCATGGACCGAAGAGCAGCGTGGAAACGCCATGACGAGCGGCAGGCCGTTGGCGGCAACCGGACGCCGTCCCAGCATGCCGCGCAGGCGCACGACGAACGACTCCGCCACCACAAACTCGGCCGGCGTCCAACCCAGCCTATTGAGTGCCCGCGAGTAGGCGATGTAGGACGAGACCGCGGTCACATGACCACCCCCGGACGCCATGGATCGACCGTCACCGCGCGCTCGTGCGACAACGTTGTCGGCTCCCCCAGCGAAACGCCAGCGATGCTGAGAGAAGTCGGCCACGGCTCATAGTGCATGGTGCAGGTGTAGGTCCTAAACGTACCGGATAGGGAGAGCAGGCCACCATCCGATGCCTCCGCGCCTTGCTCGCTCGACACTTCGATCCGCAAGTCATAGCCTTCCATGGCATTCAGAATTTGAGTCTGAACCGTCGCCGAGGCATCGGCAGAGCTTTCGTCGCCCTCCCCTCCGACGCCACGGCATGCGCCAACACGATGTCGGGCACCACGCGGTCGAAGCGCGCGACAGCGCTGGCAAAGATCATGACGTTGTACACGATGAGTGCCAGCACCAGCAAAACGGGCGTAACCACTGCCATCTCCACCGTCGCTTGGGCGCGCTCCTCGCGCAGACGTATGCGGATACTCATTACGACCCACCGCCCAGAGCGCCAACCAGCGTGGCGACATCGACGGTGAGTGGGACGGAGCCGCCGCCGGGCAGAGGAATCTCCGCAAGCGTGAACACCGTACCGCTAATGGTGCGTTCGACTTGATATTCCAACGCCTCGCAAAGCGCCTTGGGATCGGTCACGCCCAACGGAATATTTCGCAGTTTGTCTTGCGCTTGAGAGAGACCAGCAATGTCAGACCCCGGACTCTTAATGACGTTGGCGGAATCGGTCAGCACCGGCTTTCGCAGGCGCAAGTCGCACGGTTCCAGACCCAACGCCGCCATGGACGCCGAAACGGTATCGCCGAGCCACGATGCGATGGAACCCAACGCGCCGCTGCCCCCTCCTAGGCCTTTAATCATCTCGTCCATAAGTTCGTCGGCCGAACCTTGGATATCACCGTATCCTACGAGCAGCCGTCCCCAAACATCCATGACGCCGTCGAGCACGCCGGCAACGCCGCCCGAGCGTTCCCTCAATGTCGAGAAAAATCGCGAAAGCACGTTGTTTTGCGCCGTCGCCTCATCGGGCGCCAGCACCGCGGCAGAGATAGCACCGCGATCGCCAAGCCTGACTGCCGTGTTAAACGAAGAGTTGAGCTCATCGGGGCTCGAAATGGCACCCGAAACCGCAAAGGCGACCACGCCGTTGCGACCGGGCGGAGCGATACGCGGGCGCTCGCCCGAAAGCGCTTTAATGGCCTGGTCAAACGCATTGCCTGCACGGTCGGCCTCGTCCTCGGTCTGACGCATGAGCTCGAGCTCTTTGTTGCGGCATTCGACGTAGTCTTCCAGAGCGTCTTTGAATCGATCAAAGTGGTACTCGAAGCCGTTTTCGATAGAAGTCGAAGGAGCCGCAACGGCGCCGAGCGACGAAACGCCAAAATGGCATCTGTTGCATCTGTCCTGCCCGTCATAATCAGCAACCGAGGCCAGCCCGCCTGGCGCCCCCTTCTTATAGTTGGGGCAACTCGTTCCGTAATGCAGATACATCTTGCCATCGATGGCACTGGTTGGCCACGCCGTATCGGAATAGAGTTCCGTCGCTCGCACCTCGTCAGTGTTGCGCGGCAACAGCGGGATATAGGAAGTAACTTCATCTCCGCCCTCGGTTACATATGCACGATTGACCTCTGTACTCGCATAGGTGTAAAACGCCTTGCGCGCCGCCGACTCCGCCTTCATCTCGACGCTTGAGCCCTGAGGCGCCTCGTTTGCAAGGCGCAAGCGGTAATAGGCCTTCGCGCGATCGAGCGCCACTTGCGGCTCCCATGTGACACTCGAGGCATAGTGCTGATTCTCAATATCCGAAAGCTTCGCCAAGCTCTTCGCGCGTTCCCACATGCACGAACAGCTTCCGACTGCGCCTCTGTCCGATCCACCGCAGTCGGCAAGCCAGGCGCGTTCCTTGGCCTTTGACGTTTTCTCGGACGCTTTCTTCAGTTCCTTGGCAGCATAGTCAAGGTCTTTTGAGGTGCTCTCGATGGTATCGGTCGAGATCTCTGACCCTTTGAGCGCGGCGAAGTCCGATTCGGATGTCCTGGGCACGGCAAGCGCCGTACCGGTATAGGTCACACTATCGGTATCCTGCGCCGACACCGCCTGCGTGGCACGCGCGGCGATCAGATATGGCAGAGCCGTCTCGATTTTCTGTAAGCCTTCCGACGCGCTTTTGGCAAACTTGTTGCGCGTTTTAATGATCTCAATCCCGGTGTCGACCATATTGCCGGCAACTGGTTCGGCACCCGGGATGAGGATGGCGACCAGGCCCGTCCCGATCGTGGCAAACCCCGCCAGGCCCAAACTCAAAATGCTCGCATCGACCACCGTGGCGGCCGTGTGATAGGACGACACCACGTTGGCGCCCGCCAGTGCACCGCTATCGGCCGCCACCTGGGTGTCTCCGGCGCGCGACATGCTCCATATCGCCGCGGTCGACGAAAACAGCAGCGTAAGCACCACTAGGATGACCACGGCAGAAGAAAGCGTGGTGTAGGCGCCGTCTTCGATAAACAAGTCGATACCGGCGCGGCCCATAAAGCCGCCCCGCCTGCAGCGAGCGCTCGGTCGACAACGACCTGCAAGCCCTCGCATCGCCCGCATCAGGCAGAGCTTAATCCCATGCAGCAATCCACGAATCATAGTCCCCCTCCAGCCATTCGGGACGCGATTGATACGAGACGTCGACCTTAAGCTCGACATATCCGCCCTCACCTGCACTACCCATAGCCTGCGCAAATGCACCGATCACGGGCAGCGGTTTAACCTCGCCGGCAACGGACACGGACGAAACGTCACCCGCATCCGCCCGACCAAGCCCGATATCCCACGACAGCGGCCCGCCGGCATGGAAAATCGAGACGTTGGGCACCGCGGCAAGTCGGCGGCGGGCGAACTCCTTAAGATCGTCGTCCTCCGCCGTCGTCGTGGTCATGAGGCGCGCGGTCTCGGCGGCGGCCGACTCCATAACGGCGCGCGTGTAGAGCAGGCACACCGGCTGCAATGCGAGCAGGATGAGCGTCAGAAACGTCGGAAGCAAAAAGGCGGCCTCGACCGTGGACTGCGCCCGATCCTCGCGCGCGATATCAATACAGTGCGATGTCCTTTGGCGCCCGCGGCGGCGTCGATAACCGATGACGAAGCAACGCCATGAGACGCCGCCCGCTCGACCAGTGCCGCCAGGCGTCCATCGGTGCCGGCGCGCCAAAGCCCCGCGATCGCCAGCGCGATGGAAAGCAGCGCCACCGTGACGATGGCGTATTCAACCGTCGACTGGGCAGATTCCTCACGCAGAACAACATGCATTTCACGACCCCTCCTTTGAGTTCGTTTTTTGTGGGGTCAGACGGATCACGCGCAAACGGCACGACGCATCGCCGGCATCTGCGGCAACCGTCACCATGTCGACCCAGCCGCGTCCGTCACGCACGATGGCACCCCATACGTTGCCCTTGATGTCGAGATAGCCGCTCAGGGCCAGCTGCGCCGTGGGCACCTCGCGGTAGGCGCGCAGCAGATCTGCCGCCACCTCGGCCATCGGACGGTCCTCGGCCCATGCAAGCCGAACTGCAATCGCGTTGTCCGCGGGCAGCTCCATTGCATCGGCCGCCCGCTCATCGAGCTTCTGCAAGAAGGTTTGTGCTGTGACAGCGACGTCTGCATCGCCCGCATCTGGTGTTTCGTCTTTTTGAGGCGCCGCGGTAGAGCCCGAATCCGTATCGACGGCGGCTCCGGAGCGCTGTTGCCGCGCGGCGTTAACTCCCCAGAGCACCGCCGCTATCGCAACGACAAGGCAAGCAAACACCAGCAGCACGCCGACGGGCCGCCCGTCATCTACAGGCTGTTGATGCCCTCGCTGATAGCGTTCCATAGATCTTGGACCTTGCCCTTAAATGCAACGATGGCGATGATCGCGATCACCACGAGCACGCCGACCAAGATGGCGTACTCGGTGGTGCCTTGCGCACTCTCCTCCTGCAAAAGCGTCTTGGCGCATTGGCGAGCACGCGCTACTTGGCAAAAACGCACAGTTCCAAGCCTTGCCAACAACGTCAGTCATCGTGTTCATGTATTCCTCCCTACATCATCCCGCCTGCTCCCAGCAGCGGGCCCAATATGGATAGAAGTAACGCCGGCAAGATGAGCGTGCCGGTGGGAATCAACAGCTTGACGGGCGCGCGCTCGATCTCGCGCTCGACCGCGGCACGATGGGCGGCACGGATCTCGCGACTTTGAGCCGCCAAGGTCTCGGCAAGTGGGGCACCCAGGGCAAGCGCCTGCCCCACCGTGATGGCAAAGGTCTCGAGAGCCCGCACATCCAAATCGCGCGCCGCCGCCAGAAGCTCGTCTTCGCGCGTTCCCACGCCCACCTGCCACGCCATGTAGGCTCGCTCAAGGCGGACGGCCAGCGCCGAGCGGCGATTGGCGCAAAAGACCTCAAGCGCCGCATCGAACGAAAGGCCAGCCGAAAGCCCCAGACGCACCACGTCGATCATCTCGGACACCTCGCTGAGCGATACCTGCGGCGGGCCGCCCGCGACGAGTGCGCCTTTCAACCGTGCCATCAGGGCATCGGTTACCGAGCGAGCAGCCTCAACAACAAGCAGCGCCTCGCATTTACAGGCTTGGGCAATCTTGCGAGCATCTGCGCGTTCCAAGCCCGTCGTGACAAACACGCTAAGCGCGCACAGGCATGCCGCGATTGCGACCAGGGCACTCATAGCTCAACCCGCATGATGCGCCGGATAACCACCAGGGCGACGGCGTTGAGAGCAAGGCCCAACACCACGGCACCGGCACCCGCCGGCGTTGCAAGGCCGCGACGAAAATCGGCCGAAAGCAGCGCGAGCACCGCGCACATGCCCGCCGGCATCGCCGAGACCATATGTGCCGACATGCGCGCCTGCGACGTCTTAACATCCAGGCGGCGCTTGAGCTCAATGCGCTCCCCACCATGCTCGACGCCTCGGACAGCAGGTCGGCGAGCGGGGCGCCAGTTCGCTGCGATACCTTGAGCGCCAAGGCGACAAGCGAAAGACCGGGGGCATCGATGCGAACGAGCAGGTCGTCCAGCGCGTCGGTCGCCGAGACGCCGCAGTCAATCGCCGCCGCCACGCGCAAAAACTCGGTATGCACCGGCTCTTGCGCGTGAGCTCCCACAAACCTCATGCCCTGGGCCAGCGAATGACCCGAGGCGAGCGACATGGAGAGCGCCGTAAAGGCCTCGGGCATGGCCTCCTCCACATCGTGTTGCTCGCGGTGACGGTCGAAAGTGTCGCGAGCGGCACCCACGCCAAACGGCGCAACGAGCCCCAAGACAAAGCCGATGGGCGATAGGGATATGACAGTCAGGGCAACGCAGCAGGCACCGCTCGATAGCAGCAGAAACGCCAAGCGCGCTTCGTCATCCTCAATAACAAGGCCAAGGCGATGCACCGGAATCAGCGACACCCAGGAGCGGGCGATCTTTTTTAGCAGGTCGTTTTCCACCAGCTCGCGCGGCAGTTTCTCGGCCACCGACTCGAGCACATGGCGCGCCAGCTCCGTCGGTGATACGCACGGCACACAAGGCTCCGCCCCACACGCCACCGCGGCAGAAAGCCCCGTCAAACCCCCTACGACGAGGGGCACAACGATCTCCATTCGTCCACCTCCTCTTGTGTGAGCGTTCCCGAGCGCAGGCCCTCGGCGATAAACGGGGGCTCGCGATCGAGCGTCCAGGTGCGCTCGGCGGCATCGAACGTCACGTAGCGCTCAAGCTCCACACCGCCCGATGCACCACGCCGCACCCCCGAATACGAGGACACGAAACGTCTGCCATCCGCATGGCGCTCGGACATCACAATGCCGTCGAGCGCCATGGCGATCTGTTCCTCGATAAGCTCGCTCGGCAGGTCGATGCCATAGCGCGCGAGCAGCGTCAAGCGCACCACGGTCTCCTGCTCGGTGCCCGCATGAAGCGTGGTGAGCGACCCATCGTGACCGGTGTTCATGGCCTGCAGCATGTCGCAGCATTCCGCGCCGCGCACCTCGCCCACCACGATGCGGTCGGGACGCATGCGCAGGGCGTTGGTCACCAGGTCACGGATCGTCACCGTGCCCTCGCCCTCAATTGATGCCTCGCGCGCCTCCAGGCGAACCACATGCGGGTGATGCGCAAACTTGAGCTCGGCGGAGTCCTCGATTGTCACGATGCGCTCGCCGGTGGATATCTCGCACGACAGCGCGTTGAGCAGCGTGGTCTTGCCCGATCCCGTGCCGCCCGCAACCGCCAAATCCTGCCGCAGCGACACCGCACACGAGAGCAGCTGCGCATACCAAAGCGGCAGCGATCCCAGCCCCACGAGCTCGTCCAGCGAACAGATGCGGTCGGAGAACTTGCGGATAGTGAGGATCGGCCCATCGATCGCCACAGGCGGGATCACCGCGTTAACGCGATATCCCGTCTTGAGGCGGGCATTGACGATGGGGCTGCGCTCGTCGATGCGCCTGCCCAGCGGCGAGATAATGCGGTCGATGAGCACACGAATCTGCTCATCGTCCTCAAACGCATGCTCGATGGGATACAAAACGCCGCCGCGCTCAAAGAAGGCAGAGCGGCAGCCGTTGACCATGATCTCGGTAACGGTGTCGTCCTCGATGAGCGGCTGCAGCGGCCCCAGGCCCACCACGTCATCCAAAATCTCATCGATGATGGTCTCGCGCTCAGGCGTCGCGAGATCGGTCGGCTCCTCAACATTGAGCGCCGCCTCCACCGCGGGACGCAATTCCGAGCGGGCAAGTGCCGGGTCGATATAGGCGCTGATACGCGCCACTTCGTCGTAACCCATGCGGTCCATCACGGCGCGCTTGGTGCGTCGTTTCACCGCGCGGCGACGCCCCGCATCTACAGGCGCTGCCGCCGCTGCAGCGCCGGCAGCCTTAATCCTTGTTTGCAGGCTCATCGCTGATCACCCTCGCGCGACCAGGGAAGACGAATACGCGGACGTTCGGTGCGCATCGCACGGTCGGTGACCATGTCACTCCAGGGACCGACGGCGCAACCCAGCTCCACGAGCATCTCGCGGGTCGCTTCGCGCACGCTGGCAGCAAAAGCGCTGGTCTGGCCTACCGCCTCGTCAGCACGGCCGAACGCCATGAGTGCAGCCAAATCCTGTCCGCCGTCAGCGATGCGGATCTTGGAGCTCAATGCGCAGGCGATCTCAAAGCGCATGGCAACATCCTCGTCGGCGCCGCGCGCACCAAACCGGTTGAACACGGCGCTCATGCGCGTGCGCGGCACGCCCACGCGGCTCGCCAGCTCGATAACGCGCGCCGCGGACGTCGAAGACGACACCGCCGCATCGCCCACGACCAGACAGCGATCGCTCGCCGATACCGCAGCAGCCACGGCGTCGCCCCAAAAGACCGAGGTGTCGACAAACACCACGTCGGATTCGCGGCGCAAAACGTCGAGCAACAGCTCCACCGGACGCGCCATGAGCTCGGCCTGTTCGGGCGCGGCGACCGGACCCCAGAGCGTGACGCCCGGCGCCACGCGCATCGAGGCGGCAACGATATCCGGCTCGGCGAGAGCGCCTGCAGCCGACGCCTCGATCAGCGTCGCCATATCGTGCGGGGTGTCAGCACCCAACAGGTCGTAGAGGTTTCCAAACATCAGGTCCAAGTCGAGCACGGCAGCACGCAGGCCCAGCAGCGACGCTGCATGCGCCATGGCGGCAACGATCGTCGACTTGCCACAACCGCCCGAACCCGAGACGGCACAGACGACCGGGGCCCGATGCGACGGGGCGACGGCATCCGCCGACGGCGCGGGAGCATGCGGCGCCGGCACGGGCGGCAGCGTCCCCGTCTCCCCCGCCGCGCCCATACGCTGCGCCCAAGCCGGCATGGCGGGCTGCTCGGACTGCAATGCCGAGGCTGGGGATTCCACGGTCGTATCGGCGCACGGCTCGTCGCCCCCGGCAAGCCCCTCCACCTCGTCGAGTTCATCGATCAGGCTCACGCCATGCACGTATCCCATATCTACAGCCAGAAGCTCCTCACCATACGGCACCGGCTCTCCGACATCATCGTACGCAAGGGGGTCCCGGGGGCGCCGATCATGCTCGGCTTCCGCTTTTCCACAATCATCAACACGCGGGCCTCTTGTAGCGCGAGGCGCCCCGGGTTCCCTATCAACAAAAGCATCGGGCTCAATCGCCATGCACCGGTTAGAATCAACCGTTCCCTCGCCCGCGCACCCGTTGCCGCATATGCTGCGCGCAGCGATAACCTCGGTCGCGCCTGCGCGAAACAGCCCCTCGATATCCGCAGGGTCGAGTGCTTCTATCAGCACGACCACGCGACTCACACGGCCCTCGGCAGTCAGGCGCGCAACGGTCTTTCGCACGTCCTCGGCATCGAACAGAGACGCCGCGATGATAGCCGCCCCGCGACGCGACGGAAACGCCCGCGCCATGGATACCAGCCCGTCCAGGTCGCCCACGCGAAGCACCTGCGCGCCGGCATCGCGGCCCTCGACTTCCTGCTGCAGCAGCCCGTAATCACCGCACGCGCAGCATGCAAGCCAGATCGCCTTCATCACTCGTCGCCTCCGCTCTTTTTGCTGCGCACCGTGGCGGGAATTGTCAAACTGACCGTCCCCTTGCCCGAGGCACCCAGCAATTCCTTGACGTCTTCGGGGTCGGCCGCCAGCGTCACCCATTCGATCTTGCCTTCGCGCGTGGCGCCGGCCTCTTCGCTGGTATCGATCACGCGCGCACCGCACAGCCGGTCGGTCACACCGTCTTTTTGCACGTACACGTCCACGTAGCTGCCCACGCCCGTAGCGCCTCCGACCGAATGCTCGGCATCGACCGCCACCGAAACGGCAACCTTGCCCTTGGGCACCTCGAGCGTGTGGCTCTCGGCCTTGGTGTGACATCGCAAATCACGGCATTTTTAGGAATGCGCGAGGTCGTCACGTCGCCGCGCACTTGGCGCAGCTCGGTCGCCGCATCGCGCGGCAGCAGGCTCGCCAGCCATTCTTGGGTTATGACATTGGTTTCGTCGAGGGTCTCGCCCGCGTCGATATCGCGCGCCGCGACGCACACTTCGACGCGATCGCCGCCATACTTGGCCAGCGTCTCAGCCTGGGCTCGCTCTGCCTGCGAGCGGATCGACGAGCCGTAGACCATGCAGAGCAGCGCGGCGAGCATGCCCGCGACCAGACTGATGGCGATGCGCTTGCTCTTGTTCACGGCCGCTCCTCTCATGGCGGTGCCGGGCGAATGCCCGTACCACCATTGTCTGGGCGACCGGAGCGCAAAACGGCGCGACCGCGATCTTGGTTTTGAGTGTCAAACCAATTGCCGACCAAAAGCTGACCGGCCCGTCAAGTTCGTGGCAAGGTTTTGGTCAGCACGTCGGCAAACTGCACGCTTCAAAGCGTTTCGACAGCAAAAAAGCCGCCTCCTGAACAGTTGGGAGACGGCCGTCATAGGAAAAATCAATTACAGATGAACATCGGGGTCGAGCATTTGAGCGCTCACGCGCATGGATGACGCCAGGTTTTTGAACGTTTCCAGACGCAGGCTGTCGATCTGCCCGGCATCCTCGGCCTCGCGAACGGCACAACCCGGCTCGTGGGTATGCGTGCAGTCGCCAAACCGGCACGCACGCGATGCCTCGACGATCTCGGGGAAGGCGCGCGCCAAGCCTCGCTCATGGCCCACGAGCGGCAGGCTGCGCAGGCCCGGGGCATCGGCGATCACGCCGGCGTCTCCGGCAGCGCCACCATCACGCGTGCAACCGTGGTGTGGCGGCCCTGGTCATCACGCTCGCGCACGCCACCGGTGGCCAGCGTGTCGTGGCCCAGCAACGCGTTGAGCAGCGTCGACTTGCCAGCACCCGACTCGCCCAGGATCATGGCGCAGCTCCCGGCCGGCACGCAGGCGCGAACCTCGTCCAGGCCGAGGCCCTCGGCAGAAGACGTCACGATCACGCGCACGTCCGGACCCACCAAGCGGCGAACACGATCCAGATCGTGCTCGAGCTCGTCGGCCTCGCAGCGGTCGGCCTTGGTGAGCACCACCACCGGCTCGGCATCGCAGTCGAGCGCCAGCACCAGCGAGCGCGCCACGCGGTCGAGCAGCACCTCGCCGGCGCCGAGCGCCTGCACGATCAGCACGCTATCCACGTTGGAGCAGAGTACCTGGCGCTCGCCGCGAGCGCGGCCACGCCAACGCTCAAAGCTCGTGCGACGGGGCAGCACGCACTCGATCACGCCCATGTCATGCCCGGGCGCGCGACGCACCGCCACGCGGTCGCCCACGGCAGGCAGCAGAACCTCGTCCTCGCCACGCGACTTGGCAAACCCCACGGCATGCTCGGCGCGAAACGTGTCATCGGCAGTCGCTACCAGCGGAAACCCGCGGTCCAGGCGCACCACGGCACCAAGTTGCATCTGCTCGGGCTCCTCGGCCTGAGCGCAAAAATCATCGAAGGCAGCCTGCTGAGCTTCATCGACCGGCAGGTCATCGAACGCCGGAACGTCCTGCAGCGCATCGAGTCCCGGCACGCTCGCCAGCAGCTCCTCGGCAGATGCGGGGGCTTCGGTCGCGAGCTTACGACGACGATCACGCTTAGCCCGCGCGCCCGTCGTCTTTTTCTTCGCCTTAGCCTTAGCCTTGCCCACAAACGCCTCCCAGCACCCAAAATCACAACTGAGCAGGTATTTTAACGCATTGTTCCGTCCGACTTACCAAATGCTGCGGCGTACTCGTCATCATCCATCCAATCGATGATGTCGCCGGGCTTGCAATGAAGCGCCTCGCACATTGCTTGAAGTGTAGAAAAGCGGATCCCCTTGAGTCTTCCCGTTTTAATTCGAGACAGATTAACAGGCGATATTCCAATGATTTCGGCAAGTTCCTGCGACGAGATTTTACGGTCCGCCATCACGCGGTCAAGACGCATAACAATCGGCACCGTGCCACCCCCTAGAGAATCTCGTCTGCATCTTCCTGCAATACCCTACCGTATTCAAAGACCCCCGCCAACGCAAAGAAAACGAGTCCGTAAGAAAGCGATTGAAAATCAAACTCGGGAAACACGGGCTCAGCCGTTCCAAGAACATTGCTGTATGGTAATTGAATCGTCGGCCATATGATGCTGATGACGGCTTTTACCGACATCAGGAGGCCAGCCGCGACCAAAATCCTGGTCTGCCACTTGCCAAAAGGACGACCCTCATGCCTGACTTTCGCCGTCAGAATCGTAAACAGGAGAAACGTTGCAGCGTCGCAAAGCGTGCTAACCATAAACAAGAGCAGAAATCCGCCGCTCACCGCAGAGATACCCTCGATGAGCAACAGGTTCGCAAGATGAACGAACAACACCACGCAACATAGCGCTTGAACCGCCAGGGCGATACAGAAGATTGTCAGAAAACTCGTCGTCAACCGCAGATGTATATCGCGATCTTTCATTTCTCCTCCTTTTTTTCCTTATTTCCCTGTGTTCATTGTACTTTTCAATCCAACCGCTCTCGCTCAAAACCATTTACCAGCAAATCAATACCGTTCATTTTAAAACTCTTTATTTAATGTTTTATATAAAGTAATTTACCTTTATAGAGTTTGGAGGACCCATGAGAAAGCAAGCCGTCCTTATCCTTATCTTATCGCTGTCCCTTTTCGCCCTCTTCTCGTCAGTACGAACCAATTCCGATCCAATCAATATCTCATTGCCCGAATTTCGATCGAAATTAAGCAGAGGCGAATCTTTTATCGTGCAAATTGAGCTGGAGGGCTGCCCGGCCTGTGAAGAGCTCCGTGCGGCAGAACGCTCGCTTTCGCCGAGTCTCAAGAACGACATCGAGATCCTCGTTGTCCCTAAGAGCCAAAAGGAGGTTGATAGGGAAACACTTAAGGCGCTTCTGCCGTCATTCGAGTTTTATCCTTCAATTTTTGCCATCTCTGAAGGAAAGATAGCGTCGAGTTCGACCTTTCCACGCTTGATTCGTTTGAAATGCGTTTCACGGATTGGAGGCTGAATCTGAACAACACAGCAATGTCAAGCTAAATGTCAGGAGGATACACATGCTACGTAACGTTCCCGTAAGCCGTAAGTCATTCATCGCAAGCGCAGTTGCGCTTTGCTCAATTGCCATTTCACCAAAGCAATCTAAGGCGCAACCTCTTGAAGTAGAGTTCCCTTCTGCCGAAGAGTACATTGAAGCTGTCAATGAGTCCGGCACAGGATGGACGACATACGCACTAGATGAAAACGGAGATGTCCAAATAATCGATCGATTCCAGACCCTGTCTTTGGATGATTTAGCAGCTGCCACACGCGGCGCTAAAGAATGGATCGTCAAAATTGCCATTTTTATTGGAAAAGAACTCATCGGCTATGTAACGGGGGTTGTAATCGACGGACTTGTTAAGAAGTTCATAAGCATAACCGGAGGTTATTGGACTGAGTATGCAGCAAAGCAACTTCTTGGACGCCCCGTACCCGCAGGCAACACGTACCGTCTACCTTGCAGCGTCTATCCCCCCAACTCCGGAGAATACATTCGTTGTATAAATAGTTAGGATACGGCTATGTTGCCAGTCATCATTGCCCCCGTAATTGGTGTATGGGGCATCCAGTATTTCCTCAACAAGAAGTGGCTCTGGGGCATTGGGTGCATAGCGATAACATTAATATGCTATTTCCTTAGCCTCAGTGTCAAAAGCATGCTGGCCGAGCGCCATCTCTTTTGGAATTGCTCTTCTCAGCTCGGTCCAGCTATATGGAAGCAAAAAAGGGTTTGTCCTTCTTTAATGCCCTGATATCGGCTCCGCTACCTCTGCAAATCTACTGGGGAATTATGGCTGTCATCGTTCTCTTTATGCCCCAAATCCCCTTCAGCGACGTTCCCGGCTTCTCCTAACGCGTCGCCGATTCAACCCCATAGATCCAGTTCACAAAAAGAGTCGGTCGAGCAAATGCTCTAAAGAGCTGGCCGGGCAAAGCCCGACCAGCTCACACACTTTCCTTCAACCCTTTATCATCCGCGCGGGAGAAAAGCCAGCAAAGGATACCGCAGGGCCCGCCCGGAAGCCCTTTCTCCCGAACGATCCCGCAGCGCGAAGCGCGAGGACCAGTGAGGGAGAAAGGGCGTGGGGCGGGCCCGGACAGGTACGTTACTCTTTCTCCACTGCGCGCATGATCGCCTTGTAGATCTCCATCAGCGGAATGATCAGGAAGGCAAGGCCCAAGGCGGCGATAACGCCCTTGAGCTCAAGCGTCACAGGGCCAAAGAACATCTCGGCAAGCGTCGGCTGCACGGTCACGATCACCGTCAGCACCAGCGCCAGCGCAGCCGAAGCCCAAAGCCACTTGTTCTGCTTCTTCATGCTAAACAGCGACGCACGACGGCTGCGCATATTGAAGCAGTGGAAGATCTCGACCATGTTGAGCGTGATGAACGCCATCATCACGCCTTCCTCGTCAGCATTGCCGGCGATCATATCGGCGATGTGGATGTAGCCCATGTCAAAGTACACGCCCACAAAGAAGCTCGCCAGCACCAGCACGGTGATGATCAGGCCCTGGACCACGCAGTCCAGGCCCATGTGACCGGCAAAGACGCCGTCCTTGGCGTTGCGCGGCTTGCGCTTCATGATGTCGCCCTCGGCGTCCTCCATGCCCAGCGCGAGCGCAGGGAAGCAGTCGGTGACCAGGTTCACCCACAGCAGCTGCACCGGCTGGAAGATGGTAAAGCCGATGAGCGTGGCGATGAACACCGAGAAGACCTCGGCAAGGTTGGCCGAAAGCAGGAACTGGATGACCTTGCGGATGTTGTCGTAGATGCGACGGCCCTCTTCGCAGGCGCCGATGATGGTGGCGAAGTTGTCGTCGGCAAGCACCATGTCGGCAACGTTCTTGGTAACGTCGGTGCCGGTGATGCCCATGCCAACGCCGATGTCGGCGCGCTTGATGGACGGGGCGTCGTTGACGCCGTCGCCCGTCATGGCCACGATTTGGTCGCGCGACTTCCAGGCCTCGACGATGCGTGTCTTGTGCTCGGGCTGAACGCGGGCGTACACGCCGTAGTCCTCGATGCGCGCGTCGAGCTCCTCGTCGCTCATGCGGTCGAGGTCGGCACCGGTAATGGCCTGGCTGCGATCGGCGACGATGCCCAGCTGCTTGGCGATGGCCACGGCGGTGTCGATGTGGTCGCCCGTGATCATGACGGTGCGGATACCGGCATCGTGCGCCTCGCGGATAGCGTCGGCCACCTCGGGGCGAACCGGGTCAATCATGCCGGACAGGCCGCAGAAGACCAGGTCATGCTCGAGCGCAGCGGGGCTGCAGTCGGCGGGAACCTCGGTGTAGGTGCGGCTCGCCAGCGCCAGCACGCGCAGGGCCTCGTCGGCCATGGCCTTGTTGGCTGCCACGAGCTCGGCGCGACGCTCCTCGGTCAGGGGGACGACCTTATCGCCCTCGTAGATATGGGTGCACAGGCCGATCACCACGTCGGGCGCGCCCTTGGTGTACTGCTCGTACTCGCCGTCCAGGGTCTCGACGACCACGGACATCATCTTACGGCCCGAGTCGAACGGGGCCTCGCCCACGCGCGGGTGCTCGGCGGTCAGGCCGGTGAGCCCCGCCTTGCCGGCATCGTTGACGAGTGCGCACTCGGTCGGCTCGCCCACGGCCTCGCCCAGCTCCTCGTCCCACTGGGCATCGGAGCACAGCGCCATGCCGGCCAGGAACTTCTCCTTGGGCGCAGCGAGCTCGTGCTTGACGACGGTCATCTTGTTCTGGGTAAGCGTGCCAGTCTTGTCCGAGCAGATGGTCTGCGTACAGCCGAGTGTCTCGACAGCAGAAAGCTTGCGGATGATCGCCTGGCGCTTGGCCATCTTGGTCACGCCGAGCGAAAGGACGATGGTCACGACGGCGACCAGGCCCTCGGGAATGGCGGCGACGGCGAGCGAGACGGCAACCATAAAGGTGTCGAGCAGGGCAGTCGGGTCGGTAAGGACGTTACCCACGCCGTGACGGATGATGTCAACGCCAAAGATCACGACGCAGATGACGATAACCATGATGGTGAGGATGCGGCTGAGCTCGGCGAGCTTCACCTGCAACGGCGTGAGCTCTTCCTTGGCCTCGGCCAGGGCACCGGCGATCTTACCCATCTCGGTATCCATGCCGGTGCCGACCACGACGGCGCGGCCACGGCCGTACACAACGGTGGAACCCATGTAGCACATGTTCTTGCGGTCGCCGAGCGGCACGTCGTCGGCGCCCGCGGCAAGCTCGATCACGTTGGCGTGCTTCTCGACCGGCACGGACTCGCCGGTGAGTGCGGCCTCTTCGATCTTCATCGTGGCGCTCTCGAGGACGCGGCAGTCGGCCGGGACCGAGTCGCCCGCCTCGAGCATGATCACGTCACCGGGCACGAGCTCGGCGCTCGGCAGGTGTACGAGCTTGCCGTCGCGCAGCACCTTGGACTGCGCCGCGCTCATTTCCTGCAGGGCCTCGAGGGCCTCCTCGCTCTTGGCTTCCTGGACCACGCCCAGCACCGAGTTGACGATAACGACGAACATGATGATGGCGACATCGGCAAAGTCCGCCTCGCCCTTGACCAGGCCCGTAAGCGCGCTGATGACGGCGGCCACGATCAACATAATGACCATGGGATCGGCCATCTGCTCAAAGAAACGCTTCCAAAGTGGCGTCTTCTCGGCTTCCTCAAGCTTGTTAGGGCCTGTCTTGGCAAAGCGCGACGACGCCTCGCCGTTGCTCAGGCCGAGGTTCTCATCGACACCTTGGTCGCTGAGCACCTCCGCCGCGGCGGACAGGTATTCCTTTTGCATATAGAGTCCCCTCCTGGGATTCGGGCCACTCAGCAGATTGATGCCCGATCATAATTCCCAGGAGAAGGGCAAGGGCTCATCAAGGCTACCGTGCTGAGCGGCAGTTGATAGTGGAGCTATGGTACCCCAAAGCGACGCGTCTAGCCAAAACAATCCATTTGGAAATATGGTCCATAAACAACGATGCAGACCGTATGATGCTCAACATTGATAAAACGTTTTTTCTTCGGCGCATCGTCAGACTGAAATATCGCCCAGATAGCAGCGGTTAGAACGGTTGGTAAAGATTTTTCATATACCGTTTTTTCGCAAAAAATGAACTTCTAATTCGGCATACGGTCGATTTTTTGGGGTATTCGGTCGCCATTTCGTTATAATCATCTCAGTTTTATTTCTTATGGTTTATCTATCAGCGCAAGACGATGTCAGATGGAGGTCTGAATGTACAAGCGCACCAAGATTGTATGCACCATGGGTCCCGCCTGCGATAGCGACGAGACCATCCGCGAGATGATCAAGGCGGGCATGAACGTCGCCCGTTTTAACTTCTCGCACGGATCCTACGACGAGCACCACGGTCGCATCGAGCGCGTCCGTCGTATTTCCAAGGAGCTCGGTCTGCCCGTCGGCATCCTGCTCGACACCAAGGGCCCCGAGGTCCGCACCGGCCTTCTGGTCGACGGCAAGAAGGTTGCCGTCAAGACCGGCGATAAGATCGTCGTCACCGCTCAGCCCACGTCCGAGGATTTCCACGGCACCTCTGGAGCACATCTCCTCGACTACCTGGCTCTGCCCTCCGAGGTCGAGAAGGGCTCCCTCATCCTGATCGATGACGGCCTGGTCGCCCTCGAGGTCGAGTCCGTCGACGGCCAGGACATGACCTGCGTCGTCAAGAACGACGGCCTGATCGGCGAGCGCAAGGGCGTCAACATGCCCAACGTCAATATCTCGCTGCCCGCCATCACCGAGCGCGATCGTCAGGACATCCTCTTTGGCCTGACCGAGAACATCGACTACATTGCCGCTTCCTTCATCCGTGACGGCGAGTCCGTCCGCGGCATCCGCGAGCTTTGCCGCGAGAACGGTGGCGAGCACGTGACGATCTTCCCGAAGATCGAGTGCGCCCTGGGCGTCGAGAACTTCGACGAGATCCTCGAGGCTTCCGACGGCATCATGGTCGCCCGTGGCGACCTGGGCATCGAGATCAAGCCCGAGCTCGTTCCGCACATCCAGAAGGAGATCATCGCCAAGTGCAACGCGGCCTACAAGCCCGTTATCACCGCTACGCAGATGCTCGACTCCATGCAGCAGAACCCGCGCCCGACGCGCGCCGAGGTTGCCGACGTTGCCAACGCCATCTACGACGGCACCGGCGCCGTTATGCTGTCCGGCGAGTCCGCTGCCGGTAAGTACCCGGTCGAGGCCGTTAAGATGCAGGCCAGCATTGCTCTCGAGACCGAGAAGTACCTCCCGGCCCACGCTCCGCTCGAGGTTCCGGCCGACGCTCATGGCACCCGCGTTGTCAACAACGTTGTGGGTATGTCCGCTGTGAACATGGCTACCACCGTTGGCGCCAAGTGCATCACTGTGCCGACGACCACCGGTCGTACCGCTCGCCTGATCTCGCACTTCCGTCCCAACATGCCGATCTGCGCGTTCTCCCGCCACGAGTGGGCCGTCCAGCAGATGATTATGTACTGGGGCGTTATCCCGCACCAGGCCGAGATTACCCAGGGCACCGTCAACGGCACGATCGTCAAGGCGATCGAGACCGCTAAGGAGCTCGGCTACGTCGAGGCCGGCGATTTGACCGTCGCTACCGCCGGCGATCCCCGCATGAGCGTCCAGCTCGAGGACAAGGTCTCCTCGACCAACGTCGCTTACGTCGCTCAGGTGCGCTAAATCGCACTTGCAAGCAGACTTGCATTGCAAAGGGCCCGGAAGGCTTTGCCTTCCGGGCCCTTTTTCTGTGCGCCGATGCCTACCGCACGGCATGACACGCACCTATTTCTTTACCAAAAGCGCGAAATCCACCCTTCTAGGCCCAAAACGAGCGTTCCCAGCATCAGTAGCGTCCGCCCGGTGGCAAACCCACACCCCAACCGAGGCTGCTAAATCGTTTTAGCATGGTCCAAATCGACCGCGTTTTCGGAAGTATGCGGCAAATTCTGAAACCTCCGAGCACACCCTGTTTTTTCGCAACAAAATGCCTGATAAACTAGCCTCAAAAGCCAGGTCTGCTCACAGGGTTTAGATTTTGCCGCATACTTCCGAATTGACACTGGCATCGCACGGTCCAAAAGCATATTTCGACCAGGAGGACGTCATGGACCTGACGATATGCGGTCAATCCGCTTTTTACTATCATCGTATCCCGCCGCAGGTATTAGGCCTTTACCCCGCCATTAGCCTTGGCAATATGGATCGCAGATGTTGCGGCCTCGGAAGTCATGCAGTTGTAAAAGACCTGCTTTCACACACCGCTTCACAGGCTAGTATTCACTCGGGCACAATCCGGGTCGCGAAGCCTGTTTAAATCGCACCTCCTGACCCAAGAGCCACCTCCTGGGTCGTTTAGGCAGACTGAGCATGGATTTGATGTCACGTCGCCCGAGTTTACGCTGCTCAACCTTGCTACGAAGGTCTCACGCAACCAGTTACTCATGGCTTGCTACGAGATGTGCGGCTCCTTTGCAGTGTTTAAGCCCTGCGAGCGAACGCAGCAACAACTCGATGAATCTATTTCGCTTAAGCTCATTCCACCCAACTGCGGCTGGGAGCGAGTTAACGACACCAAGGGCAATGACACCAACCTGTGGAAGCGCCAACCGCTCCTCAGCGCGGCGGATATCGCCGCATTCGCTAAGCAGGCCGCAGGCCTGCGCGGCGTTAGCAGCTCCGCTGGGCGGCCGAGCACATGACGGGGCAGACCGCCTCGCCTTCGAAGTCCAAACATCCATACTCGTCTCACTCCCCCGTGACGAGGGCGGCCTGGGTATCGGCATCACCAACAACGTGCGCATCCCACTCAGCGACGCCGCGCGCTCACTGTATGACAAAACCTGCTGCTACGCCGATATCCTCATAGAGAGCAACACCGACAGCATGGGCGTCATTTTGGAATGCCAAGGCCGCTCCGCCCATGACAGCGAAGCCGCAAGTCTCTCCGATGCCGAGCGCACCACCCCGCTCACCAGCATGGGCTACGATGTCATACAAATTACCTACGACCAAATCAAGGACAAGAAGAGCTTTAACAACATCGCCGAGCTCATTCATAAAAAGGCGGGGCTCCCCTACATCCCAAAGACCGATCAGGAACGTACCACCGAAGATGCCCTGCGACGGGAGTTGTTGGTCAATTGGAATGAACTGTTCACCGTCAAGCCGGCCGGCTAGCAGCTAGCGATCAGAGGGACTGCGGGGACGTCCGAAGCGACAACGCGAGCCGCAAAGCCCGCCTCGGTCAGCTCGATGACCTCGGTAAACGTTGCGTTGAAGAATTCCTCGGTCAGCAGGCGGTATGGCGGATGATCGGGCTCACCGGGGTTTTCGCGCACGATCTCGTGCATAACGCCGATGGTCTTGAGCACATACTCCTTATGGATGGGATACTGCCCAAAACGCGTCGCCGCAGTATACAGGCGATCGGTCGCGCGCGGAATCGAAACAATGCCGAGCGTCTTGCCAAACCAGTCAAAGTCACCTTGCTTTTTAATGCGGAACTCCTCACACGGCTTGCCGCCGTGCGCTTCCAAATACTGGTTCACACGCGTGTTCCATACCGTGTCGGCCACCAGATGTGACCAGACGCCCAGCGTTAAATCGAGCAACGACTGTGCCACGTCCTCGGATGCCAGCGAAAATTCGCCGGCACCAGGGCCGACAACCGGCTCAGCATCCTTGTAGCGCTGAGGATAGTGTACGCGGTTCAGCCGGTCGCGCTCCTCGACAATCGAGGTCGCCGCGGCCGGAGCACCGGCGGGCGAACTTTTAAGCAGCGGTGCCACATAGGTATCCCAAAACTCATGCTCGCGTGGCTTCGGGATAGGCTCGGGTTTGGCAAAGTGTGTGATGCGGTACGGGATGGGATCGGCGATGCCGGGGACCATATAGCCCACGAAGATATCCGGAACCACGCAGCCAAACAAAAAGGCATTGCGGTCGCGCACGCTATTGGCAAGCGCACCGGTGCGCCCCAGCAAACGCTCCGTCTGAGCGATATGAATGTTCCAGCTTGGCATAGCCACCCCCATAAAAACCTGGATAACTATACCATCACGGCAAAGCCGCGCGGGCGGCTACGTACGCTCTACGCAGCAACTAGTCCGTAGCACCGCTTTCGGTTCCATACGATGGCGAAGGCGCCTCGACCACATGGTGATATCGATCGATATAGATTGCACGGGCACCCAGGCGTCGTACCAAATCTTGGTGATGCGTGCTCATCAAGACCGTCTTACCCGCCGCGACGTAGGCCAGCAAGAAGTTGACCACGATGTCACATGAATCCTCGTCGAGCCCATTGGTAGGCTCGTCGAGAACCAGGATATCGGGGTTCATCGACACGACGGCAGCCAGCGCAACACGCTTCTTTTGCCCGCCCGAAAGCTGATAAGGCGAGGCATCGACCAGATCGGCAACCTGGAACAGTTCCATGGCATCGCGGACGCGGCGCTCGAGCTCGTCTGCCGGCAGCCCCATTTGAGCCGGGCCAAACGCGACTTCCTCGCCCACCGTAGCGCAGAAAAGCTGGGCGTCGGCATTCTGGAACACAAAGCCCACGCGCTGATGGAACCGCTGGGCCGTCGCGGAATCCTTGAGATACGCCGCATCGACCGCATGCCCGTCAAACAGATACGTGCCCGCGTCCACAAGTTCAAGGCCGTTGATAAGGCGCATGATCGTCGTCTTACCGCAGCCGTTGGGACCTAGCAGGGCAACGAGCTCCCCACGGTCCACCTGCAGCGAAACGCCATCGACCACCGTATGGCCCGCATAGGAAAACACCACGTCGCGAAACTCGATGAGCGGCGTTGTCTCGGCGCCAGCAGCACCGCTCGCGCCCATCGCGTCATTCGTATCGTTTGCCAAAACGTCGCCCTTCCCTATTCACATCAACGGATCGACCGCCCGCGCTACAGCACCGCGCACAACACAGCGAGCAGAACCACAACGGCCGCGTAAACGGCATCGCACCAGCCAAAGCCGCTCCGCGCGGGAGCCGGATACGCGCCGGCAAAGCCACGGCAGAGCATGGCCTCGTCCATCGCGCGGCTGCATTCCATCGCCTTAATAAAGGTCATGCCCATGATACCCGCGATCGAATCGGTACGCGAAAACCCCTCAGGCGCACGGCCAACGCTGCGCAGCATGACCGATTCGCACAGATCGTGCGCCGTGCGTCCCAGCACCTCGATGTGCTTGAGCGCCATATCAAACGTAAAGATGACCTCGTCGGGCAGATGTAGCGTCTTGAGCGCCGCCGACATGCGGCTCCAGGTAAGCGTCCACGAAACGCCCAGCACCAGCGACACATTAATGAAGGTCTTGAGCGCGATCTTGAGCATGGCGCCCGCAGCAGAAGCGTCCAGCAGCAAGGCGGGCAACGCCAGAACCACCGCAAGCCCCGTGGCGCCGAGCGCCGGTACAAAGGTCGCACGCAACCCGCGTGCGGGGCGCACCGCGACCAGCACCAGCGCGATAGCCGCCATCAGCATCAGGCACAGCGGGCTCTGCGTCAGACACACGCACAAGACGCAGACGAACATCCCCACCAGGCGCACCGGAGCCGAAACGCAAGAAAGGGCGCGGTCGACCATCGACCCGCCCTCGTGCGCGCCTCCACCCAGGCGAACCCGCTCAAGCAGGCTCGCCAGGTGCAGGACGTTCTTTTGCATCACACGATGCCGAGCCCCCGCGGGCTCGTATCGCTCCTCGGCCGCAAGCCAGCTAGGCAGCTCGGCTATTGCCATGAGCACCGCTTTCCTTAACCGTCAGCGAGATCAGACGGAATGCGATGGTGAGCACCGCCACGCCAATCACGCCGGACAGGATATACATGGCAGCCTGACCGGCAAAGCCAAGACTCTGCTCCTCGGAATAGGCCTGCAGGTAATCGCCCGTAGGCAGAGCGTCGGCAAAGGTCGGGGTATCAAGGCCGACCGAAGCCTGCAGACTGTCGTCACCAGCCTCCTGAACGGCGGTCGCGGCGCCCTCGGCGTCCCACTCGCCCCATGCGTCACCCGTGGCCAGCAGGCCCAGCGGCGTGGCAACGACAAGCACGGCGACCAGGATGAGCGTGGGGACCAGCGAGGTCTTCTTAGCGGTTGCGCCCTCGCCAGCAAGCTGTCCATCGACGGCCTCGGGCCCGACGATAAAGCTCGGCGCCGTCTTCTTAATGAAACCGTAGATAGCGGCGGTCGCCACGCCCTCGACCACACCGGCTACCAGCATATGCGGGATCAGCATGGCCGGAATGGAAACAGACAGCGGGAAGGGGCAGTACAGCGGGGCACCCGAGGCGTTGGTAAAGAGCATCGGCTGAATACCAAACTCGATTGCCGCGCACAGGGCCGCCAGGCACAGACCGACCCAACCGCTCACGATGGCAGAAATCGAGGTGCCCCAGCTCTTGTCGTGCAGACGGCTGTTGAGCGCACGGAACACGATAGCAGCGACAAACGGCAACACAAAGGCCATGTTAAAGCAGTTGGCGCCAAACGACAGAACACCGCCGTCGCCAAACAGCAGCGCCTGCAGCGCCAGCGCGACCGAGACAGCGATAGCCGCGGCCTCGGGGCCCAGCAGCAGCGCGATGAGCGCGCCGCCAACGGCGTGACCAGTGGTGCCGCCGGGCAGCGGCACATTAAACATCATGAGCAAAAAGGAGAACGCGGCGCAAATACCCAGGAACGCCATGTGCTCGCGATCGAGCGTGGCGCGCACCTTTTTGATGCAATGGACCCAAACGGGCACCATCGCCACCGCCATGACGGCATCGGTCTGCGGGGACAGGTAGTTGTCTGGAATGTGCATATACGCCTCCCGGTTGCCGGCGCACAGAATTGCAACGCCGCTTGAATCACCTTGCCAGTGTTACGTATTGCCAGATTCGTAACACGCCGCGGGCTATCATAAAACGGCGCGCTGCCGACAAAGCAGCACGCCGTTATGTAATGCGTGTGTCATATATGCAGGCTCAGCGATGCCTTTTTCCGAACACCGCGGTCACGCAGAGCCCACAGCAACCGCCATCAGGCCCTACGCTCCCAGCGCAAGTCCTAGCCGCGGACCTCGCCGTTCACACCCTTGCACACCTTGGCGACGATCTTCTGGTGCGCCTTCTCGACCTCTTCGCTGGTGAGCGTGTGGTCGTCGGAGCGATACGTAAGCGCGAAGGCCATGGACTTCTTGCCCGCACCGATGCGGATGGGATCGCGGTAGACGTCGAACAGGCGCACGCCCTCGAGCAGCTTGCCTCCGGCACTCGTAATACGACGCTCAAGATCCTCGCAGGTCACAGTGTTGTCGACCACGATAGCGAGGTCGTGCTCAACAGCCGGGTACTGCGAGAACTCACGGTAGTTCTCCTGGTTACGGGCGCCCTTGATCAGCTTGTCCAGGTCGAGCTCAAAGGCAACGACGACCTCGTCAATGCCCATAGCCTCGCGCGCCTCGGGGTGGATCTCGCCAACCCAGCCCAGCACGGTACCGCCCGAGAGCACCTCGGCAGCACGACCCGGCTGCAGGAAGGCATAGCTCTCGCCCTCGACGGGACGGAAGCGAACCTTCTCGATGCGCAGCTGGGCAAGCAGCTCCTCAACGATGCCCTTGCCAAAGAAGAAGCGCAGCTTACGGTACTTCATGTTCCAAGACTGCTCGCTCCACTGGCCCGAGAGCACGCCCGCCACGGACTTGGTCTCCTTGGGCAGGCTGGCGTTCTCGCGACCGTGGAACAGGCTGCCGACCTCGTACAGATGCACGTTGGGCGTGCCGTGGGCCTCGTTGTAGGCCACAGACTGCAGCAGACCCGGCAGCAACGAGCGGCGCATCTCGGTCTGCTCGGCGACCAACGGGTTCATGAGCACCACGGGGCAGCCGCGGCCTTCGGTGGACATGCCGATTTTCTCCAGGTCGCCCGGGGCAGCAAAGCCAAAAGTCGTGGTCTCGTTGAGGCCGCAGGCGCGCAGGATCTCGCCGACCTTACGGGTAAGCTTCTGCTCGCGCGTCAGACCGCCGATATGGTTCTTGGCAGCCGGAATGGTCGCCGTGACGCGACCCATGCCCCATAGGCGCAGGACCTCCTCGATCAGATCGATCTCGCGCGGCAGGTCGGGACGGAAGCTCGGCGGCGTGACCATAAAGTCCTCGCCGTCGCGCTCGACGGTGCAGCCCAGGCGGGTAAGCGAGCGCTCGATAAAGTCGGGCTCGATGTCGGCGCCGCAGATGGCGTGTACGCGGGCCAGGCGCAGCTTAATGCTGTCGATGGTCTTGGGCGCGGGGAACACGTCCACATAGCCGGGGGCGACCTCGCCGCCGGCGATCTGTTCGATGAGCGCGCACGTCACATTGGCGACGTCCACGCAGCCGGTCTCGTCGACCTGGCGCTCAAAGCGGATGGAGGCGTCGGAGATCAGCGATAGGTCACGGCTGGTGTGCGAGGTGCGGCCGGCGTTGAAGCAGGCGCTCTCGACCATCACGTCAACGGTATCGTCCTCGATCTCGGAATCCATGCCGCCCATGACACCGGCCAGCGCCACGGGACGCTCGCCGTCGGTGATGAGGCCCATGCCGGCGTCGAGCACGCGCTCCTCGCCGTCGAGCGTCGTGAACTTCTCGTCCTGCTGGGCGGCGCGAACCACCACACGACGGTGGCCATCGCGCGCGGCAAAGGTGTCCAAGTCAAAGGCGTGCAGCGGCTGACCGGTGAGCATCATCACATAGTTGGTGATGTCGACGATGTTGTTGTGCGGGCGCACGCCCAGGGCGTTAAGGCGCTTGACCATCCAGTCGGGCGACGGGCCGACCTTGACGTTGCGCACGATGCGGGCAACGTAGCGGTCGCACAGGCCCTCGTCGGCAATCTCGACGGAAAGCTCGTCGTCGGTCGCGCGGCCGGTCTCGGCCTTGATGGCGGGCAGCTCAACGTGGAAATCGCGGTCGAAGATGGCGCCGGTCTCGCGAGCCATGCCGATCATGGACAGGCAGTCGGGGCGGTTGGGCGTGATCTCGCAGTCGAGCACGGTGTCGCTCGAGCCCACGCACTCGGCAAACGGCATGCCGCAGGGCGTATCCTCGGGCAGGATCATAATGCCGGAGTGGTCGCCACCCAGGCCAAGCTCGCGCGCGGAGCAGTTCATGCCCATGGACACGACGCCGCGAAGCTTGCTCTTCTTGATCTTGACGTCGCCGGGAAGCACGGCGCCGATCATGGCCGTGACGATGTGGTCGCCGGCCTCGAAGTTCTGCGCGCCGCAGACGATCTGCAGCGGAGCGGGGTTGCCGTCGGCGTCGAGGTTCTTGTCACCCACGTCGACCGAGCACACATACATGTGGTCGCTATCGGGGTGGGGGGTCTTGGTGAGCACCTTGGCAGTCACCACATGGTCGAAGGATTCTCCCACGGTGTCAATCGCCTCGACCTCGGTGCCGGTACGGATGTATTCGTCCGAAAGGGTCTTGGGATCCTCCGGAATATCGATCATGGTCTTGAGCCAGTCGTAAGAAACGCGCATCTAACTGGTCTCCTTTCATCTGTAACGTCTGCAATAAACAGACGGAAAACTCCAGCTACGGAGACGGGTTTCCGAGGTGCCGCAGATTGCCTTGAAAGAGGAGGGCCGCGTACTTAGGTACGCAACCGACGATTGAAAGGCAAGGTGCGGTGACTCGGAAAGCCGCCGGGACAGGTCAACTTAAAATTGGTTCAAGAAGCGCATATCGCCAGTCATCAGGGTTCGCAGGTCCGGCAGGTCGTAGCGCAGGGCCGCGACGCGCTCGGCGCCAATACCAAAGGCGAAGCCGGTGTACTTCTCGGGGTCGATGCCGCAGTTAATCAGGACGTTGGGGTCGACCATGCCGCAGCCCAGAATCTCGATCCAGCCGCTGTGCTTGCAGAAGTTGCAGCCCTTGCCGCCGCACACGTGGCAGCTCACGTCTACCTCGCAGCTCGGCTCGGTGAAGGGGAAGAAGTGCGGGCGGTAACGCGTCTTGCGGTCCTCGCCAAACATGCACTTAACAAAGTAGTCGAGCGTGCCCTTAAGATCGCCAAAGGTGATGCCCTCGTCGACGACCAGGCCCTCGATCTGGTTGAACTGCGGCAGGTGGCAGGCGTCGGCCGTGTCGGGACGGTAGACGGTGCCCGGGCAGATCATGTAGATGGGCGGCTTCTGCGACTCCATGGTGTGGATCTGCACGCCCGAGGTCTGGGTGCGCAGCAGCACGTCGGACTCGCCGTGGGCGTGAGCCTCGGGGTGCGCGACGCTGCCGGGGTTGTTGTCGACCACATAGAAGGTATCGCGGGCCGAGCGGCTCGGGTGATCCATGGGGGCGTTGAGCGCGGTGAAGTTGTAATAGGAGGTGTCGACCATGGGGCCAGACTCGACGGTGTAGCCGATGCCGCAGAAGATGTCCTCGGCCTCCTCGATGATCTGCTTGATCAGGTGCTGGTGGCCGATCTGCGGACGGATACCCGGTAGCGTGATGTCGACGGCCTCGTGCTCGAGTGCGTGCTTGAGGGCGGCGGCCTTCATCTCGGTGGTGCGCTCGTCGAGCATGCCCTCGATCAGCTGGCGCATCTCGTTGGCGCGCTTGCCCATCACGGGACGATCCTCGGGGGCGAGCTTGCCCATCATGCGCATCAGGCCGGTGATGCGGCCCTTGCGGCCGAGCAGCTCAACGCGCGCGGCCTCGAGCTTTGCGGCATCGTCGGCGCCTGCGACGAGCTCCTTGGCCTCTTCCTCGAGTTTGACCAGATCATCAATCAGACTCATGTCTTCCCTTTCGTCTCTCGCGCTCCCCGCTTGCCGAGGCGGCTGCCGCCGTCTGACGTTGCGAAAACGCGGCCCGGTTCGGTAACAAAAAACCGTCCTCGGGCATGTGCATTGCCCAAGGACGGTTGAATTCCGCGGTACCACCTTGTTTGACCCGGCGGATGTCTGGCCCGCCGCGCCCACTCTTTGCCCCTTGTCGCGAGGCTCACGGCTTCCCTACTGGGGACATCGCCGCCGCCGGCCGCGTGCCCGTTGAGGTCGCTGCTCGGGAGTGAACGCTTGGCCCTTGCCACCGCAGGAAGGCTTACAGCCCATGACCTTCCCTCTCTTGCCGGCGACGCGGCGGGCAAAACCCTCTCCGTCAACGCATTGGGCTACAGGATACCACATTGTTTGGGCATATCGCCGCGTTCCGTTTTGTTCGTGCTGGGTACAAGGCAGGTAGCTGTGTAAACTGGCCGTGCGCCCATCCGTGGCGCTCGGTTCGCGAGATCAAGGATATGGTATGGGAAAGAAGCACGATAAGAAGGCCGAGCCCGCAGCGGGCAAGACGCCCAAAAGCATGAAGGTCGATAAGGCCGTCAAAAAATTCCGCAAGCTCGAGGGCAAGCTGTGGACCCGCGAGTACCTGCTCAAGATTGCCGAGTTTGACGGCGCGACCATTGCCCCCGCCAACGGCGCCGCAGCGCGCGCCGACGCCATGGGCACCCTTGCCGGCGAGCATCATAAGCTCCTGACCAGCGAAAAGTCTGTCGAACTTGTGCGCTCGCTGGCACGCGAAACCGTCGCCAGCGGCAAGATCGACGACCCGCAGCTGCTCGACGAGATCCGCGTACTCGGCCGCGACCAGCGCGAAGCGAGCGTCATTCCCACCGAGGAGGCCGAGGCCTGGACCAGGCTCACCTGCGAGGCCGACGCCGTGTGGCACAAGGCCAAGACGGCCAATGACTGGGCGAGCTTTGAGCCCTATGTGGATAGAATCGTCGCCCAACTTAAGCATCAGGCCGAGCTCATGGACCCCAAGCGCGACCCATACGATGTTTGGCTCGACCAGTACGAGCGCGGCCTTTCCGCCAAGAGCTTCGATGCGTTTTGCGATGAGGTCAAGGCGACGGTCGTGCCGCTCGTGCACGCCATCGGCGAGCGCGGCCAGCAGCCCGCTGCCGACTTTTTGCACGCCCGCGTGCCCGAGGCCGCACAGCGCGCCATGAGCTTCGACCTTATGAAGCTCGTCGGCCTGGACCTGAACGACACCACGCTTGCCTTTACCGAGCACCCGTTTAGCGAGGGCTTTGCCGTGGGCGACGCGCGCATCGCGACGCACATCTACGAGGACGACTGCATCTCCAACGTCTACAGCATCATCCACGAGGCGGGACACGCCATGTACGAGCTGGGCGTCAATCCTGCCTATGCGCGCACCCGCCTGGAGGGCGGCACTTCCATGGGCATCCACGAGAGCCAGAGCCGCTTTTTCGAGAACACCGTGGGTCGCAGCCGCGCCTTTATGGGCCCGCTGCTCGAGGTGCTGCGCCGTCACGCGCCCGAGGTCTATGGCAGTGTGGACGAGGATACGCTCTACCATGCCGTGAACATCGCACGGCCGTCGCTGATCCGCACCGAGGCGGACGAGCTCACTTATCCGCTGCACGTTATGGTGCGCTACGAGATCGAGCGCATGCTGTTTGCCGGCGAGGCCACGGCCAAGCGACATCCCCGCGCTTTGGAATCGCTTTATGGATGAGTACCTGGGCATTCCCGTTCCCGACGACACGCACGGCTGCCTGCAGGATACGCACTGGAGCGGTGGCTCGTTTGGCTACTTCCCCACGTATGCGCTGGGTAGCGCCTACGACGCTATGTTTGTGCCGGCCATGTGCCGCGACGGCGTCGACCTTACCGGTGCCTGTGCGAGCGGCGATTTGGCGCCCGTCCGTGCCTGGCTGGGCGAGCACATTTGGCAGTGGGGCCGTGCCAAGGACGCACCGGAGCTCATCAAGGGCGCGTGCGGCATGGACTTTGACGCCCGCTACTACTGCAGCTACCTGCAGGACAAGTTCACCACGCTGTACGAGCTGTAAGGCATAACCGACACGCCAACGCAAAGGGGACGCCGCGGAACCAATCCGCAGCGCCCCCTTTCCACCTAGTTGTTTAAGAACGTCCCCAATGACTACCTTACAGAGCTTCCAGCGCGGCGGCGATGCGCTTCATGGCGGCATCGGCGGATGCTTGGTCGGGCGCCTCGGCCAGCACGCGGATAACCGACTCGGTTCCACTCTTGCGCACGAGCACGCGGCCCTCGCCTGCCAGCGCAGCCTCGGCCTCGGCGATGGCGTTCTGCACGCCCATGTTCTCGAGCGCGGCGTCCTTGTCCGCCACGTGCACGGCCACCTGCGCCTGTGGCAGCAGCTTGCACGGAGCCGTGAGCTGCGAGAGCGTCTCGCGCTCGGCACGAATCACTTCCATCACGCGCAGCGAGGTCATAATGCCGTCGCCCGTGCGCTCGATATCGCCAAAGATCGTATGGCCCGTCTGCTCGCCACCCAGGCTGTAGCCGCCCTCGCGCATCTTGGCATACACGTGACGGTCGCCCACGCCGCTGGTCACGGCGCTCAGTCCGGCAAGCTCCAACGACTTGATCAGGCCAAAGTTGCTGGCGATCGTCGGTACCACGGTACCGCCCGAGAGACGCCCGTGCTTGTTCAGGTACACGCCGCACACGTACAAGATCTGGTCGCCGTCGACCACGCGGCCGCGCTCGTCCACGGCCAGGCAGCGGTCGGCATCGCCGTCGTAGGCAAAGCCCACATCCAGGCCCTGCTCCACCACGTGGCGCTGCAGGCGCTCAATATGCGTAGAGCCGCAGTCGACATTGATGTTAAAGCCGTCGGGCGCGGCGTTGATCACGCGCACATCGGCGCCCAGTGCGTCGAACACCGGCTTGGCCACCGAGGATGCCGAGCCGTTGGCGCAATCGATGCCGATCTTGACGCCCTGCAGCGAAAAGTTCGCGCTGGCGATGAGCGAAGCAATGTAGCGGTTGCGACCCTGCATGTAGTCCACCGTGGCGCCGATGTGGTTGCCCGTTGCCAGCGGCACCTCGCTCTTGCCATCGATGTAGTCCTCAATGAGCTCCAGCACGTCCTCGTCCATCTTAAAGCCGTCGCTGTTGACGAGCTTAATGCCGTTATCGCAAAACGGGTTGTGGCTCGCGCTGATCATGATGCCGCAATCGAAGCAGCCTTCCACAGTCTGATGCGCTACGCCCGGCGTGGGGATCACGTGCAGCATATAGGCGTCCGCACCGCTCGCGACCAGGCCGCTCACCAGCGCCGCCTCGAACATATAACTCGAGCGACGCGTGTCCTTGCCCACGATCACGCGTGCCTTGCGCTCGCGGTTGGCGCCGTAATACCAGCCCACAAAACGGCCAATCTTATAAGCGTGCTCTACCGTCAGCCCAACGTTGGCCTCACCACGAAAGCCGTCGGTGCCAAAGTACTTCATGCGCTCTCCTTACAAAATAGGGGCGAACAGATTGCCTGTCCGCCCCAAAATGGTACTCGATTATCTGCGCTACCAGAAAAACCCTACGCCGACGCGCTGTCGCGAGCCGCCTGGCATGTAGGAGTCTGACGCAGCGTAAGCGGCTTGTCCCCCGCCTCGGCCGACGTGGTCAGCGTATACGTGATCGTCGTCGTCTCGCCAGCATGCAGGTCAACGGTGCCCGAATAGAAGGGGATTCCATGCCACGTAGCGGCGCCAAGACCAAACTGGGTGCCCTCGACGGTCAGATCAGTAATGTTGCCGCCCGTCGGGGCAAACAACGAGACATTCAGACGCTCGTCGTCACGCGCGGCATCGGGTGCGCTCGCCGCAACGTAGTCGGGCAGCTTGCCAGCCTCCTCCTGCGTCATGATGTTCGTCAGGGTAACGGTGATGCGATAGGAGCACGTGCCGTCACCGTTCTTCACGCCCTGACCAATCTGCGTATCGGCGTTCAGGTACCAGTCGAGCTTGGAGAAGCTCAGGTTGTTAAAGTAAACGCCGGCAACAGGATCGGCGCTCGGGTCATCCGGATCGGGCAGCGAAGCGTCAATGCCCGTCTCTTTGATGGCATTCTGCTCATCATCGTTTCTCATCCACGCGATCAGGCGGCCCTCTTCGGCACCGCGCTCAACGGCGCTGACAAGCTTCGTAACATCGACATCGCCGATACCGCCAAGGATCTTGTCGAAGGCAGCGCTGGCGACGGATGCAAAGATGCCGTCCGACTCCTCGACCGGATAGTTCCAGTACACATCGTGCATGAGGACCTTTGCGGCGTTGGTGCCGTCGACAACCGTTCCGTCGGGCAGCGAGACATTACCGACCAGGCCCAGCAGATACTGCAGGAACACCGGGTCGATACCGATGACGCCATCAACGTCCTGTCCATACTGGGACTTCCACAGCGCGGCGACACGCTGCGAGTTGCGGGGCCAATCAGGCGAATAGGTATTGCCCGAGTTGTACAGGTTACTGTGGTTGCCGAACAGCGCCTCATCCTCTTCGTCGACGCTCTCGACTGCCTCATCCTCGCTGAGTCCAATGCGGGGAACAAACTCGCCAATCGACATCTGGCCGTCAGTGACCGAAATCAGGCCCTGCGAACCGCCAAAGCCGCCGCAAGCACGAATCTCGACGTTGTTCATGGCGTACATAAGGTAGTTGCGCGTCTGGCCGTTGGCGCCGAGCATCTGGGGAAGGACGGGGGCGACCTTCTCCGCCGCGTCAACCGCGCCGTTGAGGGTGGCAAAGCCGTCCTTGGCCTTATCGACCAGCTCGGTCACCTGGGAAATATGAGTATCGCCAATGCCCTGGACCTTCTCGTTGGCGCTCTTGAACACCTTCGAGCTGCTGGAAAGCGAATCGGCGACCGCCTGCAGCGCGGACACGTTAATCATGCCGTCCTGGAACAGCTTGCCGGGCGTAGCCTGCGAAAGGTTATCGGCCATGGGAACCAGCGCATTGCTCGAGACATCGGACAGGGCGTCAATCATGGTGCGGGCCGCATTGATATCGCTGCCATACACCGGGATAAACGAAGCCGCCGCCCACAGCGGGCTCGAGGTCTCCGCCTTCATGCTGTTACAGAGCTCATCGATCTTCTTCGCATCGTCGGGCAGCGTCGAAAAATCGCCCGACGTGACCTTGTCCTTAAGGCCACCGACGATCTCGACAGCCTCCTTCGCTTCGCTCTTTACGGTCTTTGCCGAGTTAAGCAGCATAAAGCCGCTTGCGCCAAGCACAACGAGAAGCACCGCGACTACAGCGGCAATAATGGCGCCAGTGTGACGCTTTTTGCGCTCGCCCTTGCGATGGCGATGACGGACCAGACCGTCAGAGGTCGAACTCGACGAAGCGTCGCTACCGTAGTTCAAACCAAAATCGTAATAATCTTCCTTGGAACCCGAGCCCGCAAACTCGGCACCGCTATCATCCAGGCGGGCGAACGTGCCAGTCTCGGAGGCGCCGGTGTAAATCGTGCCAAGGTTACCCGTAAGCCCCGCGCCACCGGCAGAGGGAGTATTGTTGGCGGCCTTGCCGGCATTAACGTTGCCGGCGCCATTCGCGGCGTTGGCAGCACCCGCGTTGTTCGCGGGTACCGAAGGAGCCCCGCTCGGCTGCGACGTGGAGGTTGCACCGTCCGCAAAGACATTTCCTCTTGCACGGCCGGTCTTTTTTGCCTTTTGAGACTGCTCGTACAGAGCGGTAAACATCGCCGTCTCGCCCGGGGACACGCGCTTACCGGAACCGCCCTGTCCAGCGCCGCCCGGCGTGCCGGCCTTACCAGCCCCGTTCGGACGCGGCGGAACTGCAGGGCGGCCGCTATCGCTGCCCTTAAAGTGATTACCAGCCATAAAGAAATCCTCGCAATTGAGTCGCAATGAAAAAGTCCATAACGTTACTAGTTTATGGCATTTTGAGCATCGACAGCTAAACTCCAGACACGGACATCAATTGGCGAAAATGCGGCACAACACCTTTTCCGTCTTGGCAGCGGCGCTAGCTACACCGTGAGGAACATCATCACGATGATCATGACAAAGCCGATAAGGTCGGTCGGCAAAAACACCGTCCCCAGCATAACGGCGCTGGTGATGGTCGCCGAAACCGGCTCCACAGTTCCGATGAGGCTCGCGCGCACCGAGCCGATGTCCTTAACGCCCTGCATATAAAGCATGTAAGCAAAAAACGAGCCGATAACCACGAACACCGCGAGCGCCTCGATGCCGGCAGCGTCGAGCGCCGGCATATGCGCCCAGGGCTGCACGAAGACGCACGAGACCACGCCCGCCGTGAGCATTGCCGAGCCCGTGACGATGGGGCTGCCGTATTCGGGCAGGATCTTGGCGGGAATCACCGCCATACACGCGGCGCTGACCGCACACATAAGACCTGCTGCCAGGCCAAGCGGCGAGATATTCAGGCTGGTGGGGTCGCCGCCGGTGGCGATTAAAAAGGTTCCACCCAGAGCCAGGCCAATGCCGATGACTTCGCGAGTACGCGGCATACGGCGATCGGTCACGCAGGCGTAGCCCATGATGATAACGAGCTGCAGGCACTGGAGCACCGTCGCGGTTCCGGCGTTCGTCAGGCGCACGGCCGAAAGATAGCAAAACTGGTTGAACAGCAGGCCAAAAGCGGTAAAGAGCAGCAGCTGCTTGCGATCAGCGGGCGTCGTCCAAAGCTTGACCAGGCGTGCGCGGTCGCGCGTAACAACCACGGCCATAAAGAGCAGGCCGGCGAGAATCTGACGCACGCTCATAAGCCACAGCGTATCGACATGGTAGGTATCGAACAAAAAACTCGCGCTGGTGCCCGAGAAGCCCCAAAACGAACCGCCCACCAGCGTAGCCAAGACGCCCGTGATCATCTTGCGCGTCGAAGCGCTGTTCAGGCGGTCGCGCCATGCGCGACGGGTGTTGCGGCTGAGCTCGTCGGTGCCCTCGGGCACATCAATGTTCGATATATCGGTCATCGGCACCGAAGCCCCTGCGCCTTCGACCTGCTCGACACACTCTTTGCTCATTCCACTCCCCCGAAACAGCCTGGAAACAATTCGGCTTACCTTACCACGGCGAAGTCACCAGCTGGAGGCTTGCCCGCTTATCGGTAGGACAATTCCGCAGGCGTCTTTCCATAGCTCGATACCGCAATGGCCTTGCATTATGCGACAGCCAAATCGCGGCAGCAGGCTCTTTTGAAATGGATGCGACAAAGCCCCCGAATTCCACAATGTAAGCGATTTTTAAAAATGTTCTTGCCACCGAGTTCAGGCTCCGTTATATTATCCCTTGCGCGCTTGCGCACCCTTGATCGGGCGTTTAGCTCAGGGGGAGAGCGCTTCCCTGACACGGAAGAGGTCAGAAGTTCAAATCTTCTAACGCCCACCAAATGTTCGCAGCTCAGAGGCTATGTCCTCTGGGCTGTTTTGTTTTATGCCGCCAAATCCGCTGGCAGTTCCAACCGCCCAAATGTGCGCCAACAGCGCCAATGCGGCGTTATGTGAAACGATAAAGTACCTCATGGCGCGAAGATAGCACGCACGCCGGCGGCGGCCGGCGGTCCTGTTAAGTTTCCGGTAAACGACCGGCGGCTTTTCGCCGTGTGCGTCCAAAGTGCTCATTCGCCGATATCTAAACCGCAATCCGTCAAGCTTTTGGCAAGGTTGCCACCCAACTGGCCGAAAGCCGACCATCTACTTGCCAATCTATCCATCGGCATAACCAATCAGTCCGCACCGCAACTTCTCAGCAAAACGCCGCGATGTCTGCGCCCTGCGGTATCCTTGAGCCACTTGCACCTGCAGCACCAAGGAGCCGCCATGCGCACTGAGCTCGATGTCCCCTTTTCGCACAAAGAAGAAGCCAAGGCGCTGGGCGCCAAATGGGACCGGACCAAGAAGATCTGGTATGTACCCAGCGGCGTCAACCCCGAGCCCTTTGCCGAGTGGCTGCCCGGTGTTGACCGATCCGACCCCTCGGCGCCGTATATATATCTAGTACTGGGCAAGCGCGAGTGCTGGAAATGTCACAAAGAGACCTCGGTCGCGGCCTTCGGCATTCCCTATCGAGCCGATAACGACGAGAGCATCGTCATCGCGCACGCGCCCAACGAAGCCGGGCACATTGCCATCGACACGGCCAACGCCAACGCACTCGCCATCGTGCCCGCTCTTGGCTGCGTGCCGGGCGAGATCCGCGACTATCTTCATAAGCGCTGCGGCTACAAGCCCGTAGGAGCGCGAGCTTCCAAAGCCCCGTCGCTCGGCAACACGTGCACCAGTTGCGACGCGCTGCAAGGCAGCCGCTATCTGTTCGAGGAGCCCTCGTCCCCGTTTGCCCTCACTGCCATCAACAAGCTGCCGGCACTGGAATTTATACGCGTCGAAGTTGCCGGCGTCTTTGGCGTCCCGGCCACGCGTACCGACTTTGACCAGGCGCTCTTTACCTGGGCACGCGACCATCATGCCAAGTTTCACAAGCAACTCGGTGAGGGGGTTTATTTGTAGAGATGACATCGAGGCATTGAGGAGCAGGAGCTCGATCGTCAAACAATCAAAAAGACAGGCTTTACGTACACGTATTCCGAGGGAGCCATGAGCTTCCCGGATGCCACCGACAAGCCGAGCCGCACCATCCTCACAGGAGAAGGCGGCACGGGAGCGAGCCGCTTCAAGCACGTCATCGAATGTCCCGATGGCCGTTTCCGCCGTCTTGTTCCCGACGAGCTCGATCAGCTTCAGGGATTCCCGAAAGGCTGGACCGATACGGGCATGACTGACGGCCATCGAGCCTTCTGCATGGGCAACGCACTCGTCACAGGCATGCCCCATCGCATTGGCGAAGCTATGGTCGAAGCGTACGGTCTCTAAGGCAAGCAATCCGGAGCCGGCAGTTCACGCTGTCGACCCCGTTTTTCCACCCCACTCCCCTGTATACTGATGTAGCACGTGTTTCATCCGGGCTTGTTGGACCGGGTTGTTCATGGGAGGGTCTTGTGGCTGTTTCGAATTCGCCTAAGGGAAGCGTTTCTTCTTCGTCCATCAAGCCGGTGACGCGCAAGGCCGTGCGCTGCCAGCGCGAGGTAGCCTGGCTTGTCACGCAGGCAGCGGGCAGACTCGTGGCGAGCACGGAGGACATCAATGCTCCCACACCGAGCTTTGTGCTGGCAGCGGCACTAGATCGAGTACGCCAGCTGGAGCTCGCCGCACAGGATGCCAGCGGCCACCTCGACTACCAGAATGTTATGGCGCCCGACCTGCAAACGTTCTGTCACATGGCCAAGTTGCCTGCCGCGCCCAATGCGCTTTCGGACGCAGGCTACATGTTTACGCTCTCGGGCGCGGACCTTATCCGCGACATCTATGCATACTGCAGCGAGCTCGCCGAGCGCCACGTCTTTGACATGGCTGAAGTCAAACCGGGATATGTCATCAAGCTGGTTCTTAGGCTGTCACTGATAGACGGGTTCGGGGCCATGCCGGCGTAAGCCGAGCCTTTAGCATCACCGTCGACTGGGCAACAACCGCTTTACCTTAATGGACGCCAATCGAGGGTCGATTATTGGGTCGCCTCGTCCACTAACGCATCTATCCCACGCGCTCCGACAGTCGATACTTGCGGTTGCGGCTCGTCGCCGGCGCCGTGGGCTCAAGCTCGCCTTGAGCAATGAGCGCGTTGACGCGCGACCTAACCTGGGAAATGGTGAGCCCTGTGTGCTCTGCCAGCTCGCGCGCCCCCAGCTCGCCGTAGTGGTTGAGTGCCGTCACAATTAAGCCCCCGCCATGATCGACCGGCTCGATCTTTAAACGGTAAAGTACGACCTTGAACCGATCGAATCCCGGGCAGAACAGGGGCTCGGTCAGACCATGCGCGCGCATGGCATCGATCATCATCGAGATGCCCGAGCCATTGCCCTCAGCCGGCGAACCTGCGCCATCCGGCAGCGGGACAATCGACATGAGCTTCACAAGCGTCGCGTTACGGCATCGGGAGCTGCCGTCAAACAAGTTCTCGCGAGTCTTTCCCCCGTAAAGGCCGCCAGGATTTGTCACCTCGACACGATCATCAAAGACGTCGACGGCAATCGATTGTCCACAGAACCAATCCCCGTATTCTCGATGGATTACGGCGTTGGCGATTGCCTCGCGCAGAACCTCCTCGGGAATCTCAAGCGAGTCGACACGCGCGACGCCTTGGACGGTCGAGGTTCGCCGCAAATTCTTGGCGACGGCTGCGACGGCATCCGAGATCATCTCGCCCAACGTTCCCTCACAGATTGTGCGGTCCATGAACCTCAGCGACCCCGCGGCGCCCTTCTGCGTTCCGGCATGGACCGCCACATCGATAAAGAGCTTGGGATAAAACTGCTGAGGGTAGGTGCCCGCAGCCAGGAGCCCGGCCTTAGTCACATTACCCTGGGAGTCGAGGAAACTCAGGCGCTCCAGCTTTGTTTTCTTGTCCGTCGCGCCGCGCATAGCTCGGGGCGTCAGCGAGAAAGCACGCTCTATCGTGCGGTCAATCAGGGCCTCGTCGAGGTCGCCCACGCCCGCGCCCGGCACTGCATCGCGATCACTGGGGCTCGTTCGTTCATACGACGACAAGGACAGGACTACGGTCGATGAAAGCGGCACATCTTTGTCATCGATGCGCTTGTAGCTGCCGCCCTGGGCGCCCCGCTCTATGACATAGCAGGGTCTGCTCGACGGATCGAGCTCCTCAATGGTAATGACGAGAACGATGGCGCCCTGAAGCTCCACTCGCTCGATCGTGTACTTGGGCGGATTGGCCAGCTTTCCTCGACCTCCCGCATCACCCATGCCTGCCACAAATTGGTTGAGCACTTTCTCGGTCTCGAAGTTCTCAACCGGGACAAAACCTGCGCGCTCACTCACTCCGAGCACGATGATTCCGCCGGCAGTGTTCGCGAATGCGCTCACCGTTTCCCACACGTCGCGGGAAAGCGTCGTGGCGCTCTCCTTCACTTCGACGTTAAGATCATCCGAGCCCATACGCCTTAAAGACTCGAGCAGACCGGTCAGCTCGTTTTCGTTCATCTGCACGTCCTTTCTCTCGATCCTGCGGAGAATGCCGCGGATAGATTTCCCTCGTCTCTCAGTTATCTCTCGTAATTATCTCTCGTCTTTCTGCTATCTCTCGTATTAGTGACGAATGAGAGATACGTGAGTGATGCATCGGCGTGGATTATTGGACGATCGGAAAATCCCTCAAACAAAAAACGGGGCCGGCCTTACGCCGAACCCCGTTTTCAAACGGTCAGTTAGTTATCCAACGCGCGAGCATAGCAGTCAACATTACGCCGCCGCGAACACTCCCAAGCCCGTTCCGATGATGCAGATCGCAAAGATGCCCAAGATGATCCAAATGGTCTTGACGCCCTTTTTGTACAGGGCGACGCAGGCAAAGGTTGCCCAGCAAGGGCAGCAGGCCGGGAAGATCGAATCGAACAGATCCTGCAGGACAATCTCGAACCACCCACGTCAAAGGTCAAAGCAGTGGACAGGGAGACCTGTGCCGCAATCATGGCGCCGATAACGGTCATTCCGAGGACACCGGCAGCATGCGTCATGCGAGACATAAGGTTGTTCTCTTCGGACTGCTGCAAAAACTTGGTTCCCAGGTCGTAACCCAGATGGGCTGCGACGATACGCGTTGCAAAGTTAATCACGGAGTAGATGAGCGCGTACACGATGGGGCCGAGCGGGTTGCCCGTCGAAGCGATGCCAATACCAATGCCGGCGGCGACCACGCGGAACGTACCCCAGTAGAACGAATCGCCAATGCCGGAAAGCGGTCCCATGAGGCCGACCTTCATGGCGTTAATCGAGGACGTGTCGAAGTTCTTATCGGCAGCCGCCTGCTCTTCCATCGAAACCGTTAGGCCGGCTACAAACGGAAGCACATGAGGCGTGATGTTAAAGAACTCGGTATGGCGATCGAGCGCCGCATAGTAATCGTCGTCGTTGGGATAGATCTTTCGCAGGGGCTTCTGAATGGTGTACATGAAGCCCATTGCCATCATCTTGTCGTACGACTGCGAGCACTGGCTCGTAAACTGGCGAAGGAACATGCTCCGATACATATCGGGGCTCATAATCGCGTCCTTCTTGGCCTCTTTGAGGTCGGTGTTCTGGGTAGCCATTAGAAGTCCTCCTCTTCATCTGCAGCAACCGTCTGCGGACCGGACGAGCCCTCGCGGAAGGCCAGGAGCAGTGCGACGCAAATGGCAGCTGCGGCGACGCCGATAACGTCCATCTTGAGGTAGATGACCATAATGAATCCCAAGAACAGCCAAGGAAGCAGCTTGTTATCGCCCATGGTCCTAATAAGAAGTGCGAAGCCGATGCAGACCATGACGCCGGATGCAACGTTGAGGCCGTCCATCACAAACTGCGGAATCGCGTTGAGCGCATTGTTGATGAGGTCGGCACCAAAGAACAGCGAGCAAAACACCAGCAGTGCAGACGGAATGCCAATCGACAGCGGCACGACGGTCAGATGGTACAGGTTCGCCTTTGCAAGATCGCGATTTGCCAGAGCGGTCTCAATCTTCTTGCAGGCAAAGGCACCCGGAACGGCGTAGCAGAAGTTGCGCCACACCTGAAGGAAGACGGAGACGGGAAGGGCGAGCGCGACGGCAGTTGCCGTGCCCGTACCCGTAATGACGGCAAACGCGCAGCCAAGCACGCCGGAGGCATAGACCTCGGGAGGAACCGCCGCGCCGACCATGATGGCGCCCATGAACATGGACTCCAAAGCAGCGCCGACGATAACGCCCTGCTGGACATCGCCAAGGATCAAGCCGACAAACAGGCTCGTAAACAGCGGACGACCAAGCATCGTAATGCCAAATAATTGCTCGTCCATGGACGCAATAAATGCGACCAGTGCAACTAGAAGATACTGGACAACCATTTCGATCAACCCCAGAAACAGGTCTGCAGGCGAGGCGTTCTGCGCAGCTCGCCTGCAGACAACCGCAGCAATTTGAGAGGATTAGTAGTTCATCTGGTGATAGTAACGACGCGTGGTGAGCGGGTGGTTACGGACGTGCTCGAGATGGCAGCTCAGACGCTCGGTGATGGTGTAGGTGACCATCGGGGAGACGATCTTGCGGAACTCGGGGTCGCTGAACGGCAGCTCGACCTCGGCGGTGTCGAACTTGTTCACGCGGACATGGACGCCCTTCTCGTCGGCGAGCATGTGAGTGAAGTTGTCCACGCGGTCCATGAGCTTACGGGTGTCGTCCTCGCCGTAGAGCATGATGAGGCTCGTGCCCTCCTCGCAGAGTTCGATGGTGCCGTGGAAGAACTCGGCGGCGTGGATAGACTTGGTCTTGATCCACTGCATCTCCTCGAGAATGCACATAGCGTAGTCGTAGGCCTCACCCCAGAGCATGCCGGAGCCAATCACCATGTGGTAATCGGTGTCCTTGAAGTCCTCGGCCATGGCGGCGCAGCGCTCGTCCTGAGCGTCCTTGGCCTTGATGAGGTACGGAGCGATGTTGCCGAACTCCTCCATGAAGGTGTCGTACTTGGGGAAGGCGCCGGCGTTCTTGAGGAAGCGGGCGACCAGCGTGATCTGGTAGGTGTAGATGGCCTCGCACAGAACGTCGTCCTCGGCGAAGCTGAAGAACTTGTAATCGGCGTACTCAGTGGCCGGGGTGTTGTCGTTGGAGACATACATCAGCGTGCGGGCACCCTGCTCCTGGCAGAACTTGGCGGCCTCGATGATCTCGGGGGTGGTGCCGGTACGGGTGGAGAAGACGCAGACCGAGTCCTTGTTGAAGGTCTTGGGCGGGCATGCGAGGAACTCAGCGGCAATCTCGCAGTGGACGTCGACGTCGGCCGTGGTGGTCTCGACCCAATACTTCATCGGGAGCGTGTGGGCCCAGGTGCCGCCGCAGCCGATGAAGAAGATGTTGGAATAACCCTGCTCGCAGACCTTGTCCACGGCAGCCTCAATCTGAGGACGGAGAGCGAGGGCATCGCTCACAACCTTCTCGTAACGAGGCTCATCGAAATTGAACATCCCTTACTCCTAACTCACTTGGATGAACCCTTCATTCATCCCATGACGTTATAATACTTTATATAACTAACTATGCAAGAACTATTTCAGATTTTTTTGATTTTTCTTTAATCAGAACCACCCTTAAAAAGGGTGGTTTGCTCTTAGGGTATAACCCACGGGCTCCGGGCTCGCGTCTAAAGGCGCGGGCCCGGACTTCGTCCAGGCCTAGTGCATCTTGACCCGTGGCGTGCCGGTCGAACCGGCGGTCACCTCCTCTTGAAGGGGTCCTCGTACTCCTTCACGCTCAGCTTGTCCAGCGCGATGTCGGGACTCCTGCCCCTGATGTACTTGGCGATCGTCGCCTCGTTCAGGCCGACGGTGGACACGTAGTAGCCCTCCGCCCAGAACTTCCTGTTGCCGAACTTGTACTTGAGGTTGGCGTGCCTGTCGAATATCATCAGCGAGCTCTTCCCCTTCAGGTAGCCCATGACGCTCGCGACGCTGTACTTCGGCGGGATCGCCAGCAGCACGTGCACGTGGTCGGGCATCAGGTGCCCCTCGATTATCTCGATCCCCTTGTACTCGCACAGCTTCCTGAGGATCTCCCTATGTCGCTCCTGATTTGGTTGTAGATCACTTTGCGCCTATACTTCGGCGTGAACACGATGTGGTACTTGCACATCCACTTCGTGTGGGAAAGGCTGTAGGCCTTCTGGGCCATGGCGACCACCCTTCGACTCGAATTCTTGACGGCCTGAACAATCGTCAATATCGGTCGGAGGGGTGGCTTTGTAAAGCCGTTTGTCTCCACCCGCGTAGCGGGTGGTTTAAAGCTGGCCGCTGCGCGGCCAGCGGACTAAAGTCTTGAAATAAAAAGCCCGCCGATCTGAACCGCGCCCCAAATCTTGGACGCCCTAAATAGCGACTAGGCCGCAAGGGCCTGATTCCGGTACTCCTCCGGGGTCAGGCCCTTCAATCTTACCTGCCTCCGGCTCGTGTTCCAGTGGACTATGTATTCCTCCAGGTCGCGTTTGAAATCCTCGAACGTCTTCCACTCGCGGCCCCTGTAGAACTCGTCCTTGACGTGGCCGAAGAGCTGCTCGGTGGCGGCATTGTCGATGCAGTTCGCCTTCCTGGACATGCTCTGGACGATACCGGCGGCCTCGAGCCTGGATGTGTATGAGGCGTGCTGGTACTGCCAGCCCCGGTCCGAGTGCATGGTCGGGGCGGCGCCCTCGGGGATCTTGGACAGCAGCTCGTCGAGCATCCTCGCCTGCTGGGCCATGTCGGGCGTGGTCGATATGTCGCTCGCCACGATCTCCTTGGTGCAGAAGTCCAGCGTCGGGGCCCAGTAGGCCTTACCGCCAGCCACCTTGAACTCGGTGACGTCCGTCCCCAGCTTCTGCCACGGGGCCCCGGCGTCGAAATCCCTCGCGATCACGTTCTCGAACGTTCTGCCGACGACGCCCTTGTACGAGTTGTACCTGTGGTAGGCCGTCTCGCGTCTGATGCCGCAGCGAATCCCCATCTCGCGCATCATCTTGAGCACGGTCTTGTTGGCTATCACGGCCCCCTCTTCCGCCCTGAGGCACATCGCTATCTGCCGGTGCCCGCAGCCGTTGGCGGTGCGCGAGAAGATCTCGGCGGCCGCCTCCCAGAGCTCGGCGCGCGTGGGCCTCGGCGGGTGCGCGAGGGCGTAGTAGTAGGTCGACCGCTTGAGCTCGGCGCATGCGAGCAGGTGCCCGAGCGCGTGCCCCTCGGCGCGCAGGGCCGCGACCGCTTCGGCCTTCGCCCTGGTCAGAGCCCGTCCCTCTCGACCAGGGCGCGTAATTTTTTTAGGTAGGCCACCTCGGCCTCGAGCCTACGGCACCGCTCCTCGAGCTCCTCCTCGCGGGTCCGCGGCCTCGCCCTGGAACCGCTCGGCCGGCCCTTGGGCCTCGGGCGCAGGGCCTCCGCGCCGCCCCTCGCGGTATAGCGCGCACCACTTCTTGAGCGGCGACATCGACATTATGCCGAACGCCGCCATCGCCTCGGTCTTCGTCATGCCGCCGTCGACGACGGCGGAGGCGGCGGCGACCTTCTGCTTGTATGTGTACCTGCCCTGCTTTCCGTCCATGCGCAGCAGCACTCGCTCCCGAATGCGCGGTATATCTCCTGCCATCTTCTCACGGCTTCCGCGGGAAGCGAAAGGGCAATCGCGGCAGATTTATACCCGCGTCCGAGCTCGAAGAGCCCTATGGCCGCCTTCCTGGCCTCGACATCATGCTTCACCCTCAAATCAACGCGCATAAAGAAAGCCTCCCATTTCTCATGTCCAAGAAATGGGAGGCAGTTCAATCAAATGATCGGCGGGCTAAAGAAAGGAGGACCTAGTTAATAAATGCTAGACAATGGCATGTTTCCAGCTAGAAAACGTCCTTGGCAAGTGCCTTTGAGTCATTGGGAACCTGACGGATTTCGATAACCACGCCATCGTTGACAAGCTCTTGGATATGCTCGGCATCGGTTTCGGTCGCAAAGATCGCGGGGGTCGGATGAAGCGTGGTCTCGGGAGACTTTCGAGTTCCGCCCAAATTGATCTCCTTGATGTCTTTGCAACCCTTAGCAAGGCGATAGGCATCCTCGATCGTCTCGACAATGATAAACAGCGAATACTTGTCGGTGACGCCGCTGTTGAGCGCCTCGATAGCAGCGTTCACGTCTTTTATGACGAGCTTCACGCCGTTGGGACGAGCTAGCCTCAAAGCGGCTTTTCTCATGTCGTCTTTTGCCACGGCGTCGCTGGCACACAGGATGCAATCGACATCCAGCGCATGCGTCCAGGACATGGCGACCTGGCCGTGAATCAATCGGTAATCGACCCTCGTAAGCTTAATCATCGTAATCATCTCCGCGCGTAATAAAGGTAATGACAGGGTTGAATTATTCGTTGAAGCTTGAGCTAGAACTCTTCTTCTTCGACATCGGCGAGCATATCCGCCGCCTCACAAAGCTGGATAAACGAACGCGATCCCTCGACCGCGACTTTGGCCTTGTCCGCATCTAGGAAGTCCAGCTGTGTAACCATTTCCACCAGCAGCGGCAAGTTCATTCCGGCGATCAACGTAAACGATCCGGCGGCCTGCCTCTGGATGAACTCGTTGTTTACGGAACCGCCAAAGATGTCAGTTACGACAAACCACGTGTCGGCCGGATCCTTCGACTCCATCCAAGCATCGATAAGCGCTGCGACATCCCTCGTGTCGTCATCGACATAGGCGCACAGACACTCGATTCGGTCGTTGGCGCCCATCAGAATCTCCAGAGAGCTTTTCATACCTTGGGCGAGATAACCATGACTCGCTAGCAATATCTTATTCGTAGTTCTCCAATATCAATAAGACGTACTATATTGTCATAACAAAGTATATAAGCAATTTCCTTTTTGCGGTGCGTTAATTCTCTAATTCCGCGAACGGTAACAATTGGTCGGTAAAACGGCCGCTCCTTTTACAGAACGGCCGCCCTTGCTTACAGATAGAACTTCAGTCGCTCGGTGCAGTACACCTGACGGGAGATGAAAAGCGGCTCGCCGCTTGGAGCATAACGTCTATCGACAAACAGAAGCAGCGGAGAGTCCAGCTCCACGTTAAGGTATGCCGCCTCGAGCTCGCTCGCATAGCAGACCTCGAGCGTACGCGTGTTGGAACCCATCTTGATCCCCTGGCGATCGAGTACCGCCATCAGCGAATCCTCGAGGGATTCATGCTCCAAAAAAGAAAGCGCAGCGGAATAGCTATTGGTTTCCAGTATCGTGGGCTTGTCATCCACAAGGCGCAGACGACGACTGCGCAATACCTTTTGGGTATCGTCTACGCCTAGGAACTTCGCGTCTCGCAGGCTTGGGAAGTCCCAGCCCATTGCGAGAACCCTGGTAGACGCCTGTTTTCCAGCAAGCTGGCACGAATGGGTAAAGCTCTCACGGTCGTCCGCGGCATACATCTGTGTGTCCGACGAAACGAACGTGCCCTTGCCGCGGGCCCTCTCAACAAGCCCAGCATCTTCCATTTCTTTAATTGCGGAGCGAACCGTTATTCGGCTCACGCCAAATTGCTCGATGAGCTCCACCTCGGTCGGAAGCTTATCTCCCGGGCGGTACGTGCCGTTGGCGATCGAATCAGAAAGCGCACGAACAATCTGTTTGTACAGGGGGATAACGCTATTTGCTTCAACCATATCAACCATACCTTTGCAAGGAATCAGCAGCTTATAGATAGATGACTTATATTGTATTAGAACTTTTTAGGAGTCCATATATTTCCTAAATGATTCGGTAAACGGGGTGTTATTTCACTTTAGCGGGATGCAGCGGCTACCCGCGGCATTCGTTATCAACCTAGCTAGGCTAGTCCACCCACATCGTCTTCAGTTCGCCGCAGAGTTGCGGCCCCATATGGGTATACTCTCGAGGATTCGACTCGATTCGCCCCCGCTGGGGCGTCAAAGGAGACTGCATATGCCCACCACCTCAACCGACCCGCGCGCCGCTGTTACCGCACTGCTGGTGCCCGGTACCATCTGTCACGGTTTTGCCGTCGAGCGCTGCGAGACCGTGCCCGAGCTCGACTCGGACGCCTACGTGCTGCGCCACACCGCCTCGGGCGCTCGCCTGCTGTACCTGGCGTGCGACGACGAAAACAAGGCCTTCGCCATTGGCTTTAAGACGCCGCCGGCCGATTCCACCGGCGTGTTCCATATTCTTGAGCACTCGGTGCTGTGCGGATCGGCCAAGTTTCCCGTCAAGGAGCCATTTGTCGACCTGATCAAGAGCTCCATGCAGACGTTCCTCAACGCCATGACCTACCCCGACAAGACCATCTACCCCGTTGCCACCACCAACGAGCAGGATCTGTACAACCTGATGGACGTGTATCTGGACGCGGTGTTCAACCCGGCCATCTACACCAAGTCCACCATTTTTGAGCAGGAGGGCTGGCACTACGAGCTGGACCTGCCGGAGGACGCCGAGGTCGACAGCAGCTCCGCGAGCCTGCGCGAGGGCACGCTGCGCTATAACGGCGTGGTGTTCAACGAGATGAAGGGTGCGCTGTCCGACCCCATGAGCGTGCTGGACGACGCCGTCAACGCCGCGCTCTATCCCGACACCGCCTATGCACACGAGAGCGGTGGCGACCCACGCGCGATTCCTGCGCTCACCTACGAGCAGTTCCTGGACACGCACGCGCGCCACTACAATCCTTCCAACTCTTATATAACGCTCTACGGCGACCTAGATGTGGACCGCGCACTGGCCTTTTTGGACGAGCGTTATCTGTCGCAGCCGAGTACCGCGAGCCGCCGCATGGACGCTGCCGTCGCCGCCGGCGAGAACCCGTCCACGCTGGCGCCCAATCCGCTGGGCGTGCAGGCACCCGTGACCTGCGAGTACAAGCGCGTCGAGATGGCTACCACGCCAGAGAACGCCCTGGTGGGCCTGGGCCTTGTGCTGGGCAGCGCGCTCGACCGCAAACGCACGATCGCGGCAGATATCCTGTTTGAGGCACTGCTGGGCTCCAACGAAGCGCCAGTTAAGAAGGCCATTCTGGCCGCCGGCCTGGGCGGCAACGTGGTGAGCTACACCGCGGCCGAGAGCCTGCAGCCCTACGAGCTCATCATGCTGCAAAACGCGCAGCCCGGCGTGGCGCGCGAGCTGCGCCGCGTGTTCCAGGACGCCTGCCGCGACCTATGCGAGCATGGCGTTCCGCGCGAGCGCCTGGAAGCCATCATCAGCAGCAACGAATACGACCTGCGCCAGCGCGACTACGGTATCGCCGACGGTGTGGCCATTGCGTGCGACGCGCTGAGCACCTGGCTCTACGATGACGACGCCGCGACGCTGGCGCTCAAGTACGGCCCGGTGTACGAGGAGCTGCGTGGCGAGCTGGACGGCAGCTATTTTGAGGACCTGCTGCGCGAGCTGGTGCTGCAGAACGATCACATGGCACTGGTCGAGCTGGTGCCGGTGGACGCCGCCGAGGGTTCGGAGGGTGCCGAGGCCGCCGAGCTGGCAGCCAAGCGCGATGCCATGACCGATGCCGAGCTGGCCGACGTGGTCGAGCGCACGGCCGCACTGCGTGCCGCACAGGAGGCGGAGGACACGCCCGAGGCCAAGGCCACGTTGCCGCGTCTGCGCGTGTCCGACATTGGCGAGGCACGCCCCGAGCCGCCGCTGGTCGTGGACACCACTGCACCCATCCCCTGCCTGCGCCACGGCATCCCCACCAACCGCTTGGCCTACGCCATGCAGTATTTCGACCTGAGCTGCGTCACGTTTGAGGACCTGCCCTATGTGACACTGCTCTGCCGCCTGCTCAAACAGCTACCCACGCGCGAGCACTCGGCCGAGGAACTCGACAACTTGCTCGCTGGCAAGCTGGGCTTTTTGAGCTTTACGACCGAGGTCATGACGCAGCCCGAAGTGGACGGCGTGCGCCCCTACCTGCTGGTGAGCGCCGGCGCCCTGTCTGAGAAGATCGATGCGCTGGCGAGTCTGCCGCGCGAGGTATGGTCGAGCACACTTTTGGCAGACGCCGACGCCGACCGCATGCGCGACGTGCTCACGCAAATTCGCATTGGGCTTGAGCAGGGCTTTATCAACAACGGCCACTCGGCGGCGCTCGGTCGCGCGATGAGCTACAGCTCGCCTTCGGCCGTAGTGCGTGAGCAGCTCTCGGGCGTAGACTTCTACCTGTTCCTGCGCGATCTGCTCGACCACTTTGACGAGCGCGTGGACGGACTGCGTACCAAGCTTGCCGAGCTGGCGGAGCGCATCTTTGTGGCCGATGGCTGCATGGCGAGCTTTACCGGCAGCGACGAGGACTTTGACGCGTACTGGGATGCCGCGGGCGACCTGGGGCTTGGCGCGGGCGACGGCGCTGCCAGCGGCACGCTCGTGGTGCCGGAGCCGCGCGACCGCCACGAGGCTTTCGTCATCCCCAGCGACATCTGCTTTGCCGCGCGTGCGTGCGATCCGCGTCGCCTGGGCATTGACGTGACAGGCGCTTGGGCCGTGGCTGCCAACGCGCTCTCCTACGACTACCTGTGGAACGAGATTCGCGTGAAGGGCGGTGCGTACGGCTGCGGATTCCGCGCAGCCGGCGAGCGCCAGACGGCGTTCTACACCTACCGCGACCCGGCGATCGATCCTTCGATTGAGCGCGTGGAGCGCGCGGGTGCATGGCTTGGCAGTTTTGAGCCCGACGAGGCCGCCTTTGAGGGCTTTATCGTGAGCTGCGTGAGCGGCATGGACGCGCCGGTGAAGCCGTACGCGCTCACCAAGCGCCGCAACACGACCTACCTGGCCGGGCTCGATCCGCACGCACGCGAGGAGCGTCGCGCCCAGATGCTCGCCGCCACGCCCGGTGAGCTGCGCTCGCTCGGCGCCGACGTGACGCGCATCGTAGCCGAGTCGCCCACCTGCGTCTTTGGCAGCCGCGAAGTCATCGCCAAGAGCAACGCCGGCTTTAACGTAGTCGACCTGATGGGCTAAGGCACAAAGGTAGATTTTTGGGACATGCCTGAAAATCTACCTTTTCTTTTGCCGCTGCTTGGGCGGGGCAGCTCAGCCCGTCCCACCAGTTTGTCTAAATCTGTAACATCTAGGCGGCAATATCGGCTCCAGATGTTACAAATCGAGACGTTTTCGGATGACGCCGGCCCTTTGTCTCAATCTGCAACATCTAAGTCCAATTTTGCCGAGTTACTGTTACAGATCGAGACAAACCGCCGCGAACACCAGCTCTTCATCAAAACCCACGAAGGTGTTCATGAACTGCTCCCTTTGCGATGATTTGTGTGGTGGTTTGGGTGTTTGCCCAGATAAAACCTGCCAAAATAAACCTGTCCCTTTTTGGCAGGTTTGCTAGAGGAGGCCGGGATGGACAAGGCTGAGTTGCGACGGGCGGTGATTGCCCGACGTGACGCTCTTGATTTGAATGTGCAGGCGGCGAAGTCTGCTGATATCTGCGCGCGGCTGGTTGAGCTGCTGGGCCGCTTGGATGCCGCGGCGCCGCGCGCCGTTGCCGTCTATGCCGCGATGGGTTCCGAGGCAGACCCTGCCGCGTTTGCCGCTGCGGCCGCCAAACGCGGCTGGCGCGTGGCCTATCCGTGCATGCTCTCGGCAACAGACGCCGCAGCTTGTGGCCAGCGCATGTGTATGCGGGCAGTTGCCGCCGACGATGCGTCCGCGGCTCCGTTTATCGCCCACCCCACGCGGGCCTTCGCGGCCACGGACATCGACAGCAACCACTTCCCTATCGTGCCTGCCGAAGCTCTCGACATGATCGTCGTGCCGCTCGTGGCCTTCGACCAAACCGGCGCGCGCCTGGGCTACGGCGGCGGTTGCTATGACCGCTATCTGCCCATGCTCTCGCCCGCATGCCAAATCATCGGCATCGCCTTTGACGAGCAGCGTGTCGACCGCGTTCCCACCGACGCTCACGACCTGCCGCTACCCCACATCATCAGCGCCTAATCGCCGCCATATCAGCCACGGCTACAGCAGTACCATCGCAGCCTAGTGCTCCTCGCCGGCGCGGGCCAGGTCGTAGGGCGTGGTCTGGTAGACGTAGTAGTTGAGCCAGTTGGTGTAGAACAGCTGAGCCTGGCTGCGCCAGACGTTGCGCGGCTCGGCGGAGGGGTCGTCGCCCGGGAAGTAATGCGCCGGCACCTCCGGGTTGAGCCCGCGCTTCACATCGCGCTCGTACTCCAGGCGCAGCGTGTCGGTATCGTACTCGGGGTGGCCAAATACAAAGAAGCGACGGCTGTCGGTCGACTTGACGATGTACAGGCCAACCTCATCGGACACGGCCACGACCTCAAGCTGCGGCTCGGCCTCCACGTCCTCGCGGCGCACATCGGTGTTGCGCGAATGCACGGCATAGAAACGGTCGTCAAAGCCGCGGACCAGCGGGCTTTGCGGCTTCACCAGATAATGCTCGAACACGCCGCTCGCCTTTGCCGGCAGGTCGTACTTCTGGATGCCGTAATGATGGTACAGGCCAGCCTGCGCGCCCCAGCAAATGTGCAGCGTGGAATGCACGTGCGTGGTGGACCAATCCATGATCTGGCAGAGTTCGGGCCAGTAGTCGACCTCCTCGAACGGCATCTGCTCCACCGGCGCGCCCGTGATGATCAGGCCGTCGTAGTGGATGTCGCGGATGTCGTCGAACGTGCGGTAGAACGTCTCCAGGTGGCCGGCGCTCACGTGCGTGGCCTCGTGCGTCTTGGTGCGCAGCAGGTCCACTTCCACCTGCAGCGGCGTGTTGGAGAGTTTGCGCATGATCTGCGTCTCGGTGGCGATCTTGGTGGGCATGAGGTTGAGGATGAGCACGCGCAGCGGACGGATGTCCTGGTGCAGCGCGCGGTACTCGGTCATGACAAAGATGTTCTCGCTCTCGAGCTGCGCGGCGGCAGGGAGGGCGTCGGGGATGCGAATGGGCATGGATGCTCCTTACGAGTCAGTTGCAGCTATGGTACAACGAGCGGCCCCATCCGCGCGAGCACATCGCCCAGCGATGCCGTCAGCGGCCCAAATCACTCCAAAAGTAGAGATTAAGGCATGCCCAAAAATCTATGGCGCTTTAGCCTAGCAAAGTGGCAGCAGGACGCTACAATGGTTCGACGCGAAAAACTCGGCCGAAAGGATACATATATGTACCAGACGCGTAAGATCGGTGTGGTCGGCCAGGGCCACGTAGGAGCACATGTTGCCAACAGTCTGCTCATGCAGGGCATTGCCGATGAGCTGTACCTGTGCGATATCAACGAGGCCAAGGTGACGTCCGAGGTCCAGGACCTGCGCGACTCCCTTTCGTTTGTCCCGTACAACACCAAGATCGTCAACTGCTACGACCACTACGAGGAGCTTGCCTGCTGCGACGTCATCGTCAACGCCGCCGGCAAGGTCGCACTGGCCGCCGGCAACCGCGACGGCGAGCTGTTCTTTACCACCGACGCCGCCCGCACCTTTGCCAAACGCATCGTCGACGCCGGCTTCGACGGCATCTTCGTAAGCATCTCCAACCCCTGCGACGTCGTGTGCACCGAGCTGTGGCACCTGACCGGCTACGACCCCAAGAAGATCATCGGCTCGGGCTGCGGCCTGGATTCCGCCCGCCTGCGCACCGAGATCTCCAAAAAGGTCGGCGTGAGCCCCAAGTCCATCGACGCCTACATGATCGGCGAGCACGGCTTTAGCCAGCTGGCCGCCTTTAAGGCCGCAACCATCGCCGGCAAGAGCCTTAACGAGCTTCAGGCCGAGAACCCCGACAAGTACGCCTTCGACCACATGGAGGTCGAGGAGCTCGCACGCAAGGGCGGCTACGTAACCTACCAGGGCAAGCAGTGCACCGAGTACGCCGTCGCCAACTCCGCCGCGCGCGTCTGCGCTGCCGTGCTGCACAACGAGCACGCCGTGCTTTCGGCCTCCACGCTCATGACCGGCCAGTATGGCGAGGAGGGCATCTTTACCTCCCTGCCGTGTGTGATCGGTGCCGAGGGCGTCGAGGAGGTCTACACACTCGACCTGTCCGAGCACGAGCTCGAGGGCTTCCACAAGAGCTGCCAGCACATCCGCGACAACATCGCCCAGCTCGACTGGTGGGACGCCGAGGCCTACGACGCCAAGTAAGCCGCTGGCTGCCGCAACCTTGCGAATCTATGCGCGACACTAAGCGGGCCGCGCCGGAAACCCACCGGCGCGGCCCGCTTTTTACGCACGCTGTTCGCTTGCGAATCGAAGGTGAATACTTTTCCCGGTACCTAGTACTGCTCGATGCCCATGTAGCGACGAATCTCGGGGCTGTGGTCGAACACCTTGCCGCGGGCGGCACGCAGCTCGCAGCTCATCGCGTAGAAGAAGATCGGCTCCAGGTACGAACGCACGCTGGCAGGCACTTCACCCACGCCGTACTCGAGTGCATCGAGCACCATGACTGTATCGGTGTGCGTGTTGAGGAACGCGAGCGCGCGCTCCTCCATGGGGCGGCACTCGCCCGATCCGAGCTGCACAAAGTAGAACACGCCGGGCTCGGTGGCCTCAAACGGGCCGTGGAAATACTCGCCGGAGTGGATATAGCAGCAGTGCTGCCACTGCATCTCCATGAGCGAGCAGATGGCCATGGCGTAGGTCTGGCTAAAGTTGGGGCCGGAACCCAGGATATAGAAGAACTTATGCTGCTGGCAGAGCTCGGCAAAGCGATCGCCCAGCTCGGCGTTGACCTTCTCACGGGCAGCGGGCAACAGCGCATCCATCTGCTTAAGGCCCTCGTACATGTCAGCGAGTGCCTCGTAGCCTTCCTGCTGGTCGAGCAGCTCGGCGGCGATCAGAGCGCCGATACCCTGAGGCACCTCGGCCTGCGGCACGCCCTCGCCCCAGGGGTAGACCCAGGTGGTCCACTTGCCGTTATCGATCTTGGAGCCCTCGCAGTCGGTGAGGGCAACGACCTCGGCGCCAGCGGCCAGCGCCATCTCGCAACCGTCGACGACCTCCTGCGTGTTGCCGCTGTGGCTGCAGGCAATAACGAGCGACTTCTCGCCAAGACTCTTGGGAGCCATCAGGCAAAACTCGCGCGCCGTGTAGACCGTCGAGGCAAACGTGGTGGCCTCGCGCTTGAGCAGTTCGTTAGCCGGCATCAGGTCGATCATCGAACCGCCGCAGGCGATCCAAAAGACGTTCTCAATCTTGCCCTTGCGCTCGATAATTTCCTGAACCAGATCATGTGCGTTCATGCTGATGCTCCTCCTTGTGGGGCGGCTTTGAACGACGACAGCTCGTACCTGTAGTCGTTCTATGTTGTCCTATTTATAGCACGCACGACGACGCTCGTGAAGCCATTTCGCCAAACTTGTTCTATGTTGTTCTATCTGTGGACGTTAGATGTCGAACACGTAGCGCGAGCCCACGATCTTTTGGCGTCCGAGCAGCAAGGGCCGATCGTCCGCGTCGGTAAAGTAGGCCTCCATATAGAAGAGCGGCTCGCCGACCGGCACCTCCAGCAGCGGGGCCGCCTGAGCATCAGCAAGCGCAATCTCCACAGGGGGTCGGACTCGAGCGGCGCGCGGCCCGAATGCTCGGCAACGAGCGCAAAGATGGAATTGTCCGTGAGGTCCTTGTCGGAAAGCGTCTGCAGATAGGGATGGTCGGCCAGCACAAAGGCGTTGTTCTCGAGCATGACGGGCACGCCGTCTGCCGTGCGCACGCGCTCGACAACGATGAGCTCGCAGCCGGGTTCCACCCCAAAAAACGCCGCGTCCTCGCGTGTCGCCGCAACCACCGTGCGCGACACCAGGCGTGCTCCAGCCACCATGTCGTTGACAGCACAACCCTCGGTAAAGCTCTGAACGTCACCCTTCTGGACAATCTTGCGCTTGAGCTTGGGCGCGCACACAAACGTGCCCCTCCCCTGCTGGCGGTTGAGATACCCCGCGCGCGACAGCTCCTCGACGGCGCGGCGCACGGTGATGCGTCCCACGCCGTAGTACTTCACGAGCTCCATCTCGGAAGGAATGCGCGAGCCGGATGCGTACACGCCGCGCGCGATCTCGCCCTTTAGGTCGTCCATAACCTGCTGGTACAGCGGCACGGCGGACACCTCAGTGCGCTCGGTTTTATCGTCGGATGCCATCGTTACGCTCCATCCCGTGCATACTCGGACTCAAACTCTTCAATCGCCGCCATAAACTGCTCGCCAAAGGCGTCGGCCTTTTTCTCGCCGATGCCGTTGACCTGGACAAGCTCGTCGCGCGTCTGCGGGCGCAGGCGGCACAGACCTCGCAGAGCCTTGTCGGAAAAGACCATGTACGGCGCCATCTCCAGCTCGGTCGAAATATCCTTGCGCAGGGCACGCAGGCGCTCGAACAGCTCGGCATCGTCACCCACGCGCGGGCGCTGATCCAGCTCGGCCTCCTCGCGCAGCAGATCCACCGCACGGCGGGCGCGGGCCGAGGCCTTGCGCTTGGACGCGCGACGCTTGACGGTAAAGGCAAACGTCTCGTCCTCGACCTCGACGGCACGCGGACCCAGCCCCACGACCGGGTACTGCCCCTGCGAGGTAGCCAGATAACCGCGACCGCACAGCTGGCCGATGATGTCCTTGATGCGCCCGACCGATTCGCTCGACAGCTCACCGTAGCCGCGGTCCTCGTCCAGATGCATCTGGCGAATGCGCTCGGTGTTGCCGCCGTGGAGCACGTCGGCGATCAGCGACTTGCCAAAGCGCATGGGGCGCGTGGCCACATAGCGCACGGCGGCGCGGGCCATGTCGGTGACGTCCTCGACCTCGAACTGCGTGAGGCAATTGCTGCAGTTGCCGCAGCCCTCGGCGTCATCCGTGGCGGTGGCGCCCGCACCAGCCGCAGCAGCATGCTCGGCCGCGGCCTCGTCGCCAAAGTAGCGCAGCATGTATTCGCGCAGACAGCCGGTGGTATTACAGTAGCCCTCCATCTGGCTGAGCAGGCGATATCGATTCTGAGTGCCCACGCGCGCTGCTCATCGTCAAGCGCCTCGTCGGCAGCGTCGCCGCGATCGATCAAAAAGCGGCGCATGCGAAAATCGTTGCCGTTCCACAGCAAATGGCAGCTGGCCGGGTCGCCATCGCGACCGGCGCGGCCCGCCTCCTGGTAGTAGGCCTCGATGCTCTCGGGCACGTTGTTATGGATCACGTAGCGCACGTTAGGCTTGTCGATACCCATGCCAAAGGCGTTGGTGGCAACCATCACCTGGATATCGTCGTCGATAAAGGCGCGCTGGCTTTGACGACGGGCGTCGTTGCCCATGCCGGCATGGTAGCGGCCAACGCGAATGCCGCTGGGGCCCAACGCCTCGGCAAGCTCGCCCGCCAGCGCATCGACCGTCTTGCGGGTCGAGCAATACACGATACCGCTCTCGCTCGAATGCGCGATCACATAGTCGCGCACCCAGGCAGTCTTGGCCTTGTCGCCCATCTCCTCGCAACCAAAGTAGAGATTCTTGCGATCGAAGCCCGTCACCACCGTCGCAGGGTTTTGCAGGCCGAGCATCTGCTGAATATCCGCACGCACGCGTTCGGTCGCCGTGGCGGTAAACGCCGCCACGATGGGGCGCTGCGGCAGGGAATCGATGAACTCACGAATCTGCAGATAGGCGGGGCGGAAATCCTGACCCCATTGGCTTACGCAGTGGGCCTCGTCAATGGCCACGAGCGGCACGCCAATGCCGGCGGAACCCGCAGCCTCCTGCGCAAAGGCCAAAAAACGCGGCTCGAGCAAGCGCTCGGGCGCCACGTACATAAGCTGGTAGCGGCCCTCGCGCGCCCGCTTGAGCACGGTGTTTTGCTGGGCCGGAGTAAGGCTGGAGTTGAGATAGCTGGGTCGCGCACCCGCCGCGAGCAACGCACGGGTCTGGTCCTCCATAAGCGACAGCAGCGGACTCACCACAAAGGTGATGCCGGGCAGCATGAGCGCGGGCACCTGGTAGCAAATGGACTTGCCGGCACCCGTGGGCATAACACCCAGCGCATCGCGACCGGCAAGGATCGCATCGACCATGCGGTCCTGTCCCGGGCGAAACGAGGTGTAGCCAAAATAGGCGCCGAGCGTGTCGAGCGCCATCTGCTGCATGCTATCGGTCATGGTTTCCTAACGTCCAAGTCATCTGCCGCCGATTATACGCCGCCACGCGGACCGGTGCCGCACGGCTGTCGGCCACGGGCAACGCAATTCAAGGCGAATGAGCGTGGATAATCTCCCACTTTGAACCCGTCATCAAGCCAAAAAAGGGAGATTATCCACGCTCATTCTGCGGGTAGTCGATGTTTTGGCAATGTCAGCGAAAGCCCGCCAGGGCGAGCAAGGTGCCTTGAAACAAGGCGGCATTGATCTTCTGATCATGCCGCCGAAGTTGAAAGGCAGGTTGCCGCTCTGGCGGGCTTGCAGCGTCGACCGGTCCGCCGTTCGTCAGAACGGCGGAACCAACCCTACATGACCATAACGTAGCGCGATCCCACGTAGTACTGCTTACCCATCAGGACCGGCTCATCGTTGGGACCGGTAAAGCCGGCGCGCAGGTTGAGCAGCGGATCATGCGGGGCAATGCCCAGCTCGGCCGCCTGCTCGGCATTGGCGCGAACGGCCTCGACCGTACGGTAGCCAACCGAGACAATCGGCGTTCCGCCAACACGCTCGACCTCAGCAAAAATCGACTTGTCCTCAAGATCGGCCGTCAACAGCTCACGGTAGGCGTCAAACGGCACAAAGATGTTCTCCTCAAATATGGGCTCGCCGTCGGCCGTACGCACGCGCTTGATATGCAGCAGTAGCGCATCCTTCTGCAGGCCAAAGAACTCCATCTCGTTTTGGCGCGCCGGCACAATCTGGCGATCGACCACATGTGCACCGGCCTTCATGCCGTTGCCGGCACACAGCGCGGTAAACGTCTGCAGCGTCGAGGCGTGAAACTGGCGGTTGATGTGCGGCGTGGAGACAAAGGTGCCACGGCCCTGCTGCTTAACCAGGTAGCCATCGGAGCACAGCTCCTCGACGGCGCGGCGCACCGTAATGCGGCTCACCTCGTACTGCTCGGCAAGCTCGAGCTCGGACGGAATACGCTCCTTGGGTGCATAAACACCTTTCTCGATCGCATCCTTGATTTCGTCGTAAATCTGCTGGTAAAGCGGTGCATTTTTGGGCGATGGCATATCTAATCACTCTTAATGAAATATCGAAATAACTAATACGTATATAACATCTAGATTCATGTTACCTCATATTGATAAAACGATACACCCTCCCTACCAAAAAGCGACAGCTTCATTTTGGTAGGTTTTATCTGGGCAAACGAGAGCCCCTCGAAAGCAGCGGGACTTTCGAGGGGCTCATTCGGATGGGCTGCGCTTGGCCGGCAAAATGCTAAAACCCTACTTGCCGTCGTCCTGCTGCAGGCTGTCCTGCTCGCTGAGGCGCGCCTGCCTGCTGGCCATGCGCGCGGGCTTGTCGGGATCGGGTACGACCGTGGGCATGGGCTCGTCGACATGACCGCCCCACCAGCCGCCCACAAAGTTGAGCGTGTGGAACACATTGATCACGGCGCCGGGATCAATGTCGCACACTAACTTGATAATGTCCTGGCTCTCGTAGGTCGAGACAACGGCGTGCAGCAGGTACATCTTTTCGCGGCTGTATCCGCCGATGACCTCGGCACAGCTAATGCCGTGCTGAAAATGGTCAACATAGGCGGTCATGACTTCGTCTGCCTTGCGCGTCGTGATCTGCAACGTCACACGGTCGTAGCGACGATAGAAACTGTCGATGGTCTTGGTCGAAATAAACTGGAACACGATGGAGTACGCCGCGTTGTCCCAGCCAAACATAAAGCCAAAGATCGCCAGGATAAAGCAGTTGAAACCAAAGATGACGCCCCAGATAGTCTTGCCTGTGTGGTTGGAGACCCACAGCGCGATAAAGTCGGTGCCGCCGGTGGATGCGCCGGACTTTAGCGCGATGGCAGCGCCCAGACCCGAGACCACGCCGCCAAAAATGATGAGCATAATCTTGTCGCCCAAAAACGGGGCGAAGTGAAAGATGTTGAGGAACAGCGATGAGAGCACGACCTGCATCATCGAGAAGATGACGAAGCGCTTGCTGATGCCGCTCCAGCATAGGAGCGCCACGGGGATGTTGAGCGCGAGCATACCGAGCGAGATGTCGATGTGAACACCGCCCAGCGAGGTAACGCGATCGAGCAGGACCGCGACGCCGGTAAGACCGCTCGGAAGCAGGTCGGCGGGTTGAATGAACGCCTGGATCAGAAATGTCTGGAGAACGGCGGAAATGATGACCGCCACGGCGGTGATGGCGCGGCGGACGATGGTGAGACGGCCGAGCACGAGCACTCGGTCCGTGAGCTGATCGATGGCGTTCGCCACGTAGGCTCCCTTCGAAGGCAGATGTAGTTGTGGGGCATGCCCGCGATTTTAGCATGGAGCGTGCGGGGGCGCTTCAATTCACCCTCCCTCGACAACCAAAACGGGACCAGCAACCCCACGACCAAAGGGCTAAATTCAAGTGAGTAGACTTTTACGATCTGCCGAGCACACCCAAAACAGCCACCTCTGTGACCTGCGGTTTTACTAGAGCAGATGCACTTTGTGCTCGGCCTGCGCCAAAAAGTCTACTCACTTAGCCCGAATCGAAGCCAAACGGATCAAAATCGAAACCAAATTGAGCCAGTCCACCGCAAAAACGTTTGAACCCGTGCTTCTTCGCGGCGGATTGACACTACAAAGCGGCCAAAATGTCGGTCAGGTTGTCGATGACAACGTCGGCGGCGGACTGATCCAGATTGACACCCTCGTGCGGACGCAGCGCCAGGACGCGGGCGCCGGAGCGCTTGCCGGCCTCGATGCCCAAAGGCGAATCCTCGATAACCAGGCACTCGGCAGGCTCCACCCCCAGCGCCTCCATGGCGCGCAGGTAGATCTCGGGGTCGGGCTTAAACGCGCTGCACTCGTGACCACTGATGGTGTAGTCCAGCACGTCGGCGATACCGGCAATCTCCACCAGCTCGTCTGATGACGCTGCTGTCCCAGCATTGCCCAGACCGTAATCCTTTGCATCCACAACAGTGGTCAGAGCATCGAAGCGGTGCAGGAAGGTCAGTGCGCGGGCATCCACGGGACGGGTCTTGCCGTCGTTCATCAGCAGGATGAAGGGCACGTCCTTGTCCACGATCTCGAAGGGGCCGTGGAAGAACTCGCCGCTGTGGAAGGAGCCGGAGTTGACCCACTGCATCTCCATCATCAGGCAGATGGAGGTGGAGTAAGCGACCTCCATGGAAGCGCCGCTGGACATGACGTAGACGACGGGAGCGTCCTTGTACTTCTCAGCGAACTCCTTGGCAGACTTGCGGGCAGAGTTGGCAGCGTTCTCGGCAGCCTCGAACACGTTGGTCAGGCCCTCGATCATCTTGTCGTACTTGTCGAAGCCTTCCACCTGCTGCAGGATCTCCACAGCCAGTGCCAGAACGTAGCCCATCTTCTCCAGCTTGGCAGCGTAGTTTGCCTCAAAGCCGTGAACGATGGTGTAGTCAGCTTCCTTGGTCAGGGCAGAACCGGCAGCGTGGGTAACGCTGACAACGGTTGCACCGGCAGCCTTTGCCACGCTGTTGGCCTTGACGGTCTCAGGGGTGCTGCCGCCCAGAGAAGCGGTGATGACCACGGTGGTGTCGCCCAGCCAATCGGGGGTATCGTAGTTGAACTCGTTGGCGGTGTAGTGTGCCACACGCAGCTTCTTGCTGCAGTTTGCCAGGAAGTACTTTGCGGGGTACAGCTCTGCCTTGGAAGCACCGCAGCCAACAAAGGCCACGTTCTCCACGTTGTGCTTTGCCACGATGTCTGCCACGATGGACTTGACGTTTGCCAGATCAATGTTATACATAATGCAATCCTCCAAATTATTTTTCTTTTTGTTCTGATGAATCACAAATTACAGGCGTACGGATATCTATGTAAGCCGGAAACCCGGTTACACCAACAGACCAAGGGCGTTGATAGCAACACCGCCCACGATGCAGATGACCAGCAGCCAGCCGGTCTTGACCTTTTTGCGGATCAGGGTGTACATCAGCATCACGATGCCAAGGTTCAGAAGGTTCGGCAGAATGCTGTTCAGCACATCCTGCAGCACCAGACCGGTGCTTGCGAAGGTAATGGGGGTAGTCAAACCCACCATGCTTGCCACCATGGCACCAATGACCATCAGGCCTACGATGCCGCAGACGTACATCAACTTGTCCATCATGCCGCCGTTGAGCTTGGTCAGGTACTTGCTGCCCATGGTGTAGCCCAGCTTACCGGCAAACCATGTGACCAGCACAGAGGGGACGATGGAGATGATCATAGCCAGAATGGGGCCCAGAACGCTGCCCTGCTGTGCCAGAGAGATGCCCAGACCAAAAGCGATCAGGCGGACAGTGCCCTGGAAGAAGGAGTCGCCCACGCCGGACAGGGGGCCCATCAGCGAGGTCTTGACGGCGTTGATGGTCTCCGGGTTGAAGTTCTCACGGTCGGCGGCGTACTGCTCCTCCATGGAAGCAGCCAGACCCAGCGTAAAGGCACTGGTCTGGGGGGTGCAGTTGTAGAACGCCATCTCACGCTCGTAGGCTTCCTTTTTGTGCGCCAGCTGCTCGGGGTCGTTCTCGTTGGGGTACAGCTCGTCCAGCATCTCGGCAGTGTTGCCAAAGACGAACATGACGCGCTCGCCGAGGGTGTTGAGCTTGTCCATCTTGGCGAGGGCACGCTCGACGGTGAAGACGTTCAGGCGCACGCCCTGGGGCTTGGCCAGCTTAAGAGCGCCCTTCTTGATGTCATCGTTGGCGGCGGCGTTGTCGACGACGATGATGCGCTCGGCCTGAACCTTGGTGGTCCAGGTAAAGACGACCTGGCCGTGCAGCAGACGGTAGTCAAGACGTGCGAGGACGATCTTGGCGGGACCGGAGCTGTGACGGGACGCCTTGGCCTTCTTGGCGGGAGCCGCGGCAGCCTCGACCGGTGCGTTGGGGTTGGTCAGACCGGTGCGGGCCTCGTTGATGAGGGCTGCGAGCTCGGCACCCTTGACGGGGACGGGGCTCATAGCGAGCGTGAGCGCCAGCGGGATGTTGAAACCGCTGACAACCGTGAACTTCGTGCCGTTCTTGGAAAGCTCGACCATGTTGTTGTTGACCGAGCTGCCGAGCATATCGGTCAGAACATAGACGGTGTCGTCCGCGTTGAACGTGGCGATCATAGCCTCAACCTTATTGGTGATGGGCTCCTTGTCGTCACGAGCAAGCGATACGACGTGGACGTTCGACACGTCGCCGAGAACCATCTCGAGCGTGTCTTTGGCGCCTGCGGCCAGGCCGCCATGAGATGCGAGAATGATCTGATTCATCTTGCCTCCTCCTTTTCGTTATGGTCATTATAACGTCTTATACGTTGCTTATATTGCTAATTAGTATAAAGACCGTTCGCGGGTGAAAATCGACCGTTGACGGGTTTAACGTACTCGAAACGTTTGGCTAGGTAGGCCGGCGCTAGCTGGATAACCCCAGGTCAGACCCTGCGCGCAATCCCCTATCGCACGAAGTACCAGGGGCTTTCCTGTACGGTGGGTTCCAGCGCGATGCCGGTGCGTTCCTTAAACAGATCCATGTCCTGCGATTTCTCCGTCCACCACGCATTGGGCTTAAAGGTCATGCTCTCAACGACATGACCGACAAACACACTGTTGCGCAGCCTGGAGAAGTCGGTGTTCATAATCAGGATGGACGCGAGCACCAGCACAATGCCCAGGACCTTGATCGCGCCGGCGGGCTCGGCATAGACACCAATGCCCACCAGTACGGTGACGACCGTCTCGAATGACATTACGACGGGAACTTTCGACGTCTCGAGCCCCATGGACAGACCCTGCATATATAAGATGTAGGCCACGGCTGTGGGGATGAGTCCAAAGCCAAGGAACAACAGCAGCAGCTGTGGCGACATTGCCGCGGTGACATCCGGCCACGGAGCCGCGATAGCTGCCATAACCGCACCGCCAAAAACAAAGCCCCAAAACGTGACAGCCAGCGGGTGGACCGTCTTGGTTGCTATTCGGCTAAACACCGCGAGCGACGCACCACAAAGGCCTGCAATCACGCCCGACGTGACGCCCCAAACCGAAAAATGAAAACCGGAAAGGTCGCCATTGGTCACCGCAAGCACGCAGCCAACGATGTTAAAGACAATGGCAACGAGCTTGTTAGGGGTCACGTCCTCGCGATAAAGCACGCGGCCGAGCGCGACGCCAAACACCGGCGAGGTGTAGAGCAGCACCGAGGCCGTGGACATGCCCACCTCGCCCATGCACTCGTAATAGCAGGTGTTAGCGGCGGCCAAACCGACGATACCGACAAGTGCGCAGGGAACAAGCTCTTTAGGGCTTGCCTTGAACAGGGCCAGCGGACCCTGAGCCACGGTAGACCCCTCACCCGGACGGCAGCCCATAAACATCAGAACCGGCGCCAAGATAAGCGCTCCGACCAACAAGCGAAAGGCCGCCATGCTCTGGGACGAAACGCCCATGGCCGCAATGCCGTTTACAAAGATTCCGATGCTGCCCCACATAAGCGCGGCGATCAGCACCAGCACATAGCCCAGATTGCTTTTCTTCAACGCAGCCTCCTCGGTATTGTTTCCAATATGTTTCACACTACGTTATAGTCGTTATATACATTTTTCAAGACACAAATCGGCGAGCGGATAAGTGATCCGTTTTCCTCCGCCCCCAGCGGATTACTGGGCGGTTGCGGTGAAATAGTTCCTAAATAGAGGCTTCAAGCCCCAAGCAGGAACTATTCCACCGCAACTTATGAGGACATCGAGCTGTTAGGCCGCTCTATCCCCTAGTAGTCCAGCTTCCACATGTAGCGGCGCGTCATGTAGTCCTTGTGCGTGACGGCAGAGAGCGCGCGCATGTACATTGTTGAGGATCGGGGCGAAGATCAGGTGGTTGAAGTACTCGCTCACGCTGTCCTTGATGTCGTTGAGGCCGAGCTCCTTGGCGTCGAGCTGATAGACGCGCTCGCCACCGTACTGGTTGACGAAGCGGATGCCGCGCTCGTCGTTGCAGCGGCTGCGGCCGACGCTGATGAGCTGGAACAGCGAGGTGCGCTTGTCCAGGATCTCGAAGGGGCCGTGGAAGAAGTCGCAGGTGTTGATGGTGCAGGAGTCGATCTGCAGCATCTCCTGCACGTTGCAGATGCTAAAGACGTAGGCAGCACCAAAGAGCGGGCCCTGGGCCATGACGTTAATGCAGGGCTTGTCGGCGTTCTGCTCGGCCCACTTGGCGGCAAGCGGACGGGTGTACTCGACGGCCTTGCGATAGATGGGGTCAACCAGGTCGAAGGCGGCCATAGCGGTCTCGTACTCGGCATAGCCCTCGGTCTGCTGCGTGAGCTCCATGGCGATCATGGTCACGACGGCGGAGTTGGTACGGCCCATGCAGGACTCGTCGACGGCCAGGCTGTCATACTGGATCTTGTAGTCGCAGACCTCGGTGAGGCCGGACTCGTCGACATAGATTGCGATGGTGCTGGCGCCGTGGTCCTTGGCGACCTGGGCGGCGACGATGGTCTCCTTGGTACCGCGCATGGACACGACGACGGCCAGGGTGTTCTCGTTAACGTAGGCAGGGGTTGTGTGCACGAACTCGTTGCTGGTGTAGCTGGAGCTCACGACCTGCGTGGCCTCGTGCTCCATAAAGTACTGGGCAGGATAGTTGCCGCCGTTGGATCCGCCAGCGCCAATCCACACGACGCGCTTGATGCCGCCCTTGTCTACCTTGTCAGCCAAAACCTGGGAGACGACATCCTTAACCTGTTCCTGAGTAGTCATCGTGCATCAGCCTTTCTTCTCGTTTGATGCTCATCACAGGCATACAAGTTACATACATGTTTTGGCTATGTCGACTAGTTGTATGCTATATTTGTCTTAGATAATTTGCTGATGCGGTTTTCGATAACTAGCTACCAGCGGTTTTGTTGTTGTATTGGATACATGCTTAATTAGATTCACATACAAGTTAGATACAGGTTGATCGCATGAATGCTTCGTCTAAGAAGAAACTGGCCCAATACGAGCGCTTGGCGGGTACGCTGCGTGACCGTATCGCCGCCGGCATCTACGCACGCGGAGACAAGCTGCCGTCCGAGATGGAACTCATGGACGAATCGGGGCTGTCGCGCAGCACCGTGCGCCATGCTCTTAAGGTGCTCGTCGATGAGGGTCTGGTTCGAACCGAGCGCGGGCGCGGCGCCTTTGTGGCCGACACGCCGGCGCTCCACGAGAACAACCTGGTGTTTTCGAGCTATACGGCGCAGGTCCAGGGTCAGGGCATGAAGCCCACCACGCGCACGGTGGACTCGGGCTTTACCAAGGCGGGCGGCAGCATAGCTAAGTTCTTTGATGCCGCCGTGGGCAGCAAGCTCGTCAAACTTGTCCGCCTGCGTTATCTGGACGATGCGCCGTTGTGCCTGGAGACCACCTATCTGCCGCCAAGCTTTGAGGCGCTCATCGATCGCGATATCAACGGTTCACTCTACGCCACGCTGCGCCAAGAATTCCATCGCGCGCCGGCACAGGGACATAAGACCTTTGAGGTGTGCTATGCCTCGCAAAACGAGGCGTTTTTGCTCAACGTTGAGCGCGGGCAGGCGCTGATCCTGATCACCGACTACGTCTACGACACCGACGGCCGCCCGCTCCATGTCTCCAAGCGCATCCAGCGCACCGACCGCGCCAAATACACCGAGCCCATCGGCTAACCTGTCCCTAAATGGTAGGTTTGGGGAGGTCGGGGAACCAGGTTGGTTTGGGTTGGTTGGGCGTGCGCTCGGCCAGGACCAGCTCCATCCAACACATGTCGTACCAGCGACCGAACTTTTGGGCGCAGCGGTCGAAGGCACCCACCAGGCGATACCCCATATGGGCATGGAAGTCCTGGCTGTTGTGCGTCAGGTACTCGTCGTCCTTGTCGTGCGGCACGGCGATGAGCGCGCACATGTTGGTGATGCCCATCGCGACCAGACATTGCTTGAGCGCATCGTGCAGCTTGCGGCCCAGCCCGCCGTGGCGCACGTCGCGCGCCAGGTAGATCGATGTCTCGACCGACCAGTCGTATGCCTCGCGGCTGTTAAGCGGACTCACATAGGCATAGCCTACCGGACGCCCGTCCAGCTCCATCACCAGATACGGATAGCGCTTGAACGTGCGCTCGATACGCCCGGCGAACTCCTCAACGCTCGGCACCTCGTATTCGCAGGTAATCGCCGTCTGGCGCACATACGGCTCATAGATGGCAAGCAACGCCGGCGCGTCTTCGGGCGTCGCCAGGCGAATCGTCGGCTCGGACATCTCGGTCATACAACCCTTCTCCCCAAAAGCAAAGGCCACCCTGCGCCAAACCCAGCGCAATGCGGCCCTCGTCATTGCATCAAGCTACAGGACAGCCGCCAACGCGTCGATGTCCTCCTGCGTCGTGGCCCAGCTGGTGCAAAAGCGCACCACCGTGTGAGTATCGTCGTACTTTTCCCAGTACTCGATCGAGGCATGCTCGCGAATGCGGGCCATATCCTCGTTGGGCAGAATCACGAACTGCTGGTTGGTCGGCGTCTCCAAGAAGAACTGGTAGCCGCGCTCGTGCAGCACGCGACGAAGCGCCTGCGCGGTTTCGATCGCTTGGCGACCAATCTCAAAATACAGGCCGTCGGTAAAGAGCGCCTCAAACTGCACGCCTGTCAGGCGGCCCTTGGCAAGCAGCGCGCCGTGCTGCTTAATGCGCGGAATAGGATGCGCCGGAGCGTGCATGCCGCAAAACACCACGGCCTCGCCGCAGAGCGCGCCGCACTTGGTGCCGCCGATGTAGAACACGTCGCACAGCTGCGCCAGCTCGGGCAGGGTAATGTCGCACTCATCGGCCGCCAGCGCATAGGCCAGGCGAGCACCGTCCACAAACAGCGGAATCTCGCGCTTCTGGCAAACCGCGTGAATCGCCGCGAGCTCGGCCTTGGAGTACAGCGTGCCGTACTCGGTCGATAGGCTCACGTACACGGCGCCCGGGAACACCGTGTGTTCGTAGCTCTCGTTTTCGTAGAACACCTGGATATAGTTCTCGAGGTCCTCGGCGTGCATCTTGCCCTCGTAGCCGGGGATGGTGAGCACCTTGTGGCCGCCAAACTCGATGGCGCCCGCCTCGTGGCAGGCGACGTGGCCAGTCTCAGCAGCAACGACGCCCTCGTACGGCGCGAGCAGCATGTCGATCACCGTCGCGTTGGCCTGCGTGCCGCCCACCAGAAAAAACACGTCGGCGTCGGGCGCCTGACAGGCCTCGCGGATAAGCTGCTTGGCACGCTCGGTGTGCGCATCGGTACCATAGCCGGGCTGCGGCTCCATATTGGTGTCGACAAGCGCCTGCAGCACTGCCGGATGTGCGCCGTGGGAATAGTCGTTGTTAAACGCGAGCATGGCAATCCTCTCTTACCGGGTATCGGCCAGATGATTCAAACGGAGCTATTGTACGCCGTTGGGATAGGCAATGCGCGCGGCAAGGCACTCAAGCGCCAGTACCAGGGCAAAACCGCAGCTCACGTCACTCAAAAAGTGCGCTCCGATCACGATGCGGCCAAACGCGACGAGCGCCGCGACCACAGCCGCCGTCCAAAAGACCACACGACGGCGCGACGGCTTTTCCTTAAAGGCCGTCGCGGGAAGCCCAGCGAGCATAAGACCGATCGCCGCGTGCGCCGTGTGTCCGCTCGCAAACGACTTAAAGCCGTCCTTGACTACACCGGCGGCAATATAGGCCCACTTGTCGGGGTTGCCGATCACCCACCACGGCTGAAACTCGAGTCCCTGCGTCACCTCGATCACACGCATGCGCGGGCGCGACCACAGCGGCTTAACAATGACGTTGAGGATGATGGCTTGAGCGGCCCACACGGCCAGCACCATCAACGCCCAGCGCATAAGCTCGTCGGGCGCGGTGTCGCGCGTGAGACGATAGACGATAAAGTTAGCAGCAATCACCAGCACAAACGTCAGCACCAGCTGAACGGCAATGAGTTTGCCGCCAACCCGCAGGGACGAAACGATCTCGTAGCCAGCCAGACCAACGTTAACGAGGATGCCGAGCACGGCGAGCCATTTGCTCCCCCTGGAGTCGGGACGCACCGCTCGCACGAGCATAACGCCTGCGATGCTCGCCGTCAGCTCAAACGGCAGCTCGCCGGCAGCCTCGATAAAGCGGCCGTACATGCTGCCGATGTTGAACAGCGCGCACGAGATCTGATAATCGAAGAAGCTGCCCACGCCCAGACAAAGGCACAGGATAACCGCGATAATGGCGACATCTTTCTTATAGATGTATCCGAACATGCTTTCCTTTCGATGTGGCTGGAATCAACCTGCAACGTGGCGGGGCAAAGATGACTCCGCCCCGCTACGCCCCTTACTTGTCAGTCATCGTCACTCGCGCCTAATTGCTGCAGCAGCATGAGTGCCGCGGCCACCGGGCCGGTGCCGTCGTTGGCGTCGAGGCCGCGACCCAGGCCGCTGCCCACACCAGCGCCTGCCTTGTAGGGCACCGACAGCTTGCGGCTCTTGGGGAAGTTCACCGCGCCATAGCGGGTCTTAAGCTCAAAGGCCACCTTCTTGGGCACGTCGACGCCCAAAAACGTGATGCGGCCGCCGCTGAGCGTGACGCTCTCGAGCCCCAAGCGCTCGCCACGGATACGAATACGCGCGCGGTTGAACAGGTTGAGCCCCGCCAGCGGCAGCTCACCGTGCGCGGCCTCGGTCTCTTCCTGCACCTCGTCGATGCTCTCCAGGTCCTCGGCCGCCGCGAGCTTACGGTACACGAGCACGCGCTGATCCACCGCCGGCAAGTACTCCTCGGACAAGAAGTAGTCGGCCGGCAGGTTAATACCCACGCTCGCCGCCTCCACGCCGGCGTCGTCACCGCCGCGCGCCTCGGCCACCGCCTGGCCCAGCATTTGCGTAAACAGGTCAAAGCCCACGCTCGACAGGTTGCCGTGCTGTTCGGCGCCCATAAGCGAGCCGGCGCCGCGAATCTCCAGGTCGCGCATGGCGATGCGCATGCCGCTGCCCAGGTCCTGGAACTCGGAAAGTGCGGTCAGGCGCGCCGTGGCCTCCTCGGTGAGCGGCAGCTCGCCCGGGAACATAAAGTACGCGTAGGCCTGCGTGGCAGAGCGGCCCACACGGCCCTTGAGCTGGTAGAGCTGTGCCAGACCCAGGCGCTGCGAGTCCTCGATGATGAGCGTGTTGGCCGTTGCGTTGTCGATGCCGCTCTCCACGATAGTCGTGGCGATGAGCACATCGATCTTTTTGGTCGCGAACTCGATCATCACGTCCTCGACCTCGCGCGGGCTCATCTTGCCGTGCGCCACGCCCACGCGCGCCTCGGGCGCGGCCTCGTGCACGCGCGCCACGGCGTCGTCGATGGTCTTGACGCGGTTGGACACGTAATACACCTGACCGCCGCGGCCCACCTCCAGGCGAATCGCCGCGCTCACCACGTCGGGGTCATACTCCCCCACGTGCACGATCACGGGACGACGCCCGGTCGGCGGTGTGGTGATTAGGCTCATGTCGCGCACGCCGCTCGTGGCCATCTGCATGGTTCGCGGAATCGGCGTTGCCGAAAGCGTAAGCACGTCAATCTGCTCGCGCAGGTTCTTGAGCTGCTCCTTGTGCTGCACGCCAAATCGCTGCTCCTCGTCGATAATCACCAGGCCCAGGTTCTTGGGGTTCACATCGGCCGAAAGCAGGCGGTGCGTGCCGATGAGCACATCGATCGTGCCCTCGGCAAACGCTTTGAGCGCGCGCTTCTGCTGCGCCGGCGTGCGGAAGCGACTGAGCACCTCGACCTCAAGGCCAAACGGGGCAAAGCGTTCAAAGAAGGTCTCGTAGTGCTGCTGGGCCAGAATGGTTGTGGGGCAGAGCACCATGACCTGACGGCCGGAGTCCACGCACTTAAACGCCGCGCGCAGGGCAACCTCGGTCTTGCCGAAACCCACGTCGCCGCACAGCAGGCGGTCCATAGGCTTGGGCGCCTCCATGTCGGCCTTGATGTCGGCGATAGCCTCCAGCTGATCACGCGTCTCGTCGTAGGGAAAGCTCTCCTCCATCTCGATCTGCTCGGGCGTATCGGGCGGACAGGCGATACCGGTAATCGACGAGCGGCGTGTATACAGGTCGACCAGGTCAAACGCCAGCTTTTTGGCGTTCTTGCGTGCCTTGTTGGTGGCACGCGTCCAGTCGGCGGTATTGAGCCTGGTCAGGCGTGGCTTGTCGCCGTCGGGGCCAACATAGCGCGTGATGCGGTCGACCTGCTCGAGCGGCACGTAGAGCTTGTCGCCGTCGGCATATTCCAGCAAAAAGTAGTCGCGCTCCTTGCCGCCCACTTCCTGGCGCGCGATCTCGCTAAAGAGCGCGATGCCGTGAGTGGCGTGCACCACGTAATCGCCCGGCTTAAACGGGAACGTGATCTGCGTAATGTCCACCTTGCGGCGGCTGCGCGCGCGGTTGGCGTCCATGCGGGCGTTGAGGTCGGCGATCGAGAACACGGCCAGGTTGGCATCGGGCACCACCACGCCCTGCGGCAAGGCGGCATCGACAAAGGTCACACGTCCGCGCGAAATAGTGGGCACGGCGGCGCCGGCGGCAGCCTGCGCGGCGCCCGCCTCGAGCGAGCGGGCGTTGAGCGCGTCGGCCTTACGCTCGCGAATGGAAGCATGGGCCTCCTGGCGTGCGGCACGGTCGGCGGAATCCGCCGCTGCCACGCGAACGCGGTCGCCGATAGCACCGGCATTTTCGGGCGCCGCGGTCAGCGATTCCTCAAAGGTAATGCCCTCGTCGCCAAAGGTGAGCTCCATCGACTCGCGCGCACCGCGGTCGGGGATGGCAAACACGCAGGCATAGCGATTGCCCACGACTTCCTGAATGCGCGTCATAAAACGGTTGTCCGAGCCTGCGATGGCCGGCTGCTCAATCTTGAGCTCGGCCGTCACCGCACCGCCGGCACGGATGAGGCTCACATAGTTCAGGCGCTGCTGGGCACCAAAATCGAGCTGTTGGGCGCGCACGTACAGACCATCCAGGCGGTCAATCCCCGCCTCGCCGGCACGGGCCTCAATATCCTCGTAGGCGCGCAGGCAGTCGTCGAACAGCGAGCGCGGCTCGGACAGAACCACGAGTGCCTTGCCGCTCACGTGCGCCAACGGGCTTACGGTCTGGCCGTACATCACCGGCAAAAAGCGGTCGAGCTCGGGCGTGACGATACGCGCATCCACCATCTCGAGCAGCGCCGCCAGTTTGCTGTCGTCCTGGCTGGCGCGATAGAGCGCCACATGCATGTTGTGGACGGCCTCGTCGGTAAGCGCCAGCTCACGGCAGGGGAAGATCTCGATACTGCCCTCGTTACCGATGGTCTGCCCCGTTGAACTCACCATGCGGCGGATGCGGTCAATCTCGTCGCCGAAAAACTCGATGCGCACGGGCGCCTTTTCCTGCGCGGGAAACACCTCTACGGTGTCGCCGTGAACGCGGAACAGACCGGGCGCATCGGCGGCGCCGGCATTGGTGTAGCCCATGCCCACCAGGCGCTGCGGCACCTCGTCAAAAGGAATCTCCTCACCCACCGCAAAAGTGGTGGACTCCCAATAGCGACTCTCGACCGGCGGCACGCAGCGCAGCAGCGCACGGGCCGAGGCAACCATGATGCAGTTGTCCCCGCGCACGATGCGCCCCAGAGCCTCGCAGCGCTGCGCCACCACGGCGTCGTCGGGCGCCTGCTCGCGCCACGGATAGTCCTTACGCTCGGGAAAACGGCACACGTGCGCCAGGCCCACGTAGGCGGCAAGGCTGCGCGCGGCGCGATCGGCCGCATCCTCGCCACTCACAATGTAGACCGTCGGTCGCGGACGGCGCGCAAACTGGGCGGCCGCCATAAGCGTGCGACCCGACTGCGACACGGCCAGCGTCACGTCCTCGCCGGCATCGAGTCCCGCCTCGACGGTCTGCAAGGCCTCGGCAGTGTAGAGCTGCGCGGCTATACGGTGAATGAGCATGCTGTTCCTCCGGCATTGCAACGCCAAAAGCCCGCCGGGGCAAGCTCGGCGGGTCGTACGTCAAATACATTGTCTGTCATGGTAGCGCATGGAGAGGACTCCGGCTCAAGGGCAAACCCAGCCCCGCAAAAAACGCCAGACGAAGATGCGTTCCGCCCTATCCCGCTACGCGCACGCTGGGGCACAAATCTGCCAGCGGACACTCGTCACACTTGGGTTTGCGGGCGTCGCAGATCTCGCGACCGAAGGTGATCCACTGATGGTTGACCGATTCCCAATACTCGTGCGGCAAAATCTTGAGCAGATCCTGCTCGGTCTTGAGCGGCTCCTTGGCATGCGTCTTGGGACTCAGCATCAGGCGGTGCGCAATGCGGTTGACGTGCGTGTCCACCGCAATGCCCTCCACGATGCCATACCCCACGTTGAGCACGATGTTCGCCGTCTTGCGTCCCACGCCCGGCAGCTTCACGAGTTCCTTCATGTCGGCCGGCACCTCGCCGCCATAGTCGGCGACGATCATCTGCGCGGCCTCGACGGCATGCTTGGCTTTGCTCTTGTAGAAGCCGAGTGACTTGATGGTGTCTGCCACGTCAGCCACGCTCGCCCCGGCCATGGCCTCGGGCGTGGGCCACTGGGCAAACAGCCGCGGCGTCACCTTGTTGACCTGCGCATCGGTCGTTTGCGCCGAAAGCAGCACCGCGATCAGCAGGCGGAAGGGATTCTCGTGGTCCAAAAAGCACTCGACCGGGCCATAGCGACGGTTGAGGCGCTCACACACCTCGATGGCGCGCTCGCGCTTGGCAGCATTGGTCTCGCGTGGCATAACGACTCCTCGGCTCAACGGCACAATAAACTTATGGGCACAATTGTCCCACGTCCGAGACGCTTACGCCTCCAAGAATGCGCCGGTCTGACGGCTCCACAGGCTCGCGTACTCGCCACCCGCCTCGACGAGCTGCGCATGCGTGCCGTCCTCGACGATCTCGCCATCGGCCAGCACCACAATGCGGTCGAGCGCCGCCACGGTGGACAGGCGGTGCGCCACCACAATGGAGGTACGGCCGCGCATCAGATTCTCGAGCGCCTCCTGCACCAGCGCCTCGGACTCGCTGTCGAGGGCAGAGGTCGCCTCGTCGAGCACTAGAATCGGCGCGTCGGTTAGGATGGCACGGGCGATAGCCACGCGCTGGCGCTGGCCGCCCGAGAGCTTGACGCCGCGCTCGCCCACCATAGTGTCAAAGCCACGGGGCAAGCGGTCGATAAACTCCAGGGCATTGGCCAGGCGCGCGGCCTCGCGAATCTGCTCATCAGTGGCGCCGGGACGACCGTAGGCATTGTTTTCGCGAATGGAGCGGTGGAACAGCAGCGCCTCCTGCGGCACGTAGGCAACCTGGCGGCGCAGGCTCTGCTGCGTGCAGCGCGAGACGTCCTGGCCGTCCACGAGCACGCGGCCGCCCTGAACATCGTCCAGACGCAGCAGCAGCTTGGTGAGCGTCGTCTTACCCGAGCCCGATTTGCCCACCAGGCCCACGCGCTGGCCCGCCGCCGCATGAAGTGTCAGGTCATCGAACACGCTCTCGCCCGCCGCAGCGTCACGGTACGCAAAGCTCAGGTGCTCAAAATCAATCGCGCCCTCGGTCACTTTGAGCTCAGGGGCGTCCGGGTCATCTGTCACCAAACGTGGCTCGTCCAGCACGCGCGTCATCTCGGCCGCATCGCCCAGCGCGCGGTTAATGCGCTGCATCATGGAGCTTACGTAGTTCAGGCGCATGGTGAGGTTATAGGTGTAGGTAAAGATCATGACGAGCGAGCCGGCCGAAATGCCAAACCACGCGTTGCCGCCCGCCACGAACACACTCACCACGGCCATGGTGATGACGATAAGGCCCGAGGTCGTAAAGTTGCGCTGCATCATGGCGTGCATCGAGACCGTCTCGGCGTCGCGCGCGGCACGATCGGCGGCGTCGAACAGATCGCGTTCAAAGTCCTCGCGCCCGCAGGTCTTGACGGCCAAGATGTTCGTGACCGCGTCGGAGAGCACGCCCGAGAGCTTGTTCTGCGCGGCGGACGTCGCGGCCGAAAGCGGCATGATGCGCTTGTACATAAGCCAGACAAACGCAATGTAGACGACCATGATGCACACCAGGATCACGGTAAACGTCGGCACCACCGGGGCGAGTGCGGCCACGGTGCAGATGACCGAGGTGATGGTGGGGATGAGCGAATACACCGTCACGTCGACCAGACCCGTGTAGCCGCTCATAAAACGGCTTGTCTGGCTCACAAGCGATCCGCCAAAGCGGCTGGTATGGAATGTCATGGATTGGTTGGAGAGCGTGTCGAAGCATAGACGCGCCAGGTGATAGTTGCCTGCGATCTCGAGCTTGTAGACGGTGTAGTCCTGTAGCTTGGAGAGGATCTGACCCACCAGGTTAACGAGTACGAGCGCCAGGATATAGGGGCCGAAGACCTCAAACACCTGGTCACCCGCCACGGGACCGGCTTGAACGCGGTCGACAATGAGGGCCATCACATAGGTATTGGCAAACGTCAGCAAAAAGATGTAGCCCGCCGACGAGAACACCGAGAGAAAGACAATCAGCGGCTGCGTGCGCGTGACACCCCAAAACCGCTGCAGCGCGCGGCGCACGGTGGAGCGGCTGAGTGGGCTGGTGCTTCTCTGAGACATGGGCTTCCTTTCGCGTCTGATAGGGCGAAACGCCATTGTTGCACATTGGAGCACGCTTCAGACAAGCGCGATGCGAAAAGCGCCCGCGCCGTGCTTGCGCAGGCGCTCCGCCGTCAGATGCAATTAGTCCTCGTCTTTTTGGTCTGCGAGCAGCTCCGCGGATGTGAGCCCCAAGATCTCGTCGGCCTCCTCGGCATCTTCCAGCGCGTCGATATCCTTGAGTTTGCGCTCCATGACGTTGGTGCGCGTGGTGATGATGCCCTCGACCGTTTTGCCCGCGGTCTCGATCTGCTGCTGGGCGCGGCGCAGCGCCTTTTGATAGCGCGGCAGCTCGGCCTTGACGGCGGAGAGCACGCGCAGCACGTCGTCGGTACGTTTTTGCAACTTAAACGTCTGATAGCTCATCTGCAGACTGTTGAGGATGGCCGCCATGGTGCTGGGACCGGCTACGTTGACGTGATAGTCGCGGCCCAGGGTCTCGATAAGCCCGGGGCGGTTGACGACCTCGGCGTACAGTCCTTCAAACGGCACGAACATGATGCCAAAGTTGGTCGTTGCCGGCACACTCAGGTACTTTTCGCAGATGTCCTTTGCCTCGCGTTTCACCATCATATCGAGCGTCTTGCGCGCTGCGGCAACGGCCTCCGCATCGCCCGACTCCTGGGCGTCGATCAGATGCTCGTACGCGTCGCCCGGGAATTTGGAATCGATCGGCAGCAGCACGGGATCGCCCTCGTCTACCGGCAGCTTGACGGCAAACTCAACGCGCTCCGAGGCACCGGGCTTGGTGGCGACGTTTTCCAGATACTGGTCGGGTGTAAGGATGTCCGCCAGAATTGCACCCAGCTGCACCTCGCCCAAAATGCCGCGCGCTTTTACATTGCCCAGCACACGCTTGAGGTCGCCTACGCCGGTGGCGATAGATTGCATATCGCCCAGGCCCTTATACACGGCCTCGAGCTGGTCGCTCACCTGCTTAAACGATGCCGACAGTCGGTCGTTGAGCGTGCGGGAGAGCTTCTCGTCCACCGTCGCGCGCATCTGATCGAGCTGCACGTTGTTGTCTTTGCGGATGGCGCCCAGCTGAGCATCGACCGTCTCGCGCACCTTGTCCAGGCGATGCTCGATGCCCTCGCGATTGGCGCCGAGCTGTTGGGCCGTCTCGCGGCGCAGGTCATCCATCCGGTCACCAGCTTGCGAGAACTCGCGTGCGATGGTCAGGTAACGTTGCTGCTCCACGGCCGCATCGGTCGTCTGCTGCTGCGCGATGGCATTGGCCGTGCGGCGGGTTTCGGCCAGCGCGACGTTCAGGGCATCGAGCGCGTTGTTGGCCTGCTCGAGTGCTGCCAGCGTTTCCGCGCCACCGTCGCCACGCTCCCGCAACTCGGCACGCAGGCTCTTGAGCTGAAGGGCGCAAGCCGCAGCAACCCCCACCGCCACCAAGGCGATCGCAACAAGCACAATATCAATAGCAGACATAATCTCCGCCCAACAAACCCAATCGAGCACCAATCAAAACCGCGATCAATCTTACCCCGCCACACACACCGGGCGCCCGGCCCCTTCTTGGGTGCCCCTCTCCTCCGCATATTCCATAATGCGGCGCGCCGTTTTCCTGCTCACCTTTGAGTCATCGCCGGCCAAGTATGCGTATACGTTTCCTTTATTCAGGCGCAGAGCACGGCAGAGGCCATAGCGCGTTACACCCGATTCCTCCAATGCTTCCAGCGTTTTCTTTCTCATCAGGGCGTTCACCCTTCTATCGGCCGCCGGCTTTTCCTTCACCGCTCTATACGCACGCCAAACGTTGGCATAACGATTTGGGAGCTCACTTTTGGCGCATAGAGACGCCATGCTACCCGCTTGACCGTACAAAGGATAAAACGTCACGGTAATCCCGTTCCATCCACGAGCCCTCGGATAAACCCAGAACGTATTCGGCTTTTCCTTGCGCCAAAGCGAGCAAAAACAGAGGCTCCGCCACGCGCGGCGCATCCGTCGTCGCCTGCTCAACCAATTTTCTAAAACTCAGCGACCGCTGTCCGGATAGCTCTCGGCAATAGCCTTTTAAGAATCCCTCAAAGGTCAGATTCAACCGAGCACCTCCTTTTTGTATTGCCTGTATGCACAGACCATCTCTTGATAACTCCGCTCCGAAGGCGACGACGCCAGCGCCTCTCCCTCGTCGAATATAAGCCGTTCGAGCAACCCCCAATCAAGTCGGTCGACGAATGCCTGACTATGAAGATCGATGATGTCGTTCGGACGGTAGGCATAGAGCTTCATTACCGCCAGGTCCTCCAAGAGGAGTCTGTTCTAAATCCTGCTTATACATAACAAATCCTATTATTATTCATCTTCAATAATACTATTAAGTCGCATGACAGGACCCACAGGATGCGAGGATTCTACTCATGGCGATAATCCCTACACCCTAGAAGTCCTAATGTGACAAACGCTAACTCTCCCAGCCGGCGCGGATTGTTGTTATGACATCGCCTAGGCGCTGGCCGAGGGCTGACAGATGTTGGAGCACCTCGTTGGGCGATGCGCCGTTGAGGATGCACGTGAGGGCATACGACGCCAGAAAGATGGCCGCAAGCCCTAACGGGATGAGCACGATCATCGCCAATATGCGCAAGCGCTGGCCCACACGGCGACGACGCGCACGACGCTTGTCGAACGCGAGCTCCTGCGCATATGAATCTTGCTGTACGGAATAGGCCTCTGGCGCCGATTTACACCCGGGCACAGCTGCAGGTACAGCAGCGGGCACGACATTTTGCGCAAAGGGCTGGGCTGCCGCCCCTTGCATTTGCATCTCTATAAGCCGTTGCTGTTGGCGCAACATGCGCTCGGCTTGTTGCTGCGGAGTCTCAAGAAACAGATCCATGCTGGCCTCCAAAATCGGAGCATTCGACGCTTACGACCAGCATCCCGCACCGCCATGACCGCGACAACGCAATCGCCGGCAATAGCCACAAAGTTTCTTTTGCTCAAAAGCTGTCGAAAAGCTCAATAACTCCCCTACCAGCACTTTCTCTGAGCTTTTTTCGCCAGCAATCTTTTGGCCTTCCACCCTTACGCCAACTGACCAAAATCTAACCAAAAGCTTGACGAAAATTGTGGAGACCGGGACCTCAAGTAAAACGTACCGCCCTAAGGGGCGGCACGCAAACTTCTTATCAGCTTTACATTCCCGCAAGGCCTCGGGCGGCGGTGGCGCACATAAATGCCAAGACGAGAATCACGAGCGACCCGGCGATGTCTGCCAGCACGCCCATTACGCGGCGCTCAAACAGCCAACTCTCAAAGTGCGGGGCAACGTTGCGCCAAACACGCCACAGCAAGATGCCCATACCGATGACGCCCGGGATATTGAGCAGTAGGATCTCGGAGCACAAAAGACCGATCAGGTTGCCGGCGGCAAAGCCCGCATCACCCTCGCAGTATTTGCGGTAGACCATATACAGCATGTACGCCACAAACGGCTGCAAGCACGCAGAAATAAACGAGACCACCATCGAGGGGTCCTGCGAAAAGACCTCGGTGAGTTTATCGACACTCGTGGCGTCCTTCGAAGCCAAGAATAAACCGATAACCACAAGGGGCACCACGCCCAAAATTACCTCGACCAGAGTAAACAACTTGGCAGTCAAATCCTCACTAGCCGAATTCAAATGAGGCGCCCACTCAGGATGAGCATGCGCGCCGACTTTCTTGTCCTTCTCAGCACGATCGGCCTTTTTACCCTCGGCAACCCGATGACCAGGATCCTTGCGAGTTCCCGCCGCAGCAACCCGAGCTCGAGACTTCTTGCCCATAAAAAACACCCCATCAGGTAGTAGATAAACTAAAAGTCGCTACCCAGTGTACCCCACCCATGAACGGCGCCGTCCCAACCAGTCCCCATACAAAACGTGCCGCCCCAAAAGGGGCGGCACACAAACTTTAATCAGCTTTTCAGTAACGAGCACGCGACGACCCAACGCCGGGGCGCGGGGCGGGAGATGCCTTTCCCTCGCGCGACTCTGCGAAGCCGTGAGCGAGAGGGAAAGGCATCTCCCCGCCCCGCGCCCCGCAACTAGCATCACGCGCTAGTAGTTCACCACCTGCTCCTCAAAGTACGCCTTCGGGTGGTTACACACCGGGCACACCTCAGGCGCCTCAGCACCAACGTGCAGGTGCCCGCAGTTCAGGCACTTCCACACCTTTACGCCCTCGCGCTCAAACACCTCGCCCGACTCGATGCGCTCGACGAGTTTGTTGTAGCGCTCCTCGTGGGCCTTCTCGACGGCGGCGACGCCACGGAACTTCTCAGCGATCTCGGCAAAAACCCTCCTCCTCGGCGGTCTTCGCCATCTCGGCGTACATCTTGGTCCACTCGTAGTTCTCGCCCGCAGCGGCATCACGCAGATTGTCCAGGGTATCGGGGACGGCGCCGTCGTGCAGATACTTAAACCACAGCTTGGCGTGCTCGGACTCGTTGCCCGCCGTCTCGGCAAAAATATTCGAGATCTGAACGTAGCCGTCCTTTTTGGCCTTGGATGCATAGTAGCGATACTTGGTGTGTGCCTGGGACTCACCGGCAAAAGCGGTCTCGAGGTTCTTCTTGGTTTGGGAATTCTCAAAATCCATAGGTGTACTTCCCTTCAACGCATGCCGCCCGTAGGCTTCGAGCGGCCTTGTCTTTAGGATGCCCTCAAGCCGCGAATTTAAACCTTACAATCCCGTTCTTCAGATTTGAGCGGGCTACACACTCAACCAACGATCGTCCTCGGCTCGGCAAAAGCCCTCGCGCTCCAGGTCAGCTAGAATGCCCGCGATCAAGTCGCACTCGACCGGCCCGCGACCGGCTGCCGCTTCCATCTCGTTAACGCCCACCACGGCATCAGCAAGCGTAATCCCCGCCGGCTGCCCATCGCGCGCTGCCAACAACATACGCACGATATGCGCGCGCTTTTGGCGGCGCGAGCCCTCAAACTTGGACTGACGACTATAGCCCGCCGACCGCCTGGACGGATTGGGCAGTGTCTTTTTAAGATACGCGCCGTAATCCAGCAATGCGTAATACCACGCGCGCGGCGTGTCGGCATCGTCTTGAGGCGCGGCAAAGGGCGCGATCTCATCCACCGCCGCACCGGGGACCGCCGGACAGGCAGCTTGGATCAGCGGCACCAGTTCGCGATCGGGAACGGCCGGCACATCGGGAAAGAAATGATGCAAAAAGACCGTGCGCACATTGGTCTCCAAATACACGCCCGGAAGATCAAACGCAAACGAACGGATACCCTGCGCCGTTGCCGGGCCAATACCAGGCAGAGCGACCAAGTCACGCGTCTCACGCGGAAACTCCCCGTCCCAGTCCTCTACAACGCGCTGAGCGGCCCCGTGAAGCGCCAGAGCGCGTCGGTTGTAGCCCATGCCCTGCCAAGCGTCCAAAACATCGGAAGGCGCGGCCTGGGCAAGCGCCTGCACAGTCGGAAAACGATCGAGCCACACCGGCATGCGCGCCTCCACACGCGGCACCTGTGTTTGCTGCAGCATGACCTCAGAAAGCCAAATGATGTACGGATCGCGTGTGCGGCGCCACGGAAGGTCGCGATAACGCAGGACCCCTTCCGAACGAATCATCGAACGAAAGGGGTCCTGAATCATGGCTATGCTCCTTATGCGGCGCTATTCCTCCCGGTAAGCGCACGCGCAGGTGGCGTACTCGGGAAACGCTTCGCGGTCGGCGAACTTGGGATCGACGGCTGGGAACTGGCGGTGAGCGACGATGTCGCCGAGCGAAACGGAATCGAGGTAGTCGCGCATCAACGCCTGGGCTCCGGCCCACAGGGGATGATAGCAGCACGCGCCCATGCGCGCACAGTCACCATCGGGCGCGGTGCAATCGTTCATAACCATAGGACCCTGAACGGCCTCGACGGCCTGGCGGATAGTGACGTCGTCCGGACTGACCTTGAGACGCATGCCACCGTGGACGCCACGCAGGCTCTCCACAATACCGGCCTGGACCAAACCGTGCTGAATCGAGCGGGCAAACGAATACGGAACATTGACCTCTTCGGCAGCGGTGCGAACAGAAAGTAAGCACTCCGGATCCTCGGCAAGCATCGCCAGCATACGAAGGGCGTAATCAGTCTTCCTCGATATGTCCATTTTTCCCCTTTCAAGGAATACGAACAGCTCGAACGAGCTCCGGGGCCGAGCTTGTGTCGAGACGCTAAATGACCGCCAGGACATCCAAATGGTAAATCGGATATCCACTGAGTGCCGCGCTTGGAGCGAAATGCATCAGATGCGGCGCACAGTGCAATTTAGTATAACCTAACCCCCTGTCTCGTTGAACAGGTGTTGCGCAACAAAGCTGTTGTTCAGACAGATATACTTATTGGATTTTACTTGCGTTCCCGAAGGCGCGAGGATTCTGGGCGAAGATGCACCAGGGCGATCGTTCTATCGAAACAAAGTGCATCAAACGCAAAAAGCCACGTCCGAAGACGTGGCTTTAATTGCGTTGGCGGGAAGTACGGGGCTCGAACCCGCGACCTCCAGCGTGACAGGCTGGCGCTCTAACCGAACTGAGCTAACTCCCCAGGCAGTCGTTCGCGTTTGTTTCCGCTCGCGTGCGCTGCGGGGATTAGTATACACAGAAGTCTGTCCGGCGCGCAACAACTTTTTTGAAAAAATTTTTGGGGCCATCCGGGAGGGTCTCGGGGCTGAGGGCGGGGGTTAAGTTTGCTGCTCTACAGTCTGCGCAAGACGGAAAGCACATTAAGTGCTTTCCTTTGCGTGCGGAACTCGACAAACTTAACCCCCGCCCTCAGCCCCGGAGACCCTCCCTGCCGTCACTATGTTCAACCAGTTTTGTTGCTCGCCGCTTCGCGGCTCGGCGACCCCGTTCTCCGTGGCGGGGTTGTCTTAGGTTCTTGTTGGGACTCTGCCTTTGGCTCATAGAAAACGGGGGATGCGTTGTGCATCCCCCGTTTTTGTTGCGTTTACTCTAGGTCAATAAACTTGGTGCTCAGGATCTTGCCGTCCTTGACGAGCATTCTGGCCATGGTGGGGCCTCGGGTGCCTCTGGGGTAGCTGGCGCTGCCGGGGTTGAGGACTAGGCAGCGGCCTACTTGGGCTTCTTTGGTTACGTGGGTGTGACCGTTGATGGCTACGTCTACGGATCCCACGGGCAGGTCTTCACGGTAGTGGGCTACGGCGAATTTGAGTCCTTCGTAGGTGAAGAGGGCCAGACGGTCTACATCCGGGCCGTAGTCGCGGTAGTAGTCGTTGTTTCCTAGGACCGCTCGCACGGGGGCGATGGTGCATAGATGCTCGTAATCCATCTCTGAGGTGAGGTCTCCGGCGTGGATGATCAGATCTGCGCCCTTGAGCTCATCCAGAAGCGCGGGCGAAAGATAGCCGTGGGTGTCCGAGATAATGTCGATGCGCTTGGCGCTTGCACTGTTCATGGGATCCCTTCTGCAAAACCGATTCGACGTATATACAAAAAGCCCCACGGCTCCGCAGACAATTGGCCTACAGGGCTGCGGGGCCAGTGTACTAGAGGCTCAGGGCCTTCTTGAGCGGCACAACGCGGCGGCGCGAGACCGGCACGCGTTCGTCGACGCCCGTAATGCCCAGTTGGATAGCGCCCGAGGGCACCGTCTCGACATCCGTGACGCACGCCAAGTTGACGATATAGCGGCGATGAACGCGAAAGAAGCCAAAGTCGCAAAGCTTGGCCTCGAACTGCGCCAGCGAAGTCGTCGATAGAAAACGATCATCGACGGTATAGATACAGGAGTAATCGTCCTTGGCCATGATGAAGCGAATGTCATCCACGGGGATGAGGACCTTGCGGCCGCCCTTTTCCACCGGAATGCGCTCGATGGTGGCTTTGCTGTCCGTGACGGGCTTGGCGTGCTGCATGACCTTCTCGATCGCGCGATCCAGGCGTGCCTCCTCAACCGGCTTCATTAGGTAATCGACGGCATCTACGTCGAACGCCTCGACGGCATGATCGCTATACGCGGTCACAAACACAATCGCCGGCGGATTCTTAAGCTTATGCAGCGCCTCGGCAAGCTGCAGACCAGAAGCGCCGGGCATCGAGATATCGAGAAATACGACATCGACGCGGCTTTCCATCAACATCTCAATGGCGGAGCGGACGCTCGACGCCTCAGTGATCGTGCCGATCTTGCCCGTCTGCTCGAGCAAGAAGCGAAGTTCCGAACGGGCCGGGGCCTCATCATCCACAATCATCGCACGCAGCATAGGGATTAAACCTTTCGTCAACAAACTACGCTGGGCATCCGCCGCTTGGCGTTGAGCCCATAGCCTTTTATTTTACTCTTGAATGTCAAAGATGCTCTCTGACAAATCAAGATGCAGGAGCACTTTGGTGCCCTTGCCCGGCGCCGATTCGACGCGCGTATAAGAGTGCGGTCCATAAAAGCGATGGATGCGCTCAGAAATATTGTGCATGGCCACGCCGGCGCCGCCGCCTTGCGGGGAACTGGCATCGGGGCGGGCGGAGCGCTCATCAAACAGCCTGGCGGCGGTGCCCTCGTCCATGCCCACGCCGTTGTCGGCCACGGCAATCAGGATTGCGTCGTCGCCGTCTTGATGGACGGTCACATCGATCTGCAGGGCATCGCCATCGCCCATACCATGCCGCACGGCGTTCTCGACAATGGGCTGGATTACAAAGGCCGGGACCAACGTGTCCTCGACATCCTCGGAGACATCGAAGGTCGCCAGTACGCGGTCCTCGCCAAAGCGCGCCTTCTCAAACGTCAGGTAGCGCTTGGTCTGGGCAACCTCGCGCGAGACCGGGATAAGCGACCCCGAGTTGTCGAGCGTGGCGCGATAGAACGAGGAAAACTCGCGCAGCAGCTCGCGGGCACGCAGCGGGTCGGTACGCGTAAACGACGCGATGGTGTTGAGCGTGTTGAACAGAAAGTGCGGGTTGATCTGCGCCTGCAGGGCACGCACCTCGGCACGGGCCGTCAGTTCCTTTTGCACCTCGAGCTCGTGGATGGCGAGCTGCGTGGACAGGATCTCGGCAAAACCCGAGGCGAGCGCATACTGGGTACGGTCGACGGCGCGCGGGGTCTTGTAGTAGAACTTGAGCGTGCCGACGGTGCGGTCGCCCACCTTGATGGGCGCGATGATACCGGCGGGAACATGGTTGTGCGAGCCATCCGAGCCAACGACGTCCACCACGCGGTTGAACGACTGCACGATGCCGTGCTCAATGACATAGCGCGTGGCAAGCGTGTGGATGGGCGAATCGGGCAGCAGCTTTTCCTCGAACTCGCCCGCGCAGGCCAGCACGCTGCTCTCATCGGTGATGGCAACGGTCATGGCACGTGTCTCGGGCAGGATACGCCGGCACACCAAAAGCGCCGATTCCTGCGTCAGACCGCCCTTAATGTCCTCGAGCATGGCCGAGGCAACCGAGAGCGTCTCCTCGGTGTACTGGGAGCGTACCGAATCGGGATTGAGCGTCAAATAGATAAAGATGCACAGGAAGATGCACAGCAGCGCACAGGCGATCACCGTGGCAATCGGCTCAATGCCAGTCGCCAGGGCAAAGATAAAGTACACCAACACGCAAACGGCGCAGACAACGGCGATGATGCGAAAGATTGAAATTGAATTATCGCGCTGGGCGCGGCGGTCGATCATTCAGCCCCCTCCAGGATGCTAATCAGTTGTGCGTCGCGCCAAAGTTCATCCATGATCTTGGGCCAGAAACTCTGAAAACGCAGGTAGCTTGCGGCGTTTTGGCGGGCATAGGTCTTGGCCTCGTCAATACCGTGACGCCAGATGCGCAGATATCCCTCGTGCTCGCGGGTAAACACGCTGCGAACCATGGCGGTCTTGCGCACGCGATCGTCGAGCTCGCGCGAGATCCACGGACCCGGATAGGGCATGAGCGATGCGGCCGTAACCGGAACGAGCTCCTTTTGGTGCGCAGCGAACGTCAGCTTGGCCCGCTCGTAGTACCAACGGTACACGTCCTGCATAAAGCGCGGCGAGCGCTTCTCGGACTCGGGCGGCAGGTGGCGCACAGTCCACTCGTTATCGAACCACACGTCATAGCCGAACATGCGCATGTTAAACAGGTAGTCCAGATCCTCGCCGCGGGTGATAAACGGGTCGAAGGCCACGCGCGTAAAGGCGCGGGCGTGTAGGGCCATCAGGCCGCCGCACACGTAATTGGAGCGCGAGATGCGGGTGCCCGAAAGCGCTTTTTTCATCCAGCGATTGAACTCGATACGCTTGGTCCACCAGCGATGGCAAATGCCCACTTTGTCCGTGGGAGCCAGCGGCGACCCGTCGCGATCGTAAAAGTATCCGCTCTTGACTAAAATCGGCAGGCCCTGACGCGTCTGTTGGCCCAGCGCATAGGTCGCACGCTTCATAAAGTCGGCATCGATGACGGTCTCGTCGTCATCCAAAAACACAACCGCGTCGTGCCCCAGCACCGCCGCACAGGCAAGACCCATGTTGCGGATGGCACCGTAGCCGCGCAGGCTCACGCACTCGCCCGAGCCTTTGGGCGCGATCTGCGCCACGCGGTCGGCAACACGCGAAGCCTGAGTATTGGTAACGATGGTGACCTTAAGCGTGGGATGCGCATTAACGATTTCGTGCACGCGATGGGATACGTCGGCCGTGGCAGAAACCGGACAGACCACCAAGAGAATGATGCGCGGAATGTCGCGCACCTGTTCGAGCGAAGTCAGGCAGCGATCGAGTTCCGGGTTGGCAGCATTGAGCGACGTCGAGTGATCGTAGGTGCCGGGAGCGCTTGCTTGGGTATCATCGCCCGCCCAATATGTTGGGATCACAACCGTGGCGTTCATACCTTTACCCTCCTTGCAACACAAAAACGGGGCGCCGCCAAACACAGGCGACGCCCCGCGACCTAGCTGGTTCCATCATACCCACTTGGGCTAAACATTGTTCGGAAGTCAGAATGATTTATGCGGCTACTTCCAAAAGAGTACTGCAGATAGGCACAATTGCTGTACTGAGCCCGGTTGCCTTACGCCGCCGCCTGAGTCATGCGGGACAGACGGACCAGCAGCACAAAGCCAACAACCAGCAGAACGCCAATAGAAAGGACGCCCAGCGACGGGTTGCCGGTCAGGGAGGTGACAACCGACACCAGGAAGGTGCCCATAACGCTTGCGTAACGGCCAAAGATATCGAAGAAGCCGTAGTACTCGTTGGACTTTTCCTTGGGGATGATGCGGCCAAAATAGCTGCGGCTCAGCGCCTGCACGCCACCCTGGAACAAGCCGACCAAAATGGCGAGCACCCAGAACTCAAAGGCGGTCTTTAAGAAAACGCGGCAAAGAGCACGATGCCCATGTAGGCGGCGACGGCCACCATGATCATGTTGAGCGTGCCCACGCGACCGGCGAGCTTGCCGTAGATGATGGCGGACGGGAAGGCCACAAACTGCGTAACGAGCAGCGCCAGCACCAGTTGGGTCGAGTCGATGCCCAGAGCCGATCCGTAGCTGGTTGCCATGGAAATGACCGTGTGCACACCGTCGATGTAGAAGAAGAATGCGATCATGTAGACCAGCACGGTCTTGTTGTGGGCGATCTTGCGCATGGTGTGTCCGACCTCGGAGAACACGCCGCCCACGATGCGGCCGATGGTGTCCTGGGGACCGCGCTCGCGACCGTACTTTGCTTATAGGTGCGAATGAGCGGCAAGGTAAAGATAAGCCACCAGGCGCCAGTGATGACAAACGACAGACGCGTTGCCAGCATGGTGGGGACGCCAAGAGCGGGGCCACCCATGATAAGCGCCAGGCAGATGATGAACGGCACGGTGGAACCGATGTAGCCCCAGGCATAGCCCGAGCTGGACACGGCGTCCATGCGCTCGTCGGTGGTAATGTCGGGCAGCATGGCGTCGTAGAACGTCATGGAAGAGTTAAGGCCGATGGTGCACAGCACGTACACGGTCAAAAATGCCATAGCGGACATGGGGATAGCCTGCGCCAGGCAAAGAACCAGGCCCGTGAGGAAGAAGCCCAAGAAGAACTTGATCTTGTTGCCGGCGTAATCGGCAAGCGCGCCCAGAATGGGCATGAGCATGGCAATGACCAACGAGGCGATCGTCTGCGCGTTGCCCCAGGCGACCACCAGGTCTGCCGAGGAAGCACCGGTATTGATGGCGTTAAAGTAGATGGGCACCACCGAGGTATTGAGCAGCACGAGGGCCGAGTTGCCCACATCGTACATAACCCAGTTACGCTCGAGCTTGGTGTATTTCATGGACAGGGCCCCTTCGTATTCGCCCGATATGCAGTTAGTTCATCGTACCCCAATTGTCCAGAGGCGCCGGTAAGGATTCGGCAAAGGGGCACGCACGAGCCCTACTCCTCGCGGTCGAACTCTTCGTCGACGCCGAGCACGCGACCGCTGTAATTGACGTGGTTGGTCACGGCTTCCATATCGCCGGTCTCGATAAAGCGGGCGACGGTGAGCTCGTAATCGAGCAGTGCGCGGCCAAAGACCTCGGGGAAGCTCTCGGTCGAGACCTCATCGGTAAAGGGGTTCTTCCATGCCAAGTGGCCCAGATTGCCGGTACGCTCGGGCAGCTCGGTCGTCACGCGGTGCGCAAGGCCGTCGAGCAGCGAATAATCGTGCACCAAGCCCTCAAGCAGGGCAATCGCGCGCGTCTTGGCCGAACCGGCGGGCTCGATAGTGCGGTAGAGCAGCTGCATGTCAGCTACGGCGCCGCCGTACTCCCCCACCGGGATATCGATGCCGTACACGCGTCCGGCAACATAGCTCATCAGCACGCCGGCCACACGGTTGATGCGATCGGTGGTGACGATCTCGCCCGCCGGCGGATAATCCTCGACCGTTGCCCCATCGCGCTTGAGCTGCAGCATCAGCACGTCCAAGTCGCTTTCGAGCACGGCATGAACTTGACTGCCCGAAGCCTCGAGCTCGGGATCGGACTCGACAATGCCAAACTGCTGCTCGTAGACAAAGGGATGGGCATTGCGATCGAGCACATAGTGCGACAGCAGGCCCAGCGCAAAGGCGCGACCCAGATTGGCATCGCGCGGCTGCAGGTGCGACACGCCGTCGCGCAGGCACGAGAACTGGCGCGACATGCGCGAGCGGTGCATGACCTGAGCAAGCGACATGCAGTCGGAAATGCGCGGCGTGAGCATGTGGAAGAAGAACGGGTCGGGACCTTGGTTTCCCAGGATAAAGGCGATGCGCTCCTCGTCGGACGTGATAACGCCCCGCGGAAGACGGTCGATGCTTTCCTCGCCAAACAGATGATGCGTAATGAGCGCGGGCATAATGATCCTTTCGATTTCATTCGATGCAATCCATTATGCCCACCGCACAGTCATACCAAACCTGCAACGGCAAACGATGGCGTACCGACCCTTACGCAAGCCCCAAGTGCGATTTGACCTCGGCAGCGCGACGGCGTGAAACGGGCACCGTCGAGCTCACACGGTCGAGCCTGAGCTCCATCAGGCCCGTGGAGCCGATCTCGACATTGTGCACGTCTTCCAAATTAATCAGATAGCTGCGATGGACGCGGATAAAGCCCTCGGAGGCCAAGCGACGCTCGAGCGAGGAAATCGACTCATTGATCAGATACGTCCCCTCGGCGCAGACGGCGTTGCAAAAATCGGCGCGCGCCTCAAAGTAGCAGACATCCGCCACGGGAATGAACACCTTTTTGCCCCCGCGATCCACCGTCAGGCGCAAAGGCTGGCGCGGAGCATGGACGACACGGCGAGCGCCCAGGGCAGTCTCGATCTTGTCGAGTGCCTTTGACAAGCGGGCATCCTCGACCGGCTTGACGATGTAATCGACCGCATCGAGGTTATAGGCATCGGCCGCATACTCGGCAAATGCCGTCACAAACACCACGACCGGCGGCCTCTTTAGGTTTTGCAGGGTCTCGGCAAGCTCAATTCCCGAGCGACCGGGCATGGTGATGTCTAAAAACAGCACGTCGGGCTTGCTCGACAGAATCAACTCCACGGCTTCGGTGACATTGCCCGCCTCGGCAATCTGACCCACACGCGTATCCTTTTCCAACAGATAGCGTAGCTCAGCCCTAATTGGGGGCTCGTCATCAACCACCAGGATGTTCCAGCCTTCGGACATATGCGCTTCCCTCTTTTTCTCTCAATCCAACCGCGTGCTACACCGTCAACGGCGCCGGCTCATGCGGCTCGCCGTTCAACTCAACGATGACCTGCGTTCCCACGCCCTCCTGGGACTTCACGCGCATGCCAGAATCTTCTCCGTAAAAGAAATGGATGCGCTGAAGCACGTTGAAGAGCGCCAGGCCGCAACCTCGCTTGACGGAGCCGTCGGCGGTAATGCTCTCGGGCTCCTCTCGGCGATGCTGCTCAAACAGATGCGCGCAGACTTCTTCGCTCATTCCGATGCCGTCGTCTTCGACGATGATCTCCAAGCCGTCATCGGTCTCGAAAGCCCTAACACGAATAGAAAGCGGCTCGATCTCGCGCTGCGCATGCTTGATGCAGTTTTCGAGCAGCGGCTGCAAGATAAACGGCGGTACCAGGCTGTCGCGCACCTCGAAGTCGATGTCGACCGAAACGCGCAAACGGCCGTCGCCATACCGGGCCTGCATAAGATTGATATAACGAGTGCCCTGTTCCACCTCGTGCTCGAGCGTGGTGAGCGTATCGGAGTCAGAAAGCGTCTGACGATAGTAGTTGGAAAAGTCAATCAGCAGCGATCGCGCCTTGTCGGGCTCGGTTCGAACGAGCGACACGATCGTGCTAATGGTATTGAATAGAAAATGCGGGTCGACCTGCGACTGCAGGGCGCGAAGCTCAACGCGGGCTGTGAGCTCGTCCTGGCGCTCGAGCTCAAAGCTGGCGAGCTGCGTGGAAATTAGATCGGCAAAACCCGAGGCAAGGGCCGTCTGGCGCATATCAATGCTGCTCAGGCGGGGGTAATACAGCTCGAGCGTGCCCACGCAATGCCCGCGCACGGTAAGCGGCGCGACAATGCCGGCGCGCAGACGGGGAAAATAACCGCCCGTCTCATTGGATGTGTCACGCGAAAACACGCTCTGCTCGCCCGTCTCAATCACACTGAGCGTGGTCTTGAGCACGACCGGGGTGCCGGCAGGGCACTTTGCCGAGTCCTCGCCCCAGCTTGCCAACACCTGTTTGCCATCGGTAAAGCAGATGGCAGAGGCGATGGTCTCGGACAGGATAATTTTAGAGGCGCCCAGGGCCGCTTCGGGCGTAAGGCCGCGCGACGTGTAGGCGAATATTTTTGATGCGATGGCGAGCGTACGGTCGGTTGCGCTCGATGTGAGGTCGTCGGGGACCACAAAGACATACGAGAAAAAGAAGCACAGCATGACCAGGCCGGCAATAACGACAACGCCCGGAACGGGATTGGGATTATCGGTTAAATCCCAGATAAGCAGCAGGATAAGCGCCGGAACGACAACACCGAGCAGGATGGCCTGGACCACATGCTGGGCCGTACGAAAGACCTTGGTAGAGTTGTAGCTTTTGCCCAGAATCAGCCTGTTTAAATCCACCGTCATCCCCTTTTATCTATCGCACCCATAGCAATAAAGAGGGCCGCAAGCGACCCTCTCCATTGCATTATGCAATCAAATACTGTGTTTTACATCCAGTCGTCGATGAACGGTAGTTTAGGCGCTGTATTTGTTGGCCTCGCCAAAGGTGCCCGCCTCGACGATCCAGCCGTCCTTCATGATAACGTCCATGTTGTCGGTGTTGAGCACGTGGATGTCGGCGGCGACGTCACCGTTGACGACCAGCAGGTCGGCGCACTTGCCGGCCTCGATAGAACCGGTCTCGTCCTCGATGTGGCACATCTTGGCACCGTTGAGGGTGGCGCAGGTGATGGTCTCGACCGGGGTGAAGCCGATCTTGTCGACGAACTCGTACATCTCCTCGATGGAGCAGGTGCCGTACGGGGTGACGAAGGAGAAGGAGTCGGAGCCGATCGTCATGACGACGCCGCGCTTCTTGGCCTCGCGCAGGCAGTCGTAGTTGCGCTGCAGCTCCTTCTCGACCAGGGTGCCCTCGTACTTGTCGTGCAGCTCAGGCACGTAGACGGGCGGATAGGTGGCGTACCAGGTGGGCAGGAAGGCGATCGTCGGGGTGAAGAAGGTGCCCTGCTCGGCCATGAGGTCCATGGTGCGCTCATCGATATCGAAGCCGTGAATCAGCTGCTCGCAGCCAAAGCGAACGGAATCGTAGGCAGCGGCGTGGTTGTTGTAGCAGTGGCTCCACACGGGGATGCCGACCATCTTGGCCTCTTCGACCACGGCCTGGATCTCCTCGGAGCAGTAGTGCTGGTCGCGACCGGAGTCCCAGCGCCAGATGCCGCCACCGGTAGCCCAGATCTTGATGGCATCGGGGTTCTCGCGCAGGCGACGACGGACGGCCTTGCGCAGATCCCAAGGACCGTCGACCTGGTCGCCCCAGGGATGGGATTCCTTGTTGAGCTCCTGGGTGCAGTGGTGGGAGTCACCGTGGCCGGCAACGCGGCAGAAACCGAGGCCGGTGGCCAGAACGCGCGGGCCCTTAAAGACGCCCTTGTCGATGCAGTCACGGATCTGGATACCAAAGCGGCCGATCTCGCAGACGGTGGTGAGGCCGTGGGTGAGGCAGTCGTAGGCCTGCTTGACGGCGACGGCCTGCTTCTCGAGGAGCGGCTGCATGACCCAATCGGTGTCATCGTCGGTCAGGTTGCCCGAGAAGTGCAGGTGGGTGTCGATCAGGCCGGGAAGGACGGTCTTGCCGGCGGCGTCGATGACCTCAACGCCCTCGGGAAGGTCCTGCATAACACCTGCGTACTCGATCTTGCCGTTGTCGTCGACGAGAACGAGGGAGTTCTCGACCGGCTCGGCACCGGTACCGTCGATGAGCTTGCCGCCAACGATTGCATACTTAGTGGACATGGTTCCTCCTTATGGATCCATATAGTGGGCGAGGCCGTGTTGGGTTAAGGCCTCACAAAGCTACCCAAGTGGTGCCGGGTTCGGTGCGCGGAAGAGAGGGCCCCGCGCACCCGATCCGCCCCGGCTAGGCGTTATTTTTTGCGGGAATTGGTGAATGCCATGAGGGCCAGACCAACGGCCAGCCAACCGATCACGATGCTCCACTCCACCATGTTGAGGGAGGCGGGAGAGAACGGGATCACGAGCAGGCCGATGATGACGGCACAGGCAGCGACAGCAAGGCTGATGCCAAACTTGCCGCCGGGCACCTCGTAGGGACGAGGCAAGTCGGGCTCGGTGAAGCGCATGCGCAGGCAGGCGAGAGCGACCATGCCGCAGGAGAAGATGAAGGCGAGAGCCGACACGTTGGTCAGGGGGATGAGCATGTTCTTGCCCAGGAACGGACCGACGACGGTGATGACGCCCAGAACGGCGCAGGCGAGCTTGGGAGCGCCGGAGCTAGGATCGACCTCGGCGAACTTCTCGGGCAGCTGGCCCTTGCGGCCCATCGCGAGCATGATGCGGCTCGTGGCGCCGTAGAAGGAGTTCATCGGGCCCATGGGTCCAAGCGTGGCAATGACGAGCATGGCCAGGTACAGGAGCATGTTGATGCCCTTGAGGCAGGCAAGCGCGGGAACCGGGCTCTTAACAAACTCATGCCAGTCGAGGATGGTGCCGAACGAGTAGATGCAGACCATGTAGAAGCCGCCGGCGGCCAGCAGGGCCAGGGAGATGATCTTGCCGAACTTGTTCCAGTTGAGGCCCTCGGCAGCTTCCTCAGCCTGCTGAGGAATGGTGTCGAAGCCGGCGTAAAGAACGGGGTCAGAACCAGGACCGACACGATGCCGGCGACCAGGCTGGTGCCCTCGGTAGCGGCCTTGCCGCCGCCAGCACCGGTGACCTGGGAGAACACGGGCATGGCGTTGTCTGGCGAGCCGGTGAACAGCGAGACGCCCATGGCGAGCAGCATGCCGCAGAGCAGGGCCTTGGTCAAGAAGGCCTGGAGCTTGGCAGCCGAGCTGGCACCGCGGAAGTTGAGGAAGATGACGTAGACTGCAAAGCCGAGTGCGATAAGCGTCGGGAACAGGTAAACGTCGGCGCCCAGGATGGTGTAGAGCTTGACGGCGCGCAGCCACTCAAGACCGGGCAGGCTGCCGAACATCTCGGACACGAGGGTCGAAATGGCGATGGCCTCCCACGGGCACAGGATGCCGTTGCCCAGGGCTAGGAGCCAACCGGTGATGTAGCTCAGCGTACGGCCAAAACTACGATCGACATACTCGACGATACCGCCCGAGATGGGGATAGCAGCCGTGAGCTCACCGAAAACAGCTCCGACGGGCACGAGGAAGATTGCGCCCAAGAGGAATGCGATCATAGCGGGAACGGGACCGCCGCCCACGACCATCCAGTCGCCGACCTGCAGAACCCAACCGGTACCGATGATGGCACCGAAACCGATGGTGAAGAAGTTCCAGAGCGAAAGCGTTTTCTTCATGCCGCCGTTATCCTCGACTGCAACTTCTGCGTTCTTGTCCGCCATTGTTCCCCTCCTTTCCTTTTTGACGCCTCTTGGCGTCGCCCCTTGCACGGCCTGTTTTGCCGCGCCTTTTATTTCGTAGCTTTAGGATACGGCCTTGGCACGGCAGCGCCGCTTGTGGCTCGACCGAAGGCAGAACTGCAAAACGAGCGGCGCCGTTTTTGGGACGAACGGCGGGAGACGTCATTCGTCTTGGACGCTTTCATCTTGTCTGCTTTTGAAGACCTGTTGCCGTGACGCTTGGCGCGCGGCGCGGCAACGTTCATACCATTTGTCAGGCTTTTGGCGCACATACCCATGTGTCGTGCATCTTTTATGTAGGATAGACAAGTTACACATGAGGCAAGGTGATTCGAATGGCATACGGATACAATGACGGCGACCAACGGCCACAAAGCGTGCGCCTTGCCGGCCGCACCACGCCAACGCCCAGAAGCACCTCCGACAACGACAACCCGCAGCGCCCCAAGAGCAGCCCGGGGCTTCTTCGCGGCAACAAAGCCGTACCGTGCAGCAGTCAGACCGTGTGAGTACGAGCACACGCCAACGCCAGACCGACACATCGCAGCCACGCCGCTACGATCGGCATAAGACCGACTACTACGTCAAGCGCTCCTTTTCGCGACCTCAACGCGATCGCGGCAATTCCGCCCCTCACCCCGCGTCGCACACCACAAGCTACGCGCTTCCGGCCCGCCGCCTACGCCTTGCGCTTTGCTCCATCGCCGCCTGCCTCGTCTTTGTGTTTTTGGGATCCTGCATCTCCCACGGATCAGCCGGTCTTGAGCCCACTGCCGAGGACAAGCTGCTTAAAGCTCCCGTCGCGCCCGGTTACTCATTTGCTTTTTCGACCCCGCGTTCGCAGTGGAGTGCCGGCACCATGCCCCACATCTACCAAATTGACCCCGCATGGTCGGAGCTGCCCTATGCCGGTGGCACTATTCGCGAAAACGCTTGCGGTCCCACCTGCCTCACCATGGTCTATATCTTTAAGACCGGCCATACCGATAAGACGCCGGTCGATATATGCGCACTGGC
>VOFE01002048.1_pt1 | contig 108001 bp, 121 predicted proteins | sample 5384071 | NCBI WGS metagenome assembly VOFE01 (sample SAMN12384724, study PRJNA508395) | human gut metagenome | isolation source: healthy gut D | host: Homo sapiens
CGCGGCCAAAGCGTAAATGAATGCGGTGTTCAGCAATTTTTTCATTTGACAGTCTCCTTCCTTTTACGATGCATATCCGAAAAGCCCATCCAGACCACCCACACATAAGCGCAGGTCTTGGGGATCATGAGCATGCCCACGAGCGGAACGATGTCGGCCCACAGCACCACCGGGATATAGAACGCGAAGCTGAGCACGATGGCCAGCCACATCCAGCGGAAGGCCCTGTCCCCCGCCTGCCGCGCGCCGCGCAGGAATACCACGATGACCAGCGCGCCCAGCAGTGCGAACGGAACGTTGCGCCAGATGCCCCAGGACAGCGGCGGGTTCGCCGAAAGCCACGCATTCTGCGGGAACAGGCACAATCCGATGCGTGCCGCGGCCAGCGCGTATACGGCGCCCGTCAGCGCCCGGATGTGCAGGCCATAGCGCCGTTTTCCAATATGGTAAAGAATAACGTAAAATATTGTCATTGTAATGGACGTGATGAATTTGCCCGCTCCCAGTGCTGCCGCGTGGGCCGCCAGGCCGTCGGTACACAGCGCCCAGGCCCGGGGCACCAGATGAAATGCATCGCCGCAGCCCAGAATGACGGCCATCCAGCCGAATAATTTCGTTTCCCGGTCCTGCGCGCTTTTTACCATGATACACCCCAGCGTCACCACCGTGACAAGATAGGCGGCGTCGAACAGAGTTTCCATAATTGCCTGCATATGCTTCTCTCCAATCTGAACGATGTTCATTTTAATGAGTGTATTTCCCCGCACCCGGCTGCCCGGGCGCGGGGAATTTTCCTTTTTCAGTGCAAGGCCCGCACTGCCTGCATCAATAAATCAGGCGGCAGACGACTTCCTGCAAAAACGAGGCGTCCTCTCTGTCCGCCCGCAGCATCGACATCATCGTGCCGAATACGAAGGATACGAATTGCTCACGGGTGAAAGCCTCCGTAAATGCGCCGGGCCGCACACGGGCATCCCTGGCAAGTACAGCCAGCATGCCCGCCCGAATGTGCTCCCAATACTGCATTTCCAGCGCTTTTCCCTGCTGGCGCTCGGCCTCGTTCAGGCTTGCCAGCTCCCGCAGGAAGGTGTGCTCAAACTGGGCCAGATGCGTGCGCAGCGCGGTATAGATCTGCCCGCATACGGCGCTGAAATCCGAGCCATGGGTAAAATCACAGGAGAGGCCGCCGTGGAACACGCGTTTCCAAAAATCTTCAATCACAGCCAGCACAAGGTCCGCCTTGGCGGGATAATAATTGTATACAGTGCCGACAGACACGCCGCACATGGCGGCCGTGCGGCGGATGCTGATGTGTCCCAGCCCGTCCCGCCGCGCGATCTCCCGCGCGGCTTCCAGAAGCGCCTGCCGGGACGTCGCAGTTTTATTCATCGAGTTCGACCTCCAAACTGAACAATGTTCATTTTATTCCCTTTCTTTCCGCCTGTCAATCCCTTTTCCGCAATTTGCCGCCAAAGAATCCCCTTTGTTTTGCGGCCCGAATCGTGTATAATAAAAAGTGCGCGGCGGCGTTTGGGTGCCGGAGCAACGCGCGGCGCCCGCGCAGACAGTGCGGGCGGTGTGTGGAAAGGGAGGCGTCTGTTTTATGAAAAAAGAAAAGCAGCAAAAGAGGCCGAAGCGCACGAAGGCCCAGCGCGTACAGGCGCTCAAGACCTTTGCCGTGGATACGGTATACGATGTTGTGGGCAGTATCCTGTTTGCTATCGGCGTTTATACGTTTGCCAAATCAGCGGATTTTGCGCCCGGCGGCGTGTCGGGCCTGGCGCTGATCTGCAATTATTTGTGGGATCTGCCCATCGGCACGATGACCCTTATCATCAACATTCCCATCATCATCATCAGCTATAAGGTGGTGGGGCGCAAGTTTCTGCTCAAGAGTTTCAAGACGATGGTCATTTCCACGTTGTTTTTGGACCTTGTGTTCCCGCTGACGCCGCTGTACACGGGCAACAGTTTCCTGGCGGCCATTTTTTCCGGTGTGTTTATGGGCGCAGGTCTGGCGCTGATCTATATGCGCGGCTCGTCCACCGGCGGCACGGATTTCCTCATCGTCACCATCAAAAAGCTTAAGCCGCATTTCTCCATGGGCCAAGTGACGCTGATGACGGACCTTGTTGTCATCGTGCTGGGCGGTTTTGTGTTCGGCAACATCGACGCAGTGCTGTACGGCGTTATCTCCACCTATGCGGCGTCGGTGATCATTGATAAGATCATCTACGGCGCGGGCAGCGGCAAGCTGGCCATCATCATCACCACCGACGGCTATGCCACTGCGAAGAAGATCGATGAGGAAACGGGCCGGGGTGCAACGCTTATCAAGGCCATCGGTACGTATTCGGGCATTGAGCGGCATCTTATTCTGTGTGCCTGCGGCAAGGCGGAGATATTCAAGGTGCGCAACGCGGCCCATGCAGTGGACCCCAACGCCTTTGTGATGATCACCGAGGCCAGCGAGGTGTTCGGCGAGGGCTTCACCCCGCCGGAGCTGGACCAATAGCCCGGCAGAAAAGCATATTTTGGCTGCGCTCCGTGTTTTCGGCGGGGTGCGGCCTTTTTTGTGCGGCACGGGAGAGTCCCGGCGGGCGGTATGCCGCCGGCTTTGGTTACCCCGCACAAAAAGTGCAGAAATAGTTCTACAAGATTTATGTGCGGATGAGCCTGAATTCTCTTGATAGACACAATATATGGTGTTAGAATGAAAAGCGTATGATAATTGGAGAATTGAAGAAAGGTGAGGAAAAGAAATGGCGATCGAAGACATTGGGAAAAATGCGCTGCAGGTGCTGGAAAAGCGGTATCTGGCCAAGGACGCGGAGGGCAACCACACGGAGGATGTGGCGGGCCTGTTCCGCCGTGTTGCCGCGGCCGTGGCGCCGGCAGACCGGAATTATGATGAAAACGCGGATACTGCTGCGCTGGCGGACAGCTTTTACGAGCTGATGACCAGCCTGCGTTTTTTGCCAAACTCTCCCACGCTGATGAATGCGGGCCGCCCGTTGGGGCAGCTTTCGGCCTGCTTTGTGCTGCCTGTGGAGGACAGCATGGAGGCGATTTTCGAGACGGTGAAAAACGCCGCGCTCATCCACAAATCCGGCGGCGGCACGGGCTTTTCGTTCTCCCGTCTGCGGCAGAACGGCGCGCCCGTCAATTCCACAGGCGGCGTGGCCTCCGGCCCCGTCAGCTTTATGCGCGTGTTCAATATGGCTACCGAGGCCGTGAAGCAGGGCGGCACCCGGCGCGGGGCGAACATGGGCATCCTGCGGGTGGACCATCCCGATATCCTGGAATTCATCGACTGCAAAAAGGTGAACGGGGACATCACCAATTTCAATATTTCGGTGGGCATCACCGAGGCGTTCATGCAGGCCGTGGAGGAAAACCGGGACTACGACCTCATCGACCCGCAGACCCGGCGCCCGGTGGGCAAACGCAGCGCCCGGGAGCTGTTTGAAAAGATCGTGGACGCGGCATGGCGCAACGGCGAGCCGGGCATCATCTTCCTGGACCGCCTGAACCGGGACAATGTGGTTCCATCCCAGGGGGAGATCGAATCCACCAATCCCTGCGGTGAGCAGCCGCTGCTGCCCTACGAAAGCTGCAACCTGGGCAGCATCAATCTGGTGAAAATGCTTGCAAAAACGCCGGAAGGCTATGCCGTGGATTACGGCCTGCTGCGGGACACTGTGCGCCAGGCCATACATTTTTTGGACAACGTTATTGACGTGAATAACTACCCGCTGGAGCAGATTGGCGCGGTGACACGGGCCACACGCAAAATCGGCCTGGGCGTGATGGGCTTTGCCGATATGCTGCTGTATCTGGGGGTGCCCTACAATTCCGACGAGGGCGTTGCGTTGGCGGAGAAGCTGATGGCCTTTATCAACGCCGAGGGGCACGCGGCCAGTACTGCGCTGGCGGCCCAGCGCGGTGCGTTCCCCTTGTTTGCCGAGAGCATCTACAAGGATGGCGATCCTCCTGCGCAACGGCACCGTCACCACCATCGCGCCCACGGGTACGCTGTCCATGATCGGCGGCTGCTCCTCCGGCGTGGAGCCTGTGTTTGCCTATGTGTATATCCGCAACATCATGGACGGTACGGAGATGCTGGAGGTAAACCCGGTGCTGCGGGAAAAGCTGCAGGAGCGCGGACTGTACTCCGACGCTTTGATGCGCAAAATCGCCAAAGAAGGTACCATCGCCCATATCGCGGAGATTCCCGAGGACATCCGCCGTGTGTTTGTTTGTGCCCACGACGTAAGCCCGGTATATCATACCAGGATGCAGGCCGCTTTCCAGCGGCACACGGACAATGCGGTGTCCAAGACCGTGAATTTTCCCCACTCCGCCACCCGCGAGGAAGTGGCTGAAGTGTATATGCTGGCCTATAAAATGGGCTGCAAGGGCGTCACCATCTACCGGGACGGCAGCCGGGACAGCCAGGTGCTGAACATCGGCAGCGTCAAAAAAGAAGGAGGAGCCGCCGCGCAGCATCCCTTTGGACGCATCGTGCCCCGCCCGCGCCCGGCCATCACTATGGGCTTTACCGAGCGTATGAAGATTGGCTGCGGCAATCTGTACGTCACGGTGAACTACGATGAAAACGGCATCTGCGAGGTGTTTACCAGTACAGGCAAGGCCGGCGGTTGCCCCAGCCAGAGCGAAGCAACGGCCCGCCTTGCCAGCGTGGCGCTGCGCAGTGGCATCAGCGTGGAGGAAGTGTATGACCAGCTCAAGGGCATCCGCTGTCCGTCCACAATCCGCCAGCAGGGCATGAGCTGCACCTCCTGCCCGGACGCCATCGCTAAGGTTTTGGCCAAAGTGGACCGTTTCATCCGTGAAAACAACAACGCTGTCCAGCATCCTGAGGCAGAGCCAACGCCCGGGCAGCGCCGCGCGGCGGCCGGCGGCCCGGCCACGGCCGGACCCCGCGGCAGCCATGTGCCTGCCGCGGCGTCGGAGATACATATCTGCCCCGAATGCGGCGGCCCCGTGGAGCATGAGGGAGGCTGTGTCATCTGCCGCAACTGCGGTTTCTCCAAATGCGGATAAAGCTGCGTCGGCATAAGGCGGCAAACACACCCCCAATATTTTGTGGGTAAGCCCGTGAGAAAAAGATTTGAAGCCCCATCTCTAGAAAATATATATTTTCATGCGGCAGCTTCAAATATATATGCGCCCAAACTGCATACTTCAAAACAAAAGTACATGCCATGCTTCGCTTCGCGCCGGGATCCGGCGCGGAGCGTTTTTCAACACGGACAAGGAAAACTTTCAACATTTCAACCGAGTTTTACACCGAGTATAGCGGGTTTTCCACAGCTTTTGTTGAAAACCCTGTGGAAAGCGTTGAAAAGGGCGTAAAATAGGCCCCGGTTTTCCACAATATTCCGCGAATGTTACAGTTTGTACATAACTAATTGTTGAATACTGAAAGAGGTTTTGATACAATATCTTTATATCGCCGCCGGTTTTTTCCGCCCGCGGCGGATTCAACAAAAAGCAATATCCGCCCGCGGCGCGGGCGGTGGAGAAAGGAACCAAACGTTTCATGAAATGGGTCTATAAGCTCGAACGGAAATTCGGCCGCATCTGCATTCCCCATCTGATGCTGGTCATCATCGCGGGCAGGCCATGGTGTATCTGGCCAATCTGCTCAACCCAGACATCCTGCTGCTCAGCCGTTTTTCGCTGAACTGGGCCGCCGTGATGCACGGCGAGGTGTGGCGGCTGCTCACCTTTGTGTTCATTCCCCAGAGCACCAGCCCGCTGGGCCTTGTGCTGACGCTTTATTTCTACTATCTCATCGGCAACACACTGGAAAATACCTGGGGCGATTTCCAGTTCAACGTCTATTACTTGTGCGGCATGCTCGGGGCCATCTTGGCGGCTGCGCTCACAGGTTACGGCACCAGCTACTACATCAACCTGTCGCTGTTTTTTGCTTTTGCCATGCTCTACCCTGATTTTCAGGTGCTGCTGTTCTTCATCATCCCCATTAAGATGAAGTATATGGCCCTGTTTTCGGGCGCGCTGTGTCTCATCGACCTGCTGATGGGAGGCTGGAGCACCCGGGCGGCGGTGCTGCTCTCGCTGGCAAACTTTCTTCTGTTTTTCGGCGGGGATTTCTTCCGCACGGTCAAGCAGGAGATCAAATACCATAAGACGCGCCGTACCTGGCAGAACCAGAACCGCAGCAACTGGCGCTGACACGGGGAATTTGTGCCTGCACCCGCGCGGCAGTGGATTTTTCGTGCGATCTGTGCTAAAATGAAAGCAAGCAGAAGGCGCACCCCGCGCCCTGTAATGTTTAGGGGGTATTGTTATGAAAATGATCACCGCGATCGTCAACAAGGAAGACGCAAATGCTGTTTGTAACGCACTGACGAAGGGCGGCTTTTCGGTAACAAAGCTGTCCACTACGGGCGGTTTCCTGATGGCGGGCAACATGACGCTGCTCATCGGCACCGACGATGAAAAGGTGGATAAGTGCATTGAGCTGATCGCCTCCTGCTCCAAGCAGCGCAAAGAGGTGGTGCCCAGCACCGCCAGCTACGGCATCGGTGTCACGACGGCCTATCCGCTGGAAGTGACTGTGGGCGGCGCGACGGTGTTCGTCACCAACGTGGAACGCTTTGAAAAGCTGTAATGGCTGCGCTGGATTCCCTGCTCGGAAATGAAACACTCAAGGAAAGCCTCTCGGCCGCGCTTGCGGCCGGGCGGCTTTCTCATAGTATCCTGCTTTGTGGCGAGGCAGGCACAGGTGCGGGCTTTGCCGCGCGCTGCCTGGCCGCGGATTACCTTTACCCAAACGGCGGCGCCTCCGCCGCTCAGGTTTTGGCGGGTCAAAGCCCGGAATACCTGCTGCTGGCGGGCGAAGGCGTTTCCGGGGATATCCGCGTGGACCGTGTGCGCGAGGTGCGGCGGGAGATATTCAACACCGCGCTCTCCGCTGGAGGACGCGCCGTGCACATCAAAGGCGCGGACAAGCTGAACGGCGCCAGTGCCAACGCCTTGCTGAAGGTGCTGGAGGAGCCGCCTGAGGGTGTGCTGTTTATCCTGACGGCGCCCAGCGAGGCGAACGTGATGGCCACCATCCGCAGCCGCTGCTGCGCCTATTCCCTGGCCCCCGTGGCCGAGGAGGTGTGCGCGGCGTATCTGAAGAAGCACTTTCCAAAGGAGCCTGAGGCCGCTCGGTATGCGGCGCTGTTCGGTGGGAAGATCGGCAGTGCGAAGCGCTGCCTGGAGGACGCGGCCGGGCGGACGCTTTTGCTGGACGCGCTGAAGCTGGCGGGCCTGGCCGAAAAACAGGACGTTTACGGCGCATTGGCGCTGCTTTCCAAATATGAAAAAGACCGCGCGGGCACACAGGCGCTTCTTGGCCTGCTGCTGAACGTGTGCAGCGCTTCACTGCGGGGCAGCGAGGCGGCCCAAAGCCCTGTAAGCCCGGCCCGTGCCGCGCGCTGCGCAGGGGAAGCCGGAAAAACGGCCCGGCTGCTGGCAGGCAATGTCAGCGGTAAGCTGGCGCTCACCTGCCTTGCCGCGCGCCTGACGGCATGAGCCTGCGCTTTGGGCGGGAGGGCTTTGCCGGCGGGCGGAGACTTTGCGCGGATATTTCTTCCCCGCGCCCCCACTCTCTTGATAAAACGCCGCTTCAAATGCCGCGGGCGGCGGAACTGACACCCATTGCAGCGGCGGCGAAAGGAAAGAAGCTATGACAAAAGTGATCGGCGTCCGCTTCAAAGCGAACGGCAAATCCTATTATTTCAGCCCCGGCGAGCTGGAGCTCCAACAGGGGGACCACGTTATCGTGGAAACGGCCCGGGGAACAGAGTGCGGCGAGGTAGCAAAAGGCCCTCATGACGTGCCGGATTCCAGCATCGTCAAGCCGCTCAAGACGGTCACGCGCATGGCGGACGCCGTGGATGTGCGCCGCATGCAGCAGAACCGCGCGGACGAAAAACGCGCCTTTTCGGTGTGCGAGGAGCGCATTGCCAAGCACAAGCTGGACATGAAGCTGGTGGATGTGGAGTATACGCTGGACCGCAACAAGATCCTGTTCTACTTTACGGCCGACGGGCGCATCGACTTCCGTGACCTTGTCAAGGACCTTGCCGGTGTGTTCCGCACGCGCATCGAGCTGCGGCAGATCGGCGTACGGGACGAGAGCAAAATGCTGGGCGGCTTGGGTATTTGCGGCCAGCCGTTCTGCTGCAGCCGTTTTCTGCGGGATTTCCAGCCGGTGTCCATCAAAATGGCCAAGGAACAGGGCCTCTCGCTCAATCCGGCCAAAATCAGCGGCAGCTGCGGCCGCCTGATGTGCTGTCTTGCCTACGAGCAGCCGGCATATGAGTATCTGAACAGGATCACTCCGGGCGTGGGCAGCATTGTCAAAACGCCTGAGGGAGTGGGCGCCGTGGTGGAGACCAATGTCATCTCCGGTACCCTGCGCGTGCGGATGGACCCCCCAGCCACCGGCTTCAAAACGTTCCACAAGGACGAATGCCAGTATCTGCGCGGCGGCAAGCGCGCACCCATCGCGCCGGACCCGGAGCCGGAAGAGATCACCGAATGAACGCTTTTGCCCCGCATAGGTCTGCGTCTGCCGGGCCGCGCGGGGCAAAGCTGTTTCCCGGCGTGTAAAAAGTGCGTGAAAGTGGCCCTGCGCCCCTTGAAAAATCCGCATTTTATGTTAAAATGAGAACACATGGAGGCACAGCCTCTGGCGGCTGCATGCGCTGACCCGCGCCGCTCGCGCACGCTGCCGTAAAAAATTCGATCGCGCGGAGAAGAGGATGGATACTTATGGCTTACAAAATTTCTGACGACTGCATCGCTTGCGGCACCTGCGCTGGCGTGTGCCCGGTTTCTGCGATTTCCGAGGGCGACGGCAAGTATGTCATCGACGCGGACGCCTGCCTGGATTGCGGCACCTGCGCCGGCGAATGCCCGGTTTCCGCTATTTCCGAGGGTTGATTTCCCGGGAAAAGCAGAGCAAAGCAACAAAGAGGCGGGCACCGTGCGTGCCCGCCTTGCTTTTTCCTTATTCAGGCGATTTCGGCCTCTGCATCCGCGAGGGGCCTGAATTTTTGATTTGAGCGGCCTCCTCTACTTGGGCGTGCCGCTGAAACCGATTCGAAAGGAGCCTCCGCCTTTGCAGCAGGAACACCTTGCCAACGGCACACCCGTTTTCATCACGCAAAGCCACCGTTTTGGCCAGGATGCACTGCTGCTGGCTCACTTTTGCCGCGTGCGCCGCGCCGAGGCTGTGTGCGATCTGGGCACCGGCTGCGGGGTCATTCCCCTGCGCTGGCACGACAGAGGGCACCGCGGCCCATGCCTTGCGCTGGATATCGCGCCCGGCGCCGTAGCGCAGCTGCACGCGGCGGTGCAGGCTGCGGAGGCCTGGCATATCACGCCGGTCACAGCAGATCTGCGGGACCTTGCAGGCCTGCACCCATATGCCCAGAGCCGCGATGTCGTGGCCTGCAACCCGCCCTATTTTACAGGTGGGCGCGTCAGTCCGGACACGGCGCGGGCGGGTGCGCGCCATGAGCTTTCCTGCACGATGCCCGATGTATGCGCGGCTGCGGGTCTGCTGCTGAAAGACGGCGGCAGGCTGTGTGTGTGCCAGCGTCCGGAACGCCTGGCGGACGTGCTGTGCGCAATGCGCGGCGCGCGCATTGAACCCAAGCGTCTGCAATTTGTTATGGCCCGGCCTGAAAAAGCGCCCTGGCTGGTGCTGGTGGAAGGCCAGAAAAACCGCGCGCCGGGCCTGCGCGTGCCGGCCCCGCTCGTTACCGCGCGGGCAGACGGCCGCCCCAGCGCGGCCATGCTGGAAATTTACGGAACAGAACCGAAAAAGGAGGCCCCATGAGCGGCACTTTGTATATCGTGGCAACGCCCATCGGCAATTTGGGCGACCTTACCCCACGCGCGGCGGAAACCTTTGCAAAAGCGGATTTTATTGCCGCCGAAGACACCCGTGTGACGCTGAAGCTGCTGAACCACCTGGGCCTGAAAAAGCCGATGGTGAGCTATTATGAGCACAATCTGAAAGAGCGGGGCGGTTATATTCTGGACCGCATCGAGGCCGGGGAATCCTGCGCGCTGTGCAGCGACGCGGGTATGCCCGCCGTTTCCGACCCCGGGGAGGTCATCGTGCGGGACGCACACGTCCGGGGCATTCCCGTAGTGCCCGTGCCCGCGGCCAGCGCCGCTGTCACGGCGCTGTGCGTTTCCGGGCAGCCGACGGGTCGGTTTGTGTTCGAAGGTTTTCTGCCTACCAACCGCCGTCAGAAAAAGGAGCGGCTGGCCGCACTGCAAAACGAGGAGCGCACCGTGATTTTTTACGAGGCACCGCATAAACTGCCCACGACTTTACAAGACTTGGAGCAGGCGTTCGGACCGGAGCGGAGCCTGACCATCTGCCGGGAGCTGACAAAGCTGCACGAGGAGATCCGTGTCACCACCGTGGGGGACGCCAGCGCTTACTATAAAGAAAACCCGCCCAGGGGCGAGTTTGTGCTGGTGATGGCCGGCGCACAGCCATGCCCTGCGCAGGAACTGACGCTGGACGACGCCGTCGGCCTGGCGCGAAAACAGATGGCCGCGGGCCAGAGCGCCACGGCGGCGGCAAAATATGCCGCTGCGCACAGTGCATTTTCCAAGAGCGAAATTTACCGCCGCTGCCTGGAGTAAGGCGCGGCCTGAAAGGCGGAAAGCATATGAAGCTGCTGGTCGTTTCCGACGTCCACGGAGATTTGGACGCGCTGGAACGCGCGGTGGATGCCGAAGCGGATGCAGACGCCGTTATTTTTTTGGGAGACGGTCTGCGGGAAGCGGAGAACCTGCAGGATATGCGCCCGGAGCTGAAGATTTACAGCGTGCGGGGCAACTGCGATTATGCCTCCTTTGCCCCGCCGGACGGGCTGGCCGCTTTCGGCGGTGTGTTATTTTATTATACACATGGTAATTTATATAATGTAAAAAACGAACTGGATACACTTGCTGATGCGGCACGTGCACGCGGTGCGGACGCAGCGCTTTATGGACATACCCACTGTGCTGGCTGCGAGGAGCGGAGCGGTGTGGTGCTTTTCAACCCCGGCGCGCTTTCCCGGGTGCAGGGGCGCGGCAGCTATGGTGTGGTCATGGTGGAAAACGGCGCGCCGCGTTTTGAGCACAGACGGGTTTGATACGCGCCTGTCCCGAGATAAAGGAGAGCGACAACTGTAAAAACCGCCGCCCGCGCAGCCCTCATAAGAGGGAATCCGCGGGCGGCGGTTTTTTGATTGTTCCGTAATGCTTACCCGGTTGGACGCGGGACGGCATGCAAGGCCTGAAAAAACGACCTCGATGACCGTGGCGGGATGTACGATCAGAGCAGATAGCGAAAAATTTCATCCCGCTGCTCGTATTCACACAGCACAGAAAGGCCGAAGCAGAATACACGCTGTGCTTCCGACAACGGGCTTGGCAGCGGCGCGTCCTCCAATGCACAGCGCGCCAGCGCATCCCGCTGGGCCGGGGTGAGCAGAGCTTCCGCTTCCTCAAACGTCATAGCCATATATGCTCATCCTTTCCGGCAGAGTTCAGTCGGCGAACAGGGGCGTGGACAGATACCGGTCGCCGGTGTCCGGCAGCAGCACCACGATGGTCTTGCCCGCGTTTTCCGGCCGTTTGGCCAGCTGAATGGCGGTCCAGACAGCCGCGCCCGAGGAGATGCCCACCAGCACGCCCTCCAGACGGCCCACCAGACGGCCTGCGGAAAAGGCGTCCTCATTTTCCACGGGTATGACCTCGTCATAAATATGAGTGTCCAGAACTTCGGGCACAAAACCTGCACCGATGCCCTGGATCTTGTGCGGCCCGGCTGTGCCCTTGCTCAGCACCGGAGAGGCCGCAGGCTCCACGGCTATTACGCGGATGGCAGGGTCCTGCGCCTTGAGATAAGCGCCCACGCCGGTGACGGTGCCGCCCGTGCCCACGCCTGCGATAAAGATATCGACCTTGCCGTCGGTATCGGCCCAAATTTCCGGCCCCGTGGTGGCTTTGTGTACAGCGGGGTTGGCCGGGTTGACGAACTGCCCGGGGATAAAACTGTCCGGAATCTCTTTGGCCAGCTCTTCCGCCTTGGCGATGGCGCCTTTCATGCCCAACGCACCCTCGGTGAGCACCAGCTCTGCACCGTAAGCCTTCATCAGCTGGCGGCGCTCCACGCTCATGGTGTCCGGCATGACGATGATGATCCGGTATCCCCGCGCGGCGGCCACGGAGGCAAGGCCGATGCCGGTGTTGCCGGAGGTGGGTTCGATGATGACGGAACCGGGCTTCAGCAGGCCGCGGGCTTCCCCGTCGTCGATCATGGCTTTGGCGATGCGGTCTTTCACGGAACCGGCCGGGTTAAAATATTCCAGCTTGGCAAGGATGCGGGCCTTCAGCCTGTGTTCCCGTTCAATGTGGGACAGCTCCAACAGCGGTGTTGCCCCGATCAGCTGGTCAGCGGATGTATAGATACGGCTCATAAAAATTTCCTCCCTGAATGATGTGCTTGTATGTTCCGGCAAAGCCGGGCGGAAAGGGCTGTCAGCAACAGCGCCAGCACAGGCACAGCCGCCCCGGCGGCTGTGTGCGGAAAGGATCTGAGGTGTGAGGCTTCATAAATACCAACCTTTCAGATAGGTTTATAGGGATTATAACCCGAACCGGTCCGCTTGTCAAGGAGAAAGCAGGAAGTTTTTGCCGAGGTCTACAGTTGAATTCCTATTAACCCAACAGTATAATAGGTTTATATGTGGAAATCTAAAAAATAGCTTTTGGTGGGTCTTGGACTATATGGGCAGTCCTCGGCCATTGAGATAAGTTTTTTATTGCAGAGAAATAAAAAAAACAGGGTTTGAACTTTTGCTATCGAAAAGTTTTAAAACATAAATACCCTTGCAAATACTGGTTTTTGTGTATCAAGACACTTAAAATTACAATGACTTTGGCACTTTGGCGTCCCCGGAGTTGCCCGAATTTCTTAGGGCAATAAAAAGCACCAACTTTAAATTTATCGAGGAGGCGAACAATGATTAAAGTAATAAAAAAAGCGTTTGTTGTCATTGGGAAAGAGGGTTCAACGCTAGACGGCGCGGGCTTTATTCAGAAATTGTGGGATGATGCAAACGGTCACTTCAGTGAAGTAGCACATCTGGCGAAGAAAGATACAAACGGAAATATTGTGGGAATATGGGGGGCCATGTCCGATGGTTCTCACACATTTAATGCCTGGGAAGATGGCTTTAGCAAAGGCTTGTATCTGGCGGGAGTGGAATGTGTTGATAATGCAGAAGCACCGGCTGGATGGACAAAATGGATAATACCAGGTTATGAGTATATAGTTGTTGAAAACCATAATGGAGCGTTTGAAGATACCATTAAACAAATGAATGAGGAAGGTATGTCGCTGGTCGGAGCAGTTCACGACTATACCGATCCAGCAACGGGAAAGGGTTATATGTATTTTCCGATAAGAGAAATTTAATAAATTTGTATTTGTATACTGTCATAGATGAAAACGAGTGATTTTTACGGGAAGGGTGCCCCTTTCCGCTGCTTGCTACGGATTTTTCGCAAAGGAACAGAAAGGAAATGATAATCTCAAGGCAGGGTCTTTTCTTTGATATATTGCGCAGCTAAATGGCGTTTTCAGGGGGACATGTATAAGCATTTTACCCCATCGGTTTTATTGCCGGTACTGTTTTTATGGCAAGGTTTTTGAACTTCGAATGCGTAACTATAATGGTGTACAAAGTTATCCTAAATTGCCTTTGCAGGCGTGATTGCATCCCTGTGCCTGTTCTGTATCATCTTAGCTGTAGTGTTAAAATGGTATCCAACTCTACAAAACCAACCTATACGGCGATGTGAGAAGGTACAAGCGGAAATGGGAAAACGGTTGAAAATGCAGGCAGTTTCCGCACCTCAATAAACACTTGCAAGATGTTATAAGACAATTTCCGTCTATACAATCCATAAAAAAATAGCCGCAGGCTGTTTTTAGGCTTTGCGGGACGTCCCCGGCCCGCGGTCAGTAAGATAAGCTTTTTATTGCGGAGCAATAAAAAGGCCGCGGGAAAGGGCCCGCGGCAGAGGAAACAAAAAGAAACGGAGGAACGGCTGTATGATGGTGTCCACCAAGGGGCGCTATGCCCTGCGCGTTATGATTGACCTGGCCGAGCACCAGGCAGAGGGATATATCCCTCTCAAAGCTATTGCCCGGCGTCAGGATATCTCGGAAAAATATCTGGAGAGCATTCTCAAAAGTCTGGTGCAGAGCCAGTTTCTGACAGGCGTGCGCGGAAAGGGCGGGGGCTACCGGCTGACAAGGCCGCCCGAGCAGTATACCGTGGGAAGCATTCTGCGGCTTACGGAGGGCAGCCTGGCCCCCGTGGCCTGCCTGGAACAGGAGCCGGTGGAATGTCCGCGCAGGGCCGAATGCCGCACGCTGCCCATGTGGCGGAAGCTGAACGCGCTGGTGCAGGATTATCTGGACGGCGTCACGCTGGCAGATCTGACAGCCGAGGCCCAGTCCGCCGACCATTATGTGATTTGACCCGGCTCCGTTCAGGCATAGCGGTATTTTCCCCTTTTTCGCCACAGAAACCAGGCGCTCACCGCCAGAGCCAGAAGTTCGGCCACAACGATGGCGAGCCAGATGCCGTCCGTCCCCATGAGAGCGGGCAGCACCAGAACCACGGCTGTCTGGAACACCAGCGTGCGCAGGAACGAGATAACGGCGGAAACAAAGCCGTCGTTCAGCGCTGTAAAGAAGCCGGAGCTGAAAATGTTGAAGCCTGTGAGCAGGAACGAAAGCGAATACAAACGAAAGCCGCGGCAGGTCATCGCCAGCAGCGCCGCATCATAGCCCACGAATATCTTTGTCAGCGGAAGAGCCAGTGCCTCGGCGGCTACAGTCAGTGCCACTCCGGCCGCGCCCACCAGCAGCAGGCTTTTGCGGAACAGGCTTTTCAGCTCCGTGCTGTTCCCCGCTCCATGATGGTATCCCACCACGGGCGCGCTGCCGATGGAATAACCGATGAAAATGGCAATGAAAATAAAGTTGACGTACATGATGACGCCATAGGCGGCAATGCCGTCCTCCCCCGCCAGCTGCATGAGCTGAAAATTGTACAGCACTGTCACCAGTGAAGAAGAGAGGTTGGTCATCAGCTCCGACGAGCCATTGGTGCAGGCTTTCAGCAATGCACGGCTGTCCAGCTTCGTTTTTCCAAGCCGCAAAAGGCTGCGGTTGGGCCGGGCAAAATACAGCAGCGGTACGCCGCCGCCCACAAACTGGCTGGCGGCCGTGGCAATGGCAGCGCCCGCCACGCCCCAGCGGAACACGGCGATGAACAAAAAGTCCAGTATGATATTGGTAAGCCCCGCGGCCACGGTAACGCCCAGGCCAAAATGGGGCTTTTCTGCTGTGATGAGAAAGCTCTGGAACACATTTTGCAGCATGAACATCGTCTGGCCCGCCAGCAGGATTCCGCCGTAAACGACGCAGTCCTCCAGCATGGCGCCCTGTGCGCCCAAAAGCACGGCGATGGGGCGCAGGAACAGCAGCCCCAGCACGGAAAAAACGATGCCTCCGCCGATGGTCACATAGACAAGCATGGAAAAGTAACGCTGGGCCCGGCCGCTGTCCCCTTCACCAAGGGTACGGGCCACAAGAGCGCTGCCGCCGGTGCCGATCATGAAGCCAAGCGCGCCCAGGATCATCAGCAGAGGGAAAATCAGGTTCACGGCCGCAAAAGCCGTTTTGCCCACAAAATTGCTCACAAACAGGCCGTCCACAACGCCGTAAACGGAGGTAAAGATCATCATGACGATGGACGGCGCCACAAAGCGCAGCAGCTTTCCCGTGGTGAAGTGGTCGGATAATTGGATCCTCATAGTATGCTACTCCTTGAAACGGTTGGGATAAATGTGCCGCGCGCATGTCCGCGCGGCAGAAAAATTGCGCCCGGATTTCCAAAACCGAGCGCACTCGTCATCTTCTCCGGCTGTATGGCTGCGGCCATACGCCCTCCGATGGGATATGGAAATTTACAGGATGCGTCCGGCCTCTGCCCGCAGGCGGGCAAGATAGGCGTGCGTCAGACGCAGAAGGGCCTGCTGGTCCTCCTGCGGCATGCCGGAAAACGCGCGTTCCTCCATGGCGGCCACAGGGGCGGCCTTTTCTTCCACCAGCCTGCGGCCCTCCGGCGTCAGGCAGATGTGCATGTCTCTGCCCCGTCCGGGCTGAAGATACAGATAGCCATCCTGTTCCAGCCTGCGGATGGAGGAATTGATGGTCTGCTTGCTGATGTAGGACAGATCGCAGATATCCCGCTGCAGGCAGCCGTCGCCCAGAAGATAAAGCGCATACAGAATGATGGAGGCGCTGTCGGAAAGCCCCTGCCGCAGTGCAAGATTGTGGTAAAGATCGTCCAGCTCTTTGTAAAGCCGGTTGAATTCCCGTATTCCGGGGCCCTGTCCCATATGCATGCCTCCCATATCCGATTTCGGACTCAATGCGTTTATTATAGTCCGATTTCATACTTAAGTCAAGGCTCTCAAGCAAAAAGGGATAAAAACAGTCGGCGCAGCTACTATTTTTTACGCGCATCCGGGCACTTTGTGCCCAGGCGCCTGAGATCTTAAGGCCGTGGGACGGAGGGCCCACATGGCCGCTTTTTATAGCTTGCTGTGCAAAGCTATAAAAAAGCAGCCGGCCGGAAGATCCGGCCGGCTGTTCTGGCGCAGCGGGAGGGATTCGAACCCTCGTGCGATTGCTCGCAAACTGATTTCGAGTCAGCCCCGTTATGACCACTTCGATACCGCTGCAAATGCTGCGCTGCAAATAAATCTGCTCACAGCCCAATTATTATACCAAAAAGGCCGATGGCAGTCAATGCTTATGCGCGGCTTTGCAACGGTTGTGTGTCAGGCATACGCCCGGGGCAGCACATACAGCAAAATACACAGATAATGCAGAACACTGCCCAGCAGCACGAACAGGTGCCATACGCCGTGCATGTAATGCACACGCCCTTTTTTATGCCAGGCGTAGAATACGATGCCGCCCGTATAGCTTACGCCTCCCAGCAGCAGAAGCCAGAATCCGGCGGACGGCAGTGCGCGTACCACATCCCCCACTGCAAATACAACGGCCCATCCCATGGCGATGTACAGCAGCATGGAGAACTTTTCAAACCGCTCCACACTGACGGCATTGAGCGTGACGCCCAGAAGGGCGGCGGCCCACACTACGCCGCAGATGACCGGGCCCTTCCAGGTGCCGTCCAAAAGGATAAGCGTGAACGGCGTATAACTGCCCGCAATGAGCAGGTAAATGGATGAGTGGTCGAACACGCGAAACAGGCGTTTCACGCCCTCGAACGGGAATGCATGGTACAGAGTGCTCATGGTATATAAAACCACCAGTGAAAGCCCGTATACAAGGCAGATGAGCACTGTCCGCCAATTGGCCAAAGCAGCGGCCAGCGCCACAAGCGCCCCGGTGCCCCCGATGGCCAGCACACTGCCCGCTCCGTGGCTGACGGCATTGAAAATCTCCTCGCCTTTTGTGTAGAACCCGGCTGGGTTTTGCTTTTGATGCATCGCGACAGCTCCCCTCTTGTGTGAATATTATTATACGCTGTTTTTAATATAAAATAAAGAGATTTTAGAAAATATGTAATATAGTTTTAAAAACAGATTATTCCCAAAAACTGCCGCCCGAAAACCGGGCGGCGGTATTTTTAGGCGGCAAAGCGGCGGTAAAAACAGCCGGCCGCCATGTCAGGGCACAAGATGATTGATGTCCCGGGGGAACAGACTGGCGTCGCGAATATTGGACAGCCCGCACAGCTTCATGGTCAGGCGCTCCAGCCCGATGCCCAGGCCGCCATGGGGCGGCAGGCCGCAGCGGCGTACGCCGATATAGCTTCCAAATTGAGCAGGGTCCAATCCGCGGGCCTGCATCTTGGCCACCTGCGCGTCATAATCGTGGATGCGCTGGCCGCCTGTCGTCACCTCCAGCCCGCGGAACAGCAGGTCGAAACTGAGCGTTTCCCTGGGGTTGTGCGGGTCGTCCATCACATAGAACGGACGTTTGGCCGTGGGAAAATGCGTCACGAACACGAATTCGCCCAGCCCCTTTTCCCTGTAATACTCGCACAGTAGCACTTCGTCCTCGGGCGTGAGGTCGTTCCGGTTTTTGCCGCCGCCGAGCGTTTTCAACAAAGCCAGTGCGTCTGTGAACCGGATACAGGGAATTGCGCCGATCCGGGTCACATCAACGTCCAGCAGCGCGATCTCCGGCGCGCAGTGTTCTTTCACATAGGCCATGGTGTGCTGCAGCATGGCGGTCTCCATCTGCATCACGTCCTCCATGCCGTCGATGTATCCCATCTCAAAGTCCAGGCCTGTGTATTCGTTCAGATGGCGGCTGGTGTTGTGCAGCTCCGCCCGATAGACGGCTCCCACTTCAAACACGCGGTCGAAAAAAGCGACACAGGTCTGTTTGTACATCTGCGGGCTCTGCGCCAGCGTGGCGGGCATGCCGAAGTAGTCCAGCTCGAACACTTCTGCGCCGCCCTCGGCACCGATGCCCGTGATCTTCGGAGTATGGATCTCAGTAAAATCCTGGGAAAGCATGAACTCCCGGAAGCCGCAGGCGAGAGCCTGCTGGATGCGGAATACCGCGCGTTCCCTGGGATGACGCAGCGCCACGGTGCGGTACTCCATTTTGGTGCCCAGCGTGGCCTTCAGCTCTTTATCGGCCAGGTTCAGCGGCAGCGGCGAAGCCGGACGGGACAGAACGGTGAAGCCGTGGAGCAGCAGCTCCACGCCGTTTTCAGCGCGGGGTTCGGCGCGCAGCAGGCCCGTTGCGCGGACACAGTCGCCTGCGGAAAGCTGGCTCAGATTATTATCCGGACACACCTCCTTGTCGTACACGGACTGAATGAGATAACGCCCGGTGCGCAGCACCACGAATGCGATGCCGCCAAGCTCCCGGATGTTGTGAACGCACGCCTTGAGGGTGATTTCCTGCCCGGCGGCGGCCAGCAGCTCTGCGGGGGACGGACTGTGCCAGATTTGATCGCCTTTGATCTCCATGACTTACACCACCTTTTCTTTTCGTTTTGTAAAAGCCATAATTCTTCCGGCAGGCCGGAAAAATTATTTTAATATTTTAGCAAGATGAAGTGAAAATAGCAATATTTTTGATGGATTTTTTTTACAGAAAAACGCATTTTTTACCAATTGAACAAAAAAACGAAAAAACAACGCCGCAATCCCGCTCAATGCGGATTTCCGGGTATGCGCAAAATGTGCTATACTAATAAAAAATAGCAGCACAGCTGCTGGTTTTTACGCGCATCCGGACACTTTGTGCCCGGGCGCTTGAGATCTTAAGGCCGTGGGCCGGGACAGTCCACATGGCCGCTTTTTATAGCTTTGCATAGAAAAGCTATAAAAAGAGCTGCAGATCATTCCCGGCCATACGGGTTGTTCTCGGCTTATAGCCGTTAAGAAGGGCCTTTTATTGCGGAGCCAAAAGGGCTGCATGCTGCGTGAGAGGGCGACCGCCGCGCCCGGAAGATAATGTAGAGAAGGAGTGGAAAGGAATGGAAAAACTGACGGAGCAGAACCGGGCCGAGGTAGAGGCATATATCTCTGCCGAACCGGAATACAATGTATTTGTGCAAGGCGACCTTGAAAATTACGGCTTTGAATCGAAAACGGTGGAGATCTTCGGCACACGTGCTGCGGACGGCGCGCTTTGTGCGCTGCTGCTGCGGTATTTCAACAATTACTGTCTGTGCATGAGCGGGACAGCGCCGGTGGAGGAGCTGGCGGCGTTTCTGCAAGCCCGCGGGGCGCAGTATCTTTCGGGCAAGGAAGCAGATGTGGCCGCTTTGGCCGCACGCATGCCCGGCTGGAAGCTGCGCGGAACGAATCTGGCGCGCATGGACCGCCTGGCCGGCGGCGCGGCACTGCCGGAGGGCTTTTCTCTGCGGATGCTCGGGCCGCAGGATGCGCAGGAAGTGATTGGGCTGGAAGTACAGATCGATGAATTTGCCGACATCTTCCGCGGTGTGGACCGGGAGGAAAAGGTGGAGGAATGCCGGGAGAACCTGACGCGCGGCGGCCATGCCTTCGGTGTGTACGATGGGGACAGGCTGGTGGCGCTGGCAGAGACGACTGCGGAAAACAGCGTTTCGGCCATGGTCGTCGGTGTGGCGACGCTGCCGGGATGGCGCGGGAGAGGCTTTGCCCGTGCCTGTGTGCACGCGGCCGCGGCCCACAGTTTTGCCGCCGGGCGGCGGTACCTGTGCCTGTTCTACGACAGCCCCGCGGCGGGGCGCATCTATCACGCGCTGGGCTTTGCGGATGTGGGACGTTTTGGTATGGCAATGCCCGAATAAAAAGAACAAAAACAGATTTTCAAGGCACGCGAACCATTGGAGCAGGAAGAGGACGGCGGCGGGGCGGCTTGTGGCCTCTGCCGCGAAACCGGGAGGTGCGCGGATTTGAAGTATATCACGGCAGTGCCGGCCTCGGCGGGGCTGGCGGTGGGGACGGTGCGGTATTTGCGCCATACGCAAAGCGGGCTGGGGCGCGCGGTGCGGTCCCCCAAGGAGGAGCAGGAGGCGTTTGAAAACGCGGTGCGGGAGGCGCAGGACCAGCTCATCCGGCTGGAGCGGCGCGCCGCCGCACAGGACAGGGATATTTTTATGGTGCAGAGGGTGCTGCTGGAGGACGAGGGCCTTCGGCAGGAGGTGGCGTCCTATATCCGGGTGGGCGCGGGTGCGGCGGCATCGGTGGAGCGCGCGGCGGGCATTTTTGCGGGCCGCATTCGTGCACTGGAGGACCCGTACATGCGCGAGCGTGCCTGCGATATCCTGGACGCATGCCGCCGGGTCGTCAAGGTACTGGACGGCCAGCCCCACGAGACGCTGCGCCTGACGGGCCCGGCCATTTTGGTGGCTGAGGAGCTGTATCCCACGGATATCGTCACGCTGGACCGCAGCCTGGTGCTGGGGTTTATCACCAGCGCGGGTTCCCCCAATGCCCACGCGGCCATCATCGCCCGCACCATGGGCATCCCCTGCCGCGGTGATGGCGGGGCCGGAGCTGCTGGAGGGCTGTGACGGCCGCACGCTGGCGCTGAACGGAGACACCGGCGAAGCGTATCTGGACCCGGATGAGGCGACGAAAACACGCTTTGCCCACAAACTGCGCCTGCAGCGGCGGCACACGCTCTCGCAGGAGCGGCTGCGGGCGGCACCGTGCACCACAAAGGACGGCACGCGCATCTCGCTGATGGCGGACTGCGCGTCGGTGGAGGACGTGCGTACGGCTGTGGAGACGGGCGCGGACGGCGTGGGCCTGCTGCTGAGCGAATACCTGCTGCTGGCGGGACGCGTGAACGGCGAGGAGGAGCAGTATGGCTTCTATGCTGCCTGTCTGGCGGCGGCGCAGGGCAGGCCCGTTACCATCTGTACCTTTGACGTGGCGCCGGATAAGACGGGGACGGAATTTCCACGGGAGGAAGAAGCAAATCCCGCGATGGGGCTGTGCGGCGTGCGCTACTGCCTGGCGCATCCGGATTTTTTTGAAACGCAGCTTCGGGCGCTGCTGCGCGCCGGGCTGGCGGGAAATCTGCGCATCCTGCTGCCCATGGTCTCTACGCGGGATGAGTTCGAGCATGCTCTGGACGCTGTTTACCGTGCCAAATGCGCGCTTCGGGAGCGGGGCGTACCCTTTGCCGAAACGGTTCCCGTGGGTGCGTTTATCGAAACGCCCGCCGCAGCGCTGACAGCCGGGGACCTGGCGCGCCGCGCCGCGTTTTTCAATGTGGGCACCAACAATCTCATCCAGTATACATATGCGGCCGACCGTGTGAACCCCCAGGTGCGGGCCTATCTGCCCGCTGCCTCCCCCGCCGTATACCGGCTTGTACGGTTCGCCGTGGAGGCCGCGGCCGAAGCACGCATCCCGCTGTGCCTGTGCGGCGAGGGCGCGGCGCAGCCCGCGCTGGCCGAGGCCTATGCCCGCCTGGGCGTGCGCGCCTTTTCCCTGCCCGCGCGGGAGCTGCTGGAGGTAAAGGAGTATCTGATGGGCGTCACGCTGTAACAGGGCGTTCTGCCGGGGATAAGCGGCGGATGAACCTTGCGGGACACGGCGACACAGGCGTAAAACGAAGGCAGACAGCCGCTTTCATACGGCCCGGCGGCCCGGCAAACTGGAATCGGCCAAGCGGAACAGGAGATGCTTTCTGCATGACAGGGCAAGAAATGGGGCAATAAAACAATCAAAAGCTGAAGAGGAAGAACCGCAAATGGCAACAGGGAGCGGTATCAGGAAAAAGCTGGAAACAGAATATTTGGCGCAGAGTCTGCAAGGCCATATTCAGTATTACGCAACGTCGTATAGCAGAAGTCCCGACCATGAGGGACGGGCGGCAATAAGATATGATGGAAAAGAAATCATCAAAGGATGCTATTGGAACAACCGGATGAAAGCAGATCTGTTTCCCAGAGATGAAAAATACAAAAAACGCATGGAAGTGGAAAATGCGCATATGGATGATACAGCTTTAAGACTAAGTGTTTTTGGTCAACGCTGTTTTTATAATGCATTTGCAGAGTTTGATAATCAAGATATTGAAACAAGCCTTAAAAGTGAAAATTTAATCGTAAAAATATTTGCTGTATTGGATAGACGAGTTGGTAAACGGAGATTAACCTTGATGAAAAAGAAAATACAGGAAAAATCAGATACGTTTCAGGAGTTTTTTGCAATTCGTGCAAAAGCAGAAGGACTGTTATAATTTCCAATTTACCAATTTTATGTTATCCACATACAGGCATCCTTCGTAAAGCAGAGCGCTGGCATCCCGAAGGCCGGTTTAACCATATTTTTGAGTTGTGCGGCCTGCGGATTCGGCTGTTTGTCCGTTGACAGCCTTTGCCGAAGCGTGGTATCATAAATACATAACCGAGACGCGGCCGTAACTGACGGAACGAGTGGGCTTACCACGGGGGAACGGGCGCGGAGTTTTGATGCCGGCCGTCTGGGCAACACCGCTTTTGCGGTGCTGCCCTTTTTTGTTGCCCTGAAACAAAAAGATTTTCTCAATGGCCGCCGCCGGGACGGTACAGGAATGAAAAGGGGCCGCGCCTCCGCGGTGTGTGAGCGAACAGGAGGTACAGGAAATGTGCAAGGCATGGGAAGGGTTTACGACCGGGGCGTGGCAGAGCCGCATCGATGTGCGGGATTTTATCCAGAAAAACTATACGCCCTACGGAGGAGATGAAGCGTTCCTGGCGCCGGCAACACCGCGCACACAGGCACTGATGCATAAGCTGCAGGGCCTGATGAAGCTGGAGCAGGAGTTCGGCGGCGTGCTGGATGTGGACACCCAGACGGTGTCCTCCCTGCTCAATTACAAGCCGGGCTATCTGGACAAAGACAACGAGCTGATCGTCGGCCTGCAGACGGACAGGCCGCTGAAGCGCGGTGTGAATCCTTTCGGAGGCATCCGCATGGCGCGGGAGGCCTGCCGGGCCTACGGCTATGAGCTTTCCGGGCAGGTGGAGCAGGAGTTCGCCTACCGCACCACCCACAACGACGGCGTATTCCGCGTGTACAACGAGCAGACCCGTGCGGCCCGGCACTGCGGCCTGATCACGGGCCTGCCCGACGCATATGGCCGGGGCCGGATCATCGGCGATTACCGCCGCGTGGCGCTCTACGGGACAGACCGACTGATCGAGGAAAAGAAAAAGGACAAGGCGGAGCTGGGCCGCGGCGCGATGACGGACGAGAACATCCGTCTCATCGAGGAAGTCTGGCGGCAGATCGACTTTCTGGGCAAGCTGCGGGATATGGCCGCGCTGTACGGCTGCGACATCAGCCGCCCGGCGCAAAGTGCCCGCGAGGCCGTGCAGTGGACCTACTTCGGCTACCTTGGGGCCATCAAGGAGCAGAACGGCGCGGCCATGAGCCTGGGCCGCGTGAGCACGTTTCTGGATATCTATTTCGAGCGGGACCTGGCCGCGGGCAGGCTGGACGAGGCGGGCGCGCAGGAGCTGATGGACGACTTTGTGATGAAGCTGCGTATGGCGCGCCACCTGCGTACGCCGGAGTACAACGCGCTGTTCGGCGGCGACCCCATGTGGATCACCGAAGCCGTGGGGGGCATGGGCTCGGATGGCCGCACGCTGGTGACGAAAACTTCCTTCCGCATGCTGCATACGCTTTACAATCTGGGGGCGTCGCCGGAACCGAACCTGACCATTTTGTGGAGCGGTGCGCTGCCCGCCGCGTTTAAGACATACTGCGCCCGCGTCTCCTGCGAGACAGACGCCATCCAATACGAAAACGACGACCTGATGCGCCCCATTTACGGCGACGATTACGCCATCGCATGCTGTGTCTCAGCCATGCGGCTGGGTAAAGACATGCAGTTTTTCGGCGCGCGGGTCAATTTGCCAAAGCTGCTGCTCCTGTCCCTCAACGGTGGCCGGGACGAGATGAAGAACATGCAGATCGGCCCGGTGCATACGCCCTATGAGGGCGAGTATCTGGAGTACGGCAGGGTAACGGCGCTGCTGGACGCATACCGCCCCTGGCTGGCGGAACTGTATGCCGATACCATGAACGTCATCCATTACATGCACGATAAATATGCTTATGAAAAAACGCAGATGGCTCTGCACGACACCCATGTGCACCGCTACATGGCTTTCGGTATGGCGGGCCTGTCCGTGCTGGCAGATTCACTCTCGGCCATTAAATACGCGAAGGTGCGCTGCATCCGCGACGCCGGAACGGGCCTCATCACGGATTTCGAGGTGGAGGGAGACTACCCCGCTTTCGGCAACGATGACGACCGCGTGGACGCCATTGCCTGCGAACAGGCCGAAGCGTTTTACAACGAGCTGGCAGGCCATGCGCTGTATCGCGGAGCCGAAGCCACGCTCTCGGTGCTGACGATCACCTCCAACGTGGTGTACGGTAAAAAAACAGGCTCCACTCCCGACGGCCGCAAGGCGGGGCAGCCCTTTGCGCCGGGCGCAAATCCCATGCACGGCCGGGAAAAAAGCGGCGCGCTGGCCTCGCTGAACTCTGTGGCAAAGCTTTCGTACCGGTACTGCAAGGACGGCATCTCAATACGTTTTCCATCGTGCCGGGAGCGCTGGGCAGGACGGACGAACAGCGCCGGGCCAATCTCGTCAGCCTGCTGGACGGCTATTTTTCCCAGATGGCCCACCACATCAACGTCAACGTGCTCAGCCGTGAAACGCTGGTGGAGGCGTACAATGACCCGGAAAAATACCCCAATCTGACCATCCGCGTTTCAGGCTACGCGGTGAACTTCCACAAGCTGACGAAAGAACAGCAGCGCGAGGTCATCGCCCGCACGTTCCACGAGGCGATGTGAGCCGTGGACGCGCAGATGCAGACGCCGGAAAACGGCGTGAAAGGGCGCATACACTCGTTTTTGTCCATGGGAGCGGTGGACGGACCGGGGCTGCGCTATGTGGTGTTTCTGCAGGGCTGCCCGCTGCGCTGTGCCTGCTGCCACAACCCGGACACCTGGAACGCGGCGGGCGGCACGGAATACACGGTGGAGGATGTGCTGCGGCGTGTGCGCCGCTGTAAGCCGTACATTTATGAGTCGGGGGGCGTTACGGTTACGGGCGGTGAGCCGCTGGCCCAGCCCGTGTTCACTGCGGCGCTGCTGAAGGCGTTGCGGGCGGAGGGCTACCACACGGCGCTGGATACCTCCGGCGCGGGTGCTCTTGCCGCCGCGCGGGAGGTGCTGGCGCATACGGACCTGGTGCTGGCGGACCTGAAGTTCAGCTCCGAAGAGGGATACCGCGCCCATACGGGCGGCAGCCTGGCCCATACGCTGGATTTTCTGGCGCTGACACAAGAGCTGGGCGTGCCGCTGTGGGTGCGGCACGTGGTGATCCCCGGCTTGACGGACGGCGAGGCACATATCCGCGCATTGGCGCGCATGGCCGGACAGTTCCATAATTTGCAGAAGGTGGAGCTGTTGGGCTTCCGAAAGCTGTGTCTGGAAAAATACGGGGCTATGGGCGTTCCGTTCCCTCTTGCGGACACACCGGAGATGGACGCCGCAGCGCTGTGCCGGCTGGAGGACGCGGTGCGGCGGGAGCTGCCGGACCTTGCGTGAAAAAGGCGCGCCGGACGAAAAAACACTTGCGCGCCGCAAAAGGGTATGGTAAGATATGCTTATACCTTTGAGGGAGTAGTTCGCGCCGGGCCTGTACGGCGTGTAAAGTCAACATGATGGCGCGCCGGCACGCGCCTGGCTTTGCTTAATGAACAAGACTCATGGGCGGCTTTGCGCCGTCCGTGGGTCTTTTTTTTGCGGCCCCGCCCCACAGGGCCGCAAAACGGACGCCTCCCTTTTCCGGCGCGCGCTGCGGGCGGAACAGATTATCCGGCCGCAGACACGCATATTCTTATGAAAGCAGATTTGGAGGAAAAAGCGTTATGGATTCGATCACCCTGTTCGTACTCGCGCTGGGGCTTTCGATGGACGCATTTGCGGTGTCCATCTCCAACAGCATGTGTTTTTCCGGCCTGCGGCGGAACGAGGCCGCCCTCACGTCGCTGTCCTTCGGCGTGTTTCAGGGCCTGATGCCCGTGGCCGGGTATTTTGCGGGCCGCGCCTTCGCCGATGTGGTGAGCGCGTTTGACCACTGGATCGCCTTTGCACTGCTGGGCTTCATCGGCGGCAAAATGATCTGGGACGCCGTCAAGGAGCTGCGCGCGCCGGAGGCGTGCCCTGTGGGCCGCGCGTTCAGCTATAAGCTGATGGTGGTGCAGGCCTTCGCCACCAGCATCGATGCGCTGGCTGTCGGCGTCAGCTTTGCCGCGCTGGATGTGAACATCGCCGCGGCGGCTTCCTTCATCGCCTGCGTCACGTTCGTCTGCTGCCTTGCGGGCCATCTGCTGGGCAAAAAATTCGGCAGCTGGCTGGGCGGTAAGGCCGAGATATTCGGCGGCGTCATTTTGGTGTGCATCGGCGCAAAGATCCTCGTTGAGCATCTTTCCGGCGGCTGAGGGCCGGAAAAAACAGAGAAAATGCAAAAACGTGCGCGTGTTTCGTTGACACACGCACGTTTTGTTTGCTATGCTGGACAAAGACGGCGCTCTATGCGGATGCGCCGGGTATCGGAGAAGGAAAAAGAGGGATCAGGGTTATGGAAAAACGAGAAAAATTTGCCTCGCGGCTGGGCTTTCTGCTCATTTCGGCCGGGTGTGCCATCGGCATCGGCAACGTATGGCGCTTCCCCTATATTACCGGACAGTACGGAGGCGCGGCGTTCGTGCTTATTTATCTGTTTTTCCTGGTCGTGCTGGGCTTGCCCATCATGGCCATGGAGTTCGCCGTGGGTCGGGCGTCCCGCAAAAGCTGTGCGGTCAGCTTCCGCGTGCTGGAGCCTGCGGGCACCAAATGGCATTGGTACGCCTGGCTGGGCATGGCGGGCAACTATCTGCTGATGATGTTCTACACCACGGTGGCGGGCTGGATGCTGGCCTATGTGGTAAAAATGCTGCGCGGTGCGTTCACAGGCGCGTCCGCCGAGGCGGTGGGCGGCATTTTCAATGACATGCTGGCGCAGCCGGGGCCGCAGATATTCTGGATGATTGTGGCTGTGGTGCTGGGCTTCGGCGTGTGCAGCCTGGGCTTGCAGAACGGTGTGGAGAAAATCACAAAAGCCATGATGGTCTGCCTGCTGCTGCTGATGGTGGCGCTGGCTGTGCGCAGCGTCACACTGCCGGGCGCGGGCGAAGGCCTCAAATTTTATCTTGTACCGGATTTCGGGCGCCTTGTGGAGCAGGGCGTGGGCAATGTGGTGTACGCGGCCATGGGACAGGCCTTTTTCACGCTGTCTCTGGGCATCGGCGCCATGGCCATTTTCGGCAGCTACATCGGCAAGGAGCGCACACTGCTCAGCGAGAGCGTCAACATCACGCTGCTAGATACCTTTGTGGCGCTGATGGCGGGCCTTATCATTTTTCCCGCCTGCTTTTCCTTCGGCGTCAACCCGGGGCAGGGCCCAGGCCTTGTATTCGTCACGCTGCCCAATATCTTCGGCGGCATGGCGGGCGGCCGGGTATGGGGCGCGCTGTTTTTGTGTTCATGAGCTTTGCGGCGCTGTCCACCGTTATTGCCGTATTTGAAAACATCGTTGCCTTCGGTATGGACTTGTGGGGCTGGAGCCGCAAAAAAGCCGTGTTGGTAAATTTTTTCGCCATTCTTGTGCTGTCGCTGCCCTGTGTACTGGGATACAACGTGCTTTCGGGCTTTATGCCCTTCGGCGAGGGCAGCGCCGTGCTGGACCTGGAGGACTTCCTTGTTTCCAATACGATCCTCCCGCTGGGCAGCCTTGTATACCTGTTGTTCTGCACGTCCCGCTACGGCTGGGGATGGAAAAATTTTGTGGCCGAGGCAGACGAGGGCAAGGGCATACGGTTTCCAAAATGGGCGCGGGTATACGTCAGTTACATTCTGCCGCTCATCGTGCTGTTCATCTTTTTGATGGGCTATAAGGACAAATTCTTCACCTGAGGAGAAAAACAAAAAGAGGCGCCGCCGCGGGATATATCCGCGGCGGCGCTTTTTGTTTTGAAGCTTCAGTTGCTGCGGCTCTCGGCCAGCACCGCGTCCACGGTGACGACATTGCCGCTGCCGCGCTTTTGGATCTCCAACCGCACGGTTTCGCCGGGCTTGTGCGTCTCCAGCACATCCAGCAGATCGGACGTGGTTTCCAGCGTTACGCCGTCCGCCGTCAATATCACGTCGCCCACGGTGATGTCGTGGTTGTTCAGGTCGCTGTAATCTTCCACAGATGAAATATATAAGCCCTGGCTGGGCAGGTCGTTGGCAGGGCCTGTGACGGGCGACAGCGCGATTACCATCACGCCCAGTGCCACGCGGTCCTTTACATAGCCGTAGGCAATCAGATCCTCCACCACGGGCTGCGCGTCCGCCGAGGGGATGGCAAAGCCAATGCCCTCAAACATGGAGCTGTTGAGCTTGGCAGAATTGATGCCGATCACCTGGCCGAAGCGGTTCACCAGCGCGCCGCCGGAATTGCCGGGGTTGATGGCCGCGGAGGTCTGGATAAGGTTCATCGTGACGACGCTGTTGCCCGCCTGCATGCTGATCTCACGATTGAGGCCGGAGATGATGCCCTGGGTGACGGTGCCGGAGAGCTGTCCGGCCGCATTGCCGATCGCCACGGCCCGCTCGCCCACCTGCAGGATGTCCGAATCTCCGAAGGAGGCGGGCACCAGCCCGTCCGCCGTGATTTTGACCACGGCCAGGTCCGTACGGGTGTCGGAGCCGACGATCCATGCGTCCAGCTCACGGCCGTCGTCCAGCAGCACGGTAACTGCGGAGGAGCCCTCCACCACATGGGCGTTGGTGACGATGAAGCCGTCCTCGTTGAGAATGATGCCGCTGCCGCTGCCTGCAATGGAAATGCTGCCTGGCTCATATACATTGATGCATACCACGCTGGGGCCAACGGTCTTGGCAATCTCCACCGTGGAGAGCCCGCCGTCCGCGTCCTCGGGAAGATCCTCGATGGTAAAGCTGGGCACCTCTCCGGGCGCGGGACGCCGGCGCGCGGCGCCGCCGCTGCGCAGTGCGTCAAAAGCCTCTCCCGCCAGAAAAACGGTTGCGGCAAGCCCCAGGCAAAGCAGAACAGCCACCAGCGGCGCACGGTTCCTGCGCCGACGGGGCGGTTTCCCGCCGGGGACGCCCGGCATCGAGCCGGGCGTCTGATATACATATTGGGGCGCCCGCGGCGGCACGGGGCCGCCGCCCTGCCCGTAAACGGGGCCGCCGTAGGGCGGGGCGGCGGAGCCCTGTCCGCCATAGGGCGGATAAGGCGGATACTCCATCCCGGGCTGTTGTACATAGGGCGGGCAGGGCCCGCCGGGCTGCTGCGGATATTGCGGATACTGGCGCTGATCCATGATTCCCTCTCTCCCTGCCGGGCCTCCCGGCAATGCGCAGCACTGCGGCCGCGAATATTTCTCTTCCATGCCTCATGCGGCGCGGTGGTCACTGATCCTTGAGCTTGCCGCCCTTAATGGGCGAAGAAGGCGGCGCGGGCAACGTGAACAGGAATTCGCAGTATTCGCCCTCCTTGCTGTCCACCCAGATCTTGCCGCCGGACAAATTGATGAGGACTTTGCAGATATGCAGACCCAGGCCGCTTCCGGTGGTGTTCAGCCCACGGCTTTTGTCTTCCTTGTAAAAGCGGTCGAACACATAAGGCAGCGCCTCGGGCGCAATACCCGCGCCTGTGTTGCGCACGCCTACGGTAACGGCGCCCTTGCTCTGTGTGACGGAAAAACGGATCTCCCCGCCCACATTGCAGAACTTGATAGCGTTGTCCACCAGATTGTAGATGACCTGGTACACCAGATCCTGATCCGCCAGAACCAAGGTCTTGGTTGGGGCGAAGCCGCTGATTTGGATGTTGTTGGCCTCCAGCCGCTGTTCCGCGCCGAACACCACGCTGGTGATGCTCTCCCAGATATCATAGGTAGTGGCGTTTACTTTATACTCCCCGGCCTCCAGCTTGGTGATGTCCAGCATGTTCTTGATGAGACGCGTCAGGCGGCCCACCTCCTGAGAGACAATGCCCAGGTAGTGGTTCTGGTTTTCGGGCGGGATGGTGCCGTCCAGCATGCCGTCGATAAAGCCCTTGATGGTGGTCATGGGCGTGCGCAGCTCGTGAGCGATATTGCCCATGAAGCTGCGGCGGGACTGGTCGATTTTTTCCAAGCTGCCGGCCATGGTGTTAAAGGTCTCGGCCAGCTGGGCCAGCTCATCGTCGCCCTCCACGGGCACGCGGGCGGAAAAATCTCCGCCGCCGAACTTTTTCGCGGCGTCCGAAATGCGGCGCAGCGGCGTGGTCATGCGGTTGGTCAGCACGATGGAAAGCACGCTGGATACCATCAGCATCAGCCCGGCGGAGAGGATGAACGTAGAGAACAGGTTTGCCAGGTATTCCGTGAGGCTGTCGGCGTTTGCCCCCGCGAATACAAAGCCCTGGAGCATGCCTTTCTCGTCGAGAATGGGCTTGCCCGCGATATAATATCGGCTGCTGAAGATACCGCCCAAAGTGCCCATTTCGTCGTAAATGCCCCGGCTGTATGTGGCATTGCACGTTTTTACAGACACTTCCATGCCCTGATATTCCGACGGGATGGAAAGCACCACGGAGCCGTAGGCGTCCGTCACAAGGATGCTCTTTCCGGCGGCGCGGGCCGTCAGCGTGATGCCCCTTTTGATATCCTCCACATCCAGCCCGGCGGCCTCGGCGGCTTCGGCCCTTTTTTCAACGATGCCGTCATCTGCGGCCTCCTGCATGGCGAGGATGGCGTTGTCGATGGTCTGGATCAGGGCGGTGCCGTTTTCTTCGCGGAAGTAGCCCATGGCCAGATACATCTGAATAAAGCCCATCACGGCGATGCTGCAGATGAGCAGGACTGCCGTGGAATAAAAATACCGCGTGGTGATGCTTTTGCGCACGGGGGCACCCCCCCTTTTCTTCCGGCATGCGGCGGACCCCGGCCCGCCGTCATTCTTTCACTTCAAATTTATAGCCCACGCCCCAGACGGTCTTTAAACTCCACTGGTCGCTGGTGTTTTCAAGCTTTTCGCGCAGACGCTTCACGTGTACGTCGATGGTGCGGGAATCGCCGTAGTATTCAAAACCCCATACCTCGTCCAGCAGCTGGTCGCGGGTGAATACCCGGTTGGGATGGCTGGCCAGATAATACAAAAGCTCCAGTTCCTTGGGCGGCGCGTCCACTACCTGGCCGTTCACCTTCAGCTCATAGCGCGTCAGGTCCACCGAGAGCTTATCATAGCTGATGACGCCGTCCGGCTGGGCCTCGGCGGGCGTGCAGCGGCGCAGCACGGCTTTGATGCGCGCCACCACTTCCTTGGAGTCGAACGGCTTTACTACATAGTCGTCCGCACCCAGCTCCAAGCCGAGCACCTTGTCGAAGGTCTCGCCTTTAGCCGTGAGCATGATAACGGGTGTGTTGTCCGCCGCGCGGATGCGGCGGCACACCTCCCAGCCGTCCATTTTGGGCATCATCACGTCCAGCAGCACCATGTTGGGCTTTTCCTTTTCAAACGCGGCCACGGCGGCCTCGCCATCGTTGGCGATCACCGTCTCATAGCCCTCCTTGGCCAGGTACAGGCGCAGCAGCTCACAGATATTTTTGTCGTCGTCCGCGATCAGAATTTTCTCGTTCGCCATGGGTCACACTCCTTTATTCCCCTGTACCGCGCCCGTTTTTGCGCGGCATGCCGTATGCGGTGTACCGCAGATGCTCTGCGGGGCGCAGAAAAACAGCAGTTTAACAATATTATACGATATAATTGTGTATAAAAAAAGTCCTGCGGGAGCTCCCGCGCAGTTTTTTGGGGTGCTCCGCGTCCGGCGCATTGCGCGCAGGGCTGCCTGTATGGTAGAATAATCAAAGATATACCCGGGGCTGCCGCCCCGCTTGAGAAGAGGAAGGTTTTATATGAAGCTTGGAATCGGAATTTCGAGCCTAATTTTCATAAATCTCCAATTCTCCATGAATGTCCATAAAACCGCATAGCTATGCGGTTTTTCAAGGTGCTCAACAATTTAAATCTCCATGCCTCTCCATATATCTTCACGCCGAAATGGTGTAGAAATGGTGTCAGTGGATGATGAAGTAACAACAAAAAGAGCCAATGCAACAGCACATCCACAGGCTAATATAGAATCATCAACGAAACGGTCCGATGCCTTGTTATAGGTGTCGGCTTTTTTGTTTTTACAGAAAAACATTGAAATCGAAGGAGTACTTTTATGAATGAATGTAAAATAGTTGCCGTCTTAAATCGAAAAGGCGGTGTTTGTAAAACCACTACTACGCACAATTTAGGCGTAGCTCTTGTACAACGAGGATACCGTGTATTGCTGGTAGACTGCGATACTCAGAGAAATCTATCTATTAGCTTAGGCCTCAATCGGCCGGATGAAGAGTGCTATACTCTCTGTGAACTTCTGCAGCCGTTGATTGATGTAGAAGTTGATGAAGTGGATATTCAAAACTGCATCCACCATCTTGAAAACGGAGTGGATTTTATTCCCAATAAGCAGGCTCTGTCTACTGTGGAAAAGCAAATCAGTACATTAGATTTCCGCCGTGAATGCATACTGTTTGACGCGTTGGAAGATGTAAGGTTGGATTACGACTATATCCTTTTGGATTGTATGGCATCTTTGGGAATGCTGGCTGTCAATGTGATGATGGCATGCGATACCGTTCTTTTGGTGTCTACGCCTGAAGAGGACTCTATTGAGGGACTTGAATTAGCTTCTGATTTTATTCAGGAAGCTGCCCGAGCGTTGAGAAAAGAGATCCCTGTCTGTGGGGTGCTGATTTGTCGGGTAGATATGCGATATCGTAAGAGCCGGAGCGGCGTGGAAAGAATTCGCCAATTATTTGTGCCTCAATATCCTATTTACCAAGAAATGATCCCTGACCGCGTTTGTGTGGCAGATGCTCGTAATAAGCAAGTAAGTATCATTGAGTACGCTCCGGAAAGTGAAGCAGCGCGGGCCTATCAAGTGGTCTGCGATTCGTTTGTGAAGGAGGTTGAATATCATGGCATCCACACCGCTTAATCTATCCGGAATGTTTGAAAACTCCCCGGCGGCGGCACCGCGTTCACGGGAACGTGTAGAAAACATTCCAGTCGATCTGATTGACAGCCATCCGCGAAACACTACATATGTGACAGAAACCATGTTGGATCCGGCGTTCCGCGAAAGCGTTGCCGCATTTGGTGTACTGCAGCCGGTTCTCGTTATTCCTAATGATAATGCCGCTGGCCGCTATTATTTATTGGCTGGTCATAAGAGGTTGCTCGGGAGCCGGCTTTGTGGCAGGTCATATATTCCAGCGATTATTCGTAAAGGCTTGCCGCCTGGTTTGGAAGGAATCTATATTACGGATACGAACCTTCAATACGGGGTACAGAATATGCTTCCCAGCGAGAAGTGCCGCACTTTATGGGAACAACATCAAAGTCTTAAAGAGTTCCGGCAATACTGTCGGACACATGCTGAAGAAAAACAGGAGATCGAATTAGGCGGTAAAGTGTTCAAATTTGGGCACCTTGAAAAAAACGCGAGAGGCATTGGCAACTGCGTATGGGCTAACGCCTACCGATGTGCAACGGTTTTTAGGACTTCATACTCTATCACCTGTTCTGTTTGAATGTGTCGACCGCCGTACATTGGCGATATCAGCTGCGACCTATTTGGCACAGTTGCCTAAAGAATGGCAGCTTGAAGCAGCCCGCTGGATACCAGATAAAAAAATAAGTGCTTATCAGGCACAACAGATTTTATTTTTGTATCAAAATGGCGGCAACGAGAAAGGGATTAAGGATATTGTCCAAAACACCCAAAACGATAGTCGCCACAAAATCACTGGAAGTTATAAAATATCCCGTCGGATGCTGAAGTCATATAGCCCATACTTAGCAACTATGAACGATGATGAAATCGCTTCGATCTTGAAAGCTGCTTTGACGCTTTATTTTGAAAGTCATCCTCTTGAAAACTCCGAGCAACGAGGGTATAATATAAGCGAGGAAGCTGTATGACAAGAGAATATATAATTATGCCGGAGTTTGAGCGGCAATGGAAAGCGATGGGACAGAGCGATACGGAGCTGAAGTACCTGCAGGAACAGCTGCTTCTTAATCCTCAGCAGGGACCGGTGATGAAAGGTACGGGAGGGCTGCGAAAAATTCGTGTTGCTTTTGAGCATCAAGGAAAAGCGGGAGTGGCCGTGTGGTTTACGTAGATTTTCCCGCTTACGAAACCATCTACTTAATCACAGCATATCCTAAAAATGAAAAAGGATAATTTGTCTGCAGCTGAACGCAATGCCATCCGGAAATTGATTGAACAGTTGGAGCAGTTTTTGAAAACGAAATACGAAAAGGGGCGATTACGATGAGTACAGGTGTATATGAGAGTATCCTGCAGGGGTTAAATGAAGCCATTTCCACAGAAAAAGGCCATCTGCGTGCAAAGCGTTGCAGGATGACTGTACAGCCTCCTGAAGAATTCGATGCTGAGGAGATCCGCACCATACGGTTGAGCGCTAATATGACACAGAAAATCTTTGCAAATTTTCTCGGGGTTTCGCCCAAAACTGTAGAGTCATGGGAGGCTGGTCGTTATAAGCCGGATGGCCCCGCACGCCGGGTCATGGGGCTTTTGCGTCAGGACCACATGTTGGCGCAAAAATACGGATTGATCTCACAGTAAAAAATTAAGGTGTCCAAATTTGGACACCTTAAAAATAAAACGCCAGAGCGCTGATCCGCGCTTTGGCGTTTTGTTTTTATAGAGTTGGAACTCCTTGCTGAAAAAGTTCCGGATAATTACTTGAAGTCCAAACGATACGCTCAGTGATTACTGTTTCCGTATCAACACGGTAAATCACGATATGATTGTCGTGGACCAGCTTGCGGAAGTTCAATGCTTTCAAATATTCGTCCGGATGTTCTTCTCCCATGCGGGGAAAGCGCATTAGTTTGTCAATGTGATTCTGCAGGGCGTCAACCGCGCGCAAAGCAGCGCTTTCTCCAACTTTATCGAAATAGTAATCGGAAATCCCCAAAATATCCTGCATTGCCTCGGTGGTATAGACAATTTGAAGTTCATCCATTTTTCCGTCTCTGCCTGTTGCTGAGATTTGCGCGAACCAAATCGCGTACCTGTGCGGAGGTGTACGTCGCCGCCCCATTTAATCGCTTTAGTTCGGCTTTAAAACCACAGCGCGATGCGCAAGAGCCGCTTCTTTTCGATTAAGTTCTTCTTCTCGTCGGGTGTAGGCAGCAAGATCCATCAAGACGGTGTCCCCTTCGCCGTTGCGCGTGATGTAAATTGGCTGTCCAGTCATACGGGAACGAGCGGCCAGCTCATTGTACTCTGTACGAAGCGCGGAAGCAGGGCGAATATCCATAGCCATATAACGGCCCCCTTTCTGCTTTTATTATATCGCTAAAGCAAGCAAGTAACAATCATTTTTTGATTTAATTTGCTTTGCGGAAATTGAGGGTTTGTATTTTTGGCAAGCAACTCAATATGATACTAATCGGGAATGCTTCACGGGCATTCCCTTTTTTTTGGATGCAAAACGGTGTATTCCAAAAAACATCAAGGAAAGGATACAGACTATGAAACAAAAATTAAAGTACTGGAGTATATGTTTTCTTTCACTTTTCCTTCTGATATCTGCGTGCGCATCTCCAGCGTTCGCCGCGGGCGGGCGCTGGGCGCGGACCGAAACGGCACGCCATATACCTACGTGATCGGGTACATGTATTCCGGCAGCTCCCAGACCGTCAACACACGGGAGATCTTCACATCACCCAACAACTATGACATCTGGCTCTGCCCGGTGTGCGGTCGTGACCCGTTGGGGAATTCGCAGGGAACGGCGCTGGCCGCAGATCTATACGCCGTGCTATGGCTACGATATTGCGGCAGCGGGCGGGGACATGAGCATCCGCTACGCGCTGGTGCGGCACAGGCACAACAACGGGCAGCTATCGGATGACCGGGTATACATCCCGGTCAACGTGCCGATGTACGCGGGCTGCTATTACGGCTATGACCTTACCGAGCCGGCCGGCGTGCAGGTCAGCGCGCCCACGGGCTGGCAGCGGGACAGCGCGGTGGTGCGGTTTTCCGGCGGCACGGACACAGGCACGAGCCTGCCGGACTGGAGCGCGGCGCCGGGCGACTACGGCAGCGGCATCCATCACTACGAGTATCAAATCAACGGCGGTGCATGGACGGGCTGTCCCGTAGGCGACCCCACCGTGACCATCACGGCAGGAGGTGAAACAACGGTGACCGCCCGTGTGGTGGACGGCGCGGGCAACGCCTCCGGCCAGACAGCCACGGCAAAGGTGTTCATCGACCCGGCCTCGCCCAATGTGCCCGGTATTACGCTTTCCACGGAACAGTGGACGAACAGCACAGTAACGGTGGCCATCAAGGACAACGGCGACGCACACAGCGGCGTTGCCCGCACGGAATATTCTCTGGATGGCGGAAGCTGGACGACGTACAGCGGCGTGCTTTCCATCGCAGACCACGGCAGGCATACGGTCAGCGCCCGCGCCATCGACAATGTGGGCCGTATTTCCGGCACGGCCAGCAAGACCGCGCTGGTGGATAAGGTCGCGCCGGTCATTTCAAAGGTGGAGCAGCAGCCTGACAGCGGCCATACGGAAATGACGCTGGCCGTTACGGCCACAGACGCGGACAGCGGCGTCAAAGGCTATGCGGTCACCACGGAGGAAAAAGCGCCTGCGCTGGACAGCTTTACCGCCGATGTTCCAAAGGCAGACCACAACGGCGTTTACTACATCTGGGCAGCGGACAAGGCGGGGAATATTTCCGCTGCCGCAAAGGTGAACGTTACCGCGCTGGATATCGTGCCGCCCGTTGTGGTAAAGGTGGAGACACAGCGTACCTGGGACGCGGAGGAAAATTGGGCGAAAGTAACGGCGCAGGACGATAACAGCGGCGTTGTGGCCATCGGCTGGGAACGGGCCGAAAAAGATATGGGAAGCCGTCATGCTCCTGACCCGATCACCTGGGTGGATTCCACGGCGGAAGCGGCCTTCATTTTCACCGAGAACGGCAGATACAACGCCTATGCCCGTGACCTGGCAGGCAATGTGTCGGAGCCGTATCCGTTCATCATCGACCACATCGACAAGCATTCTCCGGTCATTGACTCCATTGAGTGGGACAAGGGCTGGAGCCAGAGCAAGACCATCACGGTAAAAGCCCATGATACGGAATCCGGCCTTGGGCAGTATGCGGTGACGCGCACGGCAGACCGCCCCGCTGAGTGGCGGGACAGCAATGTGTTCTCTGATATCACGGAAAATGGCACGTACTATCTGTGGGCGAAGGACAACGTGCAGCGTGTGTCCGCGGACGCGGATGCGATGGAGGTGAGGGAACACCAGACCCCGGCCCGGAAAAGATCGTCATCGACACCATCGACCGTTCCAGGCCCGTAATGGACGATATCCTGCATTCGGCTGTGGACAACGCGCCCGCGGGGATGTTCGGCTATCCGCATTTCAATGAAGTGGACCGTCCGGAGCTGCTGGCCCACGATCTGGCCGATGAAGGCTGGGACGGACAGCGGCATCAAAGCCATCTATTACCAATTTGCCGCAGATGAAGATTCCCTCGAAGCCGATTGGCTGACCTATGACGAGCTGGACAAGCCCGCCATGCGGGAGGAATACTTCGGAAACATCTATGCGAAGGCGGAGGACAACGCGGGAAACGTGTCCGACGCCATTTTTGCAGGCTTCATGTTCGAGCAGACCGCGCCTGTGGCGGAGAAAACCCTGACCCCGGATCACTGGACGAACGGGACGGTGGAGATTGACCTGTCCACGGACGATAACCTGTCGGGCGTGCGGGACATCACCCTGCCGGACGGCAGCATCGTGGATGCTGCGCAGGCGAAGTACACGGTGGACAAAAACGGCGTGTACAACTTCTCTGTGCGGGATTACTGCGGCAACATCCTGTCCTATCCCGTGGAAGTAAGCAATATCGACCGGCTTGCGCCGGCCGCGGACTATGAGGTGATGCCCGGTGACTGGACGAACAAGCCTGTGACCATCCGTGTGACGGCTGCGGACCCGGAGCCGGAGGACGGCTATGCGCCCAGCGGCGTCCAGTCCATCACGGTGCCGGACGGCACGGTGGTGGAAGGCGGTACCGCGGATTTCGCTGCGGACGCCAATGGAAAATACGACTTCATCATCACGGACAACGGCGGCAATACGTTCACACTGCGTACCGAGGTGAGCAATATTGATTACCTCGCGCCCGAAGCGGAATATACCGTGACGCCGGATGTCTGGACGAACGGGCCTGCGGCCATCCATGTGACGGCCACAGACCCGAGCCGGAGGACGGCTATGCGCCCAGCGGCGTCCAGTCTATCACACTGCCGGACGGCACGGTGGTTGATGGCGATACAGCGGATTTTACCGTGAGCGCCAATGGTACGTATGACTTCATCATTACCGACAACGGCGGGAATACAACTACGCTGCATACACAAGTCGGCAACGTGGATACCGCGCGCCCGGCTGTGGATTTCCATTTTGAGCCGCTGGACGGAGGCGACCGCACCATCATCACGGAATATGGAAAAACCGAGTACTACAACTATGATCTCCTTTTGAACGCCAGCGCTGGTGACGTCGGTTCCGGCATCAGCCGGTATGAGTACAAAGTTGGCAGCGGGAAGTGGACGGTGTTCGACCCGGCAGACGCGCCGAAGTTCACGGAGGAACAGATCATCCATATCGTTGTGCGTGTATGGGATGTTGCCGGGAATGTGAGCGAGGAAAAGGCACGGGACATCGTGCTGGACAAAACGCCGCCCACGGCTTCGCATACGCTGACGCCGGGCAAGGACGGAAAGGTGAACATCAACCTAGGAACGGACGGCAGCATCTGCGGCGTCCAGTCCATCACGCGGCCGGACGGCAGTGTGGCATATGGCGTGGATACGCTCGTGTTTGAAGTGGACCGGAACGGAGACTACGATTTTTTCGTGTGGGACCGGTGCGGGAATCTGCTGAAGTACACCGTGCCGGTCGACAGCTTCGCAGAGCCTGTGGAGCCAGAGCCTGCGCCCTATGAGCCGGAGGAGCCGAAGCCGGAACCCGAACCAGAGTCGAAGCCAGATCCGGAGACGGAAGGCCCGGCGGCACCGGTGGAGGTCCCTGTGCGGGAGGACGCCCGCGCGCTGACGCTGGCCGACCTTGCCTGTACGCTGCTCTCCATCCTGTTTGCCATCCTTGTGTGGCTGCGCGGGGAAGGAAAAAAGACGGCGGTGAGGATGCAAACGATGAAGATGAACAGGACGATGAGGACGAGGAAGAAGATGAGCCGAGGGGCTACGCTGTCCAGAAAACCGTGAATGCGGTGCTGGCGGTACTGTCTGTAGTATTGTTCTTCCTCACACAGCCGCTTGTATGGCGTTTCCGCTTCGTAGACTGGTGGACGGTGCTGTTCGTGCTGCTGTGCGGCACGGCGCTGGCCATGCTCATCTGGAAACGCAGAGAAGAAAACGGCCCCGAAGAAATTGATGAAGAAAACATGGAGGATTTTGCAGAATGAAAACAATTGTATCACTGGCCCTTGCGGGCCTCATGTCCATTTCCGCACTGCTTCCCGCGCTGGCGGCGCAGGAGGCGGAAAGCGTATCCATCGCCGAAAGCTCTGGCATTTCGGAAAGCGGAAAACGGCGGCATTTCGGAAAGCACAGGATGAGATTCGGAAGCGGAAAAGCAGCGTATCCGGTTCCGGCAGTACAGCGGATGAAAGCTCTGCGCCGGAGTCCGGCAGCAATGCGGAGGATGGATCGGATTCTGTCCCACAGTCCGAATCCGGCAGTATGCCGGTGGAGTCTGACAGCAGCATTTCTGGATAGGATTCGGAAGACGGAAAACGGCGGCACACTGCCTGTTTCTGTAAAAAAGCACAGTATCCGACGAAACGGAATCTGTGCCAGACAGTGAAACAACGGAATCGGACGCCAATGCCGAAGATTTATCTGGTGTAACGGCAGCAACAGCGGACGAACAGACGGTCCCTGTTACGGTATCGGAAGAATACGCGATCCTGCTTGCGACCAACCAGGCGGTCCAGATTATGATGTAAGCCGCCTGGCCGAACCGGATTTTTGAAGAGGGGGGATTGTTGTATACACATAAAAATACCATCAAGGTGTCTGACAATCGCACTATGGAGACCAAGCAGGCCAGCCAGACAGTGACAGTCAGCCACACAGAAAAGACAATGCCATGGGCAGCCTGCAGCCGATGCTGGAATACTCGGAAAATGGTTTTACGGGCCAGTTGATGCTCCAGCCGGAGAGCATCACAACAACGGAGGCGGGAAAAGAAAGCTACGGTTATACCGTAAGCGACACCCGTGAATATCCCAATCTGGACCGTAACGATACGGCGTACATTCCGAAAGCAGTGGAGAAAAACGGAGTATCTCTTACACTGGCAGGCATCGACTGGCAGGCTATGGGAAACGGCACTTTTACTGCGACAGCCAGCTATTCCGGTCGGGCAACAGGCAGCAAGGTCACAGGATATACCTCAAAAGCAATCTATTCCGGCGAAGTGAGCAAGGAAACGCTGGACAGCTGCACCTACAAAGTGATTTACGAAGGTGCCCCCATTCCTGCGCCCTATCTTCAGTATGGACTGACTGCGGGCAGTGTACTGGCTCTGCTCATCATTCTGGCTGTGCTTTGGAACAGACGAAAAAACGCGAAAATCTACGCTCTTTTGGATGGTGAATTCAAAATCGTTCGCCGGGTGCGGATTTCCTACATTGATCCCATCGTTGATCTGACTCGGCCGCCGTCCAGAGTCGGGTGAGTGAATACATCATCACCATCGACCGCTGGGCAACAAAACGGCTGAACAATCAGCGTCTGCGGATTTTGTGCGGCGACGGCATAGTGCGTGAACAAACGATTGTGAACACAGGCTATGGCTATAAGATCCATCTGGAGGCGATTCCGATCCCGGCAGCCGAGGAGTACAAGGAGGATGAATATGGACACACGTAAAAAGCTCTGGATCGTCGATGGAGTGCTGGCAGTGATTCTGGTAATAATATGCGTCGGCGGTTATTTCGTACTGCATCCGATGCCTTCGGAGATACCGCTGCCCAATGTTATCACGGCGGAGGATGGCGCGGTCACTGTTACAGCAGACGCCCCGAGAGAAAACCAGGCGCCGGATACCACCTGGAAAGATTCCGCTTCGTGGGCGATTGGCGACTTTACACTGCCAGAAGCAGTTGCTCTGAACGGCGAAGGCTGCATTGGCATCGTCACTGTACCGTCTGTTGGAATTCAAATGCAGGTATACGAAACAGATGACGCCATGGAAGATATGAAGCACGGGGCCGCACATTTTAAGAGCACTTCAGCCTGGGAAGGCAATATCGGCCTTTCCGGCCACAATTACCGTTCTCAATTCGGCCCGCTCACTCGGGTCAAGGATGGCGACATCATCGCCTATGAAACAGCGCTTGGCACCCGGTATTATCAAGTCAGCGCCATCGTGGAAATTGCGGACGATGACTGGAGTTATCTGGACAGGACCGACGACAACCGGATCACACTGATCACCTGCATTGTCGGTGAGGATGACAAGCGCCTGGTGGTGCAGGGGACCGAAATCTGAAATATTTTTTAGGAGAAACGTCGCTAGCTTGCAATCGCCTTTTTTGGTGCTATAGTGAAAACACAAGGAGGTGTCAGCAATGACAAAAACGAAGAAAATCCTATTGGCAGTTGTGCCTGTATTTGCTGTCCTGACCATTGAGGCTGGCATCGCTTTATGGGTGTTTCAGCCCGTCCGCATTGCTTGTGACGATGAAGCTGTCACCGCCGTTGCTGTTTTGGGAAGAGCATGGCTTCCTCTTGAGAGCGTACCCAGCAATCGGGTCGTAACAATAGATACCACTGCCCTCAAAATTACGACGGCAACGCCTGTCAATGAAAAAAGAGGTCCGTGAAGCGGCAGTAGATACAACCGTGCAGGAACTGGAAGCCAAATACAGAACCCAGCTTGCGGAACTGGAAGCGCAGATTGATAAAACCAGCCAGCAGCTGGCGATTGCACAGGCACAGCTGGAACGTCGTGAAGCCGATGAAGCAGCGGCCGCAAAACGGGCGGCACAGCAGAAAGCCGCCGCACAACAGGCCGGAATAAAACCGCTGCACAGCAGGCAGCGAACAATGCAGTCCCCGGCGGGGCAGGTTCCACCCTGGCCTCTGGCGAAAGCGCAGGCACATCCCAGCCGGCAGTACCGGCAGTTGACGCCGCGGCGCTGATCGCCAATGGCCACGCATATGCGGCAAGTAAAAACATGGGCGTCAATTCGGCTCTGACGATCGGCAACGCCGGATATTTTAATCCGGTGGATCTATCGATCTTGTCACAGGTCTCTGCTCAAAGCGATATCTACTACTGCATCGATCAGATTGCAGGCATGATGGGAGCAGTTGAACAGGATCATCCGCCCGTCTACAACATCGTGCAGGACGGCAGCAAAATCTACGTGCTGTACGGCTAAAACTTACCATCTCCTATATCACTCATACAAACGGGAAAACCGTCTACCCTTCGGGGCAGGCGGTTTTCTCGTTTTCATTTGAAAATACAATACCGTCTGTCACACATGCGGCGGCTGAGGATTTGGATACATCTTCCCTCTCTCTTTCGCCGCGCAGGACAGGCAGAAAAGAGGTAAAACAATATGTCCAAAATTATCACAAAGCGGATCATCCCCATACTGCTGCTGGTGATGCTGTGTATCGGGATGTTCCCCACGGCATTTGCCGAAGCAGAAATCACTATAGCCGACACATCGGCATCTGCACAGATTGAAGTAGTGCAGGATTCATCAGACGCGGATCTCACCATCGTTCCCAATGAGGATGCCGGTGATTTGATTGCAGATGAAGGACCGGACAGCGCTCCTGTTGATGAAAGCTCTTCATCGGGCGCAGAGCCTTCCAGCGCGGACAGCTCGGAAGCTCCCGCACCATCGAGTTCCGAAGCGTCAGCCTCCAGCAGCGCTGTTTCTGGCAGCGCGACCTCTTCCAGCAGCGTGACCGCCATCATTCCCGATTCCTCCAGTATAAGCAGTACGCCAGCAGTCTCGGCAGGCGAAAGTGAAACAATTCCCGAGGAAACAGGTACGGAAGATGAAAAAGCTCAGGCCGAAACATCGGTGGAGATCGTTCGTATGGAGGGCGCCCCTTTGCTTTCTGCGTCCGCAGTCAGCGCCGGGAAGCTTTCCTGGACGAAACATCCGGGGTATCAATACGACACCAGCCAGGGGCTTGGCTCCGTCAATATGCAGCCGTGGCCGACGGCCACAATCAACGGGCAGATCGCATACTGCGTCCAGCCCGAAAATCTTGACACACATGGCAGCAAACCTTACGACCCCATCCAGTACGACCGCCTTTCCAGTACGCAGCGGTATGCAATCGGCTACGCCATGCTGTATGGAGCCCAGGACGCCGGCAACATCCCTTTCCATATTGCGACGCAGACCATCATTTGGGAAATCGTCCACGGATATATGGATTTGGAGTCCTTTATCGCGACCAATAAAACGACCTATAATGCGGTAATCGGGTATAACCCTGCCGCAGCGCCTTACTATGAGAAGATCCTCGCGCAAATGCGCAGCCACAAGGAAGTGCCGTCTTTTTCGCATTTCTCCAGCGCGTTGGCGCCGGTCCACAAAATGATGGGCATCCCGGGCGAATATAAGTTGGACCTCGTCAATACCAACCCCAACTGTGATCTGAACGATTTCAATTTTACCGGGCAGGCCAGCGTTTCCTTTGCCAAGGATAAGCAGGTGCTGCATGTGTCATCTGCTGCAGCCATCTCTGCGGGCACGCTTTTTTTCCGCATTCAAGGGCTCCGTCGGTGAACCGAACAGCCTGATCTTCTGGAGTTCCACGGATCAGGTCGACCAGATCCGCGCCACTGCGGATGTACTGGATCCGGTTCCCGCCTATTTTCGTTTGAGCACAGAAGACGTTGGCGAATACAGCATTGAAATCAGCAAATATGAAACCGGTACAGATCTGCCTCTGGCCGGAGCCGAGTTCGAAGTAAGGCACTCAGAGAAAGGTGTAGTTGGCACCTACACCACAGATGGTTCTGGAAAAATCAGAGTGACTGTACCCTGGCAGGGAACGTATATCATCACCGAGCTTACTCCTCCGGCCAATCATCTTTTGGACGATGAGCCGAAGAAGGAAGTGGTGGTTTCCACCGACAATAAAACGCCCGGCGTATCCTTCCACAACAATAAATTTGCAGGTTTGAAAATCATCAAAATCGACGCTACGACAAAGGCAGTCATTCCGGGGTCACATTCAATATCGCCAAAAAAAGGCGGCGGCCAGGCGCAGCAGGTGACTACCGGTGCCGACGGCGTTGCCCTGCTTCCGAATCTGGAGCCCGACTGGTACGTTATCACTGAAGTATCGTGTCCGCCCAACTACATCCTGGACAGCACACCGCACACAGCAGAAATCAAGGCCAACGAAACCTGTGAGATCACACTCGAGAATTATGCCAAGCCCAGCCTTGAGATTACAAAGGTGGATGCTGATGCCCCCGCGCTCAAACTTGAGGGCGCCACATTTCGGATTGCACAGCGCGGCAGCAAAAAATATCAGGATATCACCACCGGTCCCGATGGCATTGCCCGCCTGACAGGCATGGAGCCGGATTACTATGTTGTCACGGAAGTTACGGCCCCCAACGGATATATCCTGTCGGACGAAGAGCATACGGTGGAAATCGTTGAAGGGCAGGTCACAACAATCACACTGTCCAATCAGAAAAAGCCCCTCTGTCCATCTTAAAAATAGACAGTGTCACCGGGCAGCCGCTTGCCAATGCAACATTTGAAATCGGATATAAAAATGGAGAAGCAATCGGCCGTTTTACCTCTGACGAAGACGGTTTCGTGCGGCTGCCTCAAATTGACCCTGGCCTGATTGTCGTTACGGAGATCACGGCCCCGGACGGGTACATCATCGACCTGCGGGAACAGGAGGTCCTGCTGAACCCGGGCGAAGAAAAAATACTGCGTTTCGAAAACACGCCCGCCAGCCCTGTCATCCTTAAAAAAGTGGACATGGAAGGCAACCCGCTGGCCGGCGCCACGTTCCGCCTGACCAAAATGAATGGTGAACTGGTCGGTGAGTATACCACAGGCCGCAATGGCTTTGTAACGATCCCGGAGTTGGATCCCGGCTGGTATGTCGCCGTCGAAATCAAAGCGCCGGACGGCTACATACTGAACGACACATCGCAAAAGGTGGAGCTGAAAGCCGGTGAGCCCGCCATTCTGGAGTTTGAGAATGAAGAGCTTCCCCATCTGCAAATCTATAAATATGATTCCGTCACGAAAAAGCCGCTTGCAGGTGTGACGATCCGCGTGGAAAAGCTGAACGGCGAGCGCATAGGAGATTTTAAAACCAACCAGGCGGGCCTGATTGCTATTCCCGATCTGGAACCCGGCGCCTACGTCTGTTATGAAATCGCCACCGCGCCGGGCTACCAGTTGGGTATGACGCCTCAAACCGTGGAGCTCGATGCGGATGGCCGCGGTTATGTGGAATTTGTCAATATCCCGCTCGCCGGCCTGACACTGCAGAAAATCGACAGCGTGACAAAAGCCGGGATCGGCGGCGTGGAATTCCTTGTAACAAAGCTGAATGGCGGGGGAGATCGGCACTTACACGACGGACGGCGACGGCCGCATTTTCATTCCCAATCTTGAAGAGCAGTATGTCAGGGTGCGGGAGATCAGCGTGCCTGACGGGTATAAGCTTGACACGACAGAGAAAATTGTAGAGCTCAAGGCCGGAGAAGCCAACGCAGTGGAATTTGAAAACCATCCCTATCCTTACCTTGTCATTTACAAGCTGGGGACGACGGCCAGCCGCTGCCCGGCGTGTCGTTTAAGATCACCAATGACGCGGGCCGCGAACTGGGTACTTACACTACCAACAGTGCGGGCCGGATCGTGCTGACCGGTATCGACGAAGGCCACTATGTTGTGCAGGAAGTGGAGGCAGCCGAAGGATATGAGCTGGACGCCACGCCCTATGACGTATACCTCCAGTGGGGCAAGACCAGCCAGATTAAGCTGAAAAACAAGGAACTCGGTTCTCTTTCGCTGGTAAAGGTGTCGGCGGAAAATGGCAAGCAGGTGCTCCCTGGTGCCAGTTTTTTGCTGTATGACGAAAAAGACAATTTAATCGGCGAATACACGACGGATGAAAACGGCGAAATTCTGCTGGATCATGCGCTGAAGGCCGGGCTCTACACATTGAAGGAGATCAAGGCTCCGGATGGATTCGTACTGGATGACCAGACGCAGAAAGTGGAAATCAAAAACGGCACCACAATACGGCTCACCTGGCCCAACACGCCGGAACGGGGACGCATCCGGATCGAAAAGGTATCCACGGAGTATAACGACTTGACGAAGTTGCCCGCTGGTTCGTCGCTTCCGGACACGACATTTGAAATTTTTACGCCGGATGATAACGAAGTGGTGGATACCATCACTACCGATGAGCGGGGGATCGCCATATCCCGGCTCCTGCCGCTGGAGCTCTATGGTGTCCGTGAAGTGTCGGCGCCTGAGTATTACCTTTTGAATGACAAGTTAGTTTTTGTAGAACTAAAGGTCCACAATGATCTGATCCAGCTCACAGTAGAGGATGCCAACGAAGAAATCGAGGTGGACGTGCAGAAAACAGGAAATGTCGAAGCAATGCCGGGCGATCTGATCCGTTACGATTTTGACGGCATCTGCAACAACTCAAACGTGCCTCTGGATGAATTCTACTGGCGTGACATTCTCCCGACGGATGCCGTGACGCTGCAGGAAATTCACACAGGTACCTGGAATGAGGATTTGGAATATAAGATGCTGTACAAGACGAACCTGTCGCAGGACTACCGGGTGCTGGCCGAAGGGCTTCACACCAATGTGGACAACCTTATTGACTGCAAACCGGCAGTGGTGGGCTTAAAGAGCGGCGAAGTCATCACGGAATTTCGGTTTGAATTCGGCACGGTGCAGCCGGGCTTTGCGCCTGTCACCAAGCCATACATTCAATGCTTCGTAAATCCGGGCCTGCCCAACGAGTACCGTTTCCGCAACTGCACAGATGTGGGCGGCCGGCGCGGTGATGAATGGGTGATCGACAAGGACTGTTGGGTAACGATTATTTACGCGACGCCCAAAGCGAAAGCTGCCCAAAACTGGCAGCTGACGTTCGCATCCAAGTATTAAATGGGGCGGTACATAACAGGTCGCCCCACTTTTCAAAGGAGCGTTTGCATGAAGAAAAAGAAGATGCAGAAAAAATATATTATTTTTGCCAGACGCTGCCCCGGAAGTACTCCACCATGATTTCAATGGCGGCGCTCCTGCTCGTCTGCGCGTCCCCTGCCTATGCCGTCGAAGATATGTGGACGGTCGGGCGCGAGATCATTACAGACATCTATTCTCAGATTGCCGGAATCAGCACTGTGCTGGCCGGGCTCATGAGCGCGGTGGCGGTGCTCGGCTGCAAATTTTCCGGTGGACGCCAGCAGCGTGTCGATCAGTCGTGGGATTGGCTCAAGAGAATCTGGATTGCATGGGCTGTCATCAACGGCATCGGCGCGTTTATCGCCTATGTCGCCCCGCTTTTTCGGGACTGGCTACCTTGGAACCCGGAGTATAAAAAGGAGGGAAAACATCCATGCTGGAGCTCATTGTAAAGGGGCTTGTGCTCTGGTTTTATGACCTGATCCTGGAGTGCGTCGGCTTTATCGGCAATCTGCTGCTGGAGGTTTTCAGCATGGATACCTCCTACTTTGTCAGCCATGCCCCTGTCGTTTTGAACATGCAGAAAGTCTTGATCGCCGTGGGCTGGGCGCTCCTGCTTGGCAACCTTGCGTTTCAGGCGATGCGTTCCATGATGGCGGGGATTGGCCTCAACGCCGAAGACCCGAAGATGCTGTTTACCAAAAGTTTTCTATTTGCCTTTTTACTATTTGCAAGCCCGGAGATCTGCCAAGTTGGGATGGACCTGACCAGCAAAATCATTGATCTGCTGCAAATGCCGGATGCTATCAACATCATGGCCCCCGAAGAATCGTGGTTTGATTTCACAGCGGGCTGGCTTCTGGCAGTGATCTGCGGGCTCATCATGATCTTTCAGGTATTCAAACTGTTTTTCGAGATTGGCGAACGATATGTCGTGCTGAGCGTACTGGTCTTCTTTGCTCCAGCGGCATTCGCCATGGGCGGAAGTCGGTCAACGGAAGATATCTTCAAGGGCTGGGTCCGTATGTTCGGTAGCATGTGTGTGGTCATGGTAAGCAATATATTTTTCCTGAAAGTCATTTTATCCGCACTGAGTACAATACCTAATACGCTTACCATTATTCCATGGCTGATTTTTGTCGTGGGTCTGTGCAAAGTAGCCCGGCGCATTGACGATATCCTGTGCAGACTAGGCCTCAACGCCGCCCACACCGGACGGGAACGGATATTTCCAGGCGCGTTTACGGCAATGTTTTTGCGCTCGGCGGCCAATACAGTCCGGCAGGCGGCGCAGGCATATGCCGGGCATATGCCGCATTTTGGCGGCTTTCGGGGTTATGCGCCTGGAGGCTGGCGCTGGGGCGGCACCTTCAGCGATTTGCCGGAGCTGCCGCCGCCTGCACTTCCGGCGCAAAACAAGCATCCGGGGCTGCCCGGGCCGTCCGCGCCCAATGGCTCATCACCCGAGCCACCTTCCGGCCCCACTGGTCCTGCAGGTGGTCAAATACCGGATGATTTCTCTGGAAAAGATATGCCTGACGGCACAGCCCACAGCGGCGGCCGGCGGGCAACACGTCCGCAGTCCGCCGGAGCGCAAGCCAGCGCCCTTCATGCGAAAAAAGCCGTTTCCTCTTGCACATGGCAATATTGATATTTTTGCAGAAGATGATGCCCCTGTACAGAAAAAACGACTCGCCCGCCAGCAGCACAGGCATCGGGCACTTCACATCCCACCGGCCTGCACAAGCAGGGTCAAGAAACACCTTCCGAAGAAAGCATCTCCATCCGCAAATCGAGACCCGCGGCCCGTCAGACGCAGGGACAGGCCGATAGGGCGTCTTCTGGAGGGCACGTGATGCAGCAGGACGCACCGAAAGCGACAAGGCCGCCGCTGCACCGTGCGGGAGAAGCTGAACATTCCAGCGGTCAGACGGCCGCAGCGGGCCATGCTGCGCGTCCTCTGGAAGCAACGCGGGCCGAATCCGCGTCGTATGGTGAAAACACTACGCGTCAGACACAAAAGCGGTCGAACAGTACTTATGAGCAAGGTATGGGCGCTGTGCCGGCAGCACGGCGATTCACAGAAACCATGAATCATCCCCTGGTGCATTCCACAGAAAAGCAAGTGAAAAAGTCCGTACATACTGCCCGGCAGCAAACAATGCCGAAAAACGGTGTGAAAGAAACACCGCTGCCCGGCTCAGAAAGGAGGCCGCCGAATGGACGAAAACGATAACGGCAATGGCACTCGTGCGGCGGCACAGCTCGCCGCCGCAACCGCTAATATTGCAAAGGGCGCGGCGGAAGGCGGAGCCTATGGCGCTGCGGCCGCAGCCGTCAAAAGCTTCCTGCCACAAACCGTCAAGACTGTTGCCGGGCTTTTTGCTTTTTTCTGCTGTGTCTGCCGCTGATTATCTTCGTGGCCCTGCCGAGCTGCCTGTTTGGCTTTCCGTCCGTAATGGACGAAGAAATACAGGATATGACGGCACAGGCGCAAACTGCATACGGCAACTATGCCCAAACACAGCAGAGCATCCAAAATCACGCAGACGCTGTCTTACAGCAGGCATCCGAAGGATTTGACGATGTGGCCGCCACAAAGGATCTGCAAGGCTTTGATGCTTATTGGATGGCGTCCATATCCTCAGTCCTGCACATGCAGGAACTGGACGCCATCAACGAATCGGAAATCAGAAATATCGCGCAGCATACCGTCCGGCAGACATCCTCAGTTGAAACCTACTACGAGGAAGAGGAATACCTGTATACCTATCCTGACGGCACAGCAGAAATCCGCACCCGCGAGGTGGAGCGCCGCAGGCTGCACATCAGCCTGCGCGCCTCCTCTCCGGACGAAGTTATGTCAAGCATTGGTTTCACGGAAGAACAGCGCCAGTGGGCGTCGTACATCCACGATAACATCGCGGATAACCAGACGCAGGGAGACTCGCCCGCAGTCGATATGGGAGATGTGACGTTTACAGATGCTGAGATTCCGGTTGTGTATTATGCGCAGACGGACGGCCGCTGGAGCGGGATCAGCTATTCCGGAAGCATCATTGGCATTACCGGCTGCGGTCCTACCTCTGTCGCCATCGCCGCATCAACTTTGACAGGGCGGGCAATCACCCCGCCGGAGGTTGCTGCTTGGAGCGAAGCCACCGGGCACGCCGCATACGGAAACGGAAGCTATCACTCGCTGATACCGGATGCTCTTGCCAATTATTATGGCCTGACGGTTCAGCGGGCAGGAACTTCCAGCGCGCAGCAGCTTGTCGATGCGTTGTCCAGCGGAAAGCTGGTGGTCGTGATCATGGGGCCGGGCACATTCACAACCAGCGGTCATTTCATAGTTCTGCGCGGCGTGACGGCTGACGGCAAGGTGCTGGTTGCCGATCCGTACAGCTACAGCTTCAGCCAGCGCAAGTGGGATTTATCGCTGATCATGCGGGAGGCCAAGCGTTCGGCCAGTGCCGGCGGGCCGTTCTGGATTGTCTCCAAATAGATGTTTTTTCAGGAGGTGAAAATTGTGCGGATTGAATACGCCCTGCGCCGGAAATACCGAATCACGCAGAAAGAAATATCTTCTGCAATGGGGGTCAGCCGAATGCGCTTTGTAGATATCGAGCAATACGGCAAACCCTGTACCCTGGAACAGCTTGCGCTGTTGCAGGAAGGATTCCGTGAAGTAATTCGGCGTCGAAGGAGAGAAACCACAGAACTGGAGCACGATTTTTACGAGTTGGCATCATGCCTGTTAGATACGATACCGCAGGAAAGAAGGTGAATCTATGCACACCAATTACATCATCCCCGTAAATTTTACGGATGCTGGCAAGCTGCTGGGGACATTTCCCGTCCGGAACAGTATTGAGGCGCTCTGCCTGCTGGTTCCGGTCGCTTTGATATGCCTGAATCTTTCGGGCCTTTCCTTTACTGTAAGGCTGATGCTCACGGTCGGGATCGCCGTTATTATCTGCGGCGTCGCACTGGTCGGCATCAACGACGATTCATTGTCGCAGTTTTTATCCGCGTGGCTGCACTGGCGGCGCAGGCGGGCGGTGATATTTTACCGAGGGAAGTAGAAACAGGAGGAAAGCAATGAAATTCAAAGAATGGCTTTTGGGCACGCCTCAAAAATTTTCGACCTGCCGGCACAGGAAAAAGGAAGCACGGAAGGGTGGCTTCCTGTTGCCGATATCCGAAACGGCGTGATACTGCTCAAGGATGGGCGGATTGTAAAAATTCTGGAAGTGCTGCCGGTCCTGTTCGACCTGAAATCGGACATGGAAAAGGAAAACTTGATTTACTACTTTGCCAGCTACCTGAAAATTGCGCCTGCCCATCTGCAGATCCGCATTGTGAACCGCCCCGCCGATATCCGCTACTATACAAAGCGCATGGAGGGTTATGAAAAAGATGAGCCCTCTGAAACCTGCCGAGCGTTGATCCGCGACAACATTCAGGAGGTGGAACATCTTGCGCAGAACGAAGTCCTCAACATTCGTATTTTCCTGATTTTTCAGCTGGAGCCGGATATGAAGCTGCGCGGCGGCACCTGGAAGCCGCCGCAGAGCGCATGTATGAGGAAGCGCAAACCGCCCGCAGGTACCTCGACATGTGCGGACTGGAGGTTTTAGAGCCGCAATACGAAGATAATTTCCAGTTGGAACTCCTTTATCAGCTGCTCAATCCCAATACAAGCCGCAGCGCCTCATTGCCGCTGCATATCTTTGATGCAGCATCCACTTTCGCCGGTATCACAGAGGAAGAAATGTGCCGGCGGGCCCAGGAGGCTGCAGATGAAGATGTCCAGGAAGCTATTGCATCTTCTCCACCGGATGAAGGAGCCGAAGTGGAAATCCTCCCGGTTGTTCCTGCGCCGGTCGCAGAACTGGAAAGTGAATCGCCCGAGGAAGATGGTTCTTCCGACATCAGAATCATAGACGGCGCATGGACAGTTGCACCGATCCCCGGATGCCGCGCAGGAAAAGGGCGAAAAAGCCTCGTCATGAAAAAAAGCCGAAAGCGCCTCAACCCGTTAAGACCGAAAAACAGAAAAAGCATTGGCGCAAGCGCGAAAAAAAGGCAAAGGAAGTGACGCCGGATTACAGGCCCCTGCAATCCGGTGCCGTCGCTGTGCCGGACCTGCTGGCCCCGGCCAATATCCGGCGGGAACATAAGCATTTCATTATCGTGGACGGCGTTTATCACAGCTATCTGTACATTACCAGCTACGGTTATGAGCGAGTTGTTTCAAGCGGCTGGCTCAATCCGCTCGTACAAATGGGCGACGGAGTAAATATGAGCTTTTTTATCAGCCGCCAGCCCAAAGACCGCATCCTTTCAAAAATCTCCCAGACGACTGTGTTCAACCGGGCAAGGATGCGCGATGTGGACGATACCCGCCAGGATTTTGAAGAGCTGGATTCTGCAATCACTTCCGGCCTTTTTCTCAAGGATCAGATGAACCGCAACAACGAGGATTTTTATTATATGTCCACATTGGTCGAGGTGACTGCGCCCAGCGCGGAACTCCTTGAACAGCGGCTTTCTGATACGAAGTCTTATCTCGCTTCGCTGGGCCTGATTTCCAAAGACTGCGATTTTCAGCAGGAGGAGGCATACCTCTCCTGCTTGCCGCTGCTTTCCCTGTCGCCGTCGCTGGAGCGGGAAAAGCCGCCGCAACATTCTCACGACCAGCCTCGCCGCCTCTTTCCCCTTTTCGTCCTATCAGGTCAACGATATGAACGGCGTGATTTTCGGCGTCAACATGCAGAACAATTCCCTGTGCTGCATCGACCCTTTCGATGATGAAAAATACGAGAACGCCGGCATCGCGGTATTTGGACGGACCGGGGCCGGAAAGACGATGCTGCTGCAATGCCTCGCCTCACGGCTGCGCGAACAGAATGTGCGAATTTTCATCGTGGCCCCGCAGAAAGGCTTTGAGTATCGTCCGCTGTGTGAAAAAATCGGCGGCGCTTATATCAAGCTGGCGCCGTCCTCCCGGGACTGCATCAACATCATGGAGATATGGCGGCGCACGCTGGACCCGGATGAAGAACTCGGCCGCCTGTCGGATCGCAACGATTCCCTGCTGGCGGATAAGATTTCAATGCTGCATGCTTTCTTTTCGCTTTTGAAACAGGATATTTCGGAGGAAGATAAAAACCTGCTGGACGCGGCTTTCGTTGAGTGCTATGCGCAGTTTGGCATTACGCACGACAACGCCAGTATCTTTGATGCGGACGGCAATCGGAAAACCATGCCCACGCTCTGCGATTTATACCGCTTGCTCCAAAGCAGGCCGGAGGTTGCGCATCTCGCCGTGCTTTTGACCCGGTTTGTGAACGGAAGCGCCAAAAGTCTGGGCGGGCAGACAAACGTATCGCTCGACAATGATTATGTCGTGATCGACATCAGCGATATTGGAAAAGATTTGCAGCCCATTGGCGCGCTGATCTCCATCAGCTCCTGCAGCGACCGGTGTACGGAAAACCGTCTGCGGCGAAAATTCATCATGATGGACGAGCTCTGGACGCTGATCGGCGCAGGCTCCAATCCTCAGGTGGCGGAACGCGTCGTACAAATCGCCAAACTGATCCGTTCCTACGGGGCAGGTTTTTTGAATGCGACGCAGGACCTTCTCGATTATTTCGCGTTGGAAGACGGCAAATACGGCAAGCTGATTTTGAACGCCTGCCGCATCAAAATCGTGCTGCCGCTGGAAGAGGGCGAGGCCCGGTTGGTGCAGCAGAAGTTAAATCTGTCCGATGCGGAGACCTTACAGATCATCCGCAACCGCCGGGGCGAGGGGCTGCTCTGCATCGGCCAGAACCGTTTCAGCGTCGCGTTCCGGCCAACGAAATTAGAATATGAACTCATCACTACGTCGCGTAAGGATCTGGAGCGCATCGCTGCTCAAAACCACAGGTCATCTTCGGCAGAATCATGATCTTTGGGAAAGGCGGTGGTTCTAATGGACAGGAAAGCGCGTAATACGCAAAAAACAGTAAAAATACGTAGAGGGAGAGTGATACCAGCACTATGATTTTGTCACTATTGGTTATCGCGGGAGCCATGACGCTTTCCGTATACGCCTGTATTGTTGTTGGGGCGCAGGCCGAAGAGGAATGGAACCGGCAGCGCATGCAATCCGCCTTAAAAGACGATTCGGCCAATCACCATGTAAAACTGTGAACGCTGCTTTTTTGAGCAATCGGAGAACAGCGTTTTTGATGAAGAAATCGCCTTCATTCAGCGCCGAGCGAGAAAATAGACGATTACCGCTAGGTTCAAGCGATTCAGTCGGAAAATAGCCAGTATTCCTTTGCATTTCGCCCCATTTCCTGAAAAAAAAGGGCAGACTGCCCCTATATCAGGTTGTGGAAAGTTTTCGCCCGGCCATGGCAAGGGCGTATAAATTGGCACAGGCAAACAAAGCGTACAGCCGATTCTCGTTTTTCATCAGTCCGCGATACACCGTTTTCTTATAGCCAAACTGGCACTTGATGATTCGGAACGCATGCTCTACCTTACAGCGCACCGAGGACTTGCGGTTCTCAATATACCGTTCCCAGTCAATTGCATTGTCAGATACATGAGGCAGCTTTCCGGGACGGCGGTTAATGCGGTAGTCAATGCTGGATAAATGCTCGTCGCAGGCTACCTCGGGGCGCTTGTGGATTCCCAGATACCCAGCATCCCCATATACTACTTCATCATCTTCGCGAATCAATGCGGCGGCCTGTGTGATGTCATGCTCATTTGCCGCCGTGACCGTAATGGTATGAACCAGGCCGCTGCCTGCATCCACACCGGTGTGGCATTTCATCCCGAATTTCCACTCATTGCCCTTTTTGGTCTGATGCATTTCAGGGTCACGCTTCTTCTCCGCGTTTTTCGTAGAGCTGGGGGCATTGATGATGGTCGCATCCACGATGGTGCCGCCTTTCATCATGTGGCCGGTTTGCACCATTACCCGGTTGATCGCGTCAAAAAACAGCTTGTTCAGGCCGTTCGTTTCAAAAGATGACGGAACTTGCACAGCGTTGTTTCATCCGGCACTGTTTCCGTCATGAAGTCAATGTCTGTGAATTTTCGCATGGCATAGCTGTCGTAGATGGCATCTTCGGTCGCCGGGTCAGACAGGTTGAACCAGATTTGAAGCAGGTACATCCGCAGCATCTTTTCGATCCCCATGGGCGGACGACCGCGTTTTCCCTTGGGGTAATAGGGGTCAATCACGCCAACCCATTCATCCCACGGGATGATCTCCTCCATGATTTCCAGAAATTCCTCCCGCTTCGTTTTCTTCTTGCGGTAGCTGTATTCGATGTCCGTAAATGTTTCCTGCTTCATTTCCTTGTTCCTCCATCGTTTTGATGGTGTTATTTTACCATCAAATGCTTTCGCGCATGCGCGGTAGTTTCGCAATGGTTGGAGCTTTGCCCGGCGTTGAACCATCTGTGTAAGATATCCAAATTTGGACACCTTATAAAAAGGAAGTAATTTTCGATGTCGATGACATCTGAAAATACTCCTTTTTGTCTTCCTGTTACAAAAAAGATATTTATTAAATCTCATATGTCCTACGCGCGATGCCCAGTTCTTCATTCGTTGGAATAACCCGAACACAGACAGCGGAATCTTCGGTAGAAATAACACCTTCTCCGTGGCAATCTTCATTCTTTTTTCTCATCCATTCTGACGCCGATGGGCATCAGTTTTTCACACACCATGCGGCGGATGCGAGCCGAATGCTCGCCAATTCCCGCTGTAAATACCAAATCGTCCAATCTACCTAAATCCAGATAAAACGCGCCGATGTAATGGACGATCCCTGTCACGAACACTTCCATGGCAAGTCTGGCCCGAATATTGCCGTTGTCAGCTGCTTCGATAACATAGCGCATGTCGTTGCTGACGCCGGAAATACCCGGAAGTCCTCCTTTTTTTGGAAGCCTTCTTGAATTTCCTGTTCGCTTAGTCCCTGTCCTCGCAGAAAAGCGGCCATCCCACAGTCGATATCTCCGGTACGGTTTGCGTGAATCAAGCCGGATTCCAACGACATCCCAAAACTGGTATCCACACTTTTCCCATTCAGGATGGCACACACTGAACTGCTACCGCCCAAATGGCAGGAGATTGCGGCATACTCCGTTTTTTTTCTTTATTTAAAACATCCGCAATATATCCGTGGGAAGCGCTATGGTATCCCAGCCTCTGGACGCCGTATTTTTTTCGTACCATTCATATGGTACGCCAAAAATTTTCGTTCCATAGGGATTTCTCGATGGAACGCCGTTTCAAAGGCTCCCACGAAACGCGCTTCTGGCAAAACTTCCCGCATCACTTCAATTGCTTTGATATACGCGGCATTGTGCAGCGGCGCCATGGGTAGCCACTCTTTCATTCCGTCTAGCACCGCTTCGTCGATTTCGTGAACACCGAAATGGCCCTTGGAAAGCGTCGCCTTAAATCCCACGCGTTCGATTTCTTCCACGCTGGAAAGCGCGGCTCGTGGACCTTCGGTCAACTCCTGAAGAAACCACTCGATACCAGTCTGGTAATCCGGAATATCCTGCCCGTCGAGGTCAACCCGCGCACCGGTGTGGTTATTATTGTAAGAGACGATAGCGTCCCGGCCCGAACCTACGCGTTCCACCGCACCTTGCGCAAAAACCTCACAAGCGGGCATCTCATACAACTTAAACCTCAGTGAAGTACTGCCGACATTGCAAACCAGAATTTTCATTTCAATCCAGCCCTCCAAGCAACTCCAAAATTTCCTGCATTTCTTTGTCGCCGGCGGCGGCGGGCCGCCAATCCACTTGCACTGTGCGATATCCTTGCTGTTCCAACGCCGTAGCAAACAGCCTGGGGCCTACATTGACGGTCACCAGCTCCGAATGGAATAGTTCCATGATCTTTTCACATTCCATGTTCGTCCATCTCCTTCTTTTGACGAATAATCTCCCCAGCCAGCGCCGATGCTCGCTCATTGGTCCTACACAGCAACACACCAGACTCCCGCAGCTTTTGGCACTGCTCGTCCAGATTTTGCAGATCGGCGTTTGTGCCCAGCACGGAAGCAACAAAAATCAGATGTCGGCCTCGGGCCTGCGCCTGTTCCTGTGCGACACGGATATCCGCCAGAGCGTAACCCGCCGGATCCATATGGCCCGGCGGCGTCAGAATAAAATCAAGCAAAATCACTGCGGTTTCCGGGTCAGCCGCTTCCCGTAGGATGGCCGGCTGGCGAACACCCGGATCAATGGCCGGATGTGGTCTGCCCAGTGTAAACTCCTCTTCTCCGTAGTCGATGCAGGTATTCTCCACGCTTACATGAGAATCGAGCAATCTCCAATCCTCTTTCAGTGGACTATTGGAATAAATTGGGCCAACTTTCTCAGCAAGCGTCTGCATCGCTTCATCCATATACGTCCCGCCGCTGAACGCGCCGCGCACGTATTTCTGCTCTTTGCCCAGCATCTTTACAGCCTCTGCTGCACGGTCTGACAGTTCCTCATCGCTTTCCAGCGGGTATTCCTTGCTAATCAGATTCAGGCATTTCTGCGCGCAGTCATCCAGGTTTTCCGCCCAAACAGCACCTGCGCTTTCAATCAGTTCTCGTTCACACCCCATGAAGAACACGACTACCGGCTTGCGACACTCTGAAATGCGGTTTAGAACTTTGGGTAATACCTCATCTCCTGGACGGCGGGAAATCAGCGCGATGTATTTGGTATCCATATCCGCCTCCAGCGCGTCAATACCCATCAGCATCATGATCCCACCCACGGGGTTTTTCAAATCGTTGCCCCCTGTGCCGATGGTCTGGCTCACGCCTGTCCCGGCCGCATGCAAAATCGCAGCAACATGCTGGATACCCGTACCGGAAGCACCGCAGATTCCAAATGGACCTCGGGCATTGATACTTGCCAGAACCAGCGCTGCACCATTGATATTGGCCACACCGCAGTCCGGCCCCATGCACAAAAGCCCCTTTTTCCCGCGCAAGTTCTTTCATCTCGCGTTCGTCCTCCAATGGCACGTTATTGGAAAACACCACACAGTGCAGCCCCATGTTCAGAGCCTTTTTCACCTCGGAAAGCGCATATTCTCCCGGTACCGCTATGGAACACATGTTGGCCTCCGGATGAGCCTGTACAGCCGTGCGCACACTGGAGAAACTCTCTCCGTTCGATTGCTCCGCACCACCCTGTTGAGCCGCCACATCCTCCGTAACCGCAGCCGCAGCCTGACGGAACGCCTCTTCAGATTCTGCCCTTGCAACAATCACATAGTCGTTGTCGCCGCATCCGTCGATTTCCTCTGTCATCAAGCCGATCTCTGCCAGAATATCCTTGAACGAAGCCGTGGCCATGCCGACGTATCCGACGTCGACACCGGGCTGCTCATTTAATACGGATGAACTGAACAGTGTTTCCAGAGAATCAATATATTTTCCTTTTTTAATCTGTGCATATACCTTCATGCTCCCTGCTCCTTTCACTGCTGCTTGCGCAGCGCTTCGTCCCGGATGCCGCGCAGTGCTTCCCGAAAGCACTCCAGCGGTAGCTCGGCCGCCCCCGCGCCAGCTTGCCCGCCTGTCTTCAGCGCGGAACCGCCGTGACTGATGGGCAAAATATTGTATCCTACAACCTTGCGCGCGTCGATCCCCACAGGGAATCCGCGGTATTCATCCCAAGGAATGGGAGCGAATGTGTGCTCACCCAGTGAAACCGCACGAGCCTTTTCCGTACGCTCTTTTGCCTCGACAAAGGTTGCTCCAGTAAAGCGCGCATAAGCCGGACCCGCGATGGAGGACATCCCGCCCAGACCGTATACCTCCGTTACACAACTGTCGCCCAGATATCCCAAAAGATCTTCTTCCGTATAGGATGGTTTCAGCAGCATCCCATGAATGACAGGGGCAGGCGCAGTGTACCATCGGTTTCCCGTTCCAGAGAGTTGAATACCGAATTCCACGCCGTTTCCACCCATACCTGCCATCACAGTGGAAAGGGGAATCTCTTTCGCTTTCACAGTAAGCGCCTCCACACCTGCCATCATCACATGCAAAAAGAAACGGTCATTACCCGCCAGAAAGCGAACCATATCGTTTTTTTTTTCGGATGCTCCACGTCCATAAAATGTGGGATGATTTGCAGTGCCAGATACATGGAAGCTGCAGGCTGCCGGTTGTGATTCTCGTCTCCCATTCCCGCGGTTTTGGCCAACACAGTCACTAGGTCGATACCTCCGGATGCCCGCACAGCCTGTCCCAACGCTGGTCCAAACTCGTCCCGCATCCAACACAAATCCTGTTCTACTTCGCCATCATACAACCCCCAACGCAACACCTTCGGGTTGGCGCCTGGATGAATGGGTGCATAGCCTTTTCCGCCATACACCGGGTCTTCGGCCACGATTACAGGCATAGTGGCCGACACCACCATACAGGCGGCACATCCGCAGGCGTAGTCCTGCGCGGGCTTGATTTTGATGAGTCCATACAGTACCATTTGCCATGCCTCATCCAGAGAGACAGCCAGCTTTTCATGTACGGCAGCGCCGCAGATGGACGTGCGGATGGGCTGCGTGATTTTTTCAGCAGGCAGAGGAGGTCCGGCAACCAAAATGCTTTCCCGCGTCATACCCGGAATCGCCTCCAGCGCCGGGCGCACATCCTTCCATACCGGACGGCCGTTCAAAAGAATATCCATTACCTTTTGATTTGCTTCGTTTACACGCTGTTCAATTGTCATTCAATTCAACCTTTCTTTTGAATATAGATAGTTAGATAGAGCGGTAGCTTTTCTCACGGCCGGGGTTGCCGGCTGGAGCTTTCCAGCATAGTTTTCATGGCGCAAAGCCGTCGCTGGATGACCCGGCTGACAAAAGCGTTATCCGACTCCGCGTCAAAGCCGTGGTACGACCCGGATACTTCATTCAATTGTACCGTTATGCCCGCAGCGGTCAGTGCCTCGGCATAGCTTACAGCTTCATCGTGTAAAATGTCGATTTCCTGCGGTTCGATGTAAGCGGGCGGAAGGCCCGCCAACGCGCTGTAATCCGTGCGCAAAGGCACGAGCGGCGCAGCGGGTGAAGTAATGTCGCGCAGGTATTCCCGCCACATCTGTTCGTTGGAGCTACGAGGCCATGCGACATCTACAGACTGCTCCATCGAGGCATATCGGCCGCAGCGGTCGTCCAGCACCGGATAAATCAGAAGTTGGCCGACGGGCCGCACGTCGCATTCGGCCAGGAGTTGCTGCGCCATTCCTGCTGCCAGCGCGCCGCCGGCGCTCTCGCCGTACAAAAAGAATTTTGGTGGCATCAAGTCTCAATACCTCTGCCCGCACTATCATCTGCCGCCACACAGCCAGGCAATCGTCAAATGCCGCAGGTGCAGGATGCTCCGGCAGCAGGCGGTATTCGGGCAAAAATATCCGCATGTGCAGTGCAGCGGCGTACTTCGCAGCCAGCCGTAGCGCCGGCACCTGTAGTGGTAGGAAAAAGCCGCCGCCGTGGCAATACAGCATTCCTGGCAAACTCCGCGTTTCCTCGCCTTCCGGTTCCATGACAAAGCACCAAATTTGTCTGCCGTTTCCATTATCTACCGACAAACTGCGGAGTCTTAATCCCTCAGGGGGGTGATATGCGCGCGTATCTTTTTTCATATTGTCTGCCATCATCCGAAGCATCGGTTTCAGCGCAGGATTACCAAAATCGATGCGACCCAATGGTCCAGGTCCTTTTAATCCCGGTGCATATGCTTGTTTCGTAAAACTCTTCCTCTCCTTCGCGTGTTCATCCAATCGACCGCAGGTATTCATCCATAGCCCGAGCCACTTCTTTGGAATATTTTACTGCTTCCACTACTGTGCGTGTCCCTAACACTACATCACCGCTTGCGAAAACACCAGGGCGACTTGTGCTGCCATGCGCGTCTGGGACCAAGAACCCACGGCCTGTTATATTCAAGCCCGTGGTCGTGCTGATGATTTTATCTTTTTGCCCTTGGTTCACAGGAATTCCGCATCGAAGCACACCGCCGATTTTATCTCGGCTTTCAAAAAACGTCACCTCTTACCCTTTTTTCCCGCCAACAATACCACAATCGTAATGCCGGCCGGGCCGTTTCCAATGATGGCGACCTGTCTGTTTTACTTTCTCCACGCTTTTGACAAGGCCTGTCCAGACATGAAGCGGAGATATCGTTCTCACTGCTGGAAATGTGTATCGGTTCGCCCTTGCTGCCCAGCACACAATGTCTCTCGTATTGTCTTTCATGGCCACACACCAGCGAACTCACCACACTCAAAGGGTTATTTTCAAACAGCAGCCGCTCCGCCTGCTCCGGCTGGCTGTTTAAAAACAAATGGATCATATCCGGGATCGCGTTTGAATGGGGCAGCCTTTACGGCGTTGGGACACCTTGTAGTTCAAACACCGGCGCGCCTCATTTACAACGTGAATCGCTATATTGGGGAGTTCTTTTCTCTATCGCATTTGTCTTTACTCTAAAAATTCCAATCAGCAGTAGCAAAAAAACAACCGCAGCCATACACAAAAATGTGACGTTTAGGCCTGCTATCATGGCGTCGGCTTGCTTCTGATCGGCGTAAAAGGCGGAGGCAAAGTTAAAATTCCCACGAACACGGCCGAACCAATGGCGCCGGAGATCGTGCGCAACGAGGTAAGAAGCGCCGTACCGTGAGCGGTGCGCCCGTTGGAAAGGCAGCTTGTCCCCCATGTGACCAGCGGCATCATTAGGCATCCAATGGCAACATTTCGTAGGACATTTAAAAGTGCGGCCACCAAAACAGGGGTTTGGGCCGTTATCCAAAGCATGCCTAGACAACCGGCAAACAGGCAGCCTGCACCGGCTATGAATAAGACCCGGATGCCAAGCCGGTCATAAATCCGCCCAACAAACGGGCTGATTGCCGCCATTGCCAGAGAGCCCGGAAGCACAATCAGCCCGGAAGCTGTTGCGGAAAGGCCCAAAATAGATTGCGCGTACAAAGGCATGATGACCGATGAGCCCATCATAACGAAATACAGTAGCATACTGCCCAGCACGCTGAGGGCATAACTGCGACTTTTCAGCACTCGGACATTTAAAAACGGCTCGTCAAGCCGCAGTTGGCGGTAGGTAAAAAGGATGGCGGCAATAACGCCCGTCAGCAACGTGAAAAACACTCGAATGCTGAAAAAGAAGAAGCGCCAATGTTGCCGACGCCCAGCGTGACTCCAGTGAAGGCAAGCGCACTCAGCAGAAAAGATAATGCGTCAAACCTTTTTGGGCGCTGTCTCCAAAATATTTTCAAATACGGCAAGCGCCCAACCCAGAGCCGCAGCCATAACGGCAAGAGACAAAACAAAAATAGCTCGCCAGCTGAAGCAATCCACGATTATGCCCGCCAGCGTCGGCGCAATGACCGGCGCGGCTCCCACGGAAAGGCCGTACCAGCCCATAGCCGATCCGCGGTTTTCCGCAGGAAACATGGAGAGAATCAATACCTGGGACATGGCGGTCAGTATGCCGTTACCGCCAGCCTGCAAAATCCGCGCCAGCATCATAACAGAAAAATTCGGCGCGATAACACAAACAACCAAACCACTGATGGAAAGAAGCAATCCCGCCAGATACAACCGCCTCGTCGGAAATCGGGTAATCAAAAAGGCAGTTAACGGCATCATAACGCCCATAGCCAATGAGTATCCGCTGGTAAGCCATTGCCCTGTTGTAACGCTGATCTTTAAATCCGCCACAATTGCAGGAAGTGCGGCTGTAAGAGCCGTCGAGAGCATGGATGAAGCGATACAGCTGATAACGATATTCAAGAAAATCAGCAGGCGCTTTCTTTCGGTAATGTTTTTTTGTGTACTCATATTGATTCCGATCCTGTATTTTTAATTTGTGCAGTGAAGGGATTACCACTCTTTCGGAATTTGATTCAGCGCCGCATTCAGTTCCTTGACCATAGCAGGAGTGATCGCCTTACTGGCCTGCTTCAAGGTTTTTTCCAATGTCGATCGGTCCATTACCCGCTGGACAGCCTCCGGAATCGTGATGTTATGGGCTACATCTCCATGAGCTTTCCGCGCGCTCGCCATGATATCTGCCAACAGCTTTGCCGCCCGGGAATCCTTTTTAATATCAGCCATGGTATCCATAATAGAATAATAGCCCTCCCGCAGCATTTCCTCGGGCTTATCGAACCAGTTTACCACGGGGCCGCCGTTCGCGAAATAATCCGGGTTGGGCGTTTCTGCCTTGCGGATGACAATGGAATCCGTCAGCGTCCCACAGCAAGCCTCAATGATGTGCTGCCCAGAGATCGGCACATTGAATTTGAACACCTTGTTGCCGTCCTGCGCCGCAAACTCCTTACCGTCCACCCGAAGCGTCACGTTCGGTTGATTGGAGTACACTTTTACTTCCGTAACCTCCTCCGGTCGGTCGATATAGCGGCGCCCGCACAGATGCACAAACGGTTCTTGAGAAAGGTATGCCTTGTAGATATAAAATGCGTCTTTTTTCGTCTTGCGGTCAAAGGTGACAAGCCCCTTCTGGTTTTGGCCGGGCTTCCCACCCTCGCTACGGCCGTCAGCGCCGAAATCAAACATATTCCAACAGTGCATGGCCCAAATATACGGTCTCTCGCGCCACATCTTCAGCATGTGCTCATGGTACAGCGCTTGATAAGGCTCGCTCCAGTAGCCTTTTTCCGGATTTTCGCTCTGGTAGGCAGGATTTGCGTCTGCACCATACTCGGAAAGGCCGATTACCGCCTCAGGATGAGCCGCATGAAACTCATCAAACCAAATATCATTGTCCTCTTTCTCGGCAAGGTACCATCCATAATAAAGGTTGTAGCTGCGTATGTCAGCGAACATTACAAATGGGTCGTTCATATCCAGCATGAAGGCATGAGCCATCACCGTGGGCCGCGTGCCGTCCAGCTGATGACACAACTCATTCAGCAGGCGGTGGTTTTCCCTCATATCTTCGCTTACACCGCCCGCAGCCGTGATCTCATTTGAAAGCCCCCAGCAAACGATGGACGGATGATTATAGTTTTGTACGATGAGCTCCGTCATCTGGGAAAGCGTGTTTTCTCTCGCTTCCGGCATATGCTCCGTAATGTACGGAATCTCCGCCCACACAATCAAGCCGTATCTGTCGCATAAGTCGTAGAAATACTGGTCGTGTTGGTAGTGGGCCAGACGCACGGTATTGGCCCCCATTTCCCGCAGCAAAGCCATGTCTTCATTGTGCTCCTGCTTCGTCAACGCGTTGCCTATGCCCTGCCGATCCTGATGGCGCGCCGCGCCGCACAGACGGTAAGGACGACCGTTGAGAACAAAGCCTTTTTCAGCGTCAAATCCAATTGTACGGCAGCCGAAAGCAGCTTCTACGCAATCGCCGCTTTCCAGCTCCGCCTTAACGGTATAGAGGTATGGGTCGGCGACGCCATTCCACAGGTGAACATTCTCCAGGCAGAACATACTTTGCGCATGGCCGTCCGTCACTCTGGCATCCTGTATTTTTCCGTCCAACGTAAAGCGCACATTCTGCTGAAAGCCTTCCACCCATGCTTCTACAAGCACCTCGGCGCTCCCCAAGTCCCCGGAGAGGACAGGCGTCACCTTCACGCCCGGACCACCGTTATACCCCAATGCGAAATGAGCCGCCGGGACCACCAGCAGGTATACATCGCGGTAGATGCCGCCGTAAAAGGTAAAATCAGCCTTTTGCGGATACACCTCCCGGTTTTTGCCGTTGTCTGCACGCACCGCCAGAAGATTCTCGCCTTCTTTCAGTACTGGGGTAATGTTTACACGGAATGTTGAATAACCGCCTTTATGACATATCAGTTTTTCGCCGTTCACAAATATTTCCGCCGTCATTGCAACGGCGCGAAATTCCAGCCAAGCTTCCTCGGCGCCTGTCAAAGCAGGGCTTGTAAATTTTTTTGCGTACCAGCACGCACCGCGGTAATAGTCATTGCCTCCGTCCTGTCCGTCCTTTGCATTCCAGGTATGAGGCAGCGACACCGCTTCGCCATAATCCAACGTAAGCGCTGCTCCACAGTCCTGCCGCTGAAAATACCAATTTTCATTCATAGAGATTTGTCTTCTCATGTTCACAGCTCCTTTGTATCTCGATATGTTAAAATTGTTTGCATCACTGCAAACAAAAAAGCCCTTTTCCTGCAACACCGAGCCTCTTTGCTGGTATTGTACAGGGAAAAGAGCTTTTCAGAATAGTTTCAAATTAGGCAAAATGTACTCAAATTCGTGACAAGCGGAAAATGTCACAAAAACAAACACAAAAAACGAATTTAGAAATATCTTATTTGCGTCAGATATGCTATTTTTTCCTTAGCGACAGCAAGTTGAATGTTCCTCCCTCTTAGGTGTTCAGCGTTTCCTTCCGATATTGAGCGGGAGTTTTTCCTACGCATTGTTTAAAGGTGCTGGCGAAAAAATTGCGTGAGGCAAAGCCTGTATTCTCCGCAATTTCGGAAATATTTTTTTCCGTTGTGGAAAGCAAGCGTTTCGCCCGTTCAATGCGTACAAATTTGATGTAGTCGTTGACAGATCACCCGATTTCCTTTTTAAACCGTGTGGACAAATAATACTTTGAATAGCCAAGCCGGGTTGCCAGCGTTTCAATGCTGATTGGTTCCGCCAGATGTAGTTCGATGTAGTCCCGGCTTCCCTGCACCATTTTTGAGTATTGCGGGTTGTTGCGGCAGTTGTGCACGCGGGTCACAAAATCTTTGTACATTTGGTTTTTAATGGCCGACACTTCCGAAGCTGTTTTTGCTAAAAAGAAGCTTTTAATATAAGCGTCTCCCCAAGCAATAACTTTTCGTTGTGGAAAGCCCTCCCTCAATGGCGGCTCTGGTACAAAGTGTAGCAAATGTGGTGCAGGCTATTTGAACATTGCGCAACTGGTTATCGGTGTATTCCCGCACCTTTGCAACGGAAGAAGCAATCTCCATCGTGTCTGCACAGTCCATGTCACCTTCCCGCACGGCATTCAGCAACGCGCGTTCGGCACGGTAGGTCTGCAAGCGGTCCTTGGGCGGCGTATGCTTTTTCAGGTTTGAAAAATCAGCAGGCACCGGCTGCATCTCAATCTGGTAGTCAAGGCTGCTCGTGGGGATTTTTTCTCCGCTCAGCAGGTAATGCAGCATCACGGCATATTGGCTGTAAAAAGGCAACGAGAGCGTGGGCAAAGCCCGCGCCACCTCCAAAAATGCATTGGCCCATTGAGGCGAAGCCTGCGCAACCACCTGCCGGGTCATCTCTTCAATGCCGGCAACTCCATGCTCATGCGAAAAAAGGGCCCCAGCATATGTATCTGGAAAAGCCCTTTTCCCTCCAAGTTTTCCCGATCGGCAATCCACAAAAGGCTGGAGTCGGCGCCTATAAGCAAGGGCGCGTTATGCCCCATTTCATAGATGCATCTTAGCCCGCCGGTCCGGCGAAGAACGACATCCAACATTTTTTCGGCTGGGCAATCGCTGTACAGCAAATTGCCCTGTTCGTCATATCGCCAGTAGAATAAGGGCTGATTGCAGGAAATCAGTTCCAGCAGCACCTCAATACGCTGTTGCTTCATTTTATCCCCGCCTGTCAAAAAATTGTAATGACAAAATTATATCATGGACGCCGCAAAAATTCCACGTCCAATCTAACAAGCAGAACCATGTGTTTATAAAGGAGGATTTTTATGCCAGAAATCAAAAACGTGTTGGTGACCGCGTATATCAAGCCGGAAAACCAGAAAAAACTGGAGCAGGCATTGGCCCCGGCAAATGTCACATTTGTGTTCCATACGGGCCAGGAGCCAAAGAAAAAATCGCACAAGCGGCCAAAGGCAAAGACGTTTGCATCCTCAATGGCGATTTAGACGATTCTATTCTGGCCAGCGAAGAATTGAAATGGGTCCACTGTTGTCGTGCAGGTGTGGAAAAATCGACAAAACCGGAAGTGTTTGAGCGAGGTATTATTCTGACAAGCTCTTCCGGGCGCAGTGCGCCAGCGCTGGCAGAGCATGCGCTGATGTTCATGTTATCTCTTACTTACGACCTGCCCATGCTGACGCGCGCAAAAAGAGCACAAGTGGGCGGTAAGCCGTGAATATTCCGAAAAAACGGGGATGTACCGCAAGACTGTGGGTGTGATCGGGCTGGGAAAGACAGGCAGCGAAGTGGCTCGACTGGTAAAATCCTTCGATATGAAAGTATTGGCCTGGGACCGCCGCCGCAAAGAGGCACAAAACGTCGATCAGGTCTACGGCGCCGAAAACGGCGATAATCTAAATGAGCTGTTGGCACAGTGTGATTATGTGGTTCTCTCCCTGGAACTGAACGATCAGACTTTCCACATTATCGATGCGGCTCAATTGGCAGCTATGAAAAAACGGCCTTTCTCGTCAACATGGGCCGCGGCGGATTGGTAAATGAGCCCGCCATGATCGAAGCGCTGAAAAACGGCGGCATCGCCGGCGCGGGTTTGGACACCTTTGAAACGGAGCCTCTGCCTTCGGAATCTCCCTTGTGGAATCTTCCCAATGTAATCATCACCCCGCACATCACGCCGCAGCTTCCGGATAAAGAGGAACGCATGCTGGATTACGTTTACCAGAATATCAAGGCTTACCGAGAAAACGGCACGTTTGTAAACCGTGTGACACTGCGCAACATGCTGACGCCCCAGAAATAAAAGGAGAATTTTTATGGCACATTGGTGGGAAACGCACCCTTGGCGCATGGTGCAGACGAATTTGCGGGAAATCGACATGGCGGATATCGACGCCGTCGTGTTTGCACAAGAGCTCAAGGAATTCGGCGCCACGGTGGTGAACCTCAACGCAGCAGGAATCATCGCCAGCTACGACACAAAGCTGGCATACCAGCCCCGCAGCCAATATCTGACGGGCGACAGCCTACTGCAGGTGGTGGACGCCTGCCACGCCCAAGGCATCCGCGTGATTGCGCGCACGGATTTTTCCCGCATCCGTCGGGAGGTGTATGAGCAGCATCCGGATTGGGCCGCCCGCCTTGCGGATGGAGACATCGTCGATTACAACGGCTACGTAAGCGTTTGCCCCAACAGCGAGTATCAAAACCGCTATCTCTTCGACATTCTCAAAGAACTGTTCACCAGCCATCCTTTTGACGGGCTGTACTGCAACATGAGCAGCTTTTACTTGACGGATTACAACGGTACCTTCCACGGAGTGTGCCAGTGTGATGTATGCCGGGGACTTTATAAAAAGAAACGGGCAGGGAACTGCCGCCCGCTGTCGACCCGCGAGATCCCGCATTGGCGGATTATATCGCTTTTCTGGGCCGATGCGGTACCCGCCACAAGGCAAAGCTGACAGCGTTTGTGAAGGCTTTAAACTCCGAGCTCGCCATCGACGGCGTAGACTTTATGCGCAGCGAGGTGAGTGTGGACTACGGCCGCCCCAACTGGGTATACAAAGCCTCCTCCAATTCTCGCCTGGCCGCCGGGCCGCAGCGCGCACGGCCCAGCGACGACGCTAGCGTGGACTTTACCGGCTTCCGGCACCGTCATATCAGCGCGCCGCCCGCGCTGATGGCTTTGCGGCAGTGGCAGAACCTCGCCAACTCCGGTTGCCTCAGCCTGTATATCATGGGGCGGCTGGACAATCACCGAGACGTCTCCGGCTTCGAACCCACCCGACGCGTGTTCCAGTTCCACAAAGCCCACGAAGACGTGTTTGCCGGCCTGCAAAGCGCGGCCCGGACAGTGCTGCTGCACACGGGCGGCTGGAAGCGCACTGAGGAAGAGGCCATGGGCTGGGTGCGTATTTTGACGGAAAGCCATATTCCCTTTGACGAAATGCCGTTGAGCGGTCTTGGTTCCTTGGAGCAGCTGGCCGGAAAGCAGCTGCTCGTCCTGCCGGACATCGCCCGCATCCCCAAGATGCAAGCGGCTTTGATTGACGCTTTCGCCAGGGCGGGCGGCACGGTGCTTGCCACCGGCGGCACGGCTCAAGGCAAAGGCAGCGCACCGTTGCAGTGCCTGGGCGTGGCAAACGTACGGGAAACGCGTCGGGGACTGCGCTCCTCCATGCTGGAGATACCCGGCGCAGAGCGGGCCACGTTTCCTCGATGTGTACAGGCCCCGTATGTCGACTTCGGCGATGAACTGCTGTGCATCGATCCATCCGGCGGTGCAAAGACCTATTTGCGCCTAATCCCGGAGCACCCCTTTGGGCCCCCGGAGTGCTGCTGTTTTACGAAAAAGAGGAAATCCCCGGCTTAGTTGTGTCACCTTGTGGCTTCGGGCGCGGCGTGTATCTTCCCTGGAAGGGCGGTGCGCTGTATCAGCGGGAAGGCCTCGCCAACCCATTCCTCTTTTTTGCAGGACGTGCTGTTCGGCTTCTGCGGCGTGCAGGACCTCGCGCCAGGCTTGACGCCCATGGTCGAGCTGGTGCTGTGTCAGAAAGAGGAGCAGTTGGTGGTTCAGCTTGTCAATGGGACGGGATGCTTTGCCAATAGCTGGTTTGCGCCGGTGCCTGTGCGGGACATCCACCTTTCGCTGCCCGGCGTATCGGGCACCGTGCGGACACTCAACGGCGGCCGGTTGACCGTACAGGAAAAGAGCGGTGCACTGGAAGTGGTATTGGATGTACTGGATGAATATGAAGCCATTGTAATCCAATAAAAAGTGTAGTCAAAAAGGAGAGAAACGACAATGAAAATCGGATTAATCGGGCTTGGCATCATGGGCAAGCCTATGGCAAAAAACCTGCTGAAAGCAGGCTATGACCTGACGGTGAACGACCGCAGCCAGGCCAGCGTGGAGGATGTGGTGGCTGCGGGAGCCAGATACGCCACCCAGCAGGAGATCGGGGAAAGATGCGACGTGGTGCTGACCATGGTGCCCAACAGCCCCCAGGTGAAGGCTGTCATGCTGGGGGAGGACGGCGTGGCCGCCCACATGAAGCCCGGCACGGTGTTCATCGATATGAGCTCCATCAACCCCGTCGCCAGCCAGGAAATTGCGTCCGTGCTGGCTGAAAAAAGGCGTGGAGATGCTGGATGCCCCTGTCTCTGGCGGTGAACCCAAGGCCATCGACGGCACACTGAGCTTCATGGTGGGCGGCAAACAGGAGGTCTTCGAGACGTATAAACCTCTCTTGGAGACAATGGGCGCTTCAGTGGTGCGCTGCGGCGAGGTCGGTGCGGGCAATACCACCAAACTGGCCAATCAAATTATTGTGGCGTGCAATATCCAGGCACTGGCCGAAGCCCTCACCCTGGCGCAGAAGGCGGGCGTGGACCCGCAGCTGGTGTTCGAGGCCATCCGCGGCGGCTTGGCAGGCAGCACGGTGATGAACGCCAAGGCTCCGATGATGATCGAGGGCAACGATAAGCCCGGTTTTAAAATCGACCTGCATATCAAAGACCTGAACAACGCGTTGGACTGCGCCCACAGCGTGGGCGCCCCGGTGCCCATGACGGCCGAGGTGCAGGAGATCCTGCAGTGGATGCACAATCATGAGGGCGGCCAGAAAGACCACAGCGCAATCGCCCAATATTATGAACACCTTACCGGCCTCCGAATCGGGAGATAAAACAATCTGCCGATTCTGCTTTGCATGATAGAAGTATTTTTACCGATGAGGAGGTGTCCGCAATCCAATTTTATTTCGCGCCCGGTTAACAGGAACAAAAACGAGGAGGAAAAAATTCATGTCAGGCACTACTGTCTCAAAGGAAAGTTCAACTGGCGTCTGCCCGCTTGGGCATGCCACCAATCGGCAAGCTCCATTATCTCTATGGTCATGGCTTTTGCCAGCTACTTAGCCACTGGCTCTTATGGAATCGCTGTTTTTGCTGCGGGCCTCATCGCCAGCGGCACGCGAATTTTTGACGCAGCCATCGACCCGTTTCTCGCCTTGATCACCGACCGGCTGAGCACCCGCTTCGGCCGTGTACGCATCATGATCGTCGTGGGTCGCGCTATCCAAATCCTGTGCATTATGGGTCTGTTTTTCTGGGGCATCGGCAAGGGAGCCGTTTTGTACACCGTCATTTATTGTGTGTACTATGTGGGCGCCAGCATCAGTGCCATCGCCTCCCACACGGGCAATCCTGTTATCACCACCAGCCCAAAGGAGCGCCCCATCATTTTCCGTTGGATGATGATCTATACCACCTGCATCACGGCGCTGCTTACGTTTTATCGCTCCAAATATCTGTTTGTGAAGCACGGCGGCTTGAATCTGGGTGCATTCCAGGAACTGGCACTTACGGCGTGCGCCGTCGTGGTGGTTATGGAGATCATCGCCTGCATCGCCATCACGGAAAAAGACGTTCCCGGTTCCTTCCCCAAAAAGGCAAATGGTAAAAGTGTCAACTTCATTGATATGTTCCGCCTGCTTACCGGCAACCGCGCCATGCAAATGTATGTCATCGCCGGTGTCAGTGACAAGATCGCCTCGCAGGTTGTCCGCCAGGCCGCCATCTCCACGCTGGTATTCGGCATTGTGATTGGTAATTATGAGTTCAGCGGCACATTCAGCTTAATCAAAATTCTCCCCACCATTCTGTTGCTGTTCTACGGCTCTCATCTGGCTGGCAAATACGGCACCAAGAAAGCCTTAGTTCAGTGGTCCGCCATCAGTATCGTTTGCGCCGTCTTGATGATTGGTTTCATGGCGGTAATTGATCCCACCTCTGTCAGCATAAATCCTGTCACCACCGGTCTCTTCATTGTCCTTTATCTGGCTTATATGTGCTGCAGCAACGTCGTCTCTTCCTGCACCAACGCCATGGTGCCCGACATTGTTGACTATGAGCTGTATCGAACGGGCAGCTTTCTGCCCGGCACTGTGGGTACGCTGTATTCCCTGATCGACGAACTGATTTCTTCCTCCGCAGATACCATTCTTGCTCTGTGCTTGACTTTGATCGGTTATGTGAGCGTACAGCCTCAGCCGGGAGACGCTTGTACCAGCTCGGTCTTCTGGATGACGATGTTCCTGTGGATGGGTCTGCCAATCCTAGGCTGGCTTTGCACGCTTATCGCCATGAAATGGTATCCGCTGGATAAAGAAAAGATGGCAGAGGTACAGGAAAAGAATGCTGCTTTCCGCGCTGCACAGAAGAATCAACGCGAAGCAAACGCAAAATAACGAACGTTTTTGATATTTATATTCAAGCAGCGCCGCCTTTTAGAAGGTGGCGCTGCTCATTTATAGAGTTTACATGGGAGAAGATAAAATGAATCATACATTACGCAGAGATGCAGAAAAAATAGTATAATAGTGCAATCGCAGCGGTAAAACTTAATGGAGCGGTCAATCGAGTCCCGCCTAATATCGATTTTCCAGACGGTTTTGTTTTTTGCTTTCTGGCAGCGGCAGTGCATTGTTTGAGCAGCCTCTTGTTCCGGATGAGGAATTGCAGGATATCACAAAGCAACTTTTGGCCTGTGGTGCAGACATTATGGGGATGAGCAACATTTGCAAGCGACTTTCGGCCGTCAAGGGCGAACGTTTTGCTGCATGGTGTGTACCTGCGCACGTCGAGGCCGTGGTTCTTTCGGATATCTTGGGCGACTTTCTCGATATAATTGCATTTGACCCAACTGCAGCCGATACCTCAACGTGCGCGCAGGCAGAAGCCATTGCGAAAAGTATAGGCTGATACTCAGTGACGCTGCGTGCATCTGACTTGCCAGAGAGACGTCGAAAGAATTGTACAACGTGTATACACAAGTGATCGGTAGCATACGCGAGCTTTGCCGCTGCACTACTTTGCCACAGCCGTCAGCAGCGTTGGATTGACGACACGGATGGCCCGATGAAGGTCGCGGGCGGTTACACAGATGGAGATACTACGGCTACACTACATGCAAGAGGACTAGGGAACTGAATAAATCGCCTTCATTCAGCGCCGAGCGAGAAAATAGACGATTACCGCTAGGTTCAAGCGATTCAGTCGGAAAATAGCCAGTATTCCTTTGCATTTCCGCCCCATTTCCTGAAAAAGGGCAGACTGCCCCTATATCAGGTTGTGGAAAGTTTTCGCCCGGCCATGGCAAGGGCGTATAAATTGGCACAGGCAAACATAGCGTACAGCCGATTCGCGTTTTTCAGCAGGCCGCGATACACCGTTTTCTTATAGCCAAACTGGCACTTGATGATTCGGAACGCATGCTCTACCTTACAGCGCACCGAGGACTTGCGGTTCTCAATATACCGTTCCCAGTCAATTGCATTGTCAGATACATGAGGCAGCTTTCCGGGACGGCGGTTAATGCGGTAGTCAATGCTGGATAAATGCTCGTCGCAGGCTACCTCGGGGCGCTTGTGGATTCCCAGATACCCAGCATCCCCATATACTACTTCATCATCTTCGCGAATCAATGCGGCGGCCTGTGTGATGTCATGCTCATTTGCCGCCGTGACCGTAATGGTATGAACCAGGCCGCTGCCTGCATCCACACCGGTGTGGCATTTCATCCCGAATTTCCACTCATTGCCCTTTTTCGTCTGATGCATTTCAGGGTCACGCTTCTTCTCCGCGTTTTTCGTAGAGCTGGGGGCATTGATGATGGTCGCATCCACGATGGTGCCGCCTTTCATCATGTGGCCGGTTTGCACCATTACCCGGTTGATCGCGTCAAAAAACAGCTTGTTCAGGCCGTTCGTTTCCAAAAGATGACGGAACTTGCACAGCGTTGTTTCATCCGGCACTGTTTCCGTCATAAAGTCAATGTCTGTGAATTTTCGCATGGCATAGCTGTCGTAGATGGCATCTTCGGTCGCCGGGTCAGACAGGTTGAACCAGATTTGAAGCAGGTACATCCGCAGCATCTTTTCGATCCCCATGGGCGGACGACCGCGCTTTCCCTTGGGGTAGTAGGGTTCAATCACGCCAACCCATTCATCCCACGGGATGATCTCCTCCATGATTTCCAGAAATTCCTCCCGCTTCGTTTTCTTCTTGCGGTAGCTGTATTCGATGTCCGTAAATGTTTCCTGCTTCATTTCCTTGTTCCTCCATCGTTTTGATGGTGTTATTTTACCATCTTCGCGCATGCGCGGTAGCGCGGATTAAATCGAAGCGTTGGCGCAAAATGATGCGTACCATGCGCTCAGGTCTGTAGATAGCCCTATCTTCGCTGACCCCACAGGCACAAACGTGAACGATATTACTATGGCATTGCTTAAGGGCTAAAAATATTAGGAATAGAAAACGAAATATCCACGTCAATCCCTCATCATTTTGGGCTTACTTTCCCTGGCGGAGCCCCACAAAGGCTGAGTTCTCTGTCCATACCCGCAACTACCTGCGGGCTGCAGTTGTTGCTGGTTACCTCGTGTTGTGACTGGGTAAAATAGGAACATATTAAGGATGTCGGAGGCTTTCTACTGTCGATCATATCAGTAGCCCCGCAGTGAAATATTTTTGCATTGGGGGAGCGCCCCCAGTTAGCACATGTTTGCCTGCTGATGATTATGCTTATCTTTATCATTGGTAATCGCATAACACACTTTCTACTGAAGCGGAAAGGTGACAAGAAACAAAATGAATGAATTTCTGGACATTTCGTTGCTTTCTGTATTGCTTACGCTGGGCGCCTATCAATTTGATCTGTGATTCTCGTACATAAAGCTCATACATTTCCTAGATGTGCTGTCCAATCCTTGCATATTAACATTTGAACCTTTGCAGATATTCACCATATTCTGCAAGGGCATTTTATTTTGTCCCCAATTTTCCTTCTAAATAGCGTATCTGCCGAGAGGCAGTACAAAAAAGGCCGAATTTCATTGCGAAGCCGACTATAAGGAGGAAACGAAATGTTAAAATCGAACGCTTTTCCCAAAACACAGCAGCGAATGGTCAGTGTAATGTCAGTGTCATACATTGTATGCCCCACTGCATCACCGGGTTGCACACACGGGCAAGGCATTCGGCCATACCAGGAAAACAGGCAGAAAGTATGTACTTGTAGATGCAGTTTTTACCGTGCTATTCTTTAAACGTAGTACAAGGAAGGGACACAAAATCTGTGACGGGCGTTCTAATCTTATCAACAGATGCTTTCAGAAAGGTGGTGATCTGTTGTGACTGCAAAGGAATACGTTGTCTGCCAACTGGAGGGTTATACACAGTTTCGCAATGATATTACTACTCTTGAATTCGAGTTGAAAGATTTGGCACCCTTCGATGAACTTCAGACAAATGACTTGATTAAAACCCTAACCTTTTCTCATCCCACTGAATCGCCTGTGCAAGAGAGTCGAATCTCTGATAAGACTGCAGCAATTGCCTTGTCTTATCACACGATCGGACTCGAGCAGACCAGAGACACCAGACTTCGCATTGCCTCACAACTAGAAGTCTATTAAATGCTGGCAAATCGGCTAGATACTTATCTTTGCGCACTGTATCCCGAGGATGCTGTTGTTTTGAAGAAACATTATTTTGACGGTCTTTCCTGGCAAGGTATTGCGGATGCGGAGCATCATTGTATCCGAACGGTCATCAAGCGTCGAAATCGAGGTATGAAGCGATTGACCAAACTGTATGACCGCCTTGCTCGACTTGGAGCTTTGCCCGGCGTTGAACCATCTGTGTAAGATGTCCAAATTTGGACACCTTATAAAAAAGGGAGTAATTTTCAGATGTCATCGACATCGAAAATTACTCCCTTTTTGGTGGGGCCTCTGGGGCTCGAATCCTGGACTGGTTGGTTATAAGTTATCGCGTCTTTCGCATCCACAATTGACTAGGGTTTCCTATCGTGAATCGCGATTCTTCTTAATATATTTCTATTTTGCTATACATTACGGCACAATTGTGTCATGATGATTTTACTATTGTATCGGCAGAAACGTGTAAAATACTGATTAGGATAAGTGCATCCACCATAAAGATAAAACTTTGAAGCAACAAGAGGCTCTCTATTTGAGTTTAGCAGTGGCAGGCGTGGATGCGACTTAAAGACGAAATCTTGATACATCGCACTTTGCCGCTGTGTGTTTTTATAATTTGAGATAAGGCCACATCAGTAAACTTTGTTGCGTATGGCTTTTTTTATTTTGCAACAGATTACATGCGCAAGAGAAACTATTTTATGGAGGGATTATCAGTGAGCCACCCAATAGACCCCGTTCCAATTCACCTCAAGGTCGCACTGACACTCAAAGAAGCCGCCGAGTACAGCAACATTGGAATCAATAAAATTGACTATATGCTGCGGCAACCCAATTGCCCGTTTGTTCTTTATGTAGGGACTAAAAAGCTCGTCAAACGTAAGGAGTTTGAAGCCTTTATCAGCAAAAAATTGATTCTTTAAATAGAACCATACTGCCATATAGCTTGTATTCTCTTGAGAAAAAGGCCCATTTATGATAAAATCAATTTGTTGTATTGGCTCTTTTTCTCATGTCAGAAAAGGAGTTCAGCAAATGGGGAAAAATCTGAAAGGTAAAGAATGCGGAAATGGCATTTGTCAAAGAAAGGATGGTAGGTACTGCGCAAGGTTCGTAGACAGAAACGGTAAGCGCCGCTATCATTATTTTACATCGCTTCCAGAGGCTCGGAATTGGCTTGCAGATGCACAGTATGAGAATCGGCACGGAACTGTCCTTGTATCCTCTGATATGACGGTTGATGCATGGTATCAATACTGGTCCGAGACGATTATCGCAGGTTTGGCACCGAATACGCTCCGAAATTATCGTGATCGGTATATCCATAATATTCAGCCGGTAATAGGCAGTATGCTGCTGGCGGATGTGAAACAATTCCATTGCAAAATGGTGCTAAACAATATGGAAGATGCCTATGCGGGTTCCACAATTATGCAGGCGTATATCGCGATGGGGACCATGTTCAAATCAGCACTCATGAACGACTTGATTCCGAAGCATCCCATGAATGGTGTCAGATGCACAAAGCCGATTCGTGCTTCAGATGACATTCGTTTCCTCACAATTGAGGAGCAGAAAAAGTTCCTAGAGGTGGCAAAACGCTCCCACAATTATCTCCAGTACGCATTATTGCTGGAAACCGGCCTTCGTACTGGAGAAATGATCGGCTTGACTTGGGATGCCATTAATTGGGAAAAACGGACTTTGACCGTTGATAAAACACTTGAGTATCGGTATCAGAATGGTTGTTGGCGGGCGGGACCTCCAAAAACCAAACAAAGCTATAGGACGATTCCTTTGACCGACCGTGCATATGAAATTCTGGAGCAGATTTATGCCAGCCGTACCACTCGAAAACAGTCGCCAAAGCTTACCCAGGTTCTATTTTTTATTGATCGCCGTTCCGGTAAGCAAAGATCGCTTGTCATGAGTGATTTGGTCTTTATCAATTCCGGACAGGCGAGCCTGCAAAAATAGTTCTTACGATACACATTTGTACAAGCTGTGTGATGAGGCCCATATCAAACGGTTCTGCATGCATGTACTCCGTCACACATTTGCTACCCGGGCCATCGAGAGCGGCATGCAGCCGAAGGTGCTACAAAAACTGCTTGGACATGCAAGCATAAAAACAACAATGGATCGGTATGTTCATGTGACCGATGATTCTATGGAGAACGGCGTCCGGCAATTTGAGAAGCATCTGACGGAACATAGGCCTGCCGAACGTAGGCAAGAGCACGCTGTTCAACGCCATCACCAGCACCAAAAACGCGGCTGCGGCGAACTATCCGTTCTGCACCATCGACCCGAACACCGGCGTCGTGCCCGTGCCGGACGCCCGGCTGGACAAGCTGGCTGAAATTTGGGATACCAATAAAAAAACGCCCGCCATCGTGGAATTTGTGGACATCGCCGGTTTGGTGAAGGGTGCGTCCAAAGGCGAGGGACTGGGCAATAAATTTTTGGGCAACATCCGCGAATGCGACGCCATCGTGCATGTGGTGCGCTGCTTTGAAGGCACGGACATTGTGCATGTGGAAGGCAATGTGGACCCGGTGCGGGACATTGAGACCATTGATACAGAGCTGATCCTGAGCGACCTGGAGGTCGTTTCCAACCGTGCGGCGCGTATGGCCAAGGCGGGCAAGACCGGCGACAAAAAGGCGCTGGCCAGCGCCGCATGGCTGAGCGCGCTGGAGGAGCATCTGGGCGCGGGCAAAAATGCGCGCACCTTCCCGCTGGACGAGGCCGACGAGGACCAGGTGCTGCAGATGCGCGAAATGGGCCTGTTGACGGCAAAGCCTGTCATCTATGCGGCCAATATGAGCGAGGACGATCTGATGGAGGGAATGCTGGGCAATCCGCATTACCAGACCGTGAAAAAGCTGGCCCTGGACGAAGGCGCGGAGTGCATCCCCATTTGTGCCAAAACCGAGGAGGATATCGCGGATTACACGCCCGAGGAGAAAAAGGAATTCCTGGCGGAGATGGGCATTGAGGCCACGGGCCTGGACAACCTCATCAAGGCCAGCTACGGCCTGCTGGGACTTATCAGCTTTTTGACGGACGGTAAAAAGGAATGCCGCGCCTGGACCATCCGCCGCGGTACCAAGGCCCCTCAGGCCGCAGGGAAGATTCATTCCGATTTTGAGCGCGGCTTCATCCGCGCCAGCGTGGTGAAATACGACGACCTCGCCGCCTGCGGTTACAGCATGGCCAACGTGAAGGCCAAGGGCCTGCAGCGCACCGAGGGCAAGGAATATGTGGTAAAAGACGGCGACATCATTGAATTTCTGTTCAATGTGTGAGGAGGCACCGCTATGGAAAAGATCATCGGCCTGATGGGTGCCATGCGGGAAGAAATTGCGCTTTTGTGTGAGCGTATGACAGACAAGGGGGAGGAAACCGTTGCGGGCGTGACGTTTTACACAGGCCTGCTGCAGGGACGCCGTGTGGCGCTTTGCTGCGCGGGCATCGGCAAGGTAAACGCGGCCTGCGCGGCGCAGCTTCTCATTGCAAGATTCGGCGCAAAAGCGCTGGTATTTTCGGGCATTGCGGGCAATATGACGGATAAGATCGGCGTGGGCGACGTTGTCATCGGCGGCACGCTGGTGTACCATGACGCAGACCGTGAAATGATTTCAGATACGTTCCCGTATTTGAAGGAGTTTGCGGCAGACCCTGTGCTTGTTGCCGCCGCCGAGCAGGCCTGCACGGATGCGGGCGTAAAATATATTGTCGGCAAGATCGCCACAGGCGACACCTTTGTGGGCGACAGCGCCACCAAAAACGCCATTGCGGCTGATTGTGCGCCGGACTGTGTGGAGATGGAGGGCGCGGCCGTGGCCCACGTGGCGGCAAAATACGGTGTTCCCTGCGTGGTGTTGCGCGCCATGAGCGACAATGCCGACGAAGAAGCTTATGACACGCTGGTGGTGAAGGAATTCGATATTACGGAATACTGCACTACGGCGGCGCGTATCTGTGAGGACCTGATTTCCCGGCTCTGAATCACGGCGTGTTTTGCGGCGGCCCGTCCGCGGCAAAACGCGCCTTTTTCAAATCTAGGTAAAAGGTTTGTATGCGGTAACATTTTCTTGTAGATAATCCGGCTTTTTTCTCGTATCATAAGCACAGGGGCAAAACGCCCCGGCTGCACGCCCGCTGTGGGCTGTGCGCAAACGACAAAGAGGTGATTCCGATGCAGTGGAAAGAAGAGAACCGCGCGCTGTTCGCCGCCTGCCTGAACGGGCTGGAGGACGAGCCAATGGTGCGCGCGATGGACGCCATTCCCCAGCATGTCAAAGGCGTCAGCTGCTATGACCATTGCCTGTTCGTGGCTTATGTGGGTTTTACGCTGTGCCGCATTTTCGGGCTGGATTACCGCGCCGCTGCCCGTGCAGGGCTGTTGCACGACCTGTATCTGCAAAAATGGGAGGAGACAGACGTCGGGCGCTTCCGGCGGCTGGTCATCCATCCGCAGCTCGCGCTGGAAAATGCGCGCGCCTTCGGCCTGTCCCCCATGGAAGAGGACATCATCGGCAAGCACATGTGGCCGCTGACCGCGCCTTTGCCCTATTACAAGGAGTCCTATATGGTGAGCCTGGCGGATAAGATCTGCGCCACATTGGAGATGGCCCATCTATACGGCCTCTTGGGCGTGCGCCGGAACCTGCGTGCCTGCCGCCCCGCGCTGCTGCGCCGGGCCGTGCAGTAAAACGAACCGAAACACAGAAGCCCCGCTGCCGGCCGGCAGCGGGGCTTCTGTTGATTAGGGCTTGTGAAAAAGTACGTTTTTCCCTGTTCCCTGTTGATTCGCAACAAAAACAATGGAAAATACTCAAAAATCCTTTATTGTAAAATCATAGATCTTGGGTGAAAGGAGTTTTGTGCGGGTGAAAGAGAAGCAGAGGAAAAAATTCCATTGGTGGTATATCCCTCTGGGCATCGTGCTGGTTCTGGTGCTGACGGCGGGGGGCCTTGTGCTGTGGATGCACAGCATGCTGCCCTGGCCGAACATGGTGGCCATGACCAGTAACTTCCAGATGGAGCTTTCGGACCCCATGCGGGCCTATGTCGTGGGCGGCGAGCGAGATTATTCCACACTGCCCGAGGTGCTGGCGCTGCAGGACGGAACGGGAGTGGAAACGCCGGAGGATATGGCTTTGCGCCGGGCGGAGGTGCTGGACCTGTTTGAGAAGCATGTGTATGGTGTGCTGCCGAAGAATGGCTTCGAAACGTCTTTTGAGGTTGTGGAGGAAGGCGAAGCACTGGACGGCGCGGCCTTGCGCCGTCAGGTGAAGCTCACTGTCACAACGGACAAAGGCTCCTCCGATGCACTGCTTCTGATGTATCTGCCCAATTCCGACCGGCCCGCGCCCGTTGTGGTGGGGCTGAACTTCAACGGCAACCACACGGTGCTGGACGATCCGGCCATCCTGCCCTCTTATGCCAGCGAAAAGGACGCGGCCGTGCTGGAAGAGGAACGCGGCGGAAAAGCGGAGCGTTGGGCCATTGAAGAAGCTGTGGCACGTGGTTACGGCGTGGCCACTATTTGGTGCAACGATTTTGCCCCGGATGACGCCAAGGCTTACAGCAGCCGTGTAATTTCGCTGTTTGACGAGCCGGAGTTCAAGGCCGTGGGCGCGTGGGCCTTCAGCATTATGCGCGGCGTGGATTATCTTGTGCAGGACGCAGATGTGGACGCGGCGCGCATTGCGGATATCGGTCATTCACGCCTGGGCAAGGCGGCGGTTTGGGCAGGAGCCAACGATGAACATATCGCGCTTGTGATCTCCAACGATTCCGGGAACACGGGCGCCAGTCTCACGCGGGAAAACCGCGGCGAGACACTGAAATCCATCAATGCTCTGTTTCCCCACTGGTTCTGCACAAAATATAAGGAATATGGAGCGGACGCCGCCTCCTTGCCCGTGGACCAGCACTTGCTGCTGGCCTGCATCGCACCGCGGCGGGTATATGTGGCTTGTGCGGAGGGAGACCTCTGGGCCGATCCGCAGGGCGCATGGAACAGCCTGATGGCCAGCCGCCCGGCCTTTGCGCTGTACGGGCTGGACGTACTGCCGGACGGCTGTGTGGCTGAGGGCGAAACGCAGCCCCATGCGGGCCAGGCTTGCTGGAGCGGGGCCATGGGCTATCACAACCGTGCCGGATGGCATGACGTCTGGCGCGAGGACTGGGAATTTTATTTTCAGTACATGGACGAGTATCTGAAGGCGTGAGAGCCTTCCGTCTGTAAAAATTGAAAAACAGAACTGCCGCACTGGAATTTCCGGTGCGGCAGTTGTTTTTGTTCTTTCACGGCAGCCATAGGATGGTTCAGGCCGAAAATACAGCCTGCGGCTGTTTGAGTGCTTACAGAAATACGTTCAATTCTCCGGCATATTCATTTTCGGCATGCTGCAGGCGCTGAGCCAGCGCGATAGCGCCCGGGTTCGCGTCGGGTGCGTCCTTGATGGCAATGGTCATATCTGTAACGCCCACATGGCTGCCTTCAATGAGCATCTCCGCGATTTTGCGGGGAGACTTATCGTATATCGTCTGTATTTTTACACCCATTTTGGCATTCAGCTTTGTAAAAGCATTCTGGCCTTCGGCCTGCTCGCCCTCCACGGCCAGCATTGCATTGGCCCGTTTGGAAAGATCCTCGTATGTGGCCAGCTGGCGGTTCAGGTGTATCTTCAGGCGTTCGTCATCGGTGATGCCCAAAAGCTGAGTGACGGTATTTTTGCCCATCTCGGCATTCTTTACGACCTCGTTGAGCAATAGAACAGTTTGATCGTCCATGGTGTTCCACTCCTTTTAGAACTAGGGTGCGCCGCCGCCGGGAAGAATATGCACTTCGAAAAAAGGCAGATCATGGAGAAAGGATGCACTGAAAATACACTCGGAGGCGAAACAAAAAATTCGCAAGCAATAAGAAAGAGCATATGAAGGAACTGATTTTGCAAAAGGCAAAAAGATTTCCAGGAAATTCGTCAATATGACGATAATATAGTTATATTTTTATCAATTATGTACACGGCCTGCTGTGCGGGTTTTCAGATACATTGTGAAAAAAACATCATTTTATAAGGGTACACAGCTTTGGCAAAGGACAGAAAGTTTGTGCAATATCACAATAATAAAGCTATTGATTTATGCAAAATGACGGTATATAATAAAAATGTCCCAAGGGAAAGGGGACACGGAAGCCGTCCGATTGAGGGGCGGGAAATTTTAGAGATACCTTTAAAGGAGGGTACTGTTATGAAAAAGAATTTTCTGAACTATCTTGTAAAAGCGTGTGCTGCATACGAGTACTCCATGGGCTGGGATGTCGCATACATGCGTTACGAGAAAGGCTGCTGAGAGCAGTGCGGGAAACACGATGAAAAAACAGGGCCGCGCTTTGGGCGGTCTATCATAAGGAAGCTGACACCCGCTGACAAAGTTGTTTTTCGGCGGGTGTTGTTTTATAATAAATTGACCAACGACTCGGGTTCTCGAGAGGACAGCATTGTTATGATAGGGTTAAAAAGCGGAACGGTAAAGTTGGTGCAGCATCAAGAGGAATGGCATGAAAATGCTGAAAATGTAATCAGCGTATTAAAGCAACTCTTGGGAGATACTGCACTTGATATTCAGCATGTGGGAAGTACGGCCATTTGCTCAATTCACGCAAAGCCGATTATTGATATTGCCGTTGCTGTCCACGACATAAAGGATATATTGCCTTATATTGAAGTCCTGAAACAGCATAATATTTTTTTCCATGAAGGAGCTGTTGCAGGAGAAGTATTTTTTGTAATGGAAGATGGCGATATACGAACACACCATATCCATATCGTGAAAAGGAACGGAACAGGGTGGAGTAATTATATCAGTTTCCGGGACTATCTGAACGCAAACCCTGAAAAAGCGATGATGTACGACGAGTTCAAGCGGAAATCAGCAGTGCGGTTTGCAGACGACCGGAAGCGCTATACCGCAAGCAAACAAGAAATCATAGGCCAACTGTTGTCGGAAGCCAGTATGTAGAAATTGCAATCGGCAACTGAAGCGTCCGGTTACCGTTTTTTCCACGGGCACTTTCCCCGAAAGCATCATAGTGGGCTACGCAGTATGAAAGGGCAAGGCAAACCATTGTGGTCTGCCTTGCCCTTAACTTCTTTACGGGATGCCGCCCATGTCAGCGGCCCTGTTTTTTTTGCTGTGCTTTAATGTCAGGCGCGGCCGTACAGTACGGCCAGCGCCGCGATCTTTTTGGCGTTGGCGGCGCAGAGCTGGCCGGGCAGCGCGCGCCACACCCAGTTCGAGCCGCCCAGCGTGGACGGCGTGTTGATGCGCGCTTCGGCCCCAAGGGCAAGATAATCCGCCAGAGGGATAATGCACAGCTCTCCGGGGCTGGCCAGCGCACCGCGCACCAGCCCGGCGGCAAAGCCCTCCTCCCGGTTCAGCCCCAGGTAAGCGGCGGCTTTCTTCCGCTGGGCCGGGGCGGCGGTCCTGTACCAGGCGGCAGCCGTGGTGTTGTCGTGTGTGCCCGTATACACCACGCAGTGCACGGGATGGTTATGGGGCAGATACTCGCTGTCTCCGGGGCCGAAAGCAAATTGCAGTACCTTCATGCCCGGGAACCCGCTCTCCGCCAACAGCTCATATACGCTGGGAAACAGCTCGCCCAAGTCCTCGGCCACGATGGGCACATCCCCCAGCGCCTGCTTCACGGCGCGAAACAGCTTCATGCCCGGGCCGCTGCGCCACTCGCCCGTTTGGGCGGTCTTCGCGCCGTAGGGGATGGCATAATAGGTGTCGAAGCCGCGGAAATGGTCGATGCGCAGAATATCGTAAAAATTCAGGGCATAGCGGATGCGCCGCACCCACCAGGCAAAGCCGGTTTTTTCGTGGTGGGCCCAGTCGTACAGCGGGTTGCCCCAAAGCTGGCCTGCGTCCGAAAATGCGTCCGGCGGGCAGCCGGCAACCTCTTTTGGGGCGCCGCAGGCATCCAGCAGAAACAGCTCCGGCGCGGCCCATACGTCCGCGCTGTCCGCCGCCACATAGATGGGGATATCCCCCATGATCTCGATACCGTTTTCCCCTGCATAGGCCTTGAGGGCGGTCCACTGGAGGCTGAACTCGTACTGGCAGAATTTCCAGAAATGAACTTCCGCCTCATGCTCGGCATACAGCTGCCGGATGGCCTCCGGCGTGTGGGAACGCACGGGCTCGGGCCACTCCAGATAGCTTTTCCCTTCATACAGGCCCTTGGCTGTCATATACAGCGCATAATCCTCCAGCCACCAGCCCTGCTCGTAGCAGAAGCGGTAGTAGTCGTCCGGGTACCAAGTGGAAAAACGGGCGAAAGCCTTGCGCAGAATACCGTACCGGCTGTGGTACAGAGCCGCGTAATCCACTGCGCCCTCGTTGGTGCAGCATTCCTTTGCCCCGTACTCGCCTTTTTTCAAAAGACCTTTTTTGCGCAGGATATCGAGATCGATAAAATAGGGGTTGCCGGCGAAGGCCGAACAGCTTTGATAGGGGCTGTCCCCAAAGCCCGTAGGTGAAAGGGGGAGCATTTGCCACACTTTCTGCCCCGCCTTTTTCAGAAAATCAATGAACGCGAATGCCGGTTTGCCCAACGAGCCGATGCCGTAAGGCCCCGGCAGGCTCGCCACCGGCATCAGGATGCCGCTTTTGCGCATGGTTTCCTCCCTTGCTGCCCGGCAAGCGCCGGGCGGTTGCTCACCGCAGGCCGCGGAAAGGCTCTGTTTCAGAGCTTTGCCTCCGGCGGCCCGGTTATATGCATTATAGTACAATTTCCGGGGTTTCGGACAACGAAAAGTTGGCGCTTTTTTTAGTGCTTTTGCTGAATTTTTATGTTACAATATCCCCGATATCAAAAATCGGCCTGTTCATTGAAAGGAAAGAAAACGGCATGGCAGAGACGAGAAAGCTCTATTACGAAAACGGCGCCTGTTTACAGTTCTGCGCTACTGTGCTGAGCTGCGTGCCCACGGACGGCAATTTTGCCGTAACGCTGGACGCCACGGCATTTTACCCCGAGGGTGGAGGCCAGCCGGCGGACCGGGGAGCCCTGGGCGGTGCGCGCGTTCTGGATGTGCACGAAAAGGACGGTGTAGTGGTGCATACGGTCACAGCACCGCTGCGTGTGGGAGAGATGGTCCAAGGTGATGTGGACGGCCGCCGCAGGCTGGATCACATGCAGCAGCACACGGGCGAGCATATTGTCAGCGGCATCGTACACGCTCAGTTCGGCTACGACAATGTGGGCTTTCATATCGGCGCGCAGGATGTAACGGTGGATTTTTCCGGTCCGCTCACCGATGCGGAGTTGGCCGATGTGGAACGCGCTGCCAACTGGGTGATATGGCAGAACGCGCCCGTGACGATAGCTTGGCCCGCGCCTTCGGAGCTGGCGCAGCTGAACTACCGCAGCAAAAAGGAGCTGACGGGCGCGATACGAATCGTGACGGTAGCGAATGTGGATGTCTGTGCCTGCTGCGGCACGCATGTGGAACGCTGCGGCCAGGTGGGCAGCATCAAGCTGACGTCCGCTCAAAGCTATAAGGGCGGAACCCGCGTTACCATGCTGTGCGGTATGCGGGCGTATGAGGATCACTGTATCAAGTTTCAGAACGCCGAGGCAGTCTCCGGTCTGCTGAGCGCGAAGATCAATGAAACAGCGGCTGCCGTGCAGCGCCTGGCGGATGAAAACGCGGCGCTCAGAGCGGAAAAGGCCGCGCTGGAGACCCGTCTGTTTGCGGCGGACGCCGCCGCGTTCCGCGGCAGAAAAAATGCGCTGGTATTCGAGCCCCACCTTTCCCCCGACAGCCTGCGACGCCTGTGTACGGCACTGATGGAGCAGTGCACGGGTGTGTGCGCGGCTTTTTCGGGCACGGATGCCGTAGGCTACAAGTATGCGTTGGGCAGCGCCGGAGGGGCAGATGTGCACGCTCTGTGTAAAGAGATGAACGCCGCGCTTGGCGGCAGGGGCGGCGGCCGGGAAATGCAGCAGGGGTCGGCGGCCTGCACCCGCGGGGATATTGAGGCGTTTTTTGCGCCGCGGCTGGGGGAATAACAGCCGCAGGGGGAAGGAATGGGAAACAAAACGGCCGCGCCGTGGAATTTATCCACAGCGCGGCCGTTTTTAGCAGTCCTGAAAAAAGGTGCAGGCTCAGCCTTCCAGAATGTCGCCCAGAAGGACGTCCGCCATGATCAGGCTGCGCGGCACATGGAAAGGCCCTTTGAACGTGCTGCCTTTGCACGGCGGCTCGGTGGGCTTGCCGTCCCGGCGCAGATAACCGTACCATTCGCCGCAGACGTCGTCCGCAAAACAGGTTTTGCAGTACTCCGCCGTTTTGAAAAACCATTCCAGGTACTTTTCGTCCTTTGTATCCCGGTAAGCCATCAGGCTGGCGATCAGGATCTCGTTGTGGGGCCACCACAGCTTCATGTCGTGCTCATACGCCTCCGGCGGCAGGCCCTTGCAGTCGATGAAGTACAGCAGGCCGCCGTATTCCTTGTCCCAGCCCGCTTCGATGGCAAAGTTGAACACGTCTTCGGCTTTTTTGTGCAGCGCCGCGTCGCCCGTTCGGTTGGCCTCCTCCATCAGGAACCAGCTGCATTCGATGTCATGCCCGGGGTTCACCACACGTCCGGCGGTGAAGTCGCCCTGGAACTCGCCGTTCACGCCCACACTCTCCAGCGTGCATTTCATCTCCGGCTTGTGGTGATACGCAAAGATGTCGTGGACGCACTCGGCCGCATACCGGTCGTACAGCGCGGCCTGTTCCGGGTCTACGCGGCGCATCACGCTGGTCATATTCAAAAAGATCATCGGATCAGCCAGAGCGCGGCCCGTGCGCGTCTCCGCAATGGTTTTGGGGCCCATTCCCGTGGGGTCCGGCATGCCGTGGTTCAGGTCGTACACCAGCTGATACGCTTTGCGCGCGCGCTCCAGATGTTCCCGCTCGCCCGTCTGGCCGTAATACTCCGCGTTGCCGATGGCGTAAAAGCCTTCTGAGAAGCAGTACCGGCGCTGGCGCAGCGGTTTGCCGTCCGCCGTTACCGTGAAGTACAGCCTGTCCCCCGCCGTGCGGTTGATGCAGTGCTCCTCCAGAAAGTCCAGGCAGGACTTTGCGGCGTCCAGCCATTCCTGCTTTTTGCCGTACACGCGGCACAGGTACGAGAACGTCCACGCACAGCGCCCCTGCATCCACACGCTTTTGTCTGTGGAAAACACCTTGCCGTCACGCGTCAGGCAGGTGTAAACGCCGCCGTGCTCTTTGTCCATGCCGTGCTCCAGCCAGAACGAGACGCAGCTCTCCAGCTCCGCGCGGACCCAGTCCCGCCATGCCTGCAGTTTTTCCCTCTCCATTTGAAAAACCTTCTTTCCTTTATTCCGGCAGCTGTCGCTTGCCGGGAATGTCAAACCGTGCGGCCCGAGCGCGGCGGATGCCAGCCGCTGCCGATGTTCGCCGCAAGATACCCCGCCCCCATCAGCCCGGCGTTGTTTCCCAGTGCCGCGGGCACGACCCGGCATCCGCGGAAGCTGGGCTTGACCATCGGTGCGGCCATCCGTTCGAGCTGACTGAGGATATACGGCTCCCCCATGATGCCGCCGCCCAGCACCACCAGAGCCGGGTCAAAAGCGTGGATCAAGGATATGATACCACAGGCGACCTCGCGAATCCATGCATCTACTTCCTTTTTTATTGTCGGATCGTTCAAATGTGCAAAAATATCCCGTCCCGTGGTGAGCGCCGGGTAAAAGCGCCGTTACGCGGGCCACCAGCGCAGAGGTGCTGGCGTAGCGCTCGTAGCTCCCCGTGCCCTGCCGCGCCGGGTCCACGGCCTCAGGATGCGTGACGAGCCCCCGAACTCCCCGCGCTGCCCGCGCGGCCACGGTACAGCCGGCCGCCGATATACACCGCACCGCCCACGCCCGTGCCGTAGCTCACCATCAGGAAATCCTGTTCGTCCCGCGCCGCCCCGAAGGCGAATTCTCCCGCCGCCGCGGCGTTCACGTCGTTTTCCACAGCCACCGGCAGGCCCAGCTCCCCTCCAGGATCTGCCGCGGGTTCAGCCCCGTGTAGCCGGGGATATTGTCGCTCAGGCGGATAACGCCCGTCCGGGCGTCCACCTCGCCGGCGGTGGAGACGCCCACACGCTCCACGCCCGGCGTCTGCCGCACAAGCTGCGCCACGCGGGACAGCATCGCCCGCGCCCCGCCGCCTCCGTCCGTCGGCGTTTCCTCTACGCCTGTCAGCACGCCGTCCTCCAGCACGCCTGACTTGATGTATGTCCCTCCGATGTCGATACATGAGATTTTCATTTGTTCACTCCTTGCCGTTCCGGCGCAGATGCGCCGTTGCTGTAAGTCCGCATTGCGGCTTCTCCGCTCAATAAGCGCCGCAGCCCACCGGGCACCGGCTTTTTCGTGTGCGGTTCATGAACCCTGGTATGCAGGGCGTTCCCAATGCAAAAAGCCCCGGTGCAGGGCAGGGCCGCCGCCCGTGCCCTGCGTCCGGGACTGGAAGGGGGAGCGTTATAAAGCGGCAGCGCGCTCAATGGCCGCGTCTATCATCGCCGCACATTTTTCTACCTGGGGCATATCTTCAGGCCCGAGGCCCGGCAGCGGCGCGCGCACGCCTCCCAGAATCAGGCCCTCGCGCAGGCGAAGAATTTCCTTCATTACCGCATACAGGTTACCGCGGCAGGCGCACATGGCGTAGATGATCGCATCAATATCATACTGGACGGCACAGGCTTTTTCAACCTCGCCTGTTCGCAAAAGCGCATCGGCCTTCAAAAACAGCTCCGGCATCACTGCATAGGTGCCGCCGATACCGCCGTCCGCACCCATCGTGCGCCCGCCCACAAACTGTTCATCGGGACCGTTGAACACCACGAAGCCCTCGCCGCCCGCAGCCTTGAACATCTGGATATCCTGCACCGGCATGGAAGAATTTTTTACAGCCGCGACACGGGGATTTTTGCGCATCTCCTCAAACAGGGGCATCGTCAGCGCCACACCCGCAAGCTGCGGGATATTATAAATCACAAAGTCGGTGTTGGGTGCGGCGTTGCTCATCGCGTTCCAGTAATCGGCGATGGCGTATTCCGGCAAGTGAAAGTAGATGGGCGGAATGGCTGCGATGGCGTCTACTCCCAGGCTCTCGGCATGGCGCGCCAGTTCCACGCTGTCCCGCGTGTTGTTGCACGCCACGTGTGCGATGACCGTGATGCGCCCTTTGGCTACCGCCATCACATTTTCCAACGTGCGCTTGCGGTCGTCTACGCTTTGGTAAATACATTCGCCGGATGAGCCGCCCACATAAACGCCTTTGACGCCTTTTCGAATCAGATGCTCTGCAAGCGCGCGCACCCGTTCGGGGCTCACCTCGCCCGCGTCGTCATAACAGGCATAGAACGCGGGGATGACGCCGCAATATTTTTCAGGCTCTCTCATACAAATCGTTCCTCTCTCAATGGGGCGGCACAGGGCAAACAGCGCGCCGCCGGATATGTGCAGGCGGCCGTCATCCCTTGACGGCGCCCATGGTGATGCCCTGCGTAAAATACTTCTGGAAGCAGATGAATACTGCAACGATGGGTACTGCGCCCAATGTGGCGCCCGCCATCATCAGCCCGTAGTTCGTCGCGAACTCCGATTGCAGCCGGGCAATGCCCAGTGAGACCGTGATGGCATCGCTGCTTTTGAGCATGATGAGCTGCATAAAATAATCGTTCCAGGTATTGACGAAGGTGAAGATGGCAAGCGCCCCTACGCCGGGCTTGACGATGGGCAGCACGATATCCCAGAAGGTGCGCAGTTCGCCCGCGCCGTCGATTCTCGCGGCCTCCAGAAGCTCGGAGGGCAGAGTCTCGGAAAACTGTTTCATCAAAAACACGCCGAACGGCCAGCCGACCGTGGGAAAGATGACGGCCCATGAGGTATTGTACAGCCCGATGGCCGCCATAATGCGCACCAGGGGCACCATCACCACCTGCTTTGGCAGTGCCATGGCGCATACGAAAAGGGCAAAAATGAATTTTGCGCCCGTAAATCGCTTTTTCGCCAATGCATAGCCCGCCAGCGAAGCGGTAAAGCATGTCAGCAGCGTGGCCATGGCGGCCTGGAACACACTGTTCCACAGCCAAAGGCCCGCCGGGTTTTTAAACAACTTAACATAGTTTGCCACCGTGGGCTCCGCAGGGAACCATTGAGGCGGCAGCTGGACCGTCGCCGTTTGCAGCTTAAACGAGCCGGTCACGATCCAATACAGCGGGAAGATGAAGGTGAAAGCCAGCAGGCACAGCGCCGCCCACGCAAAAACTGTATAGGCTTTTTTATTTTTTTCCATTGCGCTTTCCCCTCCTTAATATTCCACGCCGGTGTTCATCGTTTTGAACTGCAGAACACTGAACAGCGCAATGATAATGGCCAATACCACACCTACGGCGTTTGCATACCCATAACGGTACAGCGTGAAAGCATTGGTATATAAGTAATACATCACCGTGTCGGTGGAATGCTGCGGTCCGCCGGAAGTGAGCAGTTGGATGAGTGCGAAACACTGAAAGCTGTTGATGGTGGTAATGATGGCCACATACAGTGTCGTAGGCATGACGGAGGGCCATTTGATCTTCCAGAAGGTCTGCAGCTTGGTGGCGCCGTCCACCTCGGCGGCTTCCACCAGGGATCGGTCCACGTTGCCCAATGCCGCTACGTACAGCACAATGGGCTGCCCCACCGAAGTGGTGAACAGGATGAGGATAATGCACCAGATGGCAAAACGCGCATCGCCGAGCCACATGATATTCTGATCGATGATTCCCAGAGATTTGAGAGCCCAGTTAAAAATACCGTTATAAGCATCGAACATCCATTTCCACACGACCACGACCGCCACGGTGCCCGTGACCGCGGGCAGATAGAACACACAGCGAAAAAACGAACGCGGTGCCTCGTGCATCGGCGTGATGGCGGAAGCCACCCACAGCGAAAACGCGGTGACGGTGGGAACCGCAACCACAACGATGAGCAGCGTATTGAGCAACGCACGGTAAAACGTGGGCGTAGTGAATAGCTCTGCGTAATTGCGCAGGCCCACGAAAGTCTCCATGGAGACCGGAGTCTTCATGGTGTAATCAAACAGGCTCGTAACAAAGCCTGTGAGCATGGGAATGATGATAAAGCAGCAGAAAAACAGCAGCGCCGGCAGCATGAAAAGATAACCGACGATATTGTCGTGGCGGCGCAGTGCGTGGCTGCGTCCATCCGCCTTGCCCGGATTGCGGTGCGCCATAAAAAGATTCCCCCTTTTACCAGTTGAGCCGGCCCTTGAAAACGGGAGGCCGTGCGGAAAATATGTGCCGCTGCGCGCGGCCGTGGTATGCAGAAAGCGAACCAAACCTTTGTATGCGGTCCGGTTCGCCTTCGCACATCCGCCGCGCAGCCCCGCTGACGGCGGGGCTGCGGCGTCCGGTTTGCGGTTTATGCCATACCCGCGTTGGAATTTTCCACGTAGGCGTTTACAGCAGCGGTGACGTCGTCGCCATTGGTGACAGCCTGCAGCATGTTCCACCATTCGGTGCGCATGTTGGCAAAACCGTCCATAGTGTTGTAATACGGAGCATAATATTTCGTCCAGCCGGACAGCAGCTTATACTCTTCATTTCCCGCATACAGGTCTCCGAAACTGGCGCGCACGGGAAACGCGCCGGTGCGCACAACGTTCTTCGGGCCCCAGGTCTCGTCGTCGCATACAAATTTGATAAACTCTTTCGCCGCGGCAGCTTTCGTGTCATCGCCGTTGTCGAACACACAGAAGCCGTTGACCAGATACTCCAGCGCGGGCACGCCGTCGTCGGAGGGGAACGGCAGGGAAAGCGTGGTGATAGCGTTCTCATCCAGCGTGGCCTGGTTCACAAGCTGCGTGGAGGTACCCCAGCAAAGTGTAAAAGAGGTGCTGCCTGTCTTGAACAGCTCGATATCGCTGCCTCCGTTGTAGGCAACGCCGTTGCCCAAAAGGCCGTCCTGAATCCACTTCTGCGCAGTTTCCAGGCCCTTGATGCCAGCTTCGCTGTTCATGGTATACTCGGTCATGTCCGCATTGGCAATTTCGGCTCCGTACAGATTGCTGATGAAGGCCCGGGTGCCCTGGTCCCCGCCCTGGCCCTGGCAGAACAGTGTGCCGGGATTCACACCGGCCTCGTGCAGAGCCTTCAGCGCTTTTTCAAAGTCCTCAGTAGTCCAGGTGCGGTCGCCCTCCTGGTTGACAAACTCAAGAGCGCCGGCTTCTTCCCACTGCTTCTGATTGATGACCATATAGAACGGAGCGGAGCTGATGGGATACATGTAGGTGGTGCCATTGCCCTTGCATGCGTTGACCAGCGCGTCATTATTCACATCTTTGACGAATTCATCGGTAAACAGATCGTCCAGAGACACCAGCTTGCCGTTCTTGCCGTACTCAATGATGCGGCCCGGGGCGTCGAACAGAACGTCGGGGGCCGCATTGCCCTCGATGGCGGCCGTGATGGCGTCCGGCCCGGAGGTGAAGTCGATGGTCTCGAGGTTCACCTTGATGTTGGGATACTTTTCGTTGAACGCTTCAATGATCTTCTGCTCGTAAGTGCCGGCGGGATCATCGGCATTTTCCTGCCCAAAGGTAGGGAACGCCCACCAGGTAATCTCTGCGGTCATCTGGGTGGGGTCGTCCGACGGGGAAGCGGAAGAAGAAGCGACCGGGGCCGACGTAGAGACGGGTGCGGAAGAGGATGTGCCGCTTGCATTACAGCCGGCAAAAATGCCGACGGACAGAACCAGCGCGAGAGCGACGGCGAACAGCTTTTTCATAGTGGTCCTCCTGTTTTTGATATATTGGGGACGGCGCGCACCGCGTACTGGTACCTGCGGGGCGCGTCCCGTCCTGCTTTCGTCCTCATAGTACCATTTGTGAAAAACATTTTCAATCTGCTTTTGTAATGAAAATCTTTTCGTTTTTTGTGCATCGTGCCAAATTCTTACAATTTGATGAAAAGCTCTTGTGTGTTTTCCTTTCGTATGCTTATAATTAAAGAAAGCACAAATGAAAAAGATTTTCATTTTTAAATCTGAAAAGGAGGCGCCCCGTGGAATATAAGGACGTATTGGATACGATGACGGGTGAATACAACAACCTCACGAAATCCGGGCGGAAGGCAGCGGACTACATCTTCGCGCACCGTGTGGAGGCACAGTACATGTCCATCACGGCGCTGGCGGAGGAATGCGGCGTAGCCGAGGCCACGATCTCACGGTTTTGCCGTACGCTGGGCTTTTCCGGTTACAATGATTTCAAGCTGGCCCTTGCAAAGGCCAGCGGCGCCCCGGCGGCGGATGACGAGGTCGGCATCTATGGAAAGGTCCTGCCGGAGGACAGCATTACCGACATGTGCAAAAAGCTGTATGCCACGAACGTGGCGGCCATTGGCCAGACGCTGGCGCAGATCGACGAGGAGAACGTGGGCCGGGCAGTGAAATATCTTTCCGCCGCACAGCGGGTCTACTGCTTCGGACAGGGGGGAAGCCTGGTCATTGCCATGGAGGCATGGGCGCGTTTCATTACAGCCGCACCCCAGTTCCAGTGCATCGAGGACTCCCACATGCAGGCCATGGCCGCGGCGCTCTCCACGCCGGACGACGTGATCCTGTTTTTTTCCTATTCCGGCGCGACAAAGGATATGCTGGATGTGCTGCGCCCGGCGCGCAGACGCGGCGCAAAGATCATCCTGGTGACGCATTTTGCAAAGTCGCCTGCCGCTGCGATGGCAGATGTGACCCTGCTGTGCGGCTCCAAGGAGGGGCCGCTGCAATCCGGTTCCGTGGCTGCAAAGATGGGTCTGCTGTTCATCATCGACGTACTGTTCAATGAATATTGCCGCACCAATCCCGCCCTGACGGAGGCGAACCGCGAGGCTACGGCAGGAGCCATTTCAGCAAAGCTGCTGTAAGCACAGAACGAAAGGGATGTGACTGTGATGGATTATGAAAATATCACCGAGCGCCGTATACTTGTATTTGGAGATTCAAACACGTATGGATACGACCCGGAGCGGGACGGCCGTTATGGGGAAACAGAGAGATATCCGTGCCGTATACAGGCTTTGCTGGGGCCGGGCTGGACCGTGATCGAGGAGGGCCTGCCGGGCCGTACCGCGGTGTTTGACGACCCCGTCACCGAAGGGCTGTGCGGCCTTTCCTACCTTACGCCCTGTATGATGAGCCATGCGCCCTTGGATACACTGGTGGTGATGTTGGGAACAAATGATACGAAGGAACGGTTCGGATGCAATGCCTATCTCATTGCACAGGGCATTGGACGCCTGTTGAAAAAGGCTGCCGATACCGATGCATGGCGTGATAAACCCGATATATTGGCTGTATGCCCTGCGCCTATTGTGCCCGCATACGAGAGTCTGGTCTTCCGCAACGCTTTGGGTGGCGGATGTGCGGAAAAAAGGCTGCCGCTCTGGCACAGGAACTGGAGCCCGTGGTTTTGCAGCTGGGTGCGCGCTTTCTGGACGCAGGGCGCGTGCCCGGCGTGGAAGTGCATCCGCTGGATGGCATACACCTGACGCGGAGCGCGCATGCGGCATTGGCCCAAGCGCTTGTAGAGGTACTGAAAACGTGATAAAATGAGGGCGGACAAGATCCGTCCTTATTTTTTGCGGCCGGCTGCGGACGTGTTATTTTTACAGCGCTTTTGTTTTGCGGACACGTCTTCATGCTGTATGATGGATCTGAAAAACGATCGGAATGAAAAAGAAACGGAGTATTCCTGTGAAACTGGACAAACTGACTGTACTGAAAATCCTGGGCATCGCGGGTGCGGCGATATTCTTTTACTGGGCCCTGCAAAACCTGTCGCTGCTGGCGGACGCGGCGGGCTGGCTGCTCAATATCCTGTGGCCGCTTCTCCTCGGCTTCTGCATGGCGTTCGTGCTGAACATCCCGATGCGCTTTTTTGAACGGCACCTTTTGAAGAATCCAAAAAACAAACGCGCGGCGGCGCTGCGCCGTCCGTTGTGCATCCTCCTCTCGCTGCTGGCCATCATTGTTATTTTGACGGCGGTGTTCGCCTTGGTGGTGCCGGAGCTGCTGAGTGCGTTCGCGGTGCTGGGAGAGGCCATCCCCGAGTTTTTGACGGCCGCGCAGAAGTGGGCGCTGGAAGGGGCCGACCGGTTCCCGCAGGCGGAGCAATGGCTGGCTTCGCTGCAGATCGACTGGAATGAAACGGGCAAAAAGCTTCTGAGCTACGTTACCGAAGGCGCGGGCAATCTGCTGGGCGGCACGGTATCGGTGCTGTCGGGCATCGTGGGCGGCGTGTTCAACGCCATCATGGCGTTCATCTTCGCGCTGTATATCCTGCTGGGCAAGGAGAAGCTGAAAAGCCAGACGGCCCGTGTGTGCGTGGCGTTTCTGCCGCGCAAATGGGCGGACAGCCTGTTCTTTGTGGCCAATATGGCCAGCCGCACGTTTGCGAAATTCGTTTCCGGCCAGTGCACGGAGGCGTGCATTCTGGGCACGCTGTGCTGGCTGGGCATGTCGCTGCTGCGGCTGCCCTATGCGCCCATGATCGGCGCGCTGGTGGGCATTACGGCGCTCATTCCCATCGTCGGCGCCTGGGTGGGCCTCATTGTGGGCGCATTCATGATCGGGATGGAGAGCCTGACGCAGGCGCTGATCTTCGTGATTTTCCTGCTGGTGCTCCAGCAGGTGGAGGGCAACCTCATTTATCCCCGTGTGGTCGGCTCCTCAGTTGGGCTGCCGCCCATCTGGGTGCTGGCCGCCGTCACGGTGGGCGGCAGCCTGTGGGGCATTGCGGGCATGCTGTTTGCGGTGCCGGTGTGCAGTATCCTGCACGCGCTGCTGCGCTTGGGCGTGCACCGCCGCCTGGAGGCGCAGGCTGCTGCCGGGGCCTCTGTGCCTGCGCCGACGCCGGAGGAGAAAATGTGACTGAACCAGAAAAGCGCCGTTCCGCCGGAACGGCGCTTTTTTCTTGCGCATATACTACAAGAATGGTATACTATAACCCATCGGCGGCCCGTCCGGGCCGGAGTTTTGGAATAAAAGAAGAAACGTGCCGCGGGAAAATCGCCCGCCGCGCGGGAGGAGGGGTTTGAATGGGCCTTTTGGCGGACGCGAAGTCCATGCTGAAAAAAGATCCGGCTGCACGCAGCCTGGTCGAAGTAATGCTGCTGTATCCGGGCTTTCACGCGCTGGTGTTCTACCGGGTGTCGCACTGGTTTTACAAGCACGGACGGCTGTTCTGTGCCCGTATGGTCAGCCAGTGGGGGCGGGGCTTCACCGGCATCGAGATCCATCCCGGGGCCACCATCGGAGACGGCCTGTTCATCGACCATGGCGCGGGTGTCGTCATCGGCGAAACGGCGGAGATCGGTAACAACGTCACTCTATACCACGGTGTTACGCTGGGGGGCACCGGAAAAGATGAGGGAAAGCGCCACCCCACCATCGGAGACAACGTGCTCATCGGCACAGGCTGCAAGGTGCTGGGGCCCATCACCATCGGTGCGAACAGCCGTATCGGAGCCAACAGTGTGGTGCTGTCCTGTATTCCCGCCAATGCCACGGCCATCGGCATTCCGGCTTGCGTGGTGCGTGTGAACGGCAGCAAGGTGGCACGTTCCAGCGAGGAGCTGAACCAGCGGGACTATCCGGACGTGGTGCACGCGGACATCAAGGCGCTGCAGCAGCGCATCGCGGCGCTGGAGTGCGCTCTGGCGGACCCGCAGGCTGCGCCTGCAGAAAAACGGTAACAAAAAAGCGCCCCGTTCAGCCGGAACGGGGCGTTCTTTTATTTTTGCGCTTACCGGAGGCTTACAGCGCGGGCTTCAGCAGATAGAAATACGCCAAAACCAGCGCGCCCAGACCAATGCGGTACCAGCCGAACACCTTGAAATTATGCTTTTTCACATAGTTCATCAGGAACCGGATGCACAGCATGGAAACGGCGAACGCCACGGCGCAGCCCGTGAGAAGAATTCCCACTTCAGAGCCGGAAAAGCCGCCGCCGTCGGCCAGGAACTTGACGACCTTGACGAGACTGGCTCCCGCCATGGTGGGGACGGCCAGGAAGAACGTGAACTCGGCCGCCACCGTGCGTGAACAGCCGATGAGCATCGCGCCCAGGATCGTTGCGCCGGAACGGCTGGTTCCCGGCACCAGCGCCAGGAACTGGAACAGACCGATGAACAGAGCCATGCGGTAATTGATCTGTCCAATGCGCCGCACCTGGGGGCGGCGCTTGCCCACGGTGCTTTCCATAAGCAGGAAGAACACGCCGTACAGGATGAGCATGGCGGAAACGACGGGCGGATTGTGCAGGTGCTCGGTCATCCAATCGTCCAGAGGCAGGCCGATGACGGCGCTGGGCACAATGGCCACCAGCACGTGGAACCACATGTCCCACACGTCCTTGCGGCAGTAGCGGTCCACCAGGCCGGACACACCGGAACCGCAGGCGTCCCGGTTGATGCGGAACGGCCACAGTTTGCTCCAGAAAATCACTACCACCGCAAGGATGGCGCCGAACTGAATGACTACATCGAACATTTCCTTAAAAGCATCCGATGTGGACATATGGATGAATTCATCGGCCAGGATCAGATGGCCGGTGCTGGAAATAGGCAGCCATTCGGTGATGCCCTCGATGACGCCCAGCAGCGCCGCGAAAAGATAATCCAGCAAAATAAGTCCCCCTTATTCCGGGCGCACAGCGTCCGTGGTGCGGGGCGCGCCCCGCCGTACAGTATATGCGTACGTCACACATCCAAGACCAGCCCCACCGGGCAGTGGTCGGACCCGTACACGTCGCTGTAAATGAGCGCGTCGCCAATTTTTTCGCGCAAACGTTCGCTGACGATGAAATAGTCGATGCGCCAGCCCGCGTTGGTCTCCCGCGCGCGGCGGAAATAGCTCCACCAGGTGTAGCGGCCCGCGGCGTCCGGATACAGCGCGCGGAAGGTATCCACAAAGCCGCTCATTAAAAGGTCGGTCATTTTCTGGCGTTCCTCATAGGAAAAGCCCGCCGAATGGATATTCTGCTTGGGGTTTTTCAGGTCGATCTCCCGATGGGCGACGTTCAGGTCGCCGCAATAGACCACAGGTTTTTCCGTATCCAGCGCGCACAGATAAGCGCGCAGATCATCCTCCCACTGCATGCGGTAGGGCAGGCGCGCCAGTTCATTCTGGCTGTTGGGCGTATAGACGTTGACGAGGAAGAACTGCTCGAACTCCAGCGTGATGGCGCGGCCCTCGTGACTGTGCTCCTCTTTGCCGATGCCGTAGCGCACGGAGAGCGGTTCCATGCGGGTGAAAACGGCTGTGCCGGAATACCCCTTTTTCTCGGCACTGTACCAGTATTGGTGATAGCCCGGCGGCGAAAATTCGGCCTGGCCCGGCTGCATCTTCGTTTCCTGAAGGCAGACGACGTCCGCGCCGAAGCCCTCGAAGATGTCCGCGAAGCCTTTGCCGAGGATGGCCCGGAAACCATTGACATTCCACGATATCAATTTCAAAACGATATACCTCGCATATTTCTTTCAAAGTTCGGGACTTTCCGTCCCGGATATTGCACAGTATAGCACAAAATAGCCCCGCTGCATACCGGGATGCGGCGGGGCGCGCGTTATTTTCCGTTTTTTGCACGGAACGGACCGCTCATGTCAAAAAGGTGACCACAAGAATAAGCGCCGCGCACAGACCTGTGTATGCCAGCATGCCCGGCGTGCGCAGCGCACGGCCAAAGCTGTGGGCCGGGCGCTGCGCCCCCTCTCCTTCCCTGCCGTCCGCGGGTGCTGCACCGGGAAACCGCCAGCGCCTGCGCGCCGCGATCACGCCGCCCGCCGCAATGCTCACAAGCACCAGTATCCCCACGGCAGCCGTGCCCCAAATCCCTCCGTATTGTATGAAAAGGGTCGCCGCCATCGTGCCGATGGTGTTGATGGCAATATGCAGCAGGATGGTATACCGCAGCTTTCCCGTGTGGGCGTAAATGTAGCAGAAGACGGTGCCCAGCACAAAGGCATACAAAAGCTGAGACAGATTGGCGTGGAAAAGCGCGAACAGGAACGCGCCCACCAGTACATAGGTGCGGACGCCGTATCCGCCGATTTTATCGTACAGCAGCTTGCGGAACAAAACTCCTCCCCCACGGGTGCCAGCACGCAGGCGAACAGAAACGTGGCCAGCAGGCTGCTGTTCATTTGCATCAGGGCAAGTGGGTTCTGCACCGCGCCGCCCTTAAGCATTCCCAGCAGAGCTGTGATGCCGAGGGAGACGAAATTGAACAGATACGTCACGCCCAGACACAGCACCAGCCAGCGCAGCCATCCTCCCGCCGTCAGCGCGGCGCTGCCCGCCGTGCCGGGCGTGCCGGGCACGAGTTTTTGCAGCAGCAGGATAAAAACAGGGACGGCAATGCAATACAGCGGCGCATAGGAGAGCGCCCACAGCCCCCAGCCCGTCTCCAGCAGGCTGCCCAGCAGTGTCATGCCGGCCAGCTGGAGCGCCTGTGTTACCAGCATCAGCACAAAGTAGCAAAGCCCCACCCGGGACATGGTGTTTTTGAATGACAAACCGTTCTGCATCACAGATGCCCTCCTCTTTTTCAGCAGCGGCATGCGGCGCGCTTTTGACACTCCGCCGCAGAGCCGCCGCGCTGTGCTTATGCTGTCTGGCGCACGCTGCCCCGCAGCAGCAGAGCGGCGCCTGAAACCGTGGCGGCTGTAAGAAGCGCAAGCGCCAGAAGCACCCGCGCCGGACCGCCGGGGATGAATGCCAGAACGTCCACCACCGCGCCCAGCGCACGGCCCAGCAATGTGTCGCGTCCCGCGCCCTCGGCCAGCCGTGTGAAGGTGTCGCCGAACAGGAAAACAGCCATATACGCGGCCCACAGCAACCACAGCGCCCGCCGTCCCCAGCGCTGGATACATGCGCCCAGAAACAGCCCGGTGCAGGCAAGGACAAGAACTGCCGGCAAAATCACCCAGGCCCAGCGCAGTGCCTCCGGCTGCAGAAGGTCCGGCCCGTCAATGGGCATGCCGCGGAAAAGCAGCAGATACAGCCCGCGGTCCAGCAGCGTCAAAACCACTATGCCTCCGACGAGGCACAGCAACTGCAGGCACACGGTGACGAACATCCCAAACAGAAAACGGCGCCGTGTACAGCTCATCGTCAGCGCCTGCTCGTAGCCGCAGGAGAAATAATACAGCGCAAAAATAACGCCGAACATCACCAGCATGATCGCTGCAAATACAGTGCCAAGGGAAAAATACTCCTCCTCATGAGCGAAATACATGATACACAGGCTAAGCGCCTCGCCAAGCAGCCAGGCTCCGCCCAAAACAGCCAGCGATTGCCACAGGCTGTTCCGGTTGAGCAGGAATTCCCGTTTGATCGATTTTAACATATATGCTCACCCCTTTACCGGTATGCGGCGGCACATGAGCCAATCCAGCCAGCCCAACAGCACGGCCAAAACGATGGCGCTGCCGCCCAGCGCCCACGCATTGGAAAGAAAGCGCAGCATCGCGTCCAGCATGCCGTCCAGAGCTCCCGCCGCACCCGCGTAGCCGATGATCCCGCCGATCACCGCACATCCGCCGACGATCAGTACGAAAAATACGATCATGCCCACACGCCCAAAGCGGAGGCTGACAAAACCCAGCGCTTCACCAACGGACGCGCCGAGGAGCAGCACGGCAAACAGCCCCACCAGCATCGTACCGGTGAACAGGGCGTCCACGCCGAACATCCATTTTACTGCGAGCTGGATCAAAAGCAGGCATACGCCGATGCCTCCGGCCAGCATCACCTTGGCCGCCTGTGCTCCGGCGAAGAAGCCCCGGCGCGTAACGCCCATGGAAAGAGGCAGCGGCATGTAAGACTGGATCAGGCTGGCCTGCAGCACAAAGGGGAACATCATCCCGCAGGCGAAGGCCATGCCCAGAATACGCCAACCCGCGCTTTCAAATTCGGACAGCGGCGTGGAAACGGCGTAAAATGCAATGAACAGTGCGCCGACGCCCAACAGCGCGCCAATGAACTGCACTACCAGCAGGCTCAGATATTTTACGGTACGCAGCATCGTTATTCCCCTTCCTTATGGCCGCCCGTCAGGTAGACGAACACCTTTTGAAGCGTCACGCCGCTGATATCCACATCCAGCCCGTCTGCGCTGCGGCGCAGCGTATCCAAGCTGCCGCGCACGCAGGCCGTGCGGCTGCGGCCCAGGCCCTCTTCGTGGATGACCTGCAGCCCGGCGCAGGCGCGGGCCACGTCCTCGTCCCGGCCAGAAACATAGTGGAACTGGGCCACGAAGCTTTCGCAGTTGCCTGTCTCGATGACACGGCCGTTGTCGATAAAAATAATATCCTCAAACACGCCCGCGGCTTCCTCGATGATATGGGTGGAGATGATGAAGGTGCGTCCCGTTTCGGCGTAATCGGCCAGAAGCACATCGTAGAACTGTTCCCGCGCCACCACATCCAGGCCGGCCACCGGCTCGTCGAGAATGGTGATGGGCGCGCGGCTGGCCAGCGCCAGAACGATGGTGACCATGCTCATCATACCCTTGGAGAGCTTGTAGATTTCCTTTTTGGTGTCCAGCCCGAACATCTCGATCAGTCGTGCGGCGTACTCCTTGTCCCAGTGGGGGTAGTACAGTGCGGCGGCGCGCAGGTATTCCTTCACCTTCAGTGTGTTCTGGCCGAACAGCAGCATGGGCGAAAGCTCGCGGGAAAAGCAGATCTCGTCCAGTGCTTTCTGGTTTTCCCACACGCGCTCCCCGTTGTAGGTAACGAGGCCGGAATCGTGGGTATTCTGTGCCGTCAGAATGCTGAGCAGCGTGGTTTTGCCCGCGCCGTTGCGTCCGATGAGGCCATAGATCTTGCCTGGCTCGATGGTCAGCGAGACGCTGTGCAGCACCTCTTTTTTGTTGTAGCTTTTGACCACATCCGTGGCCTGCAATACTCCGTTCGTCATGTCCCTGTCCCTCCGTTACGTTTTGTCCGCCGCGGCCTGTTCAATCATGGCCATCAGCTCTTCCTTGCCGATGGCAAGGGTGCGCGCCTCGTCCACAAGGCTCCTCACATATGTTTCAAAAAAACTGTCTTTGCGCTTTTGGATGATTTTCTGTTTGCTGCCCGCCGCAACGAACATGCCGATCCCCCGTTTCTTGTACAAAATGCCCTCGTCTACCAACAGGTTCAGCCCTTTGGCCGCCGTGGCCGGATTGATGCTGAACGCTTTTGCAAGTTCGTTGGTGCTGGGCGCCTGTTCCTCTTCCAAAAGCAGGTCCCGCACGATGTTGTCCTCCAGCATGGCTGCGATCTGCAGATAGATGGAGGTGGAATCATTCAGGTTTCCATTCAATTGTCTGCGCTCCTTCCCTCCAAAGGTTATTTGGTTATGTGGTTCATTACTTGTGTAACTAACTATACAACATGCAAAGACGGTTGTCAATCCCTCCGTCAAAAATTTTTGTTTTCCCTGCGGCAGATTTCCCGCCAAAGAAAAGCGCCGGAGCCTTCGAAAAGGCTCCGGCGCAGGCGGGAACTTATTGAGCGGAAGGCCCCGCATCGGGGTCGAACCGTGTGAGAAACTGGCAGTACACATAAAGGTTCTGGACCTTTGTTGCCTCATTGCCGTACTCCGTGCGGATACTGGGCTGCGTCTCCGACGGCGTGACATAAAGGCGGAACGCAATGGCGTCCTGGTCCACCGCCATGTTCTCCACGGGTGCGTAATTGAAGTTGCGGATGGCAACGTCCAGATGCTTGTACAGCAGCTGTTCGATCTCGGCGTTGGAAAAGCACCGGACGACCTCACGGCTGCCGTGCATTTCAATGATGGCTTTTACTTCCTCGAACGAGATCTCCTGTAAACGGAAACAGCCCTGATGCAGCAGGGCGAGCATGGATGCGTTGTCAAGCAGCAGCAGCGGTTTGGATACGGCCATGGTACTCTTCCTTTCTGTTTGAAAAGTGGAGGAACAGCCCTCCCTGTCTTCATAGTACCGTGCAAACACCCGAATTGTCAATTATTGTTAAATTTATATCGTTTTATAAGTTGATTGTTGTGAAATATATCAAAAACAAACTGCCGCACTTGGTGGGAATGCGGAATTTACAGCCGGGCGGGATGCTCGGCCAGCCATTCCTCCAGAATTTGAGCCGCCAGCGCCACCAGCTCCGGGCAGGGGCGCTTTTTATAATATTCCGGCGTGCGCGCCTCGGCCTGCGGTATGCCCTCGGGACGGGCCAGGCCCAGCAGCTCCCGGCAGATGATGCTGCCGTTTTCGGCCCGGAAGCGCCCGGCCAGCTCCTGGATCATCGCGTAGGTATCGGTTTTCTCCAGCCCGGCTTTGGGGTCGTTGTAGCCGCGCAGCGCGCTTGCGGCCAGCGTCATACCGCTTACCGCACCGCATACCTCCCGCATCCGTCCCATGCCTCCGCCAAAGCCGCTGGCCAGGCGTGCCGCGGCGTCTACCGAAAGGCCCATCTCCGGTGCGAACGCCCCGGCCACAGCCTGCGCGCAGTTATAGCCCTCCAGAAACAGCGCTTTCGCGCGTTGTGCTTTTTCACTCATATCCGATCAGTCCTTTACCAGGGAAAATGCAGTTACGTCGAACAGGCCGCGGTCCGTCAGGCGCAGCTCCGGTATAACGGGCAGCGCCAGAAAGGAAAGGCTGGTAAACGGGTCCACATGGTACGGGATACCCATGGCCTTTGCCCGCTCCAGAATGGCGCCCGCTCCGGCCTGTATCTCCTCCCACGGGGCGGTGCTCATCAGGCCTCCCACGCGCAGGGGCAGCGCGCCCAGTATTTTTCCGCCTCCGGCCAGCACATATCCGCCGCCGATTTCTTTCAAATGGTTGATGGCCAGCACGAGGTCCGCGTCGTTGTCTCCCGCCGCGATGACGTTGTGGCTGTCGTGCGCCACGCTGGTGGCAATGGCTCCGCCTGTGATGCCGTAGCCCTTCAACGGGCAAACGGCAACGCCTCCGTTTTTGCCGTGGCGTTCCACCACGCATAGTTTGGTATAAACGGCGTTGGGCCGGAAAAAGCCGTTTTCCGAAGGAACCTCCTCCACCGCGTGACGCGTGACGATCTGGTACGGTACCATCTCAATGACATGGGCCGGGCCCGCGACGGGCAGCGCAAGGTCGGCAGGAGCCACGTTCTCAAAGTGTACCGAATGTAACAGTGCATCGGGTACGGGGGCGGCGGCAAGGCCTGCAAAGCGCTCCTCCACGGGCCGGCCGTCCTTGTAAACCGCGCGCACGGTCATCTGCTTGAGGCTGTCCAGCAGGACAAGGTCGGCCCGATAGCCCGCGGCCACGGCGCCCAGGTCCCGCAGGCCGTATTCGCGGGCTGCGTTCCAGGTGGCCATTTTGATGGCGGTGACAGGCTTCATGCCCAGGCTGATGGCCTGGCGGACATTCCATCGCAGATGGCCGTCCCGGGCAATGTCGTCCAGATGCTTGTCGTCGGTGCAGAACAGGAACCGGTCGGCAGGCAGGTCGCTGTCCAGCAGGCCGTTTACAAGCACCGAAAGGTTTTTCGCCGCGCTGCCCTCGCGCACCAGCACAGCCAGACCCGCGCGCAGCTTTTCGGCGGCCTCTGCAAAGGTGGTGCACTCATGCTCGGTGCGGATGCCCGCGGCTGCGTAGGCCTGCAGCTCTCGGCCAGAAAGGCCGGGACCGTGGCCGTCGGCCCGCTTTCCCGCGTCCGCAGCCAGCACCAGCTTTTCCAGTACGGTTTGCCGCCCGGCCAGCACGTCGGGATAACACATCACCTCGCCCAGGCCCAGTACGCGGGGATGCGCCATAAACGGGGCCATATCTGCGGCGGTGAAATCCGCGCCGTTTGTTTCAAAGGGGGTGGCGGGCACGCTGGAGGGCAGCATCAGATACACGTTCAGCGGCAGGTTTTCCGTTGCATCCAGCAGATATTGTACGGCCTGTGCACCGCATACGTTGACGATCTCATGCGGGTCGGCCACAATGGTGGTGGTGCCGCTGCGGGTGGCGGCCCGGGCGAATTCAAAGGGCGCGGCAAGGCTGGATTCGATGTGGATGTGCGCGTCGATGAAACCCGGGCACAGGAATTTGTCCGTGCAGTCCAGCTCTGTCCGTCCCCGGTAGCTTCCCACGCCCGCAATCACGCCGCCCGCCACCGCCACGTCTGCAGTGATGATTTCCTCGGAAAAAACATTGACCACGTTGACGTTTTTGAACACGAGGTCGGCGGGGGCGCGCCCCGCCGCCACGTCGATGCATGCTTTGTCCGCTTTCATTGTCCGGCCGCCTTTCCTGTTTTTGGTTTTTACCAGTATACTACATTATATAAAAAACGAAAAGGGCTCCGGCACATTCGCGCAGGCAGGACGCTCTGCGCTTCCCCGCCCAAAAACAAAAAGCCCGCTGAAAGCGGGCTTTCGGCTCTGCATCCTGTCAAATTTTTGTACGCAGTGGTATGGCCGCGTCAGAGCGCGGCCTTGAGCCGCCGGGCCAGCGCGCCCGGGTGGATGCGGTGTTCGCCAGCCTTGACCACGAGCCGGAAAAGCTGGCACAGGGCGCTGCCAAGGCGCTGGCCGCCATCAGCGGCTGCACCGCCGCTGTCAGCACCCCCTGCGCCGAAGACCTCTGCATCGCCCATTATGAGGTGGTGCAGGTGGGCCGGAGCGCCGCCGCCGTGCTGGCGGTCACTACCGAGCCGGTTACGTCCGCACCCGGGTGGCGCGGGTCCGCACCGGGCTTTCCCGGGAAAATGCCGCCGCGCTGGCCGCGCTGCTCAACCGCAACCTGACGTTCGTGGCACCCGTTGATCTGTCGTCCCGGCTCCTGAGCGAGCTGTGCGGCCAGATCAGCCCGGAGCTGGTGCCGGTGGTCAGCGCCGCCGCCGCAATTTTGCAGGACAGCGTAAAGCCCCACGTATTTCTGGGCGGCGAGCAGTACCTGCTGGACTGGCCCCAGCTGGACGGCAAGGTGGGCACCATCCTCACCCTGCTGAACGATGAGGAAGAGGCCGCTGGGCTCATTGCCCCCCGCAGACCGCAATGAGAGCGTGCTGCTGGGCGAGGATCTGGAGCCGCAGATCCCCGGCCTGTGCATCGTGAGCGACCGGTATCTGGTGGGCGGAGGCCTGTGGGGCTCCATTGCCCTGATCGGCCCCACCCGGATGCCCTTCCAGAAGCTGATGCCCCTGCTGCACGAGTTTGCAGACCAGCTTGGCGAGGGCATGAGCGGCAAACGAAAAGACACCCCGCAGGCTGCCGTACCAC
>VOFE01000821.1_pt1 | contig 108000 bp, 141 predicted proteins | sample 5384071 | NCBI WGS metagenome assembly VOFE01 (sample SAMN12384724, study PRJNA508395) | human gut metagenome | isolation source: healthy gut D | host: Homo sapiens
GAAATCAGGGTATTCGGTAACTTTTCCTTGATGCTTTAATGATCCGATACACTTTTTCTTTGAATTGTCGTAAAGGGAAATCCTATCATATACGGGTTGAGACTTTCAATCCGGTTAATATCGGCCTTATCACCCTCTGACATCAGCTCCACATCATATCCCTTTTTCCCGTAAAAAGCGGTAAGATAGCTTATTCCAATTTCTTCAAAAATCTTCATCCCGTTTTCAATGACAGATATAAACAATATCTTTGCCGTTTTTTTCTGTTTCTTCTCAGCAACTGTCTCCAAATTTACCTTCCTTTCCGCTGTTTGCCTGCTGTGTAAGCCTCTGAAAAGGGGGATCAAATAAATATATCATGTAAACAAGTAGATTGCGTCTCCAGCCATTTCTTCTGTCCTTGCAAGAGCATCCCCCACCACAGCAGAACCCATGGTTTTAAGCCTCTAAAGCCGACAAGATCAAAACCACGCGTAGAACGCGTAGTATACACCAGCCCTAGAAGGGCACAATGCCGGCTTGCCGCTTAAGAGACGCTGAAAAATTGTTATTTGCATCACATGCACTGCAACTGCTAAAGCAGTCGTTTCTCTATAGTCACTCACTTGGGGCGAATCGATTACTCTCATTCGCTTCGTTCTACACTGAAGGCTAAATCTTTTTTATTCTCACCGGCTAAGCCGGTGCTTTATTTTTTTGCTTAAGCTGACAAATGAAAGAACTAGATTTACAAAAGTAAATCTAGTTCTTTCGGTCTGATACAGTTCTTTATTGTGCAGCCTGAAATTCAGCATCAATCAGGTGCCGATAAAACGGAAGATGGCCGATATCCGGATGATAAAAACGGAAACTTTCATTTGTACATTTGCAATAATTTTTACCATGCAAAGAAAAGCGAATTCCTCCGCACTGTTTTGCACATCCGGAACAAGAATCCACCATGATGATGTCCCTTTGCATTTCTTCCGGACACTCTTCAATATACGTCTCATATTGATGCATATTTCTCAAATTCATCTTAACAATTACACCGTTGGGGCCGATAAAAACCGTTGCGAATAATTTTTGTTTCACTTTTTATGTGTATAGATGATTTTCCAATCACCTCGGTCAAGCCCCCCTATCCGGACAGTCGGCTGGCAACCTATACGGACGAGCAGAGCATCCAGATCTCGAACAAATTTCTGATCAGATTCTTCTCCTAAGGATTTGACAGCATCTTCCAGGCAGAGATCCGGGCCTGCCTGGAAGATTGCGGCAGCAACCCTGAAGTCCCCCCCTGCGAAAAAAATAAGCGTTTTCCTTATTTTTCAAGTTTTGCATGCTTCGGACATTATTTTAATTCCCAAAAGCAGCAACGGATGTTCTTTGTGCCTCAGCACCAAAAACTGCAAATCCTTTAATCGGATTTTACCGGAGCACCCCTCTACCTCGGTATAATAAAAACCGAAATTGTCTAATAAAGGAAACAAAGAATCCACATTTTTTATTTTCATTCTGGAGCAGGCCTCCTTTAGCTGCTCCCCGTTTACGTTTAAATTCACCATTTCCCGGTCTCCGCCGGGCACACCCGCTTCACCAAGGCAGGATAAAAAATGAGGTACGCTGAAAAAGGCATGGTACGATTTCATGTATTCCGCACCGGAATAGTTTCCGGGTATTTCAGGAATAACCGGCAGTTTCAGTTTTTCTGGCTGTTCCGATATTGCTGTGTAAATCTCCTTCAGCAAATCATAAAAACACATTAACGCTTCCCTGCATTCGGATTCTGTGTACCCGAAACGCAATTCATCGCAGACTTCCGGCATCTCAGCCCGGTCAGCCATGTTCTTCAAATGATTTTCCGATATTCTTTGAACATAAGAGCGATTGACCATATCAATCTCCGCCTTTAACCATATTTCTTGTACTACTCCATTTGTATATGATAGCTTTACTCACTACACCGCCAGTCAGTCTTTTCAATTACCAAAGTGCAGGCATCGAATTCATCTTTTGTGCCGTCCGCCTTTTTCCACAAATTTAGGATTTTAAAAGTTCTGATTACTTCCATTCCAAGCTTTTTTAAGGGGCCAGTTTGTCCACATCATTCAGCGCCCAATTGGCTTGAATACGCTCAATTCCATAGTGTTTAAACGCAAAATCATATAAAACGTTCAAGCCTTCATATTCATAATCTCTGTTCAAATATTCCGAATTCATCACATGGCCGATATCCAACGTTTTGTTTTCATCAATACTATTAAAATTGACGAAACAGACCACCTTGGAAACCGCTTTTGCCTCAATCGCCCAAAACTGCCCTCCATTTGCAAAAAATTCCGTCATTTCCTGCACGGCGTCGTCTTCCGTTGGCCAGGACTCGTCACAGTCGGCAAAGGGGGAATTGGCATTGCTTACGGCTATTCCTTTTAAATCCATCCAATCCTCTTTCTGAAACCGACGTACCAGAACATTTTCAGTTTCAAAAGATATAGCATCATCGCCGTTGAAGCTGACGGAATACGGAACGCTCATGAACATAATCAGCTCTCCTTTTCTCTTTATTGAATTCGTATATTTCGCATATAACTTTTCAATTTATTTGAATTATTATAGAGGATAACACGGAACCAAAAATTTGTCAATTATTTCCTTACCTTTATTTGTTTTTCCTCATTTACATCAATTTAGTATTTTTTCAATCGATGCTGCGTTTACGTTTTTTTTCTCAGTTGCTGACATCCAAAAAGTGAGAAGACGCACCGATGTGAATGATATCGTTAGAAAAATAACGATCCATATTCATTGAGATATATCCTCTAAGATGGGTGAGCTTATGGATGGAATAACCAATGGATTCCGCAGCGAGCTGATAAAGCTGAAGGGTATCGAACTGATATTTCCCATTGTCATCATAATAATGTTTTATGGTGTCTGAGACAAGCCGTTTGTGTTTTCGCTTAACACCTTACAAGCAAAATCTGGAGAAATGTTCACCTGAACACGGATATCACTGTACGCGTGCGGTGTAATATCAAGACCGCTTTCATACACACTTTTCACACAATCTATGTTTAAAAATAAAAAGTACGTACACATAAATTCATGAAACTGATTCTGAATCGACCATACTGTATTAGCAAATGTTCTCGGTTCCAGAACAATCATTTTACCGAAAAAACGGGGGTTTAACACAAAACAGTCGATATCCAGCCACCCAAAATGATATTCGTTTACTTGAGTCAAACACTCCCAAACGTCGCTGTCCTGATGGTATTCCTCTATATGGTAAAAAGGAAGCTTTAAATTTTTCTAATCCATTCGATTTCATCCGCGTCTAAATTGCATCCCAAAAGCACCAGATTTACCTCCTGCGGAACAAAAAGACAACGATTTCAGCACCCAGAACAGTAATCCTCGCGTAAAAAACATATAAAATATATTTTCTTTTTTTTCTTAAGGGGCTGAGTAGAATATCCTGAATCGGTTCATCCAATTTTTCCATTTCTGCATTCTCCTCTTCTCCTCTTAGCATGAGCCCTGAAAGACGCCCCGAATATGGTCAACTCTGTTAAAGGACAGCAGCTGACGCATTTTTTGCATATATCCCGACAATTGCCGCTGTTCAGGAAAGGGCGACAAACGGCTTTTATCACTTTTGATATGCCATGCCGTTTATAATATCGGACAGGCTGTTGGAAGTGACATTCCCAATAGAACAGGTGCACATCCAGTCAACGCAGCACAAATGAATATCGCCATGCGAATCTATGGGCAACTCAATAGAGGCCTACGGCAGCCAAACGGATTTTCCAGTTGCGATTCATACACCATGAGCCTATTGTCCATCAATTCATCAATGATTTCTATATTGCCGTATTTATTTTTAAGTTCCTGGAAAAAAGCAAGCTTATTTTGTCATAGCAAGTGATAACCACCTGATTAAACAAAGAAAGAAAGGTGTTTTGCTCGATGCGGGAATCGAGCAAATACCCGTTCGTCCACAGTACATATTTTTTCCTTTCTTTCGGAAATAATACTCAGAATTCGCTTAAGATCCATCAGCGGCTCATTATAATAGTTAAAGTTAAAATGTCCGGCAAAACCCAGAGCCTTTGCTTCATCCATCACACGCAAAATGTCTTCGTTGGTCAACCTGTTTTTACTGACATATTTCCGCAGCGAAACGGGGCATCTAGGATGCTTTTTCGCCAGGTTGCAATGCCCGCTCATTTCAAATGAAATCATTTTCATCGCAGATAAGTTCATGTGGAAGCCTGCCTTTTTTCCGTCTCTTTTTGGTTACTACATAATGGCCAATGCACAGGCAGTCCATATCGGCCTTTATAAAGCTTTTAAGGGCATCCGACGGTGTTTCGATTATCGGTTCCCCTTAATATTAAATGATGTGTTAAGTAACACCGGCACTCCTGTCAGTCGGTAAAATGCATTAATCAGTCCATAGTACACTGGGTTATCTTCTTCATTTACCGTTTGTATCCTAGCCGTCCCGTCCACGTGGGTAACCGCCGGTATCACGCTTTTTTTTTACTTTCTTTCACAGGATGAACAAACAGCATAAAGGGGTATTCTGTGCCGTCTGTCTCAAAGTAAGCTTTTGCATATTCCTGTAAAACAGATGGGGCGAATGGTCGGAAGCTTTCGCGGAATTTCACTCTGGAATTCAAAATATCTTTCATATTTTTTCTGCGTGGGTCTGCTAAAATGCTTCTGTTTCCAAGGGCTCTCGGTCCAGCTTCGCATCCCCCTTGGAACCAGCCTAAAATCTGGCCGGATTTTAGTTTCAATGCTGCTGTCTCTGCGACTTCTTCCGTTGTTTGTTTCGACCAAGCAATATTTTCTTCATTCTTTTTCAGTGCGTTCTCTATCTCAAGATCTGAATAGGATTTTCCCCAATACACGCTTTTGATTTTATGGGGATCATATCTGCCACCGTTGCGGCAGTAATGGCCATATAACGCTGAACCGATTGCCGTTCCGGCGTCTCCCGACATAGGGGGAATAAATATGTCGGTAAATGGTGTTTCCTTTGTTATCTTACCATTCAGGGTACTATTGAGGGCAACTCCTCCTGAATAACACAGTTTTCTGCACTTGGTTAAGCTCCTCCATCAGCAGGAATGTTTTTTCCAGAACAGCCTGAGCGGCAAAAGCGACGTCCGCCCTTATCTGAAATAAATCTTTGCCCACCGACTCTTTTTTTTAAGGTACGTATAAAATCAAAAGAATTCTTCCCGAGGGAAATTTATTTCCCTCCCTCCGTCTTCCTTTACGGCCACGCATTTCCACATTTCCTTTACGTATCGATCCGTTCCATACGAAGCTAACCCCATCAGCTTACCTTCCCCAAAAAATGGAATCCACAGATGACCGTACATAGGGTATAACCCCCAGGGAATTATCTATCACCGTAAAATCATAAATGAACTGATATGCCCATATTTAGAATAGCAGGTTTTTCTACTTAATTAAAACATCTAATCGTTTAATCACCTCTATTCATTTAACCGAAATCTTTACGCTTTATAATATAGGATAGAGACAATGCAAAAAATGAGTTACAGAGAAATTACTCGATTGTTGGGTTTCACACCACGAGCATGGCGTCCCCAAAACTGTAAAACCGATATCCATCCTGTACGGCATGACGGTAGGCCTCCATAGTGTGCTCGTACCCGGCAAAGGCGCTCACCAGCATAATCAGTGTACTTTCCGGCAAATGGAAATTGGTAATCAGCCCGTCGAGAATCCGGAACGTATAGCCGGGATAGATGAAGATGCTGGTCCAGCCCTCCCCCAGGCTCCACCCGGCCGTTCGTCAGCCCGACACTTTCCAAAGTACGGCAGCTGGTGGTTCCCACCGCGATGACCCGGCCGCCTCTCTCCCGTGTCCGGTTGAGCCGGTCCGCTGTTTCCTGCGAAAGTTCGTAATGTTCGGCATGCATTTTATGGTCCGTAATGTCATCTGCCTTTACAGGTCGGAATGTCCCCAGCCCCACATGCAGGGTAACAAACGCGATATCCACACCCTTAGCGCGGATACGGTCGAGCAGAGCGGGCGTGAAATGCAGCCCCGCCGTGGGGGCTGCGGCGGAACCGGGCTCCCGGGCGTAAACGGTTTGATACCGTTCCTTGTCCTGGAGCTGGGTCTTGATGTAATGCGGCAGCGGCATCTGCCCCACCTGCTCAAGCACAGCGTAAAAATTTCCCTGGAAATCAAATTGAACCAGCCGATTGCCCCTTCCAGGATCTCGATCACCTCCGCTTCGAGGAGGCCTTCCCCGAAACGCAGCCGGTCCCCCGGCTTTGCCCGGCGGCCGGGCCCGGCCAGAGCCTCCCAGCGATCCCCCCTTTTGGATGGAGGAGCAGCAGCTCCACCGCCGCCCCGGTGCCGCATTTTTCCCCATACAGCCGGGCGGGAAGTACCCGGCTGTCATTGAGGACGAGGCAGTCGCCCTCCCGCAGATAATCCAGCACATCGTAAAATGACGGTCCTCGAATGTTCCGGTTTTCCGGTCCAGCACCAGCATCCGGGAATGATCCCGCGGTTCGACCGGCTCCTGCGCGATACGATCCTCGGGAAGCTCATAAAAAAAGTCCTGTTTTTTCATAGAGTATGCCTGTCTTTCTTATTATTTTTGCAGACTTTTAGAAATCTCTCCAACACCGATTGACAAGGAGAAGCACGGATGATACAATGAGAACACAACCATGCTAAGTGAATATACTGAATAGAGGCGCGTCAGCACAAGAGTATCCGTGGGAGATACCGGATCCGTGATCACGGGAGAAAGGGTGCGACGCCGAAGATCACCGGCCTCCGGCGGGCGGGCGGTCTGGCCTTACGGTTAAGAGCCGTAGGGTTGTCATCATGCTTTATGATGGAGCGCTATTCTCCGGCGAAGGGGCCGCCCCTCCGTGGGCGTCAACGCATCTATTATAAGGCCATGACAACCGGTTTTCAACCGGTTTTTTCATATCCCGGCCTGTTTTTCACGCGGCATGAAGTCCACCCCGCCGGGGTGAAAGTATCCGCAGACAAGCGGAAAGGAGTTTTTCCCATGAAGAAGTTTCGCGTCGGTATCATCGGTTGCACAGGCATGGTGGGGCAGCGCTTCGCCACCCTCCTGGCGGAGCATCCCTGGTTCGAGGTCACGGTTCTCGCCGCGAGCCCCCGTTCCGCCGGTAAAACATACAAAGGAAGCCCTGGGTGGCCGCTGGTCGATGAAAACACCGCTGCCGGCCACTCTGGAACAGATGGTGGTGCAGGATGCCTCCCAGGTGGAAACGGTCGCGTCGATGGCCGACTTCGTGTTCTGCGCGGTGGATATGCCCAAGGCCGAAATCAAGGCCCTTGAGGAAGCGTATGCCAGGGCGGAATGCCCGGTTGTCTCCAACAACAGCGCCAACCGCTCGACACCCGACGTGCCCATGATCATCCCCGAGTTAAATCCCGAGCATGCCGCGGTTATCCCTTTCCAGCGGCAGCGGCTGGGCACCAAACGGGGATTTGTGGCGGTCAAATCCAACTGTTCGCTCCAGAGCTATGTTCCCGCCCTCTTCCCCCTCTCCAAATTTGGGGTCGAAAAGGCCCTGGTCTGCACCTACCAGGCGATCTCCGGGGCCGGCAAAACCTTCGAGCGCTGGCCGGAAATGGTGGATAACGTGATTCCGTATATCGGCGGCGAGGAGGAAAAATCGGAGCAGGAACCGCTGAAGATCTGGGGCAAGCTTGAAAATGGGGTGATTGTACCCGCAAAGTCCCCTGCCTTTACAGCCCAATGCCTGCGGGTACCGGTCTCGGACGGCCATTTCGCCGCTGTTTACTGCTCCTTTGCGAACAAACCCTCGAAAGAGGAGATTCTGGAAACCTGGAGATCCTACAAAGGCCGGGCACAGGAGCTGGATCTCCCCAGCGCGCCCAAACAGTTCCTCCATTATTTCGAGGAGGACAACATGCCCCAGACCCGCCTGCACCGCGATCTCGAGGGCGGCATGGCCATCTCGCTCGGCCGCCTGCGGGAGGATACCCAGTATGACTACAAGTTCGTCGGCCTGTCCCACAACACCTTGCGCGGTGCGGCCCGGCGGCGCCGTCCTGATGGCGGAGCTGCTTTGTGCCGAAGGCTATATGGACCGATGAACCCGACATTTTGAATGGGGCTGTCAATATGAGTAAGCAAACGATTTTCACCGGCTCCGGCGTCGCCATCGTCACCCCGATGAAGGCCGACGGCAGCGTCAATTACGAAAAATACCGGGAGCTTATCGACTGGCAGATTGAAAATGGCACCGACGCCATCATCACCTGCGGCACCACCGGCGAGTCTTCCACCCTCACCCATGAGGAACATATCGGCGTCATGCGCGCCGCCGTCGAGCAGGCCGCCGGCCGGATCCCGGTCATTTCGGGCACGGGCTCGAACGACACGGCCTACTGCATCGAGCTTTCCCAAGAGGCGGAAAAAATGGGCGCGGACGCCCTGCTGCTGGTGACGCCTTACTACAACAAAACCTCCCAGCGCGGCCTCGTGGCCCACTACACCGCCGTGGCGGACGCGGTGAACCTGCCGATCCTGCTCTATAACGTCCCTTCCCGCACGGGGGTGGACATCAAACCCGAAAACCGTCGCCGCCCTGTCGAAGCACCCAAATATCGTGGCGGTCAAAGAGGCCAACGGCAACATCTCCTCCGCGGCGCAGGTGGCCGCGCTGTGCGATATCGACATCTATTCGGGCAACGACGACCAGATCGTACCCCTGCTTTCCCTGGGCGGCAAGGGGGTCATCTCGGTCATGGCGAACGTCGAGCCCCGCCGCACCCACGATATCGTCGCGAAATGGATGGCTGGGGACGTGGAAGGCAGCCGCGCCCTGCAGCTCGAGCTCCTCGAGCTGGCCAGCGCCATGTTCATGGATGTCAATCCCATCCCGGTCAAGGAGGCCATGAACCTGATGGGGCTGGATGTGGGCGAATGCCGCCTGCCCTTGTATGGGATGGACGATGCGGCGAAATCCAAGCTCGCGTCCGTTCTTCGGAAATACCGGCTCATGAAATAAGGCCCGGCCCCGATCTTTCGATCGGCATGGTCAACAGAAAGGAAGTCCAATATGGTTCGTCTGATTCTCAGCGGATGCAACGGCAAAATGGGGCGTGTCATCACCCGCTGCGCCGCCGAACGGTGCGACTGTTCCGTCGTCGCGGGGTTCGATCTCAATACCGAGAGCCATGCGGGCTTTCCGGTTTACGCCAATCCGGCCAATTGCAGCTTGGAAGCCGATGTGATCGTCGATTTTTCCCATCCTTCGGCCCTGTCCGGCGTACTGGCCTATGCTCTGGATAAACGTCTGCCTCTCGTGGTGGCCACCACCGGGCTGGATGAGAAACAGGTGCTGAAGCTGAGGGACGCTGCGGCCAGTATCCCGGTCTTTTTCAGTGCCAATATGTCCATGGGGATCAGCCTTATCATGGATCTCGCGAAAAAAGCGGCGTCGGTTTTAGGTGGGGACTTCGATGTGGAGATCCTCGAAAAACACCACAACCAAAAGGTGGACGCCCCCTCTGGCACCGCCCTCATGCTGGCGGACGCCGTGTCCGAAGGGCTCGACTACACCCCCCGCTATGTCTTCGACCGGCATGACCGGCGCGAAAAGCGGGCCAAGGCGGAGAGTTGGGTTCTCCTCCATCAGGGCGGAACCATCGTCGGGGAGCACGAGGTGATTTTCGCCGGGCACGATGAAATCGTCACCGTCACCCACACCGCCATGTCCAAGGAGATTTTTCGCCGTCGGGGCGCTGAACGCGGCCCTATATCTCGCCGGCCGGCCGGCTGGATTGTACAGCATGAAGGACTTTATCGCCGGCGAATGATGCCCTAAACACAAACGTTGAAAGCCCCCACGGTATCACCGTGGGGGCTTTTGATGATGCGCGGGGGCTCTATGGACCGGTCCGGACCCGCAGCCGCAGAATCCCGTTGACCCTGGTGGAGGGCGAGACGCTTCTTCCCTCTCCGGTGATGTACCCGTCCCGGATTGCCGCCTTGACCTGCTCGCGCGATAGGCCGAGCCCGCTGCTGAGAATCTTGTCCAGCGTAAGGCGGCGTTTTCCGGACAGCGGATTTCGAGCAGCCCTCTTCCCCCGCCTCCCGCCGTTTTTGATCCGGAACCCCTCATCATAAACCGGGACGGCCTGGCCATGGGCGAACAGCCGGGGATCGCACGCGCAGGCGCGTGCCGCGGCCGGGTTGTTCGACTCATAGGCGCGAAGGCGGCCGGGAGAAAGCTCCGACACCGGCGTTCTCGCAACAACCTCCATATTCCAGGTCGTTCCGCAGGCCGGGCATTTATAGATCAGCCAGACATCGAGACGGCGCCCATTGGCGTTCATGCGGAATTTGCCACTCGAGACAAACGGCCGTTCGCATCCGCAGCCGGGGCAAAAACGCCTCAGCGCCGGTACACCGTCCTGGTGGATTTCCCATCGTTCCATGCCGTCCGCGCCCCTCCTTTCCCCTTTGGAGGACGCGGGCGGGCGGTCGCCCGTAAACAGCGTGCCAACAGCCGTCCGGCAGGCGGCCCCTGCCGCTCCGGGCCGCGAAAGAGGGCGCAAGCGCCTCTCGAAAACCGTGATTCATGTTCTATCTTTTTCCGAAGCCTCTGCGGCGGGAAAGCGACAAAAACCGGCCTTATCCGGGTTTCGTGAACAGTCTCACGAAACCAGCCGAATAAAGCCGGGATCACCATAGATAGGATGTCGGGCGCTCTGCCGCGCAGCAGCTCTACTCAATTCCGTAATGGCGCAGCCCAAACAAGCCATGAATGGCGTTTGCGGTGCGGCGGTATGCGGAATCAAGCGGCTGTAGGCATGGGAACACCTCGGATCATAGAATAGCTATAGTATACGGCATAACAAGGAGGATGGCAAGCTTTTTTCCTCTTCAGCGTTTGACGCGCCACTCCCGATGAGGGAGAAAAGCCCCAGCTCATGATCGTCGATCCCCTGGTATTGCTGGAGCAGCAGGCGTCCTGCCGCCTCGGCATAGAGGATCCCGTTGTCCCCGCAGCACATCGCGTAGGCGATCTGGCTGCAATCGGGCAGGCGGCCGATCACGGGCAACCGGTCTTTGGTCGTGCCGTCCTTGGCCGCGAACACATACTCGACCGTGATATTGGGAACGGCGGGGAACATATCCCGCAGGATATACGCCAACGAATCGAAGCGCTTTTCGACGGCTGGCGTCATGTCGAGCAGACCGGCCACCCGCCCCTTTTCATCCATGAAGGCGCTGTCGAGACCCCCGATGAGGATCCGGTTGTCCTCCGTGACGCTCAGGTAAAGGCGGGGCTCCTCCTCCCGATGGATGACGCAGGGACCCCGCCATCCGGCAAACCCGTCCACCGGCTCGGTGAGCGCCATATAGGTGGTGCGCACATCGTCGAGGCCGCCGCAGTGGCGGCTGACATCGAGCCCCGTAGCCATAACCACATATCCGGCCGTCACGGTATGCCCGGTGCTGCATTCGACCAGGACCGTCCCCTCTTCCGTCTGCTCAATGGTTTCAGCCCCGGTATTTTCAAAAATACGGGCCCCCTTGCCAACCGCCAGGCCGGCCAGCCCATGGACCATCCGGTAAGGGTCGACCTGCGCGGCGGTGTTTTTCGTATACACCCCGCGCTCATCGGAAACGTAAACTGCTCGCTCGCGGTATCGGCGTCGAGCAGCTCCACATCCATGCCGTTGTGCAGACGGAGGAATATTCACGGCGAAGGACGGCGGAACCCTCGATTCCGTCGCGTACCGCAGACTGTCCATACGGCGGAACCCGCAGCCGTTCTGGAACGAGCCGCACAGGTTTTCCACATTATCCAAAGCCTCGGCAAAAAGCAGATGCGCCGCCGTCATCGCGCGTTCGGGGCCGATTTTTCTCCGCCAAACAGGTGAGGTTTCCTCACCCGAGAGTGTCATCATGATACCGGAGGACACGGCCGTGCTGCCGTAACCGAGGGGCGAATCACTGAGCAGGACGGTATCGATGCCCGCCTCGGCGAAACGCATGGCGATCATGGCGGCTGCGATGCCGCCGCCAACCACGGCCACCTCACACGCGGTATCCTCGTCGAGCCAGCGGTACTGGGCGGGAGCCGGGGTCAAAGAGGTCCACGCGGATGCATGGACGGTATTTTTATCATGGATGCTTCTTCCTCTCTGCTTTTTTCTTAGTGTGCGACATTGGCTCCAAAATTATGTACCCGGTCCAGCGGCCCGGATGGGAAAAAATCTTGATCCGGCATTGCGATCCAGGGAAAAATACGGTATACTTTTTCCATCCCTGTAACTATTTTTGATGGAAAAGGATGAAGAGACATGGAACAGCTTATCGCCGCATTCGAAGCCTTGTGGGTCAAAATCGTCGCGTTTTTCCCAAGCCTGCTGGCCGCCGTGATCATTTTTGTGCTGGCCCTCATCGTCACCAAGCTGACAGAAGGCCCGATCGCCGCCATGCTCAGGCGCAGCAAAATCGATATCGACGAGGTGGCCATCAAATATGTCAACCGTGTCGTAAAGATCTTGATTTGGTTTATCGCCGTCATCATGATCATGGATAAGCTGGGGATTCCGGTGGGAAGCCTGCTGACCATGCTGGCCGCAATCGGTGCGGCCGTGGCCCTGGCCATCAAGGACAACCTGTCCAACCTGGCCTCTGGGGTCGTCCTGTTATTCACCAAGCCCTTCAAAGCCGGCGATTACATCGAAGTGGAAGGCGCCTCCGGCTCGATCAAGGAAATCGAGATCATGCACACCCATCTGGACACGCCCGGGCACACGCTGGTAGCCATTCCCAACACCAAGATGATGACCGCCACCATCGTCAATTATTCCACATATGAGACGAGACGCCAGGATCTGCTTTTCTCCATTGGCTACGACGACGATCTGCTTTGGGGCAAAAGCCGTGCTACAGGAATTGGCAGAGGCTCATCCGCTGGTCCTGAAGGATCCGGCCCCTGCGTCATGGTCAACGAGCAGGGGGAATCGGCGGTCGTGCTCCTGCTGCGCGTCTGGTGCCAAAACACCGACTATTGGGATCTGCGTTTTGACCTGCTTGAAAAAAAGTCAAGCTGGCGTTCGACCGCAAAGGCATCACGATCCCCTATAACCAGCTCGATGTCCATCTGCCCGCTCCTGCCCATCCGGAAGCCGGCAAATAAAAACGGTAACATCCGGCCGCGCCATATTTCAGCAATCTTTCAAAAACGTTCGGATTCGCTGCTCAAAATCCGATATTCCGGGCGGATAGAACGGACGAACTATGGGTAATCCGTCCGGGCGGCATAAGAAGGCCCTGCTCGCGCTTGCCGCGGGCAGGGCCTTCCTGTGTTGATGTGCCGATAAAACCAGGCTTGTCTTTTTAAAAAAGCATCTGCATAAAAACCCTCTATTCGCATCATGATGTGTATGATAGAGAAAACAGGTATCCAGATACTTTGAGCGAGAGCCGATCAACCCATAAGGTTAATCATGGGGAATCTGCAATGTTATCCAGACAAGTTGGCCGCAATATCCGCTGGCGCCGAAAAAAGGCCCGTCTCTCACTGGAAGAACTGGCGTACAGAGCCAGTTTGGACACCTCACATATCGGAAAGATCGAACGTGGCTGCTGGAATCCGAATTTATAGACCCTCGCCCGCATCGCGACGGCTCTCGGCATTTCCCCTCGCGCCCTGTTCAACTGCGGCACGCTGGACGAGCCGGATTACGCCCGTCTGATCGCTTTCGCCTGTTCCACCATCCCTTATTACGAATTTCTCAGCGTATACGATCCTCTCTTTTTTAGGGGAATTTTTAGGCAGCTTTCTCATGGAGCGCATCACCGTGGCGGAAATCGACTCGATTGCCGAACTCTATCTGGCGGAGGTCACGTATGAGGCTGTTCCCGAGACCATCCCATCTCCGGACGGCGCCTACTGCGGCTATGGGATCGCCGCCGTCCATCAGGAAAACGGCACAAGGTCCGGCTTTCCCTGATGCGGGATGTCACGACGAACCGGCCGCTGGCCGAAACGATTGCCCGTACCCTGACCGAAAACCGGGTCCCTTATGATCAATTCCGTTACATCGCCCGCGATCTTGCTGTGGAAAATTTTGTCTGACACATATAGCTTTCACCTGATTCCGCACCGAGGGCCGTATCCCCAAACACCTGAAACGAGGCCGTATGGACGAACCATACGGCCTCGTTTTTCGTTGAGCCTTACTCCTCCGCCGGTACGGGCTGTGCATCGAATGAAAAGCGGTTGTCCTTTACACCGACCTGTACGACATCACCGCTCCGGAACCGGCCCTCCAAAGAGCTGTTCGGCCAGTACGTCCTCGATCCGGGACTGGATGGCTCTGCGAAGGGGACGGGCGCCGTAGACCGGATCGAATCCCTCCTTGGCAATCTCGGCAACCGCGTCGTCGCTGACCTCCAGGGTCATCCCCATATCCTCGAGCCGCTTGTCGAGCGACTGGAGCATCCTCCGGGCAATCCGGCGGATATCCTCTTCCGAGCTGCTGGAAAACGATGATATCGTCCACACGGTTGAGGAATTCGGGGCGGAAGGTCTTTTTGAGCTCGCCCAGCACATCTTCCCGGATCTGCTTCTGGTTTTCGGCGGCATCCTTTTGCGTCGCGACGGCAAATCCGAGTTTCCGATGCTCGGTAATCATGCGGGCCCCGACATTGGAGGTCATGACGATGATGGTGTTCTTGAAGTCCACCCGGCGGCCCTGGGAGTCGGTCAGAATGCCATCCTCCAGAATTTGCAGCAGGATGTTCCACACATCGGGGTGGGCCTTCTCGATCTCGTCGAACAGCACCACGGAATAGGGCTTACGGCGCACCTTCTCCGTCAGCTGGCCGCCCTCCTCGTAGCCCACGTATCCGGGAGGCGAACCCACCAGACGGGAGACCGTGTGTTTTTCCATGTATTCCGACATGTCCAGCCGGATCATGGCGTTTTCGTCCCCGAACATAGCCTCTGCCAAGGCTTTGCAGAGTTCGGTCTTCCCAACGCCGGTCGGACCCAGGAAAATGAAGGAGCCGATCGGACGACGGGGATCCTTGAGCCCCACCCGGCCGCGGCGGATGGCCTTGGCCACGGCTGTAACCGCTTCATCCTGCCCGACGATCCGCTCGTGCAGGATCTCCTCCATACGGAGCAGCCGCTGGCCTTCGGCCTCGTGAGGCGGCTGACGGGCACCCCCGTCCAGCTCGACACGATTTCCGCGATATCGGCGGCGGATACCTCGCCGTAATCCCGGCGGACTTTTTCTCCTGCCAATGGCCGCGCTGCTCTTCCAGCTTCTGGGCGAGTTCCTTCTCTTCGTCCCGCAGATGGGCGGCGCGTTCAAAATCCTGTTCGTTGACCGCGGCCTTTTTCTCTTCGGACAGGCGCTTGACCTCCTCCTCCAGCTTCTTCAGATCCGGAGGAGCCGTAAAGGCTTTTAGCCTTACTCTTGAGGCTGCCTCGTCCACCAGGTCGATGGCCTTGTCCGGCAGATAGCGGTCCGAAATATAGCGGGTGGACAGGGTGACCGCCGCCTCGAGCGCCTCGTCGGTGATTTTCACCTTATGGTGCGCTTCGTACTTATCCCGCAGCCCCTGAGAATCAGGATAGCCTCCTCGGCCGTCGGCTCCCCGACCGTGACCGGCTGGAACCGCCGTTCGAGGGCCGCGTCCTTTTCGATGTGTTTGCGGTATTCGTCCAGGGTGGTGGCGCCGATGACCTGGGTTCTCCCCTGGCCAGGGAGGGCTTGAGGATATTGGCCGCGTCGACCGCTCCCTCGGCGGCGCCCGCGCCGATGATGGTGTGGATTTCGTCGATGAACAGGATGACGTTTTTTCTCCCGGATGACCTCGTCGATCGCGTTTTTGATCCGTTCCTCGAAATCACCGCGGTATTTGGTGCCGGCCACCATGCCGGTCAGGTCCAGCGCCACCACCCGCTTGCCCCGCAGCAGCTCCGGCACCTCGTCGGCCGTGATTTTCTGGGCCAGGCCCTCCGCAATGGCGGTCTTTCCCACACCAGGCTCCCCGATCAGGCAGGGGTTGTTTTTAGTCCGGCGGGACAGGATCTGAATGACCCGCTCGATCTCTTTCCCCCGGCCGATGACCGGGTCGAGTTTTGCCTTCCTTCGCCATGGCGGTCAGATCACGGCCGAATTGGTCGAGAGTCGGGGTTTTTCCAGGCCCTTTGGAAGCGGAGGAGGCGCCGCCGCGGATCCCCTCCGACGCGGTTTGAGCGGGGGTTGGCGCCGATCGCTTTGCCGATGTCCCGCATCAGTTCGTCGGGACGGGCGCCGAGAGAGGCGATCAGCCGCACGGCGACACTGCTTTCGTCCCGCAGGACGGCGATAAGAATGTGTTCGGTGCCCACATACCCGTGCTGCATCACCGCCGCCTCGGCCACGGCCATTTCCATTGCCTTTTTTCGCCCGGGGCGTAAAATCCTCCGGGGTCAGGCGGGTATGCTGCCCGCTCGATTCGCTTTCGACGATCTTCTGCTGATACTGCACGGCGGTCACGCCGCGGCCGCCCAGGACCGACGCGGCGACCCCGGTGCCCTCCTGCAGCAGCCCCAGCACAATGTGTTCGGTGCCGATATAGGTATGCCCGAGCGCCTCGGCCGATTCGATAGCCAGGTTCAAGGCGGTATTGGCTTTTTCAGTGAATCCTTTAAACCGGTACATGATATTCCTGCCTTTCTAATTGAGCTGTCCGGATCAGGCCAGCCGTGTGCGGACCATTTCCGCCCTGGCGGCATCGCGTTCGGCCGGCTCCATCTCTTTTCCGGCCATCGCCATCACGGTAGCGGGCTGCGCGTCCCCGATCAGTCCGCCGATGAGGTCCAGCGAGATTCCCTCGATCATTCCCAGGGATACCCCCACCCGCAGATTTGAAATCAGAGACATGAACTCGTCTCCCCGGAGCAGCCGCGCTGTGCGCAGGATCCCCAGAGAACGCCAGACCCGGTCCTCAAAATGCGGGTTGCGGCAGAGCTCCTCCGGCCCGCGCGTTCCTCACGGATAATCTGGGCGGCGATCCCTTTCAGATTTTCGATGGCGGCCGACTCGGAGATGCCCAGCGTCACCTGGTTGGAAAGCTGATAAATAGCCCCTTCCGGTTTGCTGCCCTCGCCGTACAGCCCACGGATGGTCAGGCCGAGCTTGGAGACCGTGTTGGCGAGCTGCTGGATAGCACCCCATCCTGTAGGGCCGGCAGATGGAGCATCAGGCTCGCCCGCATACCGGTGCCGAGGTTGGTCGGGCACTGCGTCAGGTAGCCGAGCCGGTCGTCGAAGGCGAAATGCAGGCGGCTGTCCAGGGCGGTGTCCAGCTCATCCGCCGTCCGATACGCGCGGTCGAGCTCCAGGCCCGCCTGCATCACCTGGATGCGCAGGTGGTCTTCCTCGCCGATCATCAAACTGGCGCTTTCGTCCTCCGAAAGGCACAGGACGCTCCCCTCTTCCCTTTTGGAAAACTCGGGACTTATCAGGTGGCGTTCCACCAGGGACAGAGCCGTGATATGAGGCAGCGTGTGCATGTCGATGACCCGGTAGCCCCTCTCGGGCAGAGCCTTTAGGATCGTATCGGCGGCCTGCCGTTTCTGCTCCGGATTCATACAGGCCGGGGAAGGGCACACGCGGCAGGTTCCGCGCCAGCCGCACCCGGGTGCTGATCACCACATCGCCGTCCTGCCCGGTAGACCGGTACCACTTATTCTCCGTCATGCTGCGTCTCCTCCTTTTCGAGTGCCCGGATGCGGTCCCGCAGCGCGGCGCATTCCTCATACTGCTGCTCCGCAATGCATTGCGCGAGCTGCTGGCGCAGGGCGTCGAGCTCCTGCTCCCTTTTTTTTTCAGGCGGTCGCCGGCCCCGGCCGGTACCTTTCCCGTATGCTTGGCTTTTCCATGGATACGCTGGATAGAGGGCAGGAGTCGGTCGTAAAGGTGGTATAGCAGGACGGGCACCCCGCCTTACCCGACTGGGCGATCTCCCCAAAGCTCCGGCCGCAGACCTCACAGCGCACGGTATCCGCTTTTTCACGCGCCGTCGGCTCGGAAAACAGCGCTCCCCAGAAATCCCCCAGGTCAAAGCCAAGGCCGTTCCCATCGAAAGGCCCTGCTGGCCGGCGCAGTCGGCGCACAGGTGGATTTCCGTCGTTTCTCCATTGATCGTTTTCTTTAAAAAGTTGTCGCCGGTTTCTTGCCACAGTTTTGACAAAGCATCGTCTTTCCTCCTATATCCTACATATTCAAAGCGGTGAGCATCTGTTTCATCAATTTTGCCCGCAGCCGGTCCCGGCATTCCACCGGGACATCCCGATACGCCTGGTCCGACAAAGCGGCGCCAATCAGGCGGGCGGCTGCTGGAGAAATCCATCTCCCCGGCCAGGCTGTCCAGGATCGCCTGCGCAGCCGCAGGCACCAGCGTCTCCCCGATAGAATTGACCACGTGCATGAGCGGGGAACAGCCCGGCGTATACTGGACGCGGTGGATCCGGATATAGCCGCCGCCCCCTCTCCGGCTCTCCACGATATAACCCCGCTCCGGGGAAAAGCGGGAGGTGATGACATAGTTGATCTGGCTCGGCACGCAGCCGAGTTCTTCCGCCAGCTCGTTGCGCCGCAGTTCCGCTGAACCGTCCCCGGCTTCATCTATCCTATGAAGAATATAGGCCGCTATGGCGTCGCTTATGCGCATGACTTCCCCACCCTTCTCATAAACTATTCTCATTTTATTCGATTGGTCAGGAAAAGTCAAAGTCAATAATGGTCAAATTTATCCCGGATTTTCCCGTTATTCTCCATCTGCCGCAACAGGCGGGGAGGACGGCGCCGGCCGGCTGTTTTCGCCGGCTTATGCCGGATCCAAAGGCTCCGCATTTTCACCGCGCCGTGCTGTAACCATTCTCCCGAGGCGGCATAGTATGGAATGTACCCATTGAAAGGAGGCGGCAAAGAATGAGTCTGCGGAACGTATTTTGCGGCGGAAACAGCTGCACATGGATCCTGTTCGTCATCATCATCCTTTTGATTCTCGATGACGACGATTGCGGTTGTGGTGCCAATAACGGCTGCGGTTGCGGCTGCGGTTGCTAAGGAGCTTCCCCTTTTTTCAATAGTACGATTAAGAAAGGAGAAATCGACTCATGTGCCTGAGAAACCTGTTTGGCGGCGGTGATTGCACCTGGCTGCTCTTCATCATCATCCTCTGCCTGCTGTTCAACGACGACGATTGCGGCTGCGGCTGCGGCAATGTACAGAACAACGGCTGCGGTTGCGGCTGTGGCTGCGGCTGCTAAGCCCTTTTCCATCCTCCGGCCGGTACAGCGTCCGCTGAACCGGCCGGTTCCTTTTTGCCCGGATCCTTCCGGCCCCGCTTATCCTTTTTCCAGCATCTCCAAAAAGCGGCCGATCACCTCGACCTCCCGGTCACGCAGGCTTGCCAGTGCCTCTTCCACATCGGAACAGGAAAGGCCGCTGCCTTTTAGGTTGCGTTTGAGCACTTTATTCAGCAGGGTGCGCGCCTGATCCTCAATCTCCCGAAACGGTGCGGCAAATTCCGCTGCCGGGCGGGCGTCGTCAAGACCACTCATAAATTCCGCCCGCAGGGTCAGCATATGCTTATGTGCCCACAAAATATAAAAGATGCGGTGATCCAACGGGCCTTCCGCCGGCACACTTTCCCTGACATACTGCATCAGCACGTCGTATACCCGGATACCTCCCACCGTATGCCCATAGGAATCGCGCTGTTTTTGACGGATCCGGTAGCGGTACAGGCTGTTTTCACCTCGAATATAGTCTGCAAGCTGGGTACAGACCGCCTGTGTGTCAAAGTCATGAGAGGCCGCCAGATGAAAGTCAAAATGACGCCGGTGATGGTCGGGAGAGACCAGCCTCACCGTGTTGTGCCAGGATAGGGGATTGACGGTATCGGTAAAGTACGCGTTTTCCATATCCTCGAACGGGCATGTCCGAAGGCGGAAATTCCCTTCGAAAAAATCCGCAATATAAAACAGCCCCTTGGTCATATCGTATCCGTGAATCATCATATCATGGGTACCGTCCCCATCATCGTGAAACGCGTCGATAAAACGGCGGTTAACCGGCAAGATAACATATTGGCCGAGGGAAAGGCTGTCGGTCAAAAAATCTGCAATCCGGTCATACCGTACATTGATGGTTTCCTTTGACATCTCCTGCGTATAGAGATGGGGGCAAGCAAACCAATACGACGGGGCGACGAAATAGAGGAACACGCCGCCCGCCGCGATCCTTGGATCGCAGGCCCATAACTGTGCGAACTGGCCCATCATCCAGGGATAGAAAGCCGCACTGTTCAGTCCGACCGCCTGCAGATACGCATCCTGCGTGATGCATTGGATGACAGGTTCCTGCACCGGCAGCTTGATATACGTCTGCTTTTTCATTGGGCAACCCCCATTCGATATTAATATTCATAGGAATTCAACCAAATGTTACAGTGGATTTTAAGAGAAGTCAATCAAACTTTAGAGATGGTATCGGGATTCTTAGCAGGAAAAACGAACTCTTAACCATTTGTGCAATTGACAGGCCGCCTTCAAATGGTATAATAAAAACGGCCGTATCCAGAGGCGAATCGCGGTACGGGGCCTTTGGTGATAAGGGGACCGCCTTCCGGCATGCCTGCGAAAGGATGGAACATCATGATGCCAGAAACCAGGAAACGGCGCTTTGGCGATCGGTATGACGGCTGGCGCCTGCGGCATACCCAGTCGTTTTTCTCCGTGATGCCCCATATTATGAAACGCCGTTCGGATAGTTCGGTCCTGTTCGATGATGTTGTGGAAATCGAGGAACTCGAAAAATACGTGCGGCGTCTCCGGCGGGACGAAAACATGCCCGGATTCTCGATGTTCCATCTGTTTATCGCGGCGAGCGTCCGCATGATTACCCTGCGGCCCTGGCTCAACCGTTTCGTTGTAGGGGGGAAAACCTACGCCCGCAACCGTCTGACCATTTCCATGACCGTCAAGCGCAGCCTGTCGAAGGATGCGGAAGAGGTGGTGATCAAGCCGGATTTCGAAGGGACGGATACGGTTTTCGACGTCTACCGCAAAATTAACGGGGCCATTCAGCATGAAGTCCGGGATCCCGATGTGGAAAACGACACCGACATGGTCGCGCGGATCCTCGACACCTGCCCGGCCTGGCTGACCCGTGCGATCGTAAACGTGGTCAATATTCTGGACCATTGGGGGCTCATGCCGAAGGCGCTGAACCATTTGAGCCCTTTCCATACCTCTATGTATATCACCGATGTTGGTTCCCTCGGTATCGGCCCGGTCTATCACCATATTTACGATTTCGGCACCACGTCCCTCTTTATGGCGATGGGGAAAAAGGAAACGGTGCTGGAACGGCAGGCGGACGGCACTATCCGGGAAAAAAGGGTTATCCGTCTGCGCTTTGTCGTCGATGAGCGGATCTGCGACGGGTATTATTTTTCGGAATCCTTCCGTTCCCTGAAACGGCTCTTGAAGAATCCGGACCTGCTGGAACAGGCGCCGGAATCTATACCGGTGGATACCTGGATCTAAACGATCCTTTCTATATATACAATATACATAATCGGACGGGAGGGCCTTTTCTGGCCCCCGTCCGTTTTTTGTCTTCCACTGCGCAGTGGTATCCGGTTGGCTTCTCCCGGGTGTCTTGTCCCCTTTGCCGCTGTGTAAGGAGGAATTCCCTTTGTCAAGACGATTTTCTCTCGCCGGATGCCAAATTTCGGGACGCTTTTTATACTTTTCGACAGTGAAAGGCTATTGACAAGCCACTATATATTGTTTATAATAGTCTCCGGATTCCGATTCGACACACAATATATAGTGCCGACTGAAATACCGATTAAAGGAGACGCGACATGATTACCTGCATCACGAAACGAGACGGCCGCACCCGTCCGTTCGATATCGAAAAAGATCGCGAATGCGATCTACAAGGCCGCCCAGGCGATCGGCGGGCACGACTACCAAACCTCTCTCGCCCTGGCCAACCGGGTAGCCGAGGAACTCGAGGCGCAGCTCGGCGAGGCCGCGCCTTCCGTGGAGCAGGTACAGGATACCGTGGAAAAGGTGCTGATCGAAAACGGGGCACGCCCGCACGGCCAAAATTCATCCTCTACCGTGCCGAACGGACCAGGATCCGGGAAATGAACACCCGTTTGATGAAAACCATGGAGGATTTGACCTTCCAGGACGCCAAGGACAACGACGTCAAGCGGGAAAACGCGAACATAGACGGGGATTCCCCGATGGGGACCATGCTCAAATATGGGTCGGAGAGTGCGAAACAGTTTTACGAGATGTTCATTCTCAATCCCGCCCACTCCGAAGCCCACCGCAACGGCGACATCCACATCCACGATCTGGACTTCTTAACCCTTCCACTGGCCACGGCTTTCTGAGAGAGCCCAACGATATCGCCAGTTATTCTGCGTTAGCGTGCATCGCTATTCAATCCAACCAAAATGACCAGCACGGCGGGCAGAGTATTCCGAATTTCGATTACGCCATGGCTAAGGGCGTGATCAAAACCTATCAGAGAATTTACCGCCAAAACATGGCTCGGGCCATTGAAATCATGGAAGACGCCGAGGATGCCAGCGCTTTATCCAAGGAAATCATGGCCGCGGCCAGGAAAAAAGTGCCGGCGCCATTCCCAAGCTGGAAGACGGCGAAGCCTATATGGAGGCGGAGCTCCAGATTCTCACAGATAAGTTTGGTGCTGAAAGCGCTGAAAAAATTCAAAAATTTGCTTTTAAGCACGCCGGTGCGGAAACCGACCGGGCGACCTACCAGGCGATGGAGGCTTTCGTCCACAACCTGATTCCAGGGCGGGCGCTTTATGCATTCAGCTCCAGGGCGGGCGGCATGGATCCCTTTCAGCTCCATTAATTACGGCATGGCATCCCGAGGGCCGCATGGTGATTGGAATGTTCTGCTTGCCACAGAAGGCCGGCCTGGGCAATGGAGAAACTCCTATTTTCCCCATTCATATCTTTAAGGTAAAGGAAGGCGTCAACTATAATCCCGGAGAGCCCAACTATGATCTGTTCAAGCTGGCCTGCCGGGTAAGCGCCAAGCGGCTGTTCCCCAATTCTCTTTTATTGACGCTCCTTATAACCTGCAATACTATAAGCCTGGCCATCCAGAAACCGAGGTAGCCTATATGGGCTGCCGTACCCGGGTTATGGCCAATTCCTACGATCCAACCAGGGAGATTGTTAACGGAAGGGGCAACCTCAGCTTTACCTCTGTGAACCTTCCTAGAATCGCGATCCTCAGCAACCATAACATCGACTTTTTCTTCGAGCAGCTGGACCGGAAGATCGATCTGGTCATTGATCAGCTTTTGGACCGCTTTGAATTGCAGGCACAGAAAAAAGCCCGGAACTATCCCTTCCTGATGCAGCAAGGGATTTGGCTTGATTCCGATAACCTAAAGCCGGATGACGAGGTGCGTGAGGTTTTGAAGCACGGCACTCTGACGATGGGTTTCATCGGCCTGGCGGAAACCTTGAAGGCTCTGACCGGCTATCATCATGGCGAAAGCAAGGAAGCCCAGAACCTGGGTCTGGAAATTGTCGGGTATATGCGCCAGCGCATGGATCAGGCCACGAAAAAAAGCATGGCATGAACTTCTCTCTGATCGCCACCCCGGCGGAGGGCTTATCCGGCCGGTTTGTCCGTATGGATGCTGAAAAATTCGGAAAAATCCCCGGCGTTACTGATCGGGAATATTATACCAACTCCTTCCACATCCCAGTTTACTACGACATCTCCGCCTGGGATAAGATCAAGCTGGAGGCTCCATACCACGCCCTCACCAACGGCGGCCATATCTCCTATGTGGAGCTGGACGGTGATCCTACAGAGAATCTGGACGCTTTTGAGCAGGTGGTCCGCTGCATGAAGGAAAGCGGCATCGGCTACGGTTCCATTAACCATCCGGTGGACAGGGACCCTGTCTGCGGCTATACCGGTATTATCGGGGAGGTCTGTCCCCGCTGCGGCCGGCGGGAGGGCGAAGCCCTCAGCCGGGAAAAGCTCGATGAACTGCGGAAACGGTACCCCAATATGCCTTGCTCGTGCGAATAATCCGGAGTTTATATCATAGAAAGGACGTTGCCATATGGAAAAGACCAAAGCTGTTGGAGAAAATGTCGGATTCGAGCGGATCCGCCGCATCACCGGGTATCTGGTAGGGACCCTCGACCATTTCAACGACGCAAAGTACGCGGAGGTACAGGACCGCGTCAAGCACTCCCTGGGTACCGGCTCCGGAGAGTTGGAACAGGTTGGATAAACGGTCGGCAGAAAAGCGCATGGCGGCCATTCGTCTGGCGGGTGTGATCCGGGAGTCCATCGTGGACGGGCCCGGCTTCCGGTTCGTGGTGTTCACCCAGGGCTGCCCCATCATTGCCCCGGCTGCCAGAACCCCGGCACCCATGATCCTGCGGGAGGATATGATGGGGATACCGACCGGCTGTTTGAGGAATTCTGCAAAAACCCTCTGCTGGCCGGCATGACCTTTTCTGGCGGCGACCCCTTCCTGCAACCCCTTCCCTGGCGGATCTGGCACACAGAGTGCATGAAGCGGGGAAGACCGTCATCACCTATACCGGTTACACGATGGACTATCTCCTCGCGCATCTGGAGGAGCAGGAGGGCTGGCGGGAGCTGCTTCTCGGGACCGACCGCCTGGTGGACGGACCCTTTATCGAATCCCTGCGTTCTCCCCTGCTTCATTTCCGCGGCTCCTCCAACCAGCGGGTTTTGGATCCGGCAGCTTCCCTGGCGGCCGGATATCCGGTGGAAGCAGAGTTCTGAGTCGGTATACAGCAAGCCCCGGGGACCCGACAGGTCCCCGGGGCTTGCTGTATTAGGATGCGACCACGATTCGCAGGGCTTTCCCCTGAGGCGGATAGCTTTCCGCCACCAACGGATCGATGGTCACCGTGATCTGTCCTCCGATATCCTCGAAAAGGGCGGGCCGTCCGTCCTCGTATTCGATGACTGTATCGTCCGATACCGACAGATGGATACAGTCGAACCGCTCCCAATTCGGGCAGAGGACCAGCAGCGACCGGTAGGTTTTGCCGTCCGTTCACTCTCATACCTCTCCTGCAGAACCGCCCGGAAGGTGTCTCCAGATTGGGAGGGCTGTCCCGCGTCCTCCAGGGCCGCCAGCAGCTCCTCGCCGGAGTGGGGGCAGATATCCTCCTCCATCCGGAAGCGGAGAAGCAGTACCTTGTCGCCATCGACGGTATATTGATAGGCGTGCTCGTCCCGGCCGGTATCCTTGGTTCGGCCCAGGCGCTCCAGTATCTCTCCATACGTCAGGCCCGAAGGCAGGGCGCGAATCTGGACCGACGTGAGCGCCGCAGTCGGATAGAACAACCCATAGCGCAGGATCGCCTTGTACAGCTCCGCCGGATCGTCCGGCATATCCCGATCGGTCATCCCCAGTTCCGCCGCCTTGCTTTTCAGGAGCTCCACGGTTTCGGGTCGTCAAAACGCTCGGACTCGATATCCCGGTATACCCGTTTGGTTTCCCGCCGGCCGAGAGAGGCGGCAGATAAGCCCTTTTCATCCAAGAATTCCGCCGCCATCCGGTACTCGTTCGCGTCCACCGCCGCATAAACCGATACCGACAGCAGCAGTGTCAGCGCCGCGCATACCGCCAGCACAGTCACCCGTTTTTTTCATAGGAATCCGTCTCCTTTCGCCTATGGTAGCTGCCAGGCAGGCGGTCCGGACCCGTTCCTTCTGGAGCAGCTCCTCTTCCAGCGCCTGCCGGATTAAATCCGATTCCCGCATCTACACTCACTCCTTTCTATACAGCCGGGTCTTCACCGTCGAGACATTCAGGGACAAAGCGGCGGCGATTTCCGGGATCGAGAGCCCGCCGACCGAGTTCAACCCGGTTCTCCTCCATACGCTCACCGCCCTACACCATATATGTGCCGGATGACCGGCGGAAAGTTTCACCGGCGACCCAAAAAATCTCTGCGGTATAAAACGAGTGCCCGCCAAACAGTCAAAAGAGCGTCACAGCCATGGCTGTGACGCTCTTTTCCCGACGGTATCGAGAGGATCAACGGTTTCGTCTTTTATATACGACAATTTCGGCATCCGAACCGCCATCGCCGTATTCGCAAACCAACAGGCAGCGTTCGTCAGCAGCTAATCCGTAGCATCTGCCGCTGCCCGTTTTACAAATTTGATTGCCCAGGTAGATGGTATCGTCATCGAGCAGTTTGACGTTCTGCCCACTCGGGAGGGTGTATTCCAGGTTGATATACGAGCCTTTGAGGGCGTTCAGGCAAGTCACCTCCGCCATGTCCTCGATACCGAGCGCGTTGAATTCCGAAATCAGCTGTTTGCTGAGCCGGCAGGCGCTGCCAAGACATGTCCCGCAACCTTCTCGTCCGTTGGCCCGGCAGCATGCCGCCACGATGCATTCCTTTTGAAACGGGCGTCCGTTTGTTTTAGCGCATCCGCCGCAGGATTCTTTCAGCGGACATGCGGTACAATCGAGCCCGCATATCGAATCACACATATTCCGATCCTCCTATTCATCCATCTGGATCCGTCCGCGCCGCATTTCTGCCCCTCTCGTCTGTACCTTTATCATCCCTCGCGAGGCCGGATATGCCCTGTCTCGATTGAAAACAGGAACCTGATCGGTGTCAGATTCCTGTTTTCATAAACAGCGGAAGAAAAATGAAAAAACGTCCTGTCGGTTTCCCATCAGCCCGTCGGCGTATTCTGCATCACACCCGCGAGCAGGAGCACGATGACCAGGATACCGAGCGCGATGCGGTAATACCCAAACGATTTGAAATCGTGTTTTTTGATGAAATTCATCAGGAAACGGATCACGACCAGGGAGACGAGGAACGCGACCACCATACCGGTGAGGAGAACGGCCCATTCCAATCCCGTAAAGCTCATGCCGTCCTTCAGAAAGCCCAGCAATTTGACGCCGCTGGCTCCGACCATGACCGGGATGGCCATGAAGAAGGAGAATTCCGCCGCGACATACCGCGACGTGCCCAGCAGAACGGCGCCCAGGATGGTCGATCCCGACCGGGAGGTGCCGGGGATAAGGGCCAGCATCTGAAATACACCGATCAAGAGGACCGTTTTGTAGTCGAGTTCCTTGAAATTGTGGATCCGCGGTTCCTTGTGGCGGCTTTCCATCCAGATGAAGAGGATACCGTAGATAATCAAGGCTCCCGCGATGACCGCGGGCAGGGACAATTTCTCATCGATGATATCGTTGAGAAGGATGCCGACGATGCCGGCCGGAATGCTCGCGATGAGCACCTTTCCCCAAAGGGAAAAGGTTCCGCGGCGCTCCAGCGGGGATTTTTGCGGGAAAAGGGATTGAGCTTGTGGAAAAAAAGCACCAGCACCGCCATGATCGAAAACCAAGCTGCACCAGCACCTTGAACACTTCGAAAAAGGCTTTGTTGCGTTCCGGATCCGGGGATATGGCAAAGGGCAGAAATTCATTTAACAGGATGATATGCCCTGTGCTGCTGATAGGCAGCCATTCGGTGATGCCCTGCACAATCCCCTGCAGGATCGACTTGAGAATCTCAAAAAAAGAATCCATGGGTGCTCACCCTTTCAGCGGTCCCGCCCCGGGGCCGCGGTCGTCGGTCTTACAGGTCGATCTCATTGAGAAGGTCCCGCAGAAGGATGATTTCGTCCGGGGAAATGGTCACGCCCTTGCCCATCTTCTTGTGATCCGGCGCCCATTCCCGGATGTCGTATTTCGGCCCCGGTCGTTCCAGCTGATAAAATTGAGTTCCTTGGTCCAACCGGAAGGTGACTGCGACAACACACCAAATTCTTTGATAATTTCATACTTGAGCTCCGCCATTCACTGCACTCCTTCGTTTTTGTTCTGTCACGCCCGTTCAAACAGGTTGCCGCCGCGGCAGTCGACCCCGACGATCAGCGGGAAATCCCCGGACGACGAGGCGCTTGACCGCTTCGCAGCCGAGCTCCGGGAAGGCGATCACCTCACAGGAAACCACGCTTCTGGCCGCCAGGGCCCCGGCGCCGCCGACAGCGCAGAGATACACCCCCCGATGACGGCGGATGGCCTCCACGACATCCCGCGAACGCGCGCCTTTGCCTATAGTAGCACACAAGCCGAGATCATGCAAGCGGGGCGTGAAAAAATCCATCCGTCCCGACGTCGTGGGGCCGCAGGCCAATGGGAAGCCCGCCGGGGGGGTGTGGATCCCGAATAGTAGATCACCGCATCCATCAGCGGAAAAGGGAGCGGCTGTCCTTCGTCCAGAAGGGCAAAAAGCCGTTTGTGCGCGGCGTCACGGGCCGTGTAAAGGGGCCCGGACAGCAGGATCCGGTCGCCGGCGCGCAGCGAGCCGGCCGCCTCACGCAGAGAATCGGTGCAAATTGAGATCGGCATATGGTCCGTCACTCCCGTTTCTAGCTTATGCGGGGAATCTGGGGGACATTCCGGAAACGTCGCCCTCCGGCCTCCCTTTCGCCGCCGCGGACCCTTACGGCCTTTCGGCGGGCTTGTCCGACGGCGAGATGGGCCGGGCCCTGAGCTTCTCCGCCGTTTCATCGAGGGTCTGCACCCATTCCTCCAGACGGACGCCGGCCGCCCCGGCCTGGTCGAGCAGCTCCTGCCTGGCCGTCTCAAGGTTTCCACGACAGGAAGCGAGCTCCTGTTCCAGGCGGTCGGCCGCCCCGGCCACCGCATCTAGGCAGGAATCGCTCCGCTTATACGCCGCGTCGAGAAAATGCTGCCCCATGGAACGGATTTCCATGATGAAGCTGCCGACATCCCCTACCAGTTTTTCATAGCGCTCGTTTGCCTCGGTCAGTTCCCGGCAGCGGCGGTCCATTTCCCGGGCCTTCGCCGTCATTTCCAGCTTTTCGGCCGACAGACGGTTGTTTTGTTCCCCGGTTTCACGAGCCGTACGTTTCGAAGCCTCCAACTGGCGCAGGAGCGCGTTTTTTCTTCGCCCAGAGCCCGGGCGGTCTCCCGCAGGCGGGCCAGTTCTTCCCGCACAGCCTCCTGCTCCTGCCGCATACGGCGGCAGGCCTCCTCGCGGGAACGCAGGCCGGCGAGCTCCTCTTCCATAGCGTTGCAGGCGGCGGCCTTCGCTTCCAGCGCCTCGATTTTCGCCGCCTGTTCCTCGGTTTTCAGGCGCAGACGGGCGTTTTCCTGCTCAAAGGAGCCCTCCACTTCGCGCAGGCGCTCCTCGTTCTGGGCCGCACCATCCCGGATCTGCGCGGCCTGCTCCTCTGCCTCAGCCAGGCGCTGCTGCCAATCCTCCAGCTCAGCCTTTTGCCGTTGCTGGAGTTCGTCGATATACTGGAGCACATCCATTTTATGAAATCCCCGGAAGCTCGTCCGAAAAAATCCAGTCTCCGCCATCCCGATCCATCCCTTCCTCCCGATTTACAGCCTGCCCCCGCGCCCTACACGAGAGAGGCTGGCCGCCCGCGCGATCCGATCTATCTATTTTTTCAGTATATCATCCGATCGATCAAATGACAAGGGTTTTGCGGGGTTTTCCTTGCTCCCTCCGGACATGTATGCTATACTGAAGGTCAGATAAGAGGAGACGGCGGTGATGTCTTTGACCATAGAAGAAGCGGCGGAGCGGATCCATCCCCTGGACGCGAAAGCGCAGATCCAGGCCCGGAGCCGCTGGGACTCCCGCGCCAAGCTGCCGGGCAGTCTGGGAGAGCTCGAATGGGCCGTTGTCCGCCTGGCCGGGATACGCCGTACCCCTTCCCCGTCTATCGGCCGCAAGCAGGTGGTGGTATTCTGCGCCGACAACGGCGTCACGGCCGAGTCGGTCACCCCGTCCGATCCCCGCATCACCGCGGCACAGGCCGTCAATTTCGCCGAAGGCGGCGGCACCATCAACGCCTTTGCCCGCCGCCTCGGCGCGGACGTGCTGGTGGTGGACATCGGCATCGCCACGCCCTGCCGCCATCCGGGTATCCTGCGGCGTTCCATCCGTCCGGGTACCGGCAACATCGCCTATGGGCCCGCCATGACGGCGGAGGAGTGCCGCCTTGCAGTGGAGACCGGCATTGCACTGGCGGAGGACGCCGCTTCGCGCGGCGTCGATCTGCTTATCACGGGGAAATGGGAATCGGCAACACCACCACTTCGAGCGCCGTAGCGGCGGTGCTGCTGGGGCGTCCGCACGAAGAGGTGGCCTCAAAGGGGCCGGCCGGTCCGGGGCCATACCGCACAAGGCGGCGGTGATCCGCCGGGCCATCGGCCAAAACCGCCCCGATCCGGGCAACCCGCTGGAAATCCTCGCCAAGGTCGGCGGGCTCGATCTCGCGGGAATGTGCGGGCTGCATATCGGCGGCGCTGCCTGCGGGCTGCCCGTCGTCATCGACGGCGTCATCTCAGCGGCAGCGGCTCTGTGCGCTGTCCGGATTGCCCCCTGTGTCAGGGGCTATATGCTTCCGTCCCATTGTTCGGCCGAGCCGGCCGGCCGGCTGCTTCTGGATGCGCTCGGCTTCCGTGCGCCCATTCAGGCCGGCCTCTGCCTCGGGGAAGGGACGGGCGGCGTTCTGGGGGCGGCTCTGCTGGATTATGCCCTGTCCGCCTATCTCGAGGTGGTTGATCTTGCCGATCTGTGAGGTATCCGACATGCGAATCGTGTTGCATATTCTGATCGTCCTGGAGATGATCGCCGTCAATCTGACGACCGTGCATCTGTGCTCCAAACGGAAACGCTCCCTTCCCTGCCTTACCGCCGTGCTGGCGGGATTCACGGCTTTGCTGGTTGGGGTCATGCTGCTGGCGCTGAGCCGTTTCCCGGATTATGGAAACAGGAACGGTCTGTTTGTCCTGGTGGGCTTTTTATATCTGCCGGTCCTGATGTGGCTGTACGGCGACCGGTTTGCAGAGCTCCTCATGAAAATGTGCTCGACCTGGGTCTATACCATGCTGCTGTTTTCCCTGTCGGTCCATATCGCCCATCTGTTTCCGGATGAGGCTTTTTGACCTCGTGGCCTTTATCTCCCAGACCGGCTTGTATCTGCTCACCCTCTACCCCTTTCTGCGCTTTGTTCGGAAACGGTTCCTGTTTATCCTGCAAAACATTCCGAAACCGGCTTCTAAGCTCCTGTTGGCGGAAAGCCTGGTTTGGTTTTTGACCATGATCGTCATCAACTACACCTTCGTGCAAGACTACCGCTATCCTTTTTTTGAGGGTCATCTCCCTCTTGGCGCTCGCGGCCAACGTGGTGGTGAGCTATACCTGCATCCAAACCATTGTGGGCGCCCAGCACCGCATCGAGAAACTCCGGAGCATCGTCACATCGACGGCCTCACCGGCCTGAAAAACCGGTCCAGCCTTTACATCGACTGTACGAACTGGATCGAGTCGGGCGAACCTTTCATTTTGATTTTTATGGATCTCAACCGTTTTTAAAGAGGTTAACGACCGGCATGGGCATCTGGCCGGGGACGAGTATCTGGTCTGTTTTTCAGAGCATCTCCAAAACTGGCTGCGGACGATGGTGCAGTATACCGCCTGTCCGGAGACGAGTTCGTCTGTCTGTACAAAGACCGGATCCCGCCGCCTTTTTGAGCGGCCTCTCCCTCCTTCGCTGCGGTGCCGCCTCGGTTTCCCAGCCCTTCCTCGGCGTCAGCGCCGGCTGCGCCTTTTTCCCCCGCGACGGCCAAACCCCTCGATCAGCTCATCGCCGTGGCGGACAGAGATATGTACCGGAACAAAGATTCCGGCAAAATGTAAAGGAGAACGCGTCTTATGGGATCATCCTTGCTCATTGCCCTGTCCATGTATTCCATCCTGCCTGTTCCCGCGTGGAATGGAAAGAGGACAATATGCGCTGGTCGCTCGCTTGCCTTCCCGTGGTGGGGCTTGCTGGGCGGCGGGCTTCTTGCTGGATGGGCGGTGCTCACGTGGACATTCCCGGTTTCCCCATCTTCTTCGGCGCTGTCGCCGCACTGCTGCCGATCATCTTGTCGGGCGGATTCCATATGGATGGGTTCCTCGACGCGACCGACGCCATTTTTTCCAGGCGGGATCGGGACCGTAAGCTCGAGATCATGAAAGACCCGCACTGCGGTCCCTTTGCCGTGCTGTCCTGTGCCGCGCTGCTGCTGCTGGAGCTCGGGGCGTGGGGCCAATTGGTCGCCTCCCCGTTGCTTTGGCCTGCGTGTACCGCCTGTGTTTTGTCCCGCTGTGCCGCGGTCGCGGCCGGAAGCCGCCTTCCCTACGCCAAATCCAGCACTCTCGGGGTTTTGTTTGCGGGACGTGCTGCCAAGGCGGTCTCCATTGCGGGGTGGCGGAATATGCGCTCGGGATCCTCCTTCTGATCGGAATGGGTTGGTTCGCGGCCGGCCTTCCGGGGCTTCTAGCCTCGGCCGCCGCCGCAATGGGAGCCGTGCTGCTGTGCCTTTGGCACAAACGGATGGTCCTGAAGCAATTTGGAGGGCTCACGGGAGACCTGCTCGGGTATCTGATCCAGATTTTGGAGCTTACCGTGCTTCTGATTCTCGCTTTTTGGGTCGATTTGGGTGCGATAAATTCCCTTTTCGATTCTATACCGTCAAAGCGGCTGGCGCAAACGCAGGATCGTCAGATTGATCTGTCCGTCTATGGCATCGGAAGAGCCGGAATAGGTCAAGGTGAACACGGTTTGGGCCGGTGCCCGGATGATAAGGGAGGAGGCGCCGGCGGCGCTGGAACCGTCCGTCCTGGTCGCGAAATAGATTCCCGTCTCCAAATGGGCGCGCCCATTGTAGGAAGGGGTGATCTGCATATAGTTGGCGGCCCTGAAAATGGCGGGCACCTTATAGGATACCAGATAGTACCCGGGGGACAGGATGATATGCTCGGTATCGGTGGGTACGATGTTTCCCGCAGGATCGGGAACGTCGGGGACAAGCGGGATGAGGTTTCCGACGCGCAGCAGCGTTTGCAGGGGTGCTGAAAGAGGCAAAGCTGTCGTCCGGAACCTCACCGGCGGGGCCCTGGGATCCTGTCGGCCCAGTGAAACAGGTCGTCGGGCCCGGTGGGACCAGTGACGCCGGCAGCGCCTGTCGCTCCGGTCGCTCCTGTTGGGCCGGTGGCCCCAGCAACACCAGCAGTTCCTGTGGGTCCTGTCGCTCCTGTCGGGCCGGTGGCCCCAGCAACACCAGCAGTTCCTGTGGGTCCGGTCGGCCCGGCTATCCCCTTTGGGGCCCCGTCACTCCGTAGGACCGGTCGGGCCGGTGGGACCGATACAGCCCCCAGATGGACAGGGACAACAGCAGGGACGGCAGATGCCGTCGGTATCCCGGGAATCGTGCATTCTCTTCATGTGCTTACCAGCTTTCTTAAAAGATCTATACGGCAGTATATGTGGGTTGTCCGGCTTGAGTTCTCCATTCCTGCCGCCTCAGCCCTTCACAATGGAGGCCGCGGCGCGCTTCCAACCCACATGTATATTATATTTCACAGCCTTGTCTTCTCTGGTTCAATGCGAGTCCGGGACGGCGGGGGAATCGAATCGAGAGGGAATTGTGCCGTGGATTGGATGCAGGCGATGTTGGCAGAGGGGAGCAGCCGCTGGACCGGCTCGCCGACGGATACAGCAATACCGCGATATTCCGTACCATCGGGTTTATCGGGGACAGCCTGTCTTCTGGGGAGTTCGAGTCGAGGGACAAGGATGGCAAGGCCGGATATCACGACTTTACGAGTATTCGTGGGGACAGTATATCGCACGCCGGCACGGGCTACAGGCCTATAACTTTCCTGCGGCGGCATGACGGCGAAATGGTATATGGAGGGATTTGCCGATGAGCAGGATTGGTGGAACCCCGGCAAGGCCTGTCAGGCGTATGTCCTGGCACTCGGTGTCAATGACGTGATCAACCAGGGCCAGGAGGTCGGGTCGGTATCGGATGTCGACATCGGCGATTATCGGCGCAACAAGCCCACCTTTGCCGGTTATTACGCGGGGATCGTCAGCCGTCTAAAGGAGATCCAGCCCGAGGCCCGATTTTTTCTTTGTCACCATGCCGCGGGCGGAGGATGCCAAGGACGGGTTCCGAAAGGCTCACGCGGCCCTGCTCGACAGCCTGGCGGAATGTTTTGATTATGCCTATGTCATCGATCTGTATCGCTATGCCCCGGTATACGATGAGGCCTTCCGCCGCCGCTTTTATCTGTACGACCATCTGAACGCCAGCGGCTATATTTTGACGGCCCGTATAATCGACTCGTATATCGATTTTCTCATCCGCCGGCATCCCGAGACTTCCGGCGCGTCCCCTTTATCGGAACCGGTTTGAGGTGAACGGCCGGCCGCAGCCCCAGTTTTCCTATCATATCGTGGGCAGGCCGGGAGGGATTGCATTCCGCATCCTCCTACGGTATAATAAAAAACGCAATGACGATCAAGATGGAGGAAGGTTTCATGAAAAAATTTCTGCAGGAATTCAAAGCTTTCGCCCTTCGCGGCAACGTGCTGGACCTCGCGGTCGGCGTCCTGATCGGCGGCGCCTTTCCAGCCTTGTCACCTCGCTGACTCAGAACATCCTCTCTCCCATTATCGGGCTCCTCGGGGGCGCCAACTTCGATGATTACGTACTTCGTATCAACGGCGCCACCATTCAGTACGGTGCTTTTATCACGGCGGTCATTAATTTCCTGATTATGGCGTTCCTCGTGTACCTGATCGTCAAGGGCATCCATAAGCTCGAAAGCCTCGGCCGCCGCAAAGAGACCCCGGCCGCGCCCGACCAAGACCTGCCCGTTCTGCCGCACCCAAATCGATATCCAGGCGACGCGCTGCCCGCATTGCACCTCGCAGCTCGAGACCGATCCGTCTTGAATCCAGAGGAAATTACATTATATAGAACAGGCGCCGGGATTCTCTCCTGCTTGACAAGGACGTTTAAAAACAAGGGGAACCGGGCATAAAAGTGAAAGGCAGACAGGCGGAAACTTCCGCCTGTCTGCCCTCTCAATTTTGCGGGAATCTTTATTCGTTATAATAAAGAGCCCAGCCGATGCCGAACTTATCAACTACAAGGCCTAACAGTGTTGCCCATGGATACGGACCTTCAACCCAATGGCGTTGAGCATCCTTGCTTATTTCATCATACGCTTGATGAAAATCATCCTCTTTATCAAAACGGATTTCACAGCATAAGGTATTCTCAAATCCAGTTCCGGCTACATTACCCGGACCAATCAAAATTTCAGTGCCATATATGTCCATCATAATGTGGATATCATCACAGTCTGGTGGTGTGCTTTCTGAAACTTTCTTTGCTTTAAAAGCTCTACGGTATATTTCAAAAGCCTCAAGTCGTTCTTTGTTTGTAGGGCCTATGCTGAAAGATACGGAAAATTGCGGGTACTTTGACATGACATTCTACCTCCTGCATTTGAATTTCAGTATCCCGCCGTCCCTTTTCAGGAGGCCTGCCCCTCGTCCTGTATCCGCTCAAGGATAAACAGCACCTCTTCGGGTTCCATCCCCAGCACCAGGGCGAACTCATCGTAAAGCATCCGTTCCGCCTCTTTGAAGAATCGCTCATCCGCGGCGCGCAGGTGCTTGCCGTTCCCTTCATCTCCTTTTGGCGCAGATACAGGGATTTGATCATCCGGATCAACCCGGGACGGTCGCCCGTAGACAGAGTCTCCCGGTATGCCGTTTTTCGTTCCTCGTCGTTTTCAATCCAATGCGCCTGTTCGTCCGGCATGCCCTCGATCAAAGCAGGATCTCTTCTTCCGGCAACACATGGCGCATTTTATGCACCAGCGCCTCATTGTTCACCGGCACATAAATGGTCGATGCCTCCTGGCGGATGGGCTTGAGTACATAGTATTCCACCGGGGCCCCACCAAAATCCCTGGTCACGATTTCGGAAATCCGACAAATCCCGTCCGAGCCGTACAGGACGGCGTCCTCTACATGATACACCGCTTTCCCTCCGTTTCCGGTCATAGTTCCACACATACGCCGTTTGCGGCAGAGTGCCGGTCCGCTGTAAACAACCTATGAACTTCCTCATTAGTATACCACGTTTTGCCTCGGATTACCAGAGCGGACGGCCCGAAAGATCTCGGATTTGGCATATTTGCGCACCGGTGCGCCGTTTCACAGCCGATCCGCTGCACAAAAATGCCCAAAGTCAATCGGGCGGACAGAGGGTTGCCTGTTTAGCGGGATAACCGGGGCTGGATGTCGGGCGGCCGATGGAAAAGCGCCCTCCTTCGCGGCGTACCATTCCATGGGGAATGGTGTCTCGGAAATCCCCCGGCTTAGGTGGAAACCATACCCAAACTGTCCCTATTCCGGACGGATAAAACCCTCGGTACAGTCCTGTCCGCAGGGGGCGGAACAGGCAGAGACAAGGCGAACAGATCGGTAGCCCGGCACTCGAGGGTCCAGACCGCCGCCCCATCCCCCGGCAGCCTCGCGGCCTGAGAAGCACGGGAGATCAATGGGAGAGCTGCTTTTTTAGACGCGGCCAAAATTTCCAGGCCCTTCTGATTGGCGCCGAGCACCCGGATATAGGGCGGACGCGCGGCGGACAGCCCGCGGGAACGCCGAGGAACGCCGACCAGATCAGCCGCCGGACCCGCGTCATGGGATAGCGGCGGGTTTTGATTGTTTCCATCAGGCCGGGCAGGCTGGCGGCCTCCCTGACGGCTGCCAGGAGCCGGTTCTCGATCCCCTCGAGAGATCGGGGAAGCCGGGCGGCATCCTCCGGCGTCAGCATCCGCAGCCGGGCAAGAACCGCCCGGTCCAGCCGTTCCTCCTTCGACGGGGCGCGGCCGGCCTGTAGCATCGGACAGGAATCTGGCGGGCCCGGCGGGTATGTAGGGCAGCGCCTCCAACAGGCGGTCGGCCCGCAGCAGGGTGCGCAGATAAGTCGCCGAGGCGATGTTGCCGAGCGGGCGGTCCACGTCCGCATGCCCGGCCCCGAACCGGGCAACGGTATAAGGGATCATAGGAGAGCGGAGAGCGCGCAGGGCTTTGATGTATTCGATCCCGAGGGTGTTGTTGGGGCTTTCGAGCAGTGCCGCGGTTTTCTCTCCGGCAATTTCGCGGACGGCCCGCTGCCGGGCCTCCGGAAAAGCGATACCCATATCGAGATGATACCGCAGAAGAGAGGAAAACCGGGGGGAATCCAGCGTGTCCGCCACCCGTGTGAGGGCGTCGAGATCCCCGCATTCACTGCCGAAGCTGAGGATGCCGACGCAGCCGAGGGCGTCGAGGAGCGAAACCGCGCCGAAGGCAAAGTGCCCGCGGACGAAAGCGCCCAGGGAAGAGGCAGTTCCAGTACCAAATCCATCCCTCCCGCGAGCGCGGCCCGGACCCGGTCGGATTTGGGAAGCAGGGCGGGCTCCCCCGCTGGACAAAGGAGCCGCTCATCACGGCGGCGATATGGGTGGCTCCGCCGCCGTCCTCGCTGCGTGTACGGTCAATCTGATAAGCGTGGCCGCTGTGAAATGGATTGTATTCCGCGACAATACCCGCTATTTTCATGAAAATAACCCTCCCGACATCAAAAACGGAGGAAAACCCTTGAAAATCCAACGTTTCTGTACTATCATAGTATACGTTGTTTGTAAAGGAAAATCAATATATGGTGGAGGTTCGGCCGGAACATGAAAATCTTAGTCATCAACGCAGGCAGCTCCTCCCTCAAGTATCAGCTCATCGATATGGACGGGGAAATGATGGTTGCCAAAGGAAACTGTGAGCGCATCGGCATCGACGGGAAATTCACCCACAAGACCCAGGACGGCCGTACCGTGGTGCGCGAGGTGTCCATGCCGGATCATACGGCGGCGTTTGAACAGGTCAAAAACGCCCTGACCGAAGGAGAGGGCAAGGTTGTCGACAGCCTGTCCGAGGTTTCAGCGATCGGTCACCGCATCGTCCAGGGCGGCTCCAAGTTCGATCGCTCCGTCTTGGTGACTCCCCAGGTGATCGAGGATATCGCCGATTACGCGGCGCTCGCCCCGCTCCACAACAAGGCTCACGTGCAGGGCATCAATGCCGCCATCGCGGCATTCGGCCCGGACGCCGCAGGTGGTGGTGTTCGACACGGCGTTCCATCAGACCATGCCTCCCATCGCCTATCTATGGGGCTGCCCTACGAATACTATGAAAATACGGGATCCGCCGCTATGGTTTCCATGGAACCTCCCATCGGTATGTCACCGCCCGCTGCCTCGAGCTGCTGGGCAAAAAGACGGGTGAGCCTTCCCGGATCATCACCTGCCATCTCGGCAACGGCTCCTCCCTGGCCGCCGTCAAGGACGGCCGGGTCATCGATACCACCATGGGCCTGACCCCGCTGGATGGCTTTATGATGGGGACCCGTTCGGGTGCGGTGGATCCCTCCGCCGTCACCTTCCTGATGGAAAAGGAACATCTCAGCCCATCCCAGATGGATGAGCTGCTCAATAAAAAAAATCGGGTATGCTGGGCATATCCGGCATCTCCAGCGACGATCGGGACGTGGCCGCGGCCGTGGAGCAAGGGAATGAACGGGCAAAGCTCGCCTGGAATATGCGCACCTATCAGATCACCAAATATATCGGCGGGTTCATCGCGGCGCTGGGCGGGCTGGACGCCATCGTGTTCACGGCCGGTATCGGAGAAAACCAGGAGCATCTGCGCAGCGAACTGCTGCATAATCTCGAGTACCTGGGAGTGCAGGTGGACGAGGAAAAAATTTGGTGCATGGCGTGGAGCGGGAGATCACGACGCCGGATTCCACCGTGCGCGGCTTCGTCATCCCGACCAATGAGGAGCTCGTCATCGCGCGGGATACCAAAGCGCTCGTCGAGCAGATGTAACGAGACGGAAACAGGCTTGTATGGATGGGCCTCCGTATAATATGGCTTGCGGCAAGGCGCCGGGGGAATCCCCCGGCGCCTTTGTTTGTGTGATAGGGTCGCTCCTTCCGGGCATTCTTGACCGGTTGGCGGGCTATGCCAAGGGGACGGTGGAAAAGACGAACTGGTCGAGGTAGCGGTGTTCCCATTTGGCTTTTTGGACAAGGAACTTCCCGGACAATTCAAATTTAACCACGGCGCCGCCGTACTCAAATATGGCACCGCCATAATGTATCGGATAATCGTAGCCGGGTGTGTCGGCGGTGTATATGGTTTTGGGTTCCCCTGGAAGGTCACGGTCTCCTCTCGAACCGGGGGAGCTTGTATTTTTCATAGGCGTCGTTGGCGGCGGATACCTGTTCCGCCAAGGCGCGCTGAGGATCCGCCGGATACGCCAAAATTACGAGAATATAAAACTTATTTTTCCCCTGCTCGAACTGGTAAAACATATACTCGTGATCGGGGTAGACCGTGATATCCTTGAGGACACAGTCCGCGGCTTGGCTGCGCACGACCGGGAGCGCCTCATATTGCCGGGCGATGTCGAGAAAATGGCGGCGCGGGTCGTCTTCCCGCGCGGTGTTGATCCACTCCACCAGCGCCTCGACGCTTTCGGCGTAGTAGAGGGGGGTAAGGGTGAGTGGTGGGATAGGTTACTTTGGAGGAGACGGCTGACGGATTGGCGGAGGGATGGAAGAGGGGCCAGGGAACGACGGAGCCGGAGGGGCGGACGAGTCACGGATATCGGGCGAAGGCGTGGGATCCGGGGAAACGGGGCTTCGGAGGCCGCGGCGGATTCCCCCGAACCGGAGGGGCCGGAGGACGGAGCGGCGTGGGGGAGCGCAGGCCGAGAGCAGCAGGGCGAGCGAGGCCGCGGCCAGCGGCCGTCCGACCGGTTTCATAGGGGCGCTCCTTTCGGGTCAGTGGTGGATACCCAGGTGGGCGACGATCACGGACTTGCAGTAGTCGCAGAAGATGTCGTCGGGATCCCAGGAGGAGATGTTGCCGATGTACTTACCCATGACGCAGTTTTCCGTCAGTCCCTGTTCTTCGTGGTGGCTCGGGCACAGATCGTTACCGCAGGAATCTTCTTGGTTTGGATCATAACAATAATGGTCGGGCGCGCCGAACTGGTGGGCCGTTTCATGCAGCAAGGTATACCGTTCGTCCTCCGTACGGATATCGAGGTCAGGCAGATCGTGAATAAATATACTGTAATGGTTGTAGGAAGTATAGCTGCGGTTACTGGTCAATCGATGGCCGGACCATAAAATACGGATTTCCGTTTCGTCGCCGGGATGGTCCCGGATAAAGGCGTTCAGCACATCGGACGGTCTGGCGTGAGTTCCATGCGGGCACAAATCGTCGAAGCTGGCTTTATCGCACAAATCGGCGAGTGACGTATAGGGGCTGGGGTACGCGTTGTAGATCAGGCTAAGATTGAACACCTGGTTATAAATGCCGGCGACCCAGTTCATGTTGGCGGCGATGACGTTGGCCGGGGAATTGCTGCCGGAGCCGGCGTAGCGGGCAGCGTAGCCCCGTCGTAATAGTTTTCAACCGATGCATAGAACCGGCGGGTATATTCGATAACCACGTAGGGAAGGGTACTGCCGAACTCGGTGGAGGCGAAGCTGCGGTAGGCGGAGGTGGTGCTTTCATTTCGGTTTTTGAGCAGGATGCCCGTCCGCCAGTCGCGGCTTTCGGCCAGCCACGCCTTGGCGGCGGCGGTGATGTCGAAAGAGGCCCAGCTCCCGGAGGCCGGTGATGGAGGCGGTGCAAAGCAGGCTGTCGTAATTGTTCCAGTTGACGTTACAGTAGGTCGCGGCCCCTCCGACCAGTATTCCTTGAAAAAATAGGCGTCGATCTGCGAGGTCCCGGATTTGCCGGAGTTTTCACGCATGACGTAGCGGACGGCGGTGATATCGTCCGGGTCCAGGCACTGGTACGCAAATTGCTAATCAGGCCCGGAAAGCGGACCAAGGTTCGGCCGGTCCCGTGATAGACGCCGCTCCAATAATCCATTCTGCCGATGACGTTGTACGCGTTGGAGCCGTGGGTATGGTTTGCCCGGCCGTTGTAGAGGCACATCCTCGATGTTTTTGATCATCTCTCCCCGATAGGACTGGACCTCGACGGATGGATCGATGGTGACGGGGTATACGGTGTCCTCATCGAGCAGAAAGGCTTCGTCCACCACGGCGGTCAGGATATAGCTCTGATTGGGCGTGACCGTCTCCACTTCATAGGTATGCCGGTATTCAAGAGGCCCTGGCGCCGCACCGCCGGAGGCGTCATACACGACCAAGGCGCCGACCGTCCCTACCGCCTCGCCGGTATCCGGGTCGGTCAGGAGGCAGCCCGCCCCATCCAGTTCCAGACGGAGTCCATGAGTATCCAGTTCGAAGGCGAAGGTGTTGACGCCGGTATACCGTTCGAGCAGGATCTCTTCCTTAAACCCGTTGAGGGTGGCGGCGTAGCGCAGGGTTACAGCGTCGTCGAAGACACCCTTGAAATCCACGCAATCCTTTGTTTGTTCCCCCAGGGCAACGACGGATTTGACGGCCGCGGCTTCTTTGACATCCCATTCGGCCACCGGCAGGGCTTCCGGAAAAACGACATCTCCTGCGCGGCGCCGCACCTGGATCGCGGGATCCTCAAAATTCCGGCCCCGGCTGAAAAGCGGGCGGCCTTCGATGGCGATGTCCCCGCTTTCCAGTAAGACACCGGTGTCTCGATCCAGCGTCTCAGGAAAGTAGGTTTTCACGTCGTTCTGGTCACTGACGAACGCGTAATCCTCCCGATAAACGGCTTTTCGGATATCGGTGGATAGCGTGGTCTTCTTATCCCGGACTGTTCCGCTTTCATCGGTGTATTTCACCGGCTGAGCAAAAGCTGTACATGGTTTTCGAACCGTCTTTGTTCTGGAAAATCACCGTGTTTAAATCGTTTTCCTGCTCTCGTAGCCGGACGACATGCTCTTTTCCCGCAGGGATTTCACCAGCGAGGACTTCTGGGAATCTCTTCTGCCGGCAGTTCTCTGACCGCCAGCTCCTCCAGAGAGAGCTCTCCTGCTGTACTTTGCCTGCGAACCGTCTCCGGACTGGAAGGCGAGACGCTCTCAAGCAGCGGCCGGGTAGATAGTGGGGCTTCCGCCGCCGAAGAAGTGCTGAGAAGGACGCTGACCGCCAATACACCGGACAGCAGGACGGACAGAACACGCGGCAGGGCTCGAATCTGTTTCATTGTATACCTCTCCTCTCTATCGTATGCCTCTACAGAAGTTTTCGATAAAATCACAAAACAGTATATAAACATACAACATTACAATTAATATTGTATTTACACCGGGGCAAAAACTCAAAAATGTCATAATTTATAAAATCATTATAGATAAATTGAATAAATATGTCAAGCGAATTTGCGCGAATGCGGATACGCCGGTGCAACATATCCGGACGAAACGGGCACTTTATAAACAGAAAAACCACGGAAAATGATCGATCAATCATGTTATGCGGGAGGGAATATCGAATGAAGGAGTGGATCCATCGCTTGGTGGCTGCCGGTTGCGCGGCGGCACTGATGCTTTTGGCCGGCTGCGGTGCGCCCGTGCCGGAGCCGGTCACGCCGGAGGGATACGGCACCGGGCCGAGCGAGGCGACGCCAAGCGAAAGCCCGGCCCCTGAAAGCGAAGCCGGGGAGGAACATCCGGTCACTGAGCCGCCCCCGACCGCGTCGTTCCCGCGATCGGGGGCGAAGGCCATCTCTGCGGGTTGCCGCCGGTGGACACGCTCGGTGCGGCGTACCGGACGGGATACGAAACATTCACCGTGCGGATGCTCCAGGAGCTCTACGGAAAACCGGAGGCGATAAATGGGGTTTTCTTCTCTCCGGCGAGCCTTTATATGGCGCTGGGGATGGCTGCGGAGGGGATGCGGGGCAGTACCTGGAGCAGACCCTATCCCTGCTGGCGGCTGAAGACCATCCGGCGCTTCGCCAGGGGAACCGGGAGCTGCAGTCCCTGATGAGCGGCAATACGAAGGGGTATTTCCATTTGGCCAACGCCGTCTGGCTGCGGGAAAGCTTTGCGTCCTGCGTAAAACCGGGCTTTCTCGACCTCAACCGGGAGTACTACGGGGCAAAGGTGGCGCTTCATCCCTTTGACACCAGTTTGGTGCCGGATGTCAACCGTTGGGTCAGCGACAACACCGACGGGTTGATCCCCGGTTGCTTGATGAGGTTCCGGACGGCACATTGGCCTTATTGATGAACACGGTGCTGTTTGACGGCAAGTGGCTGGTTCCGTTCGGCTTTACACGGGACGGGGTGTTTCACGGCGCGGACGGGGATGTGGATATCCCGATGATGACCCAGAAAGCCGACCGGCCGTGGATCGAGGATTCTCTCGCCCAGGTGACGTTGCTCGATTATCTGGATGAGCGCACGGCGATGCTGGTGGCGGTTCCGAAGGGGACTCTCGACGGCCTCGTCCGGGATTTGCGGCCCGGCACCCTGTCCGGATGGCTGTCCGGCATGAAGGAAGAAACCACCAGCGTCACGATGCCGCGGTTTTCGCTGGAGTACGGCGGTTCGCTCAAAAAGACCCTGCAGGCCATGGGGATGACTGACGCCTTCGACGAGAGGAAGGCGGATTTGTCGGATATGGCCGACGGGCTTTTCCTGGGCGATGTGATCCACAAGACCGCGCCCAGGTGGGAGAAGCGGGGACGAAGGCCGCTGCCGCCACGGCCGTAGCCGTGTGCGGGACGGCGGCGGTGATTGAGGAACCCAAAATCCTGGTTGCCGACCGGCCCTTCCTGTGCATGATCCTCGATAAACCCACCGGCGCGGTACTCTTTGCAGGAACGGTGGAAAACCCGCAGATCCTAGGGGCGGACTGACCGCCGGAGGAAAGACATCCCACTACAAAGAGAACCGGCGGCCGGATATTCCGGCCGCCGGTTTTTCTTATGCGTAACAGTCTTCCTTTCCCCTGGCTTTGGCACTCATGCTGAAGCGGGAAAAGGCCATTCCGGGCTTCAGGGATGCGCCGCCTCTACGGTTTCTCCGGAAACCGGCTCCACCGTCGTTTCCTCCGCGACCGCCGCCCCCTTGTCCGCCAACTTGGCATTGGCCAGCATCAGCTTGATCCGGTTTTTCCTGATTGATCCGGGTAGCGCCCGGATCGTAATCCCACAGACGATGTTGGCCTGCGGCAGACGGTTTTGATCTGCCGCACCATTCTTTACCCACCACATGATTGGGCAGGCAGGCGAAAGGCTGCGTGCAGACGATATTGGAGGTGCCTGAATCAATCAGCTCCAGCATCTCGCCGGTCAGGAGCCAGCCCTCCCCCATTTTGTTGCCGTAGCCCAGATAATCCTTCACCAGGCTTTTGAGATGGGCAAAGGTGCAGGGGACTCGGAAGACTGGCTGACGGGCAATAGCCGCGATCATATCGCGCTGCAGGCCTTCACAGTACTTCTTGAGAAAACCCGCGCCGATATAGGTGGCGGTTTTGCCCCATAGATCAAATGGTCCTCCACCCGGTTGTCGCATTTGAAGATGATAAAATCCATGATACCGGGCACCACCGGCTCACACCCCTCGTCAAACAGGAACTGTTCGAGATTGTTGTTGCCGAGCGGCGCGTATTTGATGTAGATCTCCCCCACGACACCCACCCGGGGTTTTTCGTGCGGTGGACCGGAATCGACGCAAAGTCGTCCACGATGGCGTTGAAATTTTCAACCACGTGGGGGCGCCGGAACGCCCCCTTTTTCGGGAACTCCGCCACCAGCCGCTCCACCCATTTGGCGATACGGCGGTCGGTCCCCTCCACGATCTCATAGGGGCGGCACTGGTTGGCCAGATTGACAAGGATGTCGCCATAGATCATGGAGTAGGCCATCTGGATGATCATGCCAAAGCCCAGGGAGAACCCAGGATTCTTTTCCAGCCCCGACAGGTTCACCGAAACCACCGGCACATACCCATACCCTGCCCGTTTCAGCGCCTTGCGCAGCAGGTGGATGTAGTTGGACGCCCGGCAGCCGCCACCCGTCTGGGTAATGAAGAGGCCGACCTTATGGGGGTCGTATTTCCCGCTTTTCACCGCATCGATCAACTGGCCGATGACCAGCAGAGCGGGATAGCAGGTGTCGTTGTGGACGTATTTCAGTCCTTCGTCCACAATGCCCCGGTGGTTGGTGGTGAGCATATCCACCTTGTACCCCTGGAGCTCGAACACACGCTTGAGCATGGTGAAATGTACCGGAAGCATCTGGGGCATCAGAAGGGTATACTCCCGCTTCATCTCCTCGGTGAAGAGCAGGCGGCCCTGCTCGTTGTAAACCAGTTCAGCCATTGCATCAAAAACCTTTCCCGCGGTCGCATCAGGCGGGGTGCGCTTCCCTTATCCGCGGCGTCCGCCTTGGCCTCCATGGCCGCGATCAGACTGCGGATGCGGATGCGGACCGCGCCCAAATTGGTGATTTCGTCGATCTTGAGCTGGGTGTAGAGCTTATCCTTATCCTCCAGAATGGAGCGCATCTCGTCGCCCGTGATGGCGTCGATTCCACAGCCGAAGGAGACCAGCTGCACGAGCTGCATATCCGGCTGTGTGGTGACGTACGCCGCCGCGCTGTAAAGACGGCCGTGATAGGTCCACTGGTTGAGGACGTTTACCGGCTGCCGCCCGGTATGCCAGGCTACCGCATCCTCGGTGACCACCACCAGGCCAAACGAGGCGATCAAGGCATCGATACCGTGATTGATCTCGGGATCCATATGGTAGGGCCGGCCTGACAGTACGATGACCGGCATCCCACTCCTGCGCGCGATCTCAATCATTTCGCCGCCCTTTTCCCGCACGGCGTTCATGTGGTCGGTATAGGCTTCGTAAGCCGCCGCAGCCGCCTTTTTGACCTCGGCGGCGGGGATGCCGAATTCCCGGCCGAAATACTCCGCCGCCTTTTTGGCAAAATCCCGGGGCCGGTGGAGCCCGAAATAGGGATTCAGGTACCGGGCCGTCCCCAGCCGTTCCATGTTGGCCGCGAGCAGCTCGGGATAATAGGCCACTACCGGGCAGTTGTAGTGGTTGTCACCTTTTTTCTCGTCGAAGTTATAAGGAAGGCAGGGGTAGAAGATCGCGTCCACCCCTTCATCCAGCAGGCGTTCCATGTGCCCGTGGGCCAGCTTGGCCGGATAGCAGACGGTATCGGATGGGATGGTATGCTGCCCGGCCTGGTACAGCTCCCGGCTGGATTCAGGCGACAGCACCACCTCAAAGCCCAGACGGGTGAAGAAGGCGTGCCAGAAGGGCAGGTTCTCATACATATTGAGCACCATCGGGATCCCGATCCTCAGGCGTTTGCCGTCGGGCCCCAGCCGGGCGGGAAAACGGTCGTCCACGCCCGGCAGTCGGCGCAGCCGTTCGTATTTCCACCGGACCAGATTGGGGATGTCCTTCTGGCGGCCCTTGCCCAGAGGCCGTTCACAGCGGTTGCCCGAAATATAGCTCCGCCCGCCACCGAAACGGTTGACAGTCAGCAGGCAGTGGTTGCCGCACAGGCCGCACTGGGAAGTCTTGGCAGTATGTTCGAAGCTCTCCAGCTCCTCGGGCGTCAGGATGGAGGAACGTCCGCCCCCGATCTTCCCCTGCGCCGCTTGGTCGCGGGCATACAGGGCTGCGCCATAGGCGCCCATGATCCCCGCGATGGTGGGACGGATGACCTCGGCCCCCAGCTCCAGCTCAAAGCTCCGGAGCACGGCATCGTTGAGGAAGGTGCCGCCCTGGACCACAATATGGCGGCCCAGCTCCTCCGGGCTGGAGGCACGGATGACCTTGTAGATGGCGTTCTTGACGATGCTCATGGACAAACCCGCCGAGATATCCTCCACCGAGGCGCCTTCCTTCTGGGCCTGCTTGACCGAGGAGTTCATGAATACCGTACAACGGGAGCCCAGGTCCACCGGATGCTCCGCCATCAGGCCGAGCTTCGAGAAAGCGGCGATATCGTAGCCGAGCGCTTTGGCAAACGTCTCGATGAAAGACCCGCAGCCGGAAGAACAGGCCTCGTTGAGCAGGATGCTGTCGATGGCGCCGCCCCGGATCTTGAAGCATTTCATATCCTGGCCGCCGATATCAATGATGAAATCCACGTCGGGGTTGAAATGGCTGGCGGCGCGGTAGTGGGCCACCGTCTCCACCAGCCCCGGTCGATGTGGAACGCGCTCTTAACCAGATCCTCCCCATAGCCGGTGGAGGCGCTGCCCGGATGACGATTCGGTCGCCGAATCGGCGGTAAATCTCGCGAAGCTGTCCGAGCACGACGGAGACCGGGTTGCCCTCGTTGGAAGCATAGTAGCTGTAAAAGCAGCCCGCCGTCCGGGGAGATCAGCACCAGCTTGGTGGTGGTGGAACCGGCATCGATGCCCAGATAGGCGTCCCCTGATAGCTGTCCGCGTCCATAGGCGGCGGGCAGTGGGCGTTGTGGCGGGCCAGGAACGCATCGTAGTCGTCCTGGTAAGTGAAGAGGGGCTCCATGGTATTGGTTGTGTTTTTCTGCGCGGAGGCGTGTTCGATAACCTCTCAAGCAGGTCGTCAAAATCCATCGGCGCGCTGTTCGCGGCATAGCAGGCGGCTCCTACCGCCACAAACACATCGGCGGTCTCCGGAAACACCGCGTTTTCCGGCGACAGCTTCAGCGTCTCCACGAACCGGCGGCGCAGCCCTTCGAGGAAAAAACAACGGACCGCCCAGAAACAGGACCTTACCCCTATCTGCCGTCCCTGGGCCAAGCCGGTGATGGTCTGGTTGACCACGGCCTGGAAGATGCTCGCCGCGATATCTTCTTTGCGCGCCCCCTGGTTCAGCAGCGGCTGGATATCGCTTTTGGCGAATACGCCGCAGCGGGACGCGATGGCGTAAAGTTTCTCATATCCGAGGCTCAGCCGGTCGAGCTCGTCCGCCGTGATGCCGAGCAGGGTGGCCATCTGGTCGATGAACGCGCCGGTGCCGCCGGCGCAGGAGCCGTTCATGCGCTCTTCCAGGCCGCCAGTCAAGAAGATGATCTTGGCGTCCTCGCCGCCCAGCTCGACCACCGCGTCCGTGTCGGGCAGGAATTTTTCCACCGCACCGGCGGTGGCGAACACCTCCTGCACGAATTCCAAATCGGCGGCCTTGGCGACACCGAGCCCCGCCGAACCGGTGACAGCGACCTGCACAGCCTGGCCCGACAGCCGCGGGCTCAGAAGCCGGAGCATCTCCGCCGTTTTCTCCCGTACCTTGGACATGTGACGCTCATAGGTGTGGAAAACCGTGTTGTCTTGGTCATCGAGCAGCACGACTTTGACTGTGGTGCTGCCGATATCGATTCCTATACGCAATGAAGAAGCCTCCTAATTCCGCCGGACAAAGCGATCTTTCCCTCGCCTGTATGTTCATGGGCCGTTTTTGTGTCAAAAATAAACGATTCACCGTTGATTATACCATCAATTCAAAAAAAGGGCAAGGATTTCCCTTGCCTAGAGGCTGCCAATAGATGGTCAAATTGGGTAAGGTTATTTGCAGCCTCCCTCAAATTCCTCCGGAATTCTCCTACGTTCTGGGCTCCGGGAGGGCTGCCAATAGATGGTCAAATTGGGTAAGGTTATTTGCAGCCTCCCTCAAATTCCTCCGGAATTCTCCTACGTTCTGGGCTCCGGGAGGCTGCCAATAGATGGTCAAATTGGGTAAAGGTTATTTGCAGCCTCCCTCAAATTCCTCCGGAATTCTCCTACGTTCTGGGCTCCGGGAGGGCTGCCAATAGATGGTCAAATTGGGTAAGGTTATTTGCAGCCTCCCTCAAATTCCTCCGGAATTCTCCTACGTTCTGGGCTCCGGGAGGGCTGCCAATAGATGGTCAAATTGGGTAAGGTTATTTGCAGCCTCCCTCAAATTCCTCCGGAATTCTCCTACGTTCTGGGCTCCGGGAGGGCTGCCAATAGATGGTCAAATTGGGTAAGGTTATTTGCAGCCTCCCTCAAATTCCTCCGAATTCTCCCACGTTCTGGGCTCCGGGAGGGCTGCCAATAGATGGTCAAATTGGGTAAGGTTATTTGCAGCCTCCCTCAAATTCCTCCGGAATTCTCCTACGTTCTGGGCTCCGGGAGGGCTGCCAATAGATGGTCAAATTGGGTAAAGGTTATTTGCAGCCTCCCTCAAATTCCTCCGGAATTTTCCCACGTTCTGGGCTCCGGGGATAGGGGGGCGCTGCCCGGCAACAATCCAAGAATGCTCCGCGTCATTCCCATTCCCGACGTTCCCTGTGGGGCCGGATATTGCTCTCCTTGCAGATAAAAAATCGGACGCCGTTTGGTTTCCATGTAGGTTTTGGCCAGGTATTCCCCCAAAATCCCCATGGAGAGCATTTGAATGCCGCCGAGGAGCAGGATGATGCACACAAGAGAGGGCCATCCCGCGACCGGATCCCCGAAAATCAGCGCCCGCACAAAGATGACGATCAGGAAGACGAACGCCAAAAACAGAAGAGCACCCCCATGAGCGCCGCGACGGCCAGCGGTACCGTAGAAAACGCCACAATGCCGTCGATGCTGTACAAAACAATTTCCAAAGGACCACTTGGTCTCCCCCGCGGCCCTCTCCGCATTTTCGAATTCGATCCACTTGGTGTCGAAGCCGCACCATCCGAACAAGCCCTTGGAAAAACGGTTGTATTCACCGAGTTCCAGCAGGGAATCGACATATTGCCGGGTGAGAAGCCGGTAGTCCCGGGCGCCGTCCATGATTTCGGTCTTGGACAATTTCCGGATGAGCCGGTAAAACAAACGGGCGAAGAAGGACCGGACTGCCGGCTCTCCCTTGCGTGTCACCCTTCGGGTGGCCACGCAGTCATACCCTCGTCGCGGATACCCCGCATCATCTCGGGCAACAGGGCGGGCGGATCCTGCAAATCCGCGTCCATGATCGCCCACATAATCCCCCGAGGCGTAGCGAAGGCCCGCATACATGGCGGCTTCTTTCCCAAAATTGCGGGAAAGGGAGAGGTATTTGACCCGGCTGTCGGTCTGGGCCATCTCCTTGATCCGGGACAGGGTGGCATCCTTGGAACCGTCGTTGACAAACACGTATTCAAACACATATTCCGGCATCAAATCGGAGATCCGGCAGATTTCCCGGTAGAACAGCGGGATGGCCTCCACCTCGTTGTAACAGGGCACGACGACTGAGATTGTTTCCATACCGGGTCCCCTCCTGCTGTCAGATATTGTCCCATTCCCCAGAGCCGGCATCTCTCATCAGCGAAGATCCAGCGTCTGCACCTCCACCGTCCGTCCGGTGGCGTCGTCGAGACGAAGAGAACGGCGTTGAGCATGCAGGGCCCCGGCGCGGTCGCAAACCGGACGGGCAGTTTATCCCGCATTTTGGCAATCGCGAGCTCCGGACGAATGCCGAGCACCGATTCCACCGGCCCGGTCATGCCTGCGTCGGAGAGGAAGCCGGTCCCCTTCGGCAGGATCTGTCCATCGGCCGTCTGCACATGGGTATGGGTGCCGAAAAGGGCGGATATCCGCCCGTCCGCGTAATAGGCGAGGGCCTTCTTTTCCGCCGTGGCCTCCGCGTGGAAGTCCACAACGCAGAACTTCGGATGCCCCGCTTCCTCCAGCAGCCGGTCCAGCGTTTCAAACGGGCAGGCCAGCGGTTCCATATATACCACGCCCATCAGGTTGATGACCGTGACCTGGAAACGCCCCCTTATCCACCACACACCACCCTTTTCCGGGGGCGGAAGCCGGGTAATTCCCTGGACGGATGATACAGGGCGAGCCGTCGAGAAGCTCATAGAATTCCCGGCGCCGGTAGGTGTGGTTGCCGGCCGTAATCGCGTCGGCGCCGCTGTCGAGGATGTGCTCGGCGGCGGCGGGCGATCCCGTTGCCGTCGGCGGCGTTCTCGCCGTTGACAATACAGAGGTCCACAGCGTATTGGCGCTTTACCACCGGAAGCAGCCGCCTCAAATGGGCGCAGCCGGCCGAACCCACAACATCGCCTACACAGAGAATATTCATGGCACCAGGCCTTCCTTTCCATCACGGCAGCCGGCAGAAAACAGCATCGCGCGGGGTTTCCCGCGCGATGCGCCATGCCGTTTTATTTCGCGAACTCGACCGCGCGGTTTTCGCGGATGAGATGCACCTTGATCTGTCCCGGATAATCGAGGGTGGCCTCGATTTTTTGGCGATATCGCGGGCCAGCAGGGTCATCTGATCGTCGTTGACCTGGTCCGGCCGCACAATGATGCGGATTTCCCGGCCGGCCTGAATGGCAAAGGAACGCTCCACGCCCTGGAACTCATTTGCCACCTCTTCAAGCTTCTCCAGACGCTTGATATAATTCTCCAGGTTTTCGCGCCGTGCGCCCGGACGGGCGGCGGAAATCGCGTCGGCTGCCTGAACCAGGCAGGCGACCACGGTCGTGGCCTCCACGTCGCCGTGGTGAGCCTGGATGGCGTGTACGACAGCCTCGCTTTCCTTGTACTTGCGGGCAATGTCTACGCCGATCTCGATGTGGGAGCCCTCCACCTCATGGTCGACGGCCTTGCCGATATCATGCAGCAGGCCGGCGCGGCGGGCCACCACCGGATCAATGCCGAGCTCGCTCGCCATGATGCCGGACAGGAAGGCCACCTCCATCGAGTGGTTGAGCACGTTCTGACCGTAGCTGGTGCGGTAACGCAAACGGCCGAGAAGACGGACGATTTCGGGATGGATGCCGTGCAGGCCGGTTTCAAGCACAGCGCGCTCACCCTCGGATTTGATGGTCGCCTCTACATCGCGGCGGGCCTTTTCCACCATTTCCTCGATACGGGCCGGATGAATACGGCCGTCGGAGATCAGGCGCTCCAGCGCCTGGCGGGCGATTTCACGCCGGACCGGATCGAACCCGGACAGGGTGATCGCCTCGGGCGTGTCATCGATGATGAGGTCCACGCCGGTGAGCGTCTCAATGGTGCGTATGTTACGCCCTTCGCGGCCGATGATGCGGCCCTTCATCTCGTCGTTCGGCAGCGGCACGACCGAAACCGTGGTCTCGGTCACCTGATCCGCGGCCACCCGCTGGATGGCATGGGAAATCAGGTTGCGCGCGCGACTGTCCGTCCTCGTCCTTGAGCTGGGTCTCGAATTCGTTGATCTTGAGCGCCTTTTCATGGCTCAGCTCCTGGGACAGATTGTTCAGCAAATACTCTTTAGCCTGTTCGGCGGTGTAGCCGGAGATACGCTCCAGCATTTCGAACTGGCTTCTCTTCAGGTTTTCCACGTCGTTCAGACGGTTTTTCGATCTCCTGCTGCTTGCTCGCAAGGAGCTCCTCTTTTCTCGTAGTTCTCGATCTTACGGTCCAGGGTTTCTTCCTTTTGCTGAATCCGCCGTTCCTGGCGCTGTACGTCGACGCGGCGCTCCTTGAGTTCTTTTTCGGATTCGTTGCGCAGACGGTGGATCTCATCCTTAGCTTCCAGCAGCATTTCCTTCTTCTTGGATTCCGCCGCGCTCTTGGCTTCGCTCATAATTCTCTCGGCTTCGGCCTCGGCTGAACCGATCGCGGCTTCCGCTGTCTTTTTCTATGAGAAACGCCGGACTTGAACGCGACGAAGCCGGCGATAACAGCACCAACGAGCAACCCTGCCACGCACAACAGAATACCGACCAACAGTGGTATCTGCACTTCTACGATACACCTCCTATGATTTACTTTTCGCTTTTTTAAAGCTATCCCCCGCCCGTTTGGGACGCATGGACAGGCCATGCGGGGAATCTTCAAGTACAAAAAGGGATGGAATGCAGGAAAAAAACGACACCGTACCGTTTTATATTCCTGTATATCCATCCTTTATTTTATCGCGCTTGTCACTACTCTGTCAAGTACAAACTTTCTTTTGCTCATACTTTTCGGGAGAGACGCTTGGTATTCATGCCGGGAATGGCGTCCCAGCGGGATTTTTTGACGTAACCCGTATCGATTTCAGAAAGAAAACGGAAATGGCCCGTCCAAACGGACGGGCCACGGCATTCCTCATGTCCATTCCTGCAGGGTGCCGGTCAGTTCGGTAATGCTCGAAAGCTTCTGGCTTTGTGCAAAAGCGGCCAGGCCGTCAATAATCTTCGGCATGGCGAAGGGATCCCGGAAATTGGCGGCGCCTACCTGGACGGCGGCGGCCCCGCGATCATCATCTCGGCCGCGTCCTCCCAGGTGGAGATCCTCCCATTCCCACCACCGGCACCCTAACGCGGCGGTACACCTCATGTACCATCCGAACCGCTACCGGGAATACGGCCGGTCCGGACAGGCCGCCGGTGTTGTTGTGCAGGATGGGACGGCGGGTACGGATATCCACCCGCATCCCGGTCAGGGTGTTGATCAGGGAAAGGGCGTCCGCCCCGGCGGCCTCCGCCGCGGCGGCGATATCCCCGATGGAGGTGACGTTCGGGGTCAGCTTGACCATCAGGGGCTTATCCCCGCACCGTTTTTCACCAGCGCCGTGACGGCCTCCACGCTGCCGCAGGACGTGCCGAAATTCACCCCGCCCTCCTTGACGTTGGGGCAGGAGGTGTTGAGTTCGATCAGATCCACCGCGCTGTCCCGCAAACGTTCGGCCATTTCGCCGTATTCCTCCAGGCTATGGCCCGCGATGTTCGCGATCACCGCCGTACCCTGTCCCTTGAGCCAGGGCAGGTAGGTGGACAGGAACATCTCCACCCCGGGATTCTGGAGCCCCACGCTGTTGAGCATACCGGAGGGGGTCTCCGTGATCCGGGGGACAGGTTCCCCTGCCGTTCGCGGAGCGTCGTCCCCTTGCAAGAGATGCCGCCCAGCGTCGAGACCGGATAAAATTCGTTATATTCCATGCCGTAGCCGAAGGTACCGGACGCGGCGATGACGGGGTTTTTAGTTCCACCCCGCAGAGATTCACCCGCATATCGCTCATGTCCAGTCCACCTCCGTCGAACGGAATACCGGGCCGTTGAGGCACACCCGGGTCATCTGCGTCCCGCCCTGTTCGTTCTTGGTCTTGCAGGTGCAGCCAAGACAGGCCCCGACGCCGCAGCCCATCCGCTCCTCCATCGACACGTAGCAGACCGCCCCGGCCTCCTCCGCGAGCTTCGCGACCCCCTTCATCATGACCTTGGGGCCGCAGGTATACACCACCCCACGTCTCCCTCCGAAAGCCGCTGTTCGAGCGCCTCGGTGGTAAAGCCGTGGAAGCCCGCCGACCCATCGTCGGTACAGAGGATCGTCTTAGCCCCGGACGCGGCGAAATCCGCCTGCAGGATCGCGGCGGAGGCGGTGCGGAAGCCGGTGATGACGGTGGCGTTGGCCCCGTGGAACTGAGCCGGCGGCAGCAGCGGCGGAGTGCCGATGCCGCCTCCCACCAGCACGGCCTTCTTCGAAGCATCCGTGAGCGGAACACCGTGGCCGAGCGGCCCGATCAGATCGAGGCTATCCCCTTTCTGCCTCTGTGCCAGCCAGGCCGTCCCTTTCCCCCGTACCTCAAAGATCAGGCGGAGGATCCCCAGAGCCGGATCGAACCCGGCAATGGAAATCGGGCGGCGGAGCTGATAAGGCTCGCACAGGACCTGGACAAACTGCCCCGCCGAGGCGGCCGACGCGATTGTTTTGGCGGACAGCACGGTATTGTACACACCGGGGGCGATTTCCTCGATATGGAGGATCGCCGCCTGCTCCTGGGTATAACGCATAGACGTCTCCTTTTTCAGACGGGCCGGGTCCCGGCCCATCAGACCTTTGTGATATCGATGAGCTCCATATCGGCCATGGTCTGATCCATGGCAAGACAGCGCAGCATGGCCTCGGCCGTGTCCACCGAGGTGAAGACCGGAATGGCCCGCTCCACCGCCAGACGGCGCATCCGCACGCTGGCGAGCTTGGGATCCCGCCCATGAGCGTCGGTGGATAGAATGTAGTCGATCTTGCCGCTTTCCAGCAGATCCGCGATGTTGGGATGCTCCTCGTGGAGCTTGCGCACCGCGGAGGCCGGGATCATCTCTTTGTTCAGCCGGTTGGCCGTCCCCGCCGTGGCGTAGAGATCGAAGCCCAGGGCGCGGAACCGGTCCGCCACGTGCAGGGCCTCGTTTTTATCCGAATCCCGCACCGTGATGAGGACGCCGCCCGACTTCTTCATCTTGTAGCCGGCCCCCACCAGCCCCCTTGAGCAGGGCGCTGTCGAAACTTTTGGCCAGGCCCAGCACCTCGCCGGTGGATTTCATCTCCGGCCCCAGCTGGATGTCCAGATCCCGCAATTTTTCGAAGCTGAACACCGGCACCTTGACCGCCACATATGCCCCTTCCGGATAGAGGCCGGTGCCGTAGCCCATACCGGCGAGCCGCTCGCCGAACATGCACCGGGTGGCCAGCTCCACCATGGGGACGTTGGTGACCTTGCTGATATAGGGAACCGTCCGGGAAGACCGGGGTTGACCTCGATGACGTACACCGTGTCCTGATATACCACGTATTGGATATTGACCAGCCCCACCACGTTCAGGGCCCTGGAGAGCCGGCCGGTGTAATCGATGATGGTCTGCCGGATCCGTTCATCGAGTGTCTGGGTGGGATAAACCGAGATGGAGTCGCCCGAGTGGACACCCGCCCGCTCCACATGCTCCATGATGCCGGGGATCAGATAGTCCTCCCCGTCGCAGATGGCATCTACCTCCACCTCCTTGCCCATCAGGTACTTGTCGATGAGAACCGGATTCTCCAGCTTGTGGGAGGTGATGATAGCCATGTATTCGGTGACGTCGTTATCGTCGTAGGCGATGATCATGTTCTGCCCGCCCAGCACGTAGGAGGGACGCAGCAGAACCGGATACCCCAGCTTCCGGGCGGCGGCGAGAGCCTCCTCCGCGGTCATGACGGTGGTGCCCTCCGGCCGCGGAATGCCGCACCGCTCCAGCAGATCGTCGAACCGTTCCCGGTCCTCCGCCGCATCGATGCTGTCGGCCGGCGTACCCAGGATCTTCACCCCGCGTTTTTCCAGGTGTTTGGTCAGCTTGATGGCCGTCTGGCCACCGAACTGGACCACCACGGCGTCGGGATGCTCGGTGGCGAGGACGTTGTCCACGTCCTCCGGGGTGAGCGGGTCGAAGTACAGCCGATCGGCGGTATCAAAATCGGTGGACACGGTTTCGGGGTTGTTGTTGGCGATGATGGCCTCATACCCCTGCTCCTTGAGGGTGTGGACACAGTGGACCGAGCAGTAGTCGAACTCGATGCCCTGGCCGATGCGGATGGGGCCGGAACCGAACACCACCACCCGTTTTTTGCCCGTGGCCAGCTTTTCATTGTGAAGGGCCGCCTCGTTCTCCTCGTCCCAGGTGGAGTAGAAATAGGGGGTTTCGGCGTCGAACTCCGCGCCGCAGGTGTCCACCATCTTGTACACCGCATGGCGGCTGACCGGCGGCTGCTGTCCGGAAAGGCGCTCGATGGTGCTATCCAGATAACCCAGCTTTTTCGCTCGCAGATAGGTCTCTTCATCCAGCGGAGAGGAGGCGAGCTCCTTCTCCATGGCCACCAGCCGATTGAGTTTCGACAGGAACCAACGGTCGATCCGGGTCATGTCGAAGATCTCGTCCGGGGTCATGATCTGCCGCTTGAGGGCAGCATAGATAGCGAAAAAGCCGTTCGTCGTCCATCCGGGCGATGATCTCCCGGATCTCTTCGTCGCTCTTTTTTTCCAGCTTGGGCAGGTTCAGGGTGTCGATGCCCAGTTCGATGGACCGCACCGCCTTCATCAGGGCAATCTCGAAGCCGGAACCGATGGACATCACCTCGCCGGTGGCCTTCATCTGGGTGCCCAGGCGGCGGTCGGCGTAGACAAATTTATCAAAGGGCCATTTGGGGAATTTGATCACGCAGTAGTCCACCGCCGGCTCGTTGCAGGCGTAGGTCTTGCCGGTCACGGCGTTGACGATCTCATCCAGGCGGTAGCCGATGGCGATTTTGCAGGCCACCTTCGCGATCGGATAACCGGTCGCCTTGGATGCCAGGGCGGAGGACCGGGAGACCCGGGGATTGACCTCGATCACGGCGTATTCCCGGGAATCCGGTTTCAGGGCGAACTGGACGTTGCAGCCGCCCTCGACGCCGAGGGCGGTGACGATGTTGAGGGCCGCAGCCCGCATCATGCGGAATTCGGAGGCGGACATGGTCTGGGCGGGGGCGACGACGATGGAATCACCGGTGTGGATCCCCACCGGATCGACGTTTTCCATGGAGCAGACGTCGATCGCGTTGCCCGCGCCGTCCCGGATGACCTCGAATTCGATCTCCTTCCACCCGGCAACGCTCTTTTCGATCAGCACCTGATGGATCAGGCTGGCCCGCAGGCCGCCCGCGCAGATCTCCCGCATCTCGTCGTCGCTGTGGACGAATCCGCCGCCGGTGCCGCCCAGGGTGTAGGCGGGCCGGACCACCACCGGATACTCGATTTCATGGGCGAATTCCAGGGCATCCTCCACCGATTCGACCACCTTCGAAGGGATGCAGGGCTCCCCGATGGACAGCATGGTGTCCTTGAAGGCCTGCCGGTCCTCCGCCTTTCGGATGGTTTCGGGATTGACCCCCAGGAGCCTCACCCCCCGGGAGGAAAGGAAATGCCCCCCTCCGACAGCTCCATCCCGATGTTGAGCCCCGTCTGTCCGCCCATATTGGCGAGCACGCTGTCCGGCTTCTCAATGTCGATGATCCGTTTGACGACCTCGACGGTGAGTGGCTCGATGTAGATGACGTCGGCCATGGTCTTGTCGGTCATGATGGTGGCGGGATTGGAATTGACCAGTACGACCTCCAATCCTTCCTCCTTCAAGGCGCGGCAGGCCTGAGTACCGGCGTAGTCGAACTCCGCCGCCTGCCCGATGACGATCGGCCCGGAACCGATCACCAGTACTTTTTTCACGTCTTGCCGTTTGGGCATATTGTTACCATCCCTTTCTGTGGGGCCCGGGGCCCCTGCGCTCCCTTTTCTGTTTCCAAACGGCCATCAGCCGCGCGTTCCCATCGGCTTCTCCCGCAGCAAACGCACAAACGCGTCGAACACCCAGGCGGTGTCCTGGTATCCATTGCCGTCGGAGGGCTCGAACTGCACGGTGAGGATCGGTTTTGTCCGGTAGCGCAGGCCCTCCACCGTCCCGTCGTTGACGTTGCGCAGGAAGGCATCGGCCACCTCGTCCTTCACGCTGCGGAGCGCCACGGTGTAGCCGTGGTTCTGTTCGGTCACCATTACCCGGCCATCATCCAGATTCCGCACCGGCTGGTTGCTGCCCCGGTGCCCGACCGGCAGCTTTTCAATTTCCATATCCGCGGCCACCGCCATGAGCTGATGGCCGAGACCCCAGCCAAACATGGGACGGCCGCTCTCCGCCAGGGCACGGAGGATGCCGATGATCTCCGGATTGTCCCAGGGGTCCCCGGACCATCGGAGAGCACGATGCCGTCCGGGCCCGCGGCGAGGATGTCCTCCGCCGGCGTGTGGGCCGGATAGAGGGTGCAGGAACAGCCCCGGCGCAGGAAATGCTCGAGGATGGACACCCGGAAGCCGTAGTCCGGAATCGCGAGCTCATACAGCGGACGCTCCGCCTCCCACCGCTGGGGTTTGCTGACCGTGATTTTCCCCACCGCCGGCGGTACCCGGTAGGTCTTCAGCCGTTCCATGCGGTCCGCAGAGGCATCAGGGGTATCCACGATCATGCCGTTCATCACGCCATGGTCCCGGATATGCCGGGTCAGGGCACGGGTGTCCACCCGCACAGTCCGGCAATGCCGAGACCGCGGAGATATTCGTCCAGGGTGACGAACTCGTGGGCATCGGTAGGCTCCACGCACCATTCCCGCACCACATAGCCGCTGGCCACAAATTTCGAAGGGCTCACCGGATCCACACCTCGATTGCCAATGAGCGGATAGGTTTGTACCACGATCTGGCCTGAATAGGTCGGATCCTGGAGCAGGTCCTGGCTGGTGGTCATATCGGTGTTGAATACCACCTCGCCGATCGCCTCTCCGGCAGACAGATCCCGCTCGGCCCCATGGCATATCCTTTATAAGCAGTGCCGTCCTCTAAAAGCAAGTACGCTGTTTTCATTCGAATGCCCATCCCTTTCTGCTTCTCCGTGCGCCCGCATCTTTCCTTGTCAACGTGTCGTTTCAACCCCGTTTCCGCAGCGCCGCGAGGATATCGTCCCGCATCCGGACGGCCTCCCGCAGGGCGGCCCCGGCATAATCCTCCGGCGGCCCGTTTTCCTTTTTCCACGCGCAGAGGATGGCCCGGGAGGAATTAATCACCGCGCCCCGCCCGTTTTCATCGAAGGCGCCGGCCACATCGGCCGCGCCGCCCCCTGGGCCCCATAGCCCGGCACCAGGAAAAGGTGTGGGGCAGGGCCGCGCGGAGTTCTGCGAGCTGGGCCGGATAGGTGGCGCCTACCACCGCGCCGACGCCGGAATAGCCGTATGTTCCGGGAAGCTCCCCCCCACCGCTCACATGGCGCCCATGTGGCGGTAAACCGCTCCCCGTCGATCCTCCTGTCCTGCAGCTCGCCGGAGGAGGGGTTGGAGGTCTTGACCAGGACGAAAATGCCCGCATCACGCTCCCTGCATACCGTCAGGAGGGGCTGGATGCCGTCCGAGCCCAGATATCCGTTGACAGTCAGGGCATCCCCGCCGAACGGTTCGCACAGCGTATCCCCCACCTTCACCCGTCCCAGATGGGCGGCGGCGTAAGCCTCCATGGTGGAGCCGATGTCGTTGCGCTTGCCGTCGGTGATGACGAACATCCCCTTGCCTTTGGCATAGGCGATGGTTTCCGCCAGGGCTTTCACACCCGGCCATCCCAGCCTTTCATAATAGGCGGCCTGGGGCTTGACGGCGGGCACCGTACCGCACAGGGCGTCGATCAGGCCCCGGTTGTATGCGAGAACGGCGGCGGCGGCGCCTTCCAGGGTTTCTCCGTACTCCCGGAACGCCTCTTGGACGATGAAATCGGGTATGTAGTCCAGTTTGGGGTCCAGTCCCGCTACCGTGGGATTTCCGGTCTTGGCTATCGCGTCAATCAATCTGTCCAGCGCCATCGTGTTCCTCCGTCAAGTTGAATTTGATTGGAAAGCGGCCGCTTTCCGGGTGAAAGGGAAGGATGCGGGATCGTGGTCCCCGGGGGCCCCCTTCTATAGGAGCCGTCGGTTCAGGTGTCTGGGCCGGGGAGGCTTTCCTAAGAAGAAAAGCCGACAGAACCCCCGGGGTTCAGGGGTTCACCCTGACGTTTCTTTCCCCTTTTCTTTACGTAAAGAAAGGGGTGCCAAAGGCATACATGCCAACGCATAAAAAGGTTTGGCCTGCGGGCCACCTCCTTTTGCCCGAGCTTCAGCTCGTGAGCAAGAAGTATGCAAAAGTGCTTCCTGGGGTCCCCGGACCCCAGGTGATCGGCCGGTTTCTCTTCAGGAAAACCGGCAGAAGCGCGGATTCCCGAAGCAACGGCCATACCGGAAGGGGGCCTGGGATTGGAAGCATAAAACAATGGAAAAACAATCAGCCCAGCCCCGGGGATTCGGGCGTTCTACAGCCGGAGGGCAACTTCCCGCCGTCACAGGGAGAGCGGCTCGCCCAGGAGATCCGCCGCCTCGGTTTCCGGCAGCTCCTCCACGCTTCGCAGCTTGTTCTGGATGATTTCGGTCCGTTTGGCGGCTTTGCCCAAATTGTCGGTCGCCTCGGAAAGCTTTTTCTGCGTCGCCTCCAGCGCGACCCCAAACCGGCCGAAATCCACTTTGATCGCCCCTGAGCATCTTCCACACCTCGCCCGAGCGCTTCTGGATCGCCAGGGTGCGGAAGCCCATCTGCAAGCTGTTGAGGAAAGCCCCCAAGGTGGTGGGGCCCATAATGGTCACCCGGTAGTCCCTCTGCAGGACGGTGCACAGCTCAGCCCGTCTGGTAACCTCGGCGTACAGCCCCTCGGTGGGCAGGAACATGATCGCAAAATCGGTCGTATGGGGCGGCACGATGTATTTATCCCGGATGCTGCGGGCGTTTTCCTTGATGCTGGCCTCCAGCTGCCGCGAGGCCGTATCCACCTCCGCGGGCTCCCCCCGCTCCGCCGCCTCGGTCAGCCGTATGTAGCTTTCCGTCGGGAACTTGGAATCGATGGGCAAGTAAACGGTGTCGGCCCCGTCCTCCTTACCCGGCAGGCAGATGGCATATTCGACGATTTCGCCCCGCCGGGGCGCTACCTTGACGTTGGCCCGGTACTGCTGGGGGTCAGCACCTGTTCAAGCAGGCTTCCAAGCGATATTTCGCCCCAGGTACCCCGGGTTTTGACATTGGTCAGCACCTTTTGAGGTCTCCCACCCCCGAGGCCAGGCTCTGCATGTCCCCAGGCCCTTGTACACCCGTTCGAGCTGGTCGCCCACCGCCTTGAAGCTCTCCCCCAGCCGGGTTTCCAGGGTCTTCTGGAGCTTTTCGTCCACGGTCTGGCGCATGCTGTCCAGCTTCCGGGCGTTGTCCTCCTGCAGACTCTGGAGCCGCCGGTCCACCATCCGGGTCATCTGATCGATGTTGGTACCGATGATTTGGCCGGCGTTTTTGAAGGAGGTATCCAGCTCCTGCCCCAGCAGGCTGACCTGTTGGGCGGTCAGCCGGTTCTGCTCGGCAAGTTCCCGGCGAAGCTGGTCATAGGTCAGGGCATCCCGTCTCTCCCGGCCCCGAAACAGGAGGACAAGAAGCACGACGAGATTCAGGAGCACCGCGGCCCCGGACAGGATCAGGCTCAGCTTGTCCATGACGCCGCTCCTTCCGCAAAGACCACCCGGCCGCCCAGCATGGTGAACCTAACCTTGCCTGTCAAAGCCATCCCCTTAAAGGGGGTATTCCGGGATTTGCCGTGGAGCTTGTCCGGACGGACGGTCCAGTGCGCCGCCGGATCGAACAGGATCAGGTCGGCAGGTGCGCCCTTTTGCAGGGTGCCGCCCGGGACACGGAGCAGCCGGGCCGGATTCCAGGCCATGAGCGTAACCAGTTCGGACAAGGTGAGCAGCCCCGGCACGACCAGCTTGGTATAACAGACCGCAAGGGAGGTTTCCAGGCCCACCGCGCCGTTGGGAGCCTTCACAAAATCGGCTTTCTCCTCCGGGGCATGGGGGCGTGATCGGTGGCGATGACGGTCAGGGTACCGTCCTTTAAGCCCTGCAAAACCGCCGCTACATCTTGCTCAGAACGCAGCGGCGGATTCATGCGGTAATCGGCGTCCCGGCTGAGAAGCTGCGCGTCGGTTAAGGCAATATAATGGGGCGCGGTCTCCCCCGTCACCGGCACGCCTCGGCGGCGGGCGTCCCGAAGCAGCTCCACGCTCCCCTTTGTACTGACATGGCAGATATGCACCGGGCAGCCGGTCGCGGCGGCGAGGGCGATCTCCCGGGCCGTTGCGGCCTCCTCGGCGGCCGGGTGGATCCCCGGCACTCCCAGAGAACGGGACACGCTCCCCTCATGCATGATGCCGCCGGCCGCAATGGACAAATCCTCGCTATGGGACAGGAGCGGCAGCCCCGCGGATGCCGCCTCTTCCAGCGCCCGCTTCATCATCGCCCCGGTGGGAACGGGACGGCCGTCGTCGGACACGGCCACGGCCCCCCGCCGCTTTGAGCGCCGCAAAATCCGTCATCTGTTCCCCTGCAAGCGATGCCGTGACGGCGGCGACGGATAGACCCGCGCGGCCGCATCCTTCGCCTTGTCCCGGATCTGCCGGACCACGTCCGACAGTCACAGGCCGGGCTGGTGTTCGGCATACAGGCCACCGACGTCACCCCGCCGGCGGCGGCGGCCCGGCAGCCGGATTCGATATCCTCCTTATGGGTCTGGCCCGGATCCCGCAGATGCACGTGCGCGTCCACGAGGCCGGGGAGCAGAAGGCAGCCATCCGCCCGGATCTCACGGGCATCGGCGGAAAGGGACCGGCCGAAATCGGCAATCACCCCGTCCCGCACGAGCAGATCGAGCGGTTCGTTTTCCAGCCCCTGCGACGGATCGGTTATTCTGCCCGCGGATCAGCCATTGTGGCATTCCGGCCGCCTCCCTTCGACTTTCTAACTGTATAGTATAGCATAGTTGCCAAAAGGTTACAATCCTTTCATTGACAAAAATCCATCCCCGCCGATGAAAAAGCTTGCGGTATTTCAACAAAAAGCCGAAGGAACCGGACAAACCTCATCCAAACGCAACAACCCTCATTCAAAACCATCAAATTTTTGGCGAAAACACGACGAGCCCAGCCCGATAATGAATTTTTTATGAAAGTTTCGTTCAAAGTTCTTGCAAAAACCAGATTATCCATTATAATAGGCAACAGCGATCAAGCTGCATCTTGTAATAAAGAGGGTCCCATGTCGTATGTCGAATCCGTCCTTGCGGAGCTGATCCGCAAGAACCCCGCCCAGGAGGAGTTCATCCAGGCTGCTACCGAGGTGCTCCAGTCCCTCGAGCCGGTCATCGAGGCCAATCCCCAGTACCAGAAGGCTGCCCTGCTCGAACGGCTCGTAGAGCCGGAACGGGTGGTGATGTTCCGGGTCCCGTGGGTGGACGACGCGGGCAACGTACAGGTCAACCGGGGCTTCCGGGTCCAGTTCAACAGCGCCATCGGCCCCTACAAGGGTGGGCTGCGGCTGCATCCATCGGTCAACCTGGGCATCATCAAGTTCCTGGGCTTCGAGCAGATCTTCAAAAACAGTCCCTGACCGGCCTGCCCATCGGCGGGAGGCAAGGGGGGATCCGATTTCGATCCCAAAGGGCAAGTCGGACAATGAGGTCATGCGCTTCTGCCAGAGCTTTATGACCGAGCTCTTCCGGTATATCGGCCCGGATACGGACGTGCCCGCCGGCGATATCGGCGTGGGTGGCCGTGAAATCGGCTATCTCTATGGTCAGTATAAGCGTCTGAGCAACCTTTACGAAGGCGTGCTCACCGGCAAGGGCCTGACCTACGGCGGCTCTCTGGCCCGCACCCAGGCCACCGGCTATGGCCTGGTGTATTTCACCGAGGAAATGCTGAAGGTCATGGGTGATTCCTTCAAGGGAAAGACTGTCGTGGTTTCCGGTTCCGGCAACGTGGCCATCTACGCCACTGAAAAGGCTCAATCCCTGGGCGCCAAAGGTCGTGGCCCTGAGCGATTCCAACGGCTGGGTGTATGACAAGGACGGCATCGACCTCGCTCTGGTCAAGGAGATCAAAGAGGTCCGCCGCGGCCGGATCAAGGAATACGCCGACGCCCGTCCCTCCGCGGAATATCACGAGGGCAAGGGCATCTGGTCGTTCCCTGCGACATCGCCCTGCCTTGCGCCACCCAGAACGAGCTGCTGCTCGACGACGCGAAGCTGCTGGTGAAAAACGGCGTCAAGGTGGTGGCCGAGGGCGCCAACATGCCCACCACGCTCGAGGCCACCGAGTACGTGCAGGAGCACGGCATCGTGTTCTTCCCCGGCAAGGCGGCCAACGCCGGCGGCGTGGCCACCTCCGGCCTGGAGATGAGCCAGAACTCCATGCGGCTGAGCTGGAGCTTCGAGGAAGTGGACGAGAAACTCCACGGCATCATGAAAGGCATCCATCAGAACGCCTACGCCGCGGCCGAAAAATACGGCTGCAAGGGGCAACTACGTCATGGGCGCCAACATCGCCGGTTTCGTAAAAAGTCGCCGACGCCATGATGGCGCAGGGCGTGGTCTGATCCGTTCGGGATAACCTCCCGGGTTCTGCGGAACCCGGGGGATTTTTTTTAATCAGGCTTTCCCCTTCCCCTGTCCATTTTCCGTGGGATATGCTATACTGGACCCATCCCGTGCGGCCTTTATCACCGTATCTTTCACAGTTCACACAGCGTACATAATCATCGGTTACACTAAAACACACGGATACCCGTATCCGCCCGAAAGGAGAGACCGACATGGCCCACCCGTCCCCGGACACTGCGAAAACCACCATCCTGATCGTGGACGACGAGACGCGGATGCGCCGCGTCATCGCCGATTATCTGCATATCAAAGGCTATGAGACCGACGAGGCCGGCGACGGCGTCGAAGCGCTCGAACGCTTTGAAGCCGGTTCCCCCGACCTCGTCCTGCTCGACGTAATGATGCCGCGCATGGACGGGTTCGAGGTATGCCGGCACATCCGGGCAAAAAGCGCGGTGCCCATCATCATGCTCACCGCCAAAGCGGAAGAGGAAGACGAACTGCAGGGCTTCGGGCTGGGCGTCGACGAATACATCTCCAAGCCCTTCAGCCTGAAAATCCTGGCCGCGCGGATCGAAGCCGTCCTGCGGCGGCGTTCCGCCCCGGGCACCACCGCCTCCCCCGCCCTGCCCTCCGGCTTATCGGTCGATACGGCCGGACGGGTGGTCCGGGTGGACGGCGAACCGGTCGAACTGACCTATACGGAATTCGAGCTGCTGCTCTACCTGATGAACAACGCCGGCATGGCCCTGTCCCGGGACAAAATCCTCGACAACGTGTGGCGCTATGATTATTACGGGGACGCCCGGACAGTGGACACCCACATCAAAAAGCTGCGCGGCAAGCTCGGTGAATACGGCGACCATATCCGCACCATCCGGGGATCGGATACAAATTCGAAGCATAGAAAGGGCTGTCTATGGAAGCGAAACAGCGCAAGGGCCTGCACTCGGTCCTGTGGAAGATCACGGCTGCGATGGTGCTGTGCATCCTGCTCCTCCTCCTGTTCAACTGGCTGCTCAACAATTTCGTCCTCCAGTCCTTTTATACCCAGCAGAAAAAGCAGGGCCTCGAGGAGGCATACGTCCAGGCGGACCGCCTCATCCAGGACGACGACGAGGCGTTTCGCCGCGCCATGGACGACCTCGCCCAGACCAGCAACATGTTCACCCTGATCTGGAACACCCGCCGCATGATTTACGATTTCCAGAACCGGACCGCCGGCTTTATACAGGTCCCGTATTTCGACATGTCTCCCGGGACCTATCAGGTCGTGGAAGAGGAAAAAAGCCTCTCCATTCCCGAGGATTACCTCCAGTCCCGCTCCATCAAGCTGTACGGCCGCCTGCATTCCGGGGGAGTATATCCTCATCCAGACCCCCGTGGCCGCGATCGAGGAGAGCATCGCCATCTCCAACCGGTTCCTGCTGTTTTCCGGGGCGGTCACCCTGCTGATCAGCGTCCTCATCGTCTGCCTCGCCGCCCGCAGCTTCATCCGTCCGATCCGGCGCCTGTCCCATCTGGCCCAAAATGTGGCCCGCCTGGATTTCAGCGAGCGGTATACCGGCCGCGGAAAGGACGAGCTGGCTGACCTCGGCAACAGCCTCAATACCATGTCCGACACCCTTGAGCGCACCATCCGGGAACTGCAGGACGCCAACAGCCGCCTATCCCGCGATGTGGAAGAAAAACGCGGCAGAACGAGGCGAGGCGCGCCTTCATCTCCAATGTCTCCCACGAGCTCAAGACCCCCATCGCCCTGATCCAGGCCTACGCCGAGGGGCTGCGGGAGGATATCGCCGCCGGCACCGGCAACCGGGAGTATTACTGTGGGGTCATCGAGGACGAATCCCAGAAAATGTCCCAGATGATCAAAAAGATGACCCTGCTCATGCAGCTCGAGGACGGCAGCAGCCAACTGGAGCCGGAAGCCTTCGACATCGCCGAGCTGCTGGGCAACCTCATGCGGAAAAACGCCATCCTGTTCGAGGAAAAGCACGCCCAGCTCACCCCTGCCGGCCGACCGGCCGGTTTTCGTGCGCGCCGACGCCTTCCTCATCGAGAACGTCCTCTCCAACTACCTCTCCAACGCGCTGCACCATGTGCGGGACGGCGGTGGTATCGGGCGTCATCCGGCGGGCCGGTGACGAACGGGTGCGCATCTCGGTTTACAACGACGGCGCCTGTATCCCGCCCGCCGATCTGCCTCATATATGGGAAAGCTTTTTACAAGGTGGACAAGGCCCGCACCCGCGCTTACGGCGGTACCGGCATCGGCCTGTCGGTCGTCGCGGCGATCATGCGGGCTCACCGGATGCCCTGCGGCGTCTTCAACCGCCAGGACGGCGACCGGACGGGCGTGGAATTCTATATCGAGCTCGAGCAGGCCGGGCCGCCCGCCGAATCCATCTGACAGGAGGCGGCCGGTGTGAACAATAGGAAGGCCCCGCCATCCCTGACGTTCCGGGGGATGGCCGATGCCCGGGAGGATTATGCCCGGCTCAAAACCTGGCTCTGCAATCCCGCGGTCCGGAAATGGTACGGCGCCGACGATTTTCCCGTCCCGCCGTCCTTGGAAGACGTGGTGAAGAAATACCGCGTCCCCTCTCTTCTGGAAGAGGAGGTCCATCCCTGTTTCATTTTGAAGGACGGACGCCTGTCGGCTATATCCAATTCTATCCCATCCGGGATCACGGGGACGGCGTCTGGGGGATCGATCTGCTCATCGGGGAGGATCGATTCCGGGACAGGGGCATCGGCACCCCTCGCACTGCGGGCCATGACCCATTTTCTGTTTGAAGAGAATCAGGCCCGGAAAATCACAATGGATCCCGACGCGCGGAACGCGCGGGCCATCCGCTGCTATGAAAAATGCGGTTTCCGTCCCTATGCCCGGTCCGGCTCTCATCTCATCCTTGTTTTGGACCGATCCTGATAGGCCGGAAAGGCTTGGAATATCACGGTGAAAGCGGCCCATCCGGGCTGCTTTCACCGCGTTTTTTTCCTGGTTTTATGATAAGAATAATAAAATCATTCACATTATAAAATTCGTACTTTATCGCCTAATTTCTCCCATGTGTTATGGCAAAAACACACAAATAGATATTTTGTGAGCATCTTTCCCATATCGAGTCTTTTTTCATTGACATTCCCTTTCCAGCTCTCCTATACTGGTGCCGTTCACCAGATTCTTCCAATTGGGGAGAATGCGAAAAGGGAGGATGAAATATGAAGGGATGGACAAGCCGGATAGCGGCGCTTTTGACCGTCGGCGCCGTACTGCTCGGAGCGGCGCCGTTTTCCACGTCGGCACAGACACGGGCCGGACTCACCGTTTCCACAGGACTGGAGGCCGCGGCGCTGGCCGATTATCTGCTGTCGGCGCCTCTTGCCTCCACTGAAGGCAGCGCCGTGGCCACCTGTTCCGATAAATGCCAGATCAGGAACCTTTTCCGATGCGGCCGGGCTGACCGGGCTGGACGGGGCGTGATCCTGAGCACGGGGGAGACGCCGCGGCCGATTTTAATCCGGGAGACCCTGCCAGCAAGGGGTTTCCCTCTGTACAGAACCAGCCCGACGGCGACCTCACCCGTCTCAACGGCGGTGCCGCCACCAAGGACACGGCCGTCCTGGAATTCGAGCTTATCGCCACCGGCGACCTGCTCAACTTTCAGTATGTTTTCGCCTCCAGCGAATTCGAGCAGGATGAACCGTATAACGACGTGTTCGGCCTCTTTATCGACGGTGAAAACATCGCCCTGCTTCCCGACGGGAGCCCGGTGACCATCCAGAACCTCAAGGCTTCCAACCGTTTCCTGCCCGACCCTGATTTTGAGCGGAGCGGGTTCAACGGCATTTCCACCGTGCTCACCTGTTCGAGGCCGGTGACGCCCGGGCAGCGGGTGAAGGTCAAGATCGCCATCGGCGACGTCATCGACAACGCCTTCGACTCCGCCGTGCTCCTCAAGGCCGGCTGCCTGAATTTCGAGCCGGCCCGCTCCGCCATCGATTTCGAAGCGGAAACCCTGATCAATCTCGATCCCGCCGCGACATACACGATCACGGCGGGTGACGACATCTATTCCGTCACGGCCGACGCCAAAGGGGAAATCCCCTTGGCCGGGACCGATGACGACGGGGCGCTTACCGCCTGTTCGGCCGGGATATCCTGCTGGTGCCCCTATCCGGGGACGCCCCTCCCCGTCTGATCGCCGTTGGCGAAAAGCCCGCGAAGCCCGCCGCCCCTTCCGGACCGTCCTCCCTGCCCGGCGGCGGTTCGGATATCGCCATCGCGGGCGACACCCTGACTGTCAGCGGGGTTGCGGGACAGGTCTATTCACTCGACGGAGGCGCCAGTTGGCGGGTAGCGGAGGGCAATCCGCCCCATGTGGTTTTTGAGGGCCTGATCCCTGGGCGGACCTATTCTCTCATCACCCGCGTCCCCGCCACCGGCACCACATTCGCGTCCGATCCGTCGGAGGCGCTGACCTTCGAGCTGCTGAGCATGTTCGGCGCCGATGACTTCGCCGTCTCCCCGGAAAACGGGCCGTACGACGGCCTGGACCACACGATCGCGATCCAGGCGCCCGCCGGGGTGACGGTCACATATGCCGCGGCGCCGTCCGGCCCCTATGGGGACACCCCGCCCTCCTACCGGAATGCCGGCAGATACACCATCTATTACCGCGCCGAACAGAACGGCTGGTATCCGTACTATGGACAAGCCGAGCTGCTGATCGGCCGGGCCGGCCTGACCGTCGTCCCGCTGCCGGATCAGGAAAAATTCACCGGCCAGGCGGACCCGGAACTGCGTTATACCTATCGGGGAGCGATACCCGGGGAAACGCCGGCCTTCACCGGGGCGCTCTTCAGAGAAAGCGGCGAAGCGCCAGGCCGCTATGCCATCGATTCCGGCAGCCTCGCGCTGGCGGATGGGGACGGGTTCCGAGCGGACAACTACACGCTGACATGTGAGGAAGGCACCCTTTTCACCGTCCGCGCCGCTGCCGCGGGCCTGGAGGCTGTCATGCTCAGTCCCGGGGCGGAGCTCTCTATGCGGGAAAATCCGTCGGCCTGGAACCGGGCTCCCATCGTTCTCACCCCGTCCAACGGCTATACCCGTTTGTCCCTTGACGGCTCTGCCTGGACGGATACCCTCACCCTTTCCTCACCCGGAGAAAACCAGGCCGCGTCCCTGTATCTGCAAAAGCCGGACGGCACCATCGCCCAGCCGATCACGGTCTATTATAACCTGGATACGGAGGCCCCTGCCGGCATCCGGGCAAGCTACGCTCCCAACCGGTTTTTCCAGTTTCTCCACACGGTCACGTTCGGCCTGTTTTTCCGGGAGACAGTCACAGTCACGCTCACCGCCGAGGATTCGCTCAGCGGTGTCCGGGAATTTACCTACACTCTTTCGGACGGCCGGACGGGATCGACGGCGTCCTCCTTCCGCATCGATCCGCAGTTCATAGGCTCCTTTATCGTCACCGCCTCCGACGAGGCGGGCAACGAATCGGCACCCGTCTCCTTCGAGGCTTTCGCTGTCGACAGCGAAGCGCCGGATGTCCCCCCACCCTCTCCTTCGGCGGCTATACGCCGGGACAGTGGACGAATACGGCCGTCACCGTCACTGTGAGCGGCTCCTCCAGCCTGAGCGGCATCAAAGGCTATCAGGTCCGGACCGGCAACGGCCCGTGGCAGGATATGCCGGCCCCTCGAGACCGCCCCCGCCACATCCGAAGCTCCCGCTTCCGTCCTTTCCTCTATCCTGACTGCCGATACGGATGGGGAAACCGCCTATGCGTTCCGTGCTGTGTCCAACAACGGGCTGGCTGGGCCCGCCACCGACCCGGTGGTCATTGCCATCGACCGGACTGTTCCGACCGTTTCGGTATCGGCCGGCGGGTATACGGGCGGCTGGACAAGGGAGGACGTCACCTTTACCCTGTCCACCGTATCCTCCGCTCCCTCCTCTGTCGTTTTCGAGTACTCTTCCGATGACGGACAGACCTGGCATCCTCTTCCTGGCGGCATCCTCACCCTTTCACAGGATATCTGCGCCGCCTATCGTTTCCGGGCCGTCAGCGAGGCGGGGACCGCGGGTGAAGCCTCCCCGCCGATCGAGGTGAAGATACAGAAAACGCCCCCGCCTCCGGCGGCGCTGGTGCTGGCCCGGAACAGCCGGACGGGGATAACGGCTGGTATGTCACCAATCCCACCGCCACCATTACCCCTCCGGAGCCGGCCGGCCACCCAGCTCCGTTTACGGTATATGTACAGCTTTATACCGGCTCCGTCCCCACCCCGGCACTGCCGTTCTCTTCCGAAGCCGTCCTCTCCCTTCCGGGGGACGGCGTGTATACCCTGCGGGTGTGGACGGAGGACGCCGCCGGAAACCTCTCCCCGGTCCAGACCCGTACCCTTTCTCTCGACTCCGCCGCCCCCACCGGAGAGATCCTTCTGGCCGGACAGCCGGGAACCGCTTCCTCTCCCGTCCCTCCTGCGACTTTTTCCGCAAGGAGGACGTGCCCGTCGAGATCACGGGGAATGACGGCGGCGATGTCTCCATCGCCTGGCAGTTCCTGCCTCTCGGCAGGGCACCGGAGTCGGACGGCTGGACGCCGGGGAACACGCTTACCCTGGTCCCTGGACAAAAAGGCGTCGTTTGGGCCCGGCTGACAGATCGGGCCGGTCATATGACGCTCCTCTGCTCCAGGGGACCGCCGTATACAGCGACGCCTCGCTGGCATCCTCCTCGGCCTTTTATTCCCCCGACCCATCCATGCCGGATCACCGGGATATCCTCATTCCCCTTTCCTGGAACGGCAATACCCTGGACGCCATCCGTCTCGAGGGACATCCTGCTGGCGGAGGGGACGGACTATCTCGTCCGCGAGGACGGCGTACGCCTGAAAAAGGAAGCGCTGGCGTCCTTTTTCGCGATTGGCCGGGCCCAAGCTGGCCCTTACGATCCGGCCGCTGGATGAGCCCTACGCCGCTCTGCCTGGGAATGAGGCCCCGGTCCCGATGATTTTTACGGTCTATAACCGGGTGAGCGCCGCCCTTCCCCTTCTCGCCGAAGTCCCGGATGGGAAGATGGTGTATTTTACCGGGGAAGAGGCCGCCCCTCTTCGGATACAGGCGGTGTCTCCGGACGGCGGCACGCTGTCTTATCAGTGGTACCGCAACGGTCAGGTCCTCGAAGGGGCGACACAGGATCACCTGATCCCCTCGACGGCGATACCCGGCGTTTCGGTCTACACCGTCTCCGTCACCAATACCAATGCCGATGCCGAGGGCCAGAAGACCGCCGTGCTCCAAAGTCCCGAGATGCCCGTATCCATCCTTGACCTTTCTCTCGGATCTCCCGTCTCGGAACCCGGCCTGCCGCCTCTTCTGTCCCATTCCACCCTGCGGGAACTGTTTCCTCTCGCCCTCGGTGGGCAGGACCTTCTGCGCCTGGAACAGGGCGGCAGCCTGACCCTTTCTTTTTTCTCCATCCGCCCCTCCCGGCTGACGGACGCACAAAAAACGCGCATGGGAGCAGCATCTGGAACCGGAAACCGGCGGAATTTGCCTGCGCCTCGCGCTGGACAAAACCGCCGTAGATGCGTATGGAAACGAACAAACGGATGAACTCGTCTATCTATCCGCCCCTGTACGCCTGACCTTCGCCGTCCCCGATTCCCTGCAAAAAGCGGCCGGATTTTCACGCTGCTGTCGCTGGACGGGGATTCTTGGACACTTCATTCCGACCTGGATTCCGATACCGGCACCATCACCATCGAAACCGACACCCTTTGGGGAGTTCGCGCTCGTTTACCGGGATCCTCCGTCTCGTCCCCGGCACGAACGCCGGCGGGTCCGTACCTCTTGTCCGGCTCGCCTTCTGGTCGTCTCTCACAACAGCCCTGCTGGCCTTTTGGCCGAAAGGAAAAAGAAAGTGCCTCTCCGGCGGAACTAATCCCGTTTTTCCGGTCACATCGCCTCTTATGCGCATATCCTGTAGAGGAGGTGCTCCTATGAACTTGAAAAATGGACAGATCACCGTTTCGGAGATCACCCGCGATCCCCGTGCCTATGCCCTATTGAACCGGGAATTCCCACAAATCGCCCAGTCCCCGCTCTTCCGTCTTGCGGGCGGCATGACCTTGCAGCAGGTCCTCTCGTTTGCCAAAGGGACGGCCATGCAGGAGAAGCTCGACAGCCTGCTCAAACAGCTCGAAGCGCTCTGATCGGCGTACGAACCTTAGAAACCGGACCCCCTCCTGGCAGGAGGGGTCCGGTTTTTCTTATCGTCTCAGCTTGCGCAGGAAGGTATCCCAGGATTCAATATGGATTTTGGGCGTCGGTATCTCACTGACGTAGCGGATCTCGCTCTCCCGGAGATCCTCCACCGTCCGCCCGCCTATGACCGCGTAATAGACCTCCACCTCTTTGTTCGGATCCACTTCCAGACGGCCCGCCGGCCCCAGCAATGCCTGATAGGGACGTTCCCCTGCTGCACCCCTTTCCCGAAGCGCGTGGAATTGACGGCGGAAAAGCTCATACTGCTTGAGAAGGACGATCTGGCGCTGCTGAAGCTGGCTGCGCGCGACCTCGATCCGACTGGAAAGCTTGCAGTAACCGCTCTGGGTGACAGGGGAAATCCGCCCCTTTGATTTCGATGAGCGTCACCGTCATCCAGGAGCGTCCTGAAAACACCGCGAAATCGACCCGCCCTGTCCCAATGGGAAACTCCGCAAAGACAATGTATTCCTCTTCCGGGAACGCGAAAGCGTCGGCCAGCAGGGACAGATCCCGCTTGAGCAGCTTTGCCAGCTCCTGTTCACTGGCACCCTTTTCCACGAGGCTGGCCAGCCGGTCCTTCGGAACATGGTTCTCCCAGATTTCCAGACGGCGACGGGCCCGGCTGGGATCTTCCGGCCACCCCATGCCCAAATAAGGATCGATTTCATGCCGGATCCGTTCGATCTCCAAAGAAAGCCTGCGATCTTCCCCGGTCTTATGCAGAAGCTCCTTCCCCTCGCATCTCAGGCAGACGGCGACTTCCGCCGCCTGCATTTTCCGCCAGGTATCCCAGTCACGGTAACGTCCGTTTTGCAGCTCGAGTTCCCAACAGGAATACAAATCCTCTTCCTGAATGAACAACCTGGCTTCCGCAACCAGCCGTCCGTCCCGCATCAGCTGTGAAACGATGTAGGAAATGGCCCCCTCCACCGCACAGGAAGGATTCTTCGCTCCGAGATCGGTCAGAAGGACTCCGGGCCTTTCCGCTCCCGCAAATATTCGCAGCCGGCACAAGCCGTCGGTCCTCCATCCAGTTGGATACCGGTAAATCGAATCACATATTTTCATCCGACGCCTCCGCCGATCAAACGGCCAAATAGACCTGCATATACCGCTGCAGACGGGTGTCTACATCCCGCATACGGGCAGAGGAAAGCCGCAGCCTGGTCTGAACATCCGTACGGTCATACCCTTGAAGATACAGATAAGCAGCGGATTGAGACTCCTCGTCGAACGTCTGGATATAATCCGTCAGATCCACGGTCTGCTCAAAACACATCCGTCTTTGAGAAAGGTATAACCGGTTGCCCGGAGGCCTCCCGGCAGCGTCTGATCCAAAGACCGTGTCTTATATGGCCGTCCATTATACCACTCTTTTTTGAGCCGATTGTATACCGTCCCGGATTTTAAGAAACACATAGTCCCAGAAGGGATACCGGCCACAGACCCGTGGATAGCTCTTGCGCGCTTCTTCCAGGGCGAGCCATCCCGTCTGCAGGCAGTCTTCCCACTCCATTCCATATTGGAATAAACGGCAGGTTTCCTCAACAAACAGGGTCATCTGGCTGAAAATGCCGGCCTCACCCCACTCCTTCATCCGTCATTCCTCCTTGTCGATCCGCTTTTCCTTGCGGTACTTTTTGGCCAACGTCACGGGAGACGGCAGGATGGGCTGCGATACACAGGTACCGAACCAAACGCCTTCATCCTCCCTCCACTCCATGTCATAAACGGCCGGCAGCTTAACGCCCAGCCGTTCCAGATCCCGGGAGAATTCCTCCATCCGCTTGCGCCCGACCTTATCGGGAAACTCGATGGCCGGCTCCTTATCTGGGGCCAGCAGGATATACAGCCCATCTTTCGCACAAAACAGCGCCGCTTTTTTGGTTTTCAGCGTTTTGAACAGCTCGGGATGTATGTTGAGGATTCCTGACGGACTGACTTTCACCGTAAGCATATGCCGTTTATTCGCGGCGGCTCCACCGGTTTGAAGCGGCTCCAATCCAATGGCTCCATAGTCTATTTCCCCTTTCGCTCGTCCCATAATACGAGACAATTTTACTGGTTATTCGTCAAAAAGAGAGAAAATACTTATATTTACCCTATTTTTCCTCCATATATGTTATTAAACAGCCTTCGTGTATGGGACAGTTCCTACGTACAGACAGTGGCTTCTCCGGGTCCTTGCTTGACCCCACAATGGCGTCGGCCGGCTCCAGAGCATGCCGGTGCAGCCGTTCACCTAGGGCCGGACCGGCGCTCTTTTTTAGAAAAATACCCGTCGTTTTCCCATATAGCCACGATAATCCGTGAGAGGCCGCAAGCCTCGGAAGCAGATGCCTCCCCATAAACCTCTCCATCCCCGGGAGTCCAAGGCTCCCGGGGATGGCACTAATCAGCATAAAAAAACCGCTGTGGGCAGGCTGCCCACAGCGGTTTACATGATTTTGCTTAAGCTTTCCCAGCGCTTCCGAGCACCGTCTCGATCTTGTGCTTGACCACATCATGGATAAACTGACGGCCGTCGCCCAAATACTGGCGGGGATCAAAATGAGAGGGGTTCTCCGCCAAATGCTTCCGGATGCCGGCGGTCATCGCCAGGCGCAGATCGGAATCGACGTTGATCTTGCAGACCGCCATGGACGCCGCTTCCCGGAGCATATCCTCCGGAATGCCGATAGCATCCGCCATCTGGCCGCCGAACTGGTTCACCATCGCAACATATTCGGGCATCACAGACGACGCGCCGTGCAGGACGATCGGGAACCCGGGCAGACGGTCCATCACCTCTTTGAGGATGTCGAAACGGAGCTGAGGTTTCTGGCCCGGCTTGAACTTGAATGCACCGTGGCTGGTACCGATAGCAATCGCTAGGGAGTCCACGCCGGTGCGGGACACGAAATCCTGCACCTGGTCGGGATCGGTGTAGTTGGCCTTATCCGCCTCGACCTTCACATCGTCCTCGATGCCGGCGAGCTGGCCGAGCTCTCCCTCAACGGTAACGTTCCGCTCATGCGCGTAATCAACGACCTTTTTGGTCATGGCGACATTCTCTTCATAATCGAGATGGGACCCGTCGATCATCACCGAGGTGAAGCCGCTGTCGATGCAGTCCTTGCACAGCTCAAACTGGCGCCGTGATCCAGATGGAGCGCAATGGGAAGACCCGTCTCTTCAACGGCCGCCTGCACCATATGGGTCAGGTAAGCGGAATGGGCATATTTGCGGGCGCCGCCCGACGCCTGCAGAATGACCGGGGAATTGAGCTCTTTGCAGGCTTCCACAATCCCCTGTACGATTTCCATATTGTTGACATTGAAGGCACCGATCGCGTAGCCGCCCTCATAGGCTTTTTTGAACATTTCCTTTGTGTTGACAAGGGGCATTTTTCTCATCCTCCTGTTTGTTACTATATCCCATTATACCGCAAATAGCCGCAAAGAAAAAGATGGATTACCTCACAACTTGCCCAGCCGTTTTGTTAAATTCTTGTGAAAATCGCCCGTAATTCACCGTACCTCCTGCGGATGGCAGCGGCAATAATGAAAAATCACCTGCTGTGCGATTCCGGCATACCGTCCGAAATCGGCGGGTGCTTTCCCTGGAAACAGGGACACCATGGCGCGTTTCATCCACACGTCGAGAGGAAAGGCGTCGAGCCGCCCCAATCCATATAACAGTACGCAGTCGGCCACCTTTGGGCCGATCCCCGAACCGTCTGCAGCTCCCGCCGCGCCTCTTCGAGAGGAAGGGATGCCACGCGGCCGAGATCGAGAGTACCCTCCGCCACCCGTCGGGCAGCGTCCTGTATGTATGCGTCCCGCCACCCGCAGCGCAGCGTGGACAGCTCCTCCGCGGATAAGGACACGATCCGTTCCGGTGTCGGAAAGGCGTAATCCTCTTCCCCAGGTGCTCCCCGAACCGGCAGAGACGGCGGACAATGCCCTTGATCCGGGGACATTATTGTTCTGGGACAGGATGAACGAGATCAGCGCCTCGAACGGATCCTGCCGCAGCACCCGCATCCCCCGGCGAAAAGCGGACGCAGCGTCCCATCTTGCCCCCCATACGGCGTACGAGGGAGCGGTAAATCGCCTCGTAATCCCGGTCGAGATCGAGGTAGCGCCGCCAGAAGCTTTCAAACAACGCCCCTGTGACCGGCCTCTCCTCCGTCCCTTCGATGAGCAAGGCCTCCCCCTCCCTGCGGATCGCGGCAGCGGCCCGTCCCGCAACCCGCGGTAGCCGCCCGTCCCGTCCGGCTCAAAACGGAAACACTGCCCGCAGTCGAGCGTCTGGGCGAGATCGAGGCGGCGCGTCCGGAATGCGCACGCCGGTTTTAGTCTCTTCCACCCACATCGGGATCCTCCTTTTCATCTTGTCCAGTATAGCACAGTGTGGTATACTGAGAAAAGACGTAAATACCGGAACATTCAGGAAGAGGAGCGTGACCCCATGCGTGACGATATCACCAGCATCCCGATAAGCGAGGTGTTCGAGCCGCGGGACGGCTGCCCTATCTGCCGGCTGCGCAATACTCTGGAAGACCGGGTGGTGGAATACATCACCGGCGCCGCCATGATGGAGCCCGACGTCCGGATCGAGACCAACAAGCAGGGGTTCTGCATCGACCACTACCGGATGATGCTCAAAAAACGGAACCGGCTGGGGGTGGCGCTGATTCTCGAAAGCCATCTGGACGAGATGGAAAAACGGATCTACGCGGGCCCGCCGCTCCTCGGAAAAAGTGCCAAAAACCAGGCCAAGGCGGCCGGGCAGGCCACCGGCACCTGCTTCGTCTGCGGTCAGCTGGATTGGGCCATGGAGCGGATGCTGGCCACCGTCTGCCGCCTGTGGGAAACGGAAAAAGATTTCCGGCTCCTGTTTGAGGAGCAGCCGGCCTTGTGTCTCCCCCATTTTTCCGTCCTGGCCGAAACGGCCGCCAAAAGCATGAATAAAAAAAACGTCCCGGATTTCGTAAAGGCCGCCGCCGCGCTCATCCGCAAAACCCTCCAGGAGCTTCGTGGGGATGTCTCCCACTTCTGCAAGATGTTGGATTACCGCAAAAGCGGTGAAAACGCCGACTGGGGCAATTCCCGGGACGCTGTCGAGCGGGCCGTCTGGTATCTGACCACCCGCCAGCCATGAGAAAAGAACCACCCCGAAAAGCCCGTCACGGTGCCTTTTCGGGGTGGTTCGCGTATTCTGAAATCCGGCCGCAGGGCTTGGCGTGGCCCTGATCCTGCGCTGAGGCCCCGAAGTCAAACCATCCCCTGCCGGATATAGTACGACACGATCAGGGATACGACCTCATCGTAGCTGAGGGTACCCTTTTCCTGCCCCTGTGATTCGAGAAAACTGTTGTTGACGCTGTTGGAAATTTCCTGCACCCGGCCTTCGAACGCCTCCCAATAGCGGTTCCTCTCCCCCAGGTCTCGCAGGACCCCCCTCGGGAACAAGCCGCCCGCGTCTCCCTCCAGAGCTCTATGTCGTAGGCATACAGGGCGTTGGAGCAGTAGATATACGCCATCAGGTACCCGGAATAGCGGAAATCGGCGGAATCGCTGTGGATACAAGTCAGATAGGCCAGAAAATTGCACTCGTCCTCCCGGGCGAAGCCTCTGGTATGGGCGAGCTCGTGGGCGGCCGTGGCCGGGATACTGCTGTCCGGTACATCGATGTTGACATTTGCTTCGGCCAGCATGGGGAAATACATCCCCGTGATTCCCGTGTAGCTCCACCAGTGGGAAAGCTGCACAGGCTTCACCCGAAAACACCCCGCCGAACAGAAAGGGATACGTCCCCTGCAGCGACCGGTAGCCGTTGTCCGCAAGGCGCAGGGTCTCACCCATCGATTGGGAGAGACGGGCACAGCCCTCCCCGTCTTCCGTCAGGCTCTCCCTGTTCCCTCGACGCCCGCTCCGCGAGATCGATGCAGACATCGCGCAGCTGCACGGCTGACGGCTCGGCCGTTTCCAGCCCCATCAGCTCGCCGAGCGGCAGGCGGTAGAAATTGACCCCGTGCAGCAGCATATACACCAGCAGCACGGTAGACAACACCCACGCCGTCCCCTTTCCGGCCCTCATCAGAAGCTGCTTTCGACAGCCGGTACGGCAAAGGCGGCGGATAAACCATACCAGAATGAAAACAAAGGCCGGCAGGGCCAGGACCGCCAACACTTCCGTCAATGAAAACGGCAGAAGGGATATGAGTCCCCCCAGCGGCACGGAGAGGATACGAAATACCCCTTTGGCGAACACCGCCTCCGTAAATTCCGGAAAATGCGGCAGGACAACACGCAGCAGAAGGGCCGCCAACGCCGGAATCAGAAAACAAAAATGGCGGAGAAACCGTCCCGCTTTTTTCATGAAAGCCCTCCTCTGTCGTTCGTCTTTTTTCCATTCGGACGCTTTTTCCGGGTGTCATATTTTGTCACTTTAGGAGAAAAGCGCCTTTTTATTCGGAGATTGTGAACTTAGGGCTTTTCAGCCAGCGCAATTCCCGATATAATAGAGTCTGGAATTTAAAGGAGAGGGAAGCGGCATGTTATCCCTGGAACAGTTTTTATCCGGGCTGTTTTCCAACCCCGTCCTAGCCGTTACCGTCATTTTAACCCTGGGGGTTATCTTTGTCAACGGCTGGACGGATGCGCCCAATGCCATCGCCACCTGCGTTTCCACCCGGGCCATGGGCCCCCGGGCCGCCATCTTGATGGCGGCGGTGTTCAATTTTCTCGGCGTACTGGTCATGACGATGATTGCCCGCCGTGGCGATGACCATCTACAACATGGTGGATTTCGGCCACGACTCCCCCACCAGGCGCTGGTGGCGCTCTGCGCCGCGCTTTTCTCGATTGTCATCTGGGCGGTGGCGGCCTGGTATTTCGGGATCCCCACGAGTGAAAGCCACGCCCTCATCGCCGGGCTCTCGGGCGCCGCGATCGCGATGGGCGGCGCCGCCGGCATCAACGGAGAGGAATGGATGAACGTCATCTGGGGTTTGGTTCTCTCCACCATGCTCGGGTTCGGATCCGGCTGGCTGGTGGCCAAGATCACCACCTTCCTCTGCAAAGGGATGGAGCGGCGGAAAACCACCCGCTTTTTCCGCGGGGCACAGATCGGCGGCGGCGCCGCCATGGCCTTCATGCACGGCGCGCAGGACGGCCAGAAATTCATGGGCGTCTTCATGCTGGGGATTTTCCTCTCCAACGGCAACGGGGATGTCGAGAGCTTTCAAATCCCTCTCTGGCTGATGGTCCTCTGTTCGCTGGTGATGGCGATCGGCACCTCCATCGGCGGCTATCGCATCATCAAGGCGGTCGGCATGGATATGGTCAAGCTGGAAACCTATCAGGGCTTTGCCGCGGACGCCGCGGCGGCCGGCTGCTTGCTGCTCGCCTCCCTGACCGCCCTCCCCCGTCAGCACCACCCACACCAAAACCACCGCCATCATGGGCGTGGGCGCGGCCAAGCGCTTTCCTCGGTCAATTGGTCGGTGGTCAAGGACATGGTGATGACCTGGGTCCTCACCTTTCCGGGCTGCGGCCTGATCGGCTTTTGATGGCGCGTCTGTTTGTTATGATCTTCTGATCCGCCCGGTTTTGACGGGCAAGCGCCGAAGGGGGACCGCCCGGCCGGAGCCGGGTTTTGAGAATCCATCATGGAAAGGACAGGGAATGACATGGCCAAGAAACGGGATTACGATTATTTTGAAATGTTTGTAAAAGGGGTGGCTTATTCCTGCAAGGCCGCGCAGATGCTGGAGGAAACGCTCGGCCATTTCGATCCGGATTCCCTTCAGATAAAACTCAAGGATCTCCATGCTGTCGAGCACGGGGCCGACATCCTCAAGCACGATATGATGAAAGAGCTGGCCCGCGCGTTCATCACCCCGATCGAACGGGAGGATATCATCCTGCTCAGCCAGGAGATCGACAACGTCACCGACACGATTGAAGACGTCCTGATGCGGGTGTATATGTATAATGTCCTTTCCATCCGGGACGAGGCGTCCGAGTTCACCGCGATCATCCTCCAGTGCTGCAACGCCCTGGAAGACGCGATGAAGGAATTTCACAATTTCCGCAAATCCAGCTCCATCAACGAGAACATCGTGGAAGTCAACCGGCTGGAAGAAACCGGCGACGCCCTTTACAGCCGGGCGGTCCGCCGCCTCTATACCACCTGCCGCGAGCCCATCGAGCTCATGGTCTGGCGGGACCTGTTCGACCGGATGGAAAAATGCTGTGACGCCTGTGAACATGTGGCCAATATTATGGAAAGCATCATCATGAAGAACAGTTGAATAGGGCCGTCTTCTCTCAGTCCGTCAAAACTTGCGTGATATACTATAGGGAACCATCTGAGGACATGTGCCTCGGATGGTTCCCTTTAAGCGATACGACGGTTCACATGCGAGCCTGTATAAATGGCTGCCGGGCGGAGGATGGAGACTTGCGAGGCGCCACAATCCGACGTGCCCCGTCCGGAAGCATGTCGAATTTAAATTACGCTGAGAGCAGAAGGTCTCTCGGGGCCTCCTGCTCTGTTCGGTTCCGTCCGGAACGGGATTATCCCAAATTGGCGGACAGACGCCCCGGATGACGGATCCGCCCCTGCGCGACAAGGAAAGCGGCGGTATCCCGCAGCGTTTCCCGCATATCCCGTGTTGTGTAGCCCAGCTCCCTGTCCGCCTTTTCGTGGCTGAACCGCCCGTTTCCCGTCAGGGTGTAGAGGGAATACCGCGTATAGAGCGGCGGCTGCCTGAGGATTTTGTAATAGGTTTCGGCCAGAGGCGCCGTCCCTTTGGCGAACCACAGCGGCAGCACCGTTTTGATCTTCTTGCGCCCGGTCACGTCATGCAGCGTGTCGAGGAGCTCCCGCACGCTGTAAAACCGGTTGGACAGGATGTAGCACTCCCCTTTCCGCCCTTTGTCGGCAGCGGCCAGGATACCGGCAGCCACATCCCGCACATCGACAAAATCGTAGCCACCTTTGACACAGGCGGTCAGCCGGCCGTTCAGGTAATCGGTAACGAGCTGGGTGAGATGCCCGTGGCCGTAATCCCCCGGTCCCAGGATGCCTGAAGGATGAACCACCACGGCATCCAGCCCGCCGGCCGCGGCGTTGAGGACGATCTGCGTGGCCTTGGCCTTTGGTTTGGGCGTACAGGCCTTCCACCTTACGGTAATCGAACCGGGAGACCTCGGTCACCGTCTCCCCTCTGGCCTTCTCCGGAATGGCATGAACCGAGCTGACGTGCACCAGCCGCCGGACGTTCGATTTCCGGCAGATGTCCACGATGTTTTTCGTACCGACCACATTGACGTCGAACACTTTTTGATTGAATTTAGAGGCGATGGACACGATCCGGGCCGTATGGATCACTACGATCTCACGCGGCTCGTCCACATGGAAAAACGCTACCAGGCTGTCCGGATCACAGACGTCCCCCTGACAGATCTCAAGGCCGCGGCGGACCGGCGCCGGTATGCTGTCTCCCGGCAGGGCGAGACCCCGCACCTCTTCCCCACGGGCGAGGAGTTCATCCACGATCGTATGTCCCAAATGGCCATAGGCCCCCGTCACCAGATACAGGCGTTTCATGTCCACCGAATCCTTTCTTTCCTCACGCATGTTTTGGTTATCTATAGTATGCCACAGGCTCATGAACAATCCATGACAGGAATGTGGCATTTCTGCAAATTCTCAAGGCCCTTTTCCAGAACACGCCGTTTCCTTTTGCGGGAAAATGGTGTATACTGTCGGATATAGACGATTTGGACGAGGAGGATGCCGGTATGCTGGAGCTGCTGCTTGGCGGGGCGGGATCTGGGAAGACCTACACCGTATTCGAAGAGCTCACCCGTCTGGCCGAACAGGAAGCCCCGCCCGCCCTGTTTCTGCTCGTCCCCGAGCAGTTTTCCTTTGAAAGCGAAAGGACGCTGCTTCGGCGGCTGGGGCCGCAGCACGCCTCCCGTGTTCAGGTGTTGAGCTTTACACGTCTTGTGCAGACGGTATTCCGAGAATTGGGAGGGGCTGCCGGAAAACGGATGGACGACGGGGCACGGGCGCTACTCATGAGCCAGGCCGTCCGCGGCGTTTCAGATCATCTGACCCTTTACCGGCGCCACGCCGCTGATCGGATTATCTGCAGGCCGTCCTCTCCCTCGTGGCGGAATGCAAGCAGTGCGGGATCTCCCCCGATGAGCTGAACCGGACATCTGAAGCCCTGGAAGAGGGAACGCTAAAGGAAAAAACACGTGAGCTGGGCCTGATTTACGCATCTTATGAAGCTTTGGCCGCCCAAACCGCGCAAATCGACCCGCTGGACGACCTGTCCGTGCTCGCGCGCCGCATGCCCGAGAGCCGCCTGTTCGATGGGGCGCGGGTATACGTCGACGCGTTCAAGGGCTTTACCACGCAGGAAATGCAGATCCTGGCCGTCCTCATCCGCCGGACGGAAAAGACGGTCGTGACCCTGTGCGCCGACACCATCGCCGACGACTCCGGAGAATACGGCCGCTTCGCACCGGCTATCCGCACCGCAGCCCGGCTGCGGGAGCTGGCGCGCGAACATCATGTCCCGGTGGCTAAAATCCGCCTTTTGACGGAAAACCACCGGGCTGCCGATCCCGCTCTGCGGCACCTGGAGGAGCAGGCGTTTCTCCCCGCTCCCGTTCCTTTTGAGGGGAGCGGCCCCGCCGTCGCGGTCATCCCCTGCCCCGACAGGGAAACCGAATGCCGCTTCGCTGCGAGGACGGTCCGCCGGCTGCTGCGGGAGGAAGGCGGCCGCTGCCGGGATTTCACAGTGGTCGTGCGGAACCTGGACGACTATCAGGGACTGCTGGAGGCGGCGTTCGAGCAGGAGGAAATTCCCTGTTCCATCGACCGGCGGGACACGATCCTGACCGATCCCCCTGATCGTGCTCCTCGGCGCGGCCCTGCGCTGTGTAACCGACGGATGGAACAGCGACGACCTATTCCGGCTGCTCAAAACCGGCTTGTCCGGTTTTTCTCCCCGTTCCATTTCCCTACTGGAAAACTACGTCTATCAGTGGCGGATCCGGGGAGCCAGTGGAAACAGGAATGGACCTGGAACCCCGACGGCCTTGCCCGGGAGATATCCCCGAATCCGAGAAAAGGCTGGTCCATCTCGGCCGCCTGCGCCGCCGCTTCGTCCGGCCTCTGGAGGCGCTGCAGCGACGTTTGTCGGGGTCTTTGAGCGGCCGTGGGTTCGCCGCGGCCCTGTATCGGTATCTGGAAGAGGCGCATACCGCCCGTATGATCCGCTTTCAGGTCTCACGGCTGGATACGGCCGGGGAAACGCACTCGCGGAACGGCAGGCCCGGCTGTGGGACATCACCATGGACCTGCTCGACAAATTCGTCCTCGTTCTGGGGGATACCGTCCTCCCCGCTCCCCGGTTTGCCGAGCTCTTCCGGTTGGTAGCCGGGATGACGGACCTCGGCAGCATCCCGCAGTCACTCGACGCCGTACAGATCGGCGCCGCCGACCGGATCCGCTTTTCGGCTCCCCAAACCGTCCTGATTCGGGCGCCAACGAAGGCGTCTTCCCGCCTACCCGACCGGCGGCGGCCTCTTGGGCGATACGGAGCGCCGCCGCCTGATCGAACTCGGCCTGCCCATGGCCGACGCCTCTGACTGGCAGACGGCGGAGGAGCGCTTTACGCGTATACGGCCCTGGCCGCACCCTCCCACCGGCTGTTCGTTACCTACGCCGCGTCCGTAAAGGGGGAAGCCCTTACACCATCCGCGCTGGTGGATACCGTGCGCCAGGTCCTGCCCGGCTGCTCCCTTCCGCCGCCGGAGGATCCCGAGGGATGGGATGTGGAATCCGCCGCCGACGCCTTTGACCGGCTGGCCTCAAAATGGCGGGAGAATTCCCCTTCCGGCGAGGCGTTCCAGGAGGTATTTTCCTCGCTCCCCTCTTATCAAAGACGGTTGGACGCTATGCGGCGGGCAGCCGCGGCCCGGCCGCAGGCATTCCGGGACCCGGCCTCAGCCCGGGCGTTTTTCGGCGGGCACATGAGGCTCTCCCCCAGCCAGGTAGAAACCTACCACCGCTGCCGTTTCGCTTATTTCTGCCGGTACGGCCTGGGTGCCAAACGGCGGCAGCCGGCCGATCTCAACGCGGCCGAAGCCGGGACGCTCGCCCATTATGTCATGGAGCAGCTCTTGCCCGTTTACACGCGGGAGGGGTTCTCCACGGTCGCCCGGGAGCGGATTGACGCCGACACCGCCGCAGTGGTCGAAGGATATGTCGCCGCCTACATGGGCGGGCGGGAAAACAAAACCAGCCGCCTCAACCATTTGCTCGGGCAACTCACCCGCACCTGCGCGAACCTGATGTGGAGGGTGGTCCGGGAGCTGGCCCAAAGCCGGTTTGTCCCCGTGGATTATGAGCTTCCCATCGGGGACAGGGACGAAGAGGGCAACGGCGTCCCGTCCCTGACCCTGACCTTGGCCGACGGCACGCGGGTCCAGGTCCGGGGACCGTGGACCGGGTGGATCTCTACCGCACCGGCGAGGCGGATTATGTCCGCGTGGTCGACTATAAAACCGGGCAGAGGGAGTTCCGGCTGTCCGAGGTACTCGAAGGGATCAACCTGCAGATGCTGATCTACCTGCCTCCCTCTGGCAGAACGGGGAAGAACGGTACGGCCGCGTTACGCCGGCGGGGGTCCTCTACCTGCCGGCCAAGCTCCCAGTGGTCCGCCTCTCCCGTGACGCGGATGCCGCCGCGCTCGAGCGGGAGCAGCTCCTGACTATGAAGATGAACGGCCTGATTCTCGATGACCCGGAGATCGTGCAGGCTATGGAAGCCGACGCGGCCGGGCTGTTCATCCCGGCCCGGCTGGATAAAAAGACCGGCCGGCTGGCGGCAGGGGGCGAGCGTGGCCTCCCTGCGCCAGTTCGGCCTGCTGAAGCTGAAAATCCAGAAGATCTTGTCCTCTATGGCCGAAACCCTTCGCCGGGGCGATGTGGCGGCCCTGCCGGCGGCAGGAGCGGTCGACGGCTGCGAATACTGCGATTACCGCGCCGTCTGCGGGCACGAGCCGGACGATCCCGTCCGCGTGATCGCCCGCCTGGACGCGGCGCAGGCCATGCAGGAACTGGAAAAAGAAACCGAGGAAACGGAGGGGGTTCCCGATGGCGGACATACGCCTGTATAACCTGTGCCTGATTGAAAATCCGGAGACCCGTCAGGTGGTAGCCTTGGACAAGGTTTCCTCCCCTTTCGCCGGCATCACGCTGCCGGGGGCAAGGTTGAAAAAGGGGAAAGCATCGCCGCTTCCGTTATCCGGGAGGTCCGGGAAGAGACCGGGCTGACCGTCGCCCGCCTATGTCCGGCGGGATTGGTCGACTGGGTCAACCCCACCACAGGGGCCAGATGGCTGCTTTTTCTGTATCGAACCCGCACCTACAGCGGCGAGCTGATCAGACAGACTCAGGAAGGCCGCGTTTTTGGATGGATGCGGCCACCTTTGCCGACGGCCCGCTCTCCCAACATGGATGTGTTCTGGCAGATGTATCAGGACGGTACGTATCGGGAAGCCCTCGGCACCTGGTCGGACGATGGTTTGTCGGGGAGCTTTCATTTTACCCATAAGGAGGACGGCGGCATGGCGGCGAGGCAATGGACAACCGAACAGAAGCAATGCATCGAGGCCGACGGCGGCCCCTCTGCTGGTATCGGCCGCGGCAGGGTCCGGCAAGACGGCCGTGCTGGTCCAGCGTATCCTTCACAAGATCACCCGTGAGGAAAACCCGGTGAGCATCGACCGCCTGCTGGTCGTCACCTTCACAAAAGCGGCGGCGGCCGAGATGAAACAGCGGATCGCAGCCGAACTTTTCCCGCCGGATGGGCGAGCATCCGGGGACCGGCGGCTGCGGCGGCAGCAAGGCCTTCTCCCCGCGCAGCCATCAGCACGGTCGATAGCTTCTGTGCCAACCTGGTCCGGGAGCATTTCCATCTGCTCGACATTTCCCCTCAGTTCCGGGTGGCGGAGGACGCCGAAACCCGCCTGCTGCGGGACGAGGCCGTGGGGGAAATCATCGAGGAAGCCTATGCCCAGGCGGAGCCGGGCTTCCTCGAGCTGGCGGACATGCTGGGCAACGGCAAGAATGACCGCCGTTTGGCGGAGGATATCGAAAAATTTACGATTTTATCCAGTCCCACGCCGATCCGGAGGGCTGGCTCGACGAAAGGAACAGGCCTATGCCACCGCCGGCCCTCTCCGGTCGACTGTCTGGGCGGATGTGGTGCTCCGCCATATCGCCGGGGTTCTCCGGCACGCGCAAGCCCTGCTAGCCTCGGCGATCAGCCTGACGGACGGCAACGCCGTGCTGACGGAAAAATACCGGCCCGCACTGGCGGCGGACCGGCAGGCGGCCGACGAGGCGCTGGCCCGCCTCCTGTCCCCGGAATGCGATTGGGATACCCTTCCGCTTTTCTTGTCCGGGATTGGATCCGCGCCGCTCAAGGCGGCGCGGGCCTGCGGGGGACGAGGCCGCCAAAGAACGGGTCAAAGCCCTGCGCGGCGATGTAAAGGCCTTGATCCGACCCCTTCCCGCCCTTTTGTGCGGGAACGAGGCGCAGTGCCGCGAGGATCTGGACGTGCTGCGCCGTCTGGTGGCCGCCCTTTTCGCGCTTGTCCGCCGCTTTGCCGCCCGGTACGAGGAAAAGAAGAAAAACCGCCGGATGCTGGATTTCAGCGACCTGGAGCATGGGGCCCTCCGCCTCCTCACCTCTCGCGGTAAGGACGGCGCCGTCCTGCCCTCCCGCTCGCGCAGGAGCTCTCCGTCCGGTTCGATGAAATCCTTGTCGACGAATATCAGGATACCAACGCGGCGCAGGACGCGCTGTTCTACGCGCTTTCCCGAGAAGGGAAAACCTCTTTTTGTCGGCGACGTCAAACAGAGTATATACGGCTTCCGCCAGGCGATGCCCGAGCTTTTCTCCGGAAACGGGACGCCTGGCCGGATTACACCGGCGAATCCTACCCGGCCACCATCACGCTGGGACACAATTTCCGAAGCCGGGCTGAGGTCACGGACAGTGTCAATTTCGTTTTCCGCCAGCTCATGACCAAAGAGTCCGCCGGCATCGCATACGGGGCACGGGAGGCGCTGGTGCCGCGCGCCCCTATCCCGGCGGCACGGGATATGAAACCGAACTGATCCTGATCGACACCGATTCCAATGAAGATCCCCTTGACGGCCGCGACGCCGGTGAGGCCCGTGTCATCGCCAAACGGATCGGGGAGCTGGTGGGCACCCTGCCGGTTACCGAAAACGGCGTTACACGCCCCGCAGCCTATGGGGATTTTTGTATCCTCCTGCGCAGCAAAAAGGCCGTTCCGATATCTATGCGGCCGAATTGACCAAAGCTGGCGTCCCGGTGACCACGGCCGGGGACCGCGGTTTCTTTGCGACACCCGAGATTTCCCTGGCGCTGTCCTTGCTCCGGGTCATCGATAACCCGCTCCTGGACGTCCCTTTGCTGGCGGTCCTCCTCTCCCCGCTGTACGGCTTTACCCCCGATGACCTGGCCGGCATCCGCCTCCTCGACCGCCGCAGCGCGCTTTATCCCGCGTTGAGCCGGATGGCCGGGCGGGGGACCACCCGCGAAAATGGGGATCTTCCGGAGCGGTGCCGGGATTTTATCCGTCAGATGACGCTGTACCGCACCCTCGCCGCCACCCTGCCCATAGACCGCCTGCTCACCCGCCTGTTCGAAGAGACGGGCCTGCCCGCCGTCATGCGTGTCCGCCGGGGCGGGGAGCAAAAGCTGGCCAACCTCCGCCTTCTGCAGGAGCATGCCCGGCGTTTCGAGCAAAACGGCTTCCGCGGGCTGACGGCCTTCATCCGGTATCTCGACCGGATGGAGGAGCAGCAGCTCGACCTGCCGCCCGCCGCGCTTTCCGGACATCCCGATACCGTCCAGATCCTCAGTATCCATCACAGCAAAGGGCTGGAATATCCCGTCGTCTTTCTGGCCGGGCTGGGAAATATGTTCAATTCGGCGTCCACACGGGATGATCTGCTGCTCCATCCCACGCTGGGTGTCGGTATGATGCGCCGCGACCCCAACACTTACAACCGTTTCGATACGCTGCCCCGACGGGCGGTCTCCCTGTCCATCCGTCAAAGCGAGCGGGCGGAGGAGCTGCGGGTGCTATATGTCGCCATGACGAGGGCCCGGGAAAACTGATTCTCACCATGTCGCTCAAGCATCCGGATGCCCGCCTGGCCTCCCTCGCGTCCGGGCTGAACGGGGAAGAATCCCTCCCCGCCCACACCGTATGGAACGCAGGGAGTCTCGGCGACTGGCTGCTGACGGCGGCGCTGCGGCATCCGTCCGCGGTCCTCCTGCGGCAGATGGCGGGAGTGGACTCCCTATCCGTCCTGCCCTGCGAAACAGCCTGGCACGTCGATTGTGTGTCCGTCCCCGTCCGGATGACGAGGCCCCGCCGCCGGCATCAACGGCTGCGGCCGATCCGCGCCTGGCCGCGCATATCCGCGGCCGGATCGCGTACCGGTACCCCTATCTGGCCCTCTCCGCGCTGCCGGTGAAATTGGCGGCTTCGGATATGGCGCACGCCACGCTGAAGAGGGAGTCCGTCGCCCGCAGCCGTCCCGCCTTTCTGGGGAAGGCCGGCCTGACGCCGGCAGGCGCGGCACGGCCCTGCATACCTTTATGCAATACGCGCGGTATGAGGCGGCCGCGGCGGATCCCGAGGAGGAAGCCCGGCGTCTCGTATGCGACGGATTTCTAACCCAGCAGCAGGGGCGAGCCTGGATTTCGCCAAAATCCGCCGCTTTTTTCCGGCCCCCTCTATGAACGGATCAGGCACTCCCCGCTGTATGCGCGAGCTGCCCTTCACCGTAGAGCGGCCGGCTCAGCGGTTTTCGCCCGGTCTGCCGGCGGCGGACAGCCCGCAGGACCGTATCACCATCCAGGGAATCGCGGACTGTGTGTTCGAGGAGAACGGTGCGCTCGTGATTGTGGATTATAAAACCGACCGCATCAAAACTGCTGGGGAACTCGCAGAGCGCTATACCGGCCAGCTCCATCTGTATGCCGAGGCCTTCGCCAGTACACTGGAGCTTCCGATTGCCGACTGCCTGCTCTATTCCTTCCAGCTTGGGGTGACGGTCTCGGTGGGGCTCCCCGGAACAGCCAATAAAAACCGCGCAAGGTATCTTGAAACTTTTTCCCCGTATCTTCTATACTAAGTAGGGGATCGGGGTGAGGGCATTGGACATGAAAACCGTTGGGCGCATTGATCCGGGCCGCACGGCCAAAATACGGTGCGTCCGTTCGGAAAACTGCGAAAACATGCCTCTTCAAGGCCGGATGTTCATGCTTCTGCTCGTGCTGGAAGGCGTGGTCGTACTGCGCACCCAGAAAGGGAGGTGACGGCCGTCGCGCCCAGCTTTGTCGCCTTCAATGAACAGGAGACCCCTGCCCTGGTACGAAAAAAGCAAGCTCCGGGCGATGGCGGTTTACTTTCATCCGCAGTTCCTCAATGTCAACATGACGTTCGATCTGCTGCGCAGCGAACAGTATCAGGATATCGCGAGCGTTCACGATATGTTTATGCTGACCCCTTTCGTCAACGGAAGCATGTGCCTGCCGATCATGGAACGGTATCTGCCGCGTGTCATGGAAGCCTTTGACGATATGGAGCTACAGCTCACCGAACAGCCGGATCTGTATTGGAGCTGCCGGGCCAGGGCGGGGGTCATGAATCTCCTCATGGTGCTGGAAACCCACTATCAGCTTAAACTCATGGGCAAGCTGGTAGTGGACCATCAGCCAAAATCGATCACTCACCCCATTGTCAAAGAGAGCGGTTTTCTTCATCGAAACCCATTATATGGACAAAATCACCTGTGCCGATATCGTCGCGGACAGCGGCTCGAACCGCACGACTCTCAGCCGGCTCTGCCTCGAACAGCTCGGCATGACGGCCGTGGAGTATCTTCGCCATTACCGGATCGAGACCGCACAGAAACTGCTGCGCTTTTTACCGAAATTCCCGTCAAGGATATCGCCAGCCAGTGCGGGTTTTCCACAGCGGAACACTTTACCCGTGTCTTCACCGAGATGACCGGTACTCCTCCCGCCTCTTTTCGAAAAACGCGGTGGAAAAACGCAAAAACGAATTCCGGCATCCTCCCCGGCCGGCTGACGGTCCCCCCGGTCTTCCTCCTAACCTGTCCGCATGATATTTTGTGTCTGCCAATGGATTTCGCTCGCCCAAAATTCGCATTTTCTGTTGACAGGCGAGGGTGAAAATGCTATTATAATGTGCGTCACTTTGAACGGAGAGGTGTCCGAGCGGTTTATGGAGCTGGTCTTGAAAACCAGTGACTCGCCAAAAGAGCCAAGGGTTCGAATCCCTTCCTCTCCGCCATCCGTTCATCAGACGTCGAATACGCGGCTTGGGAGTTCGAAAAGATGATTGCAACCGCCATCGTGGGTTTCGGAATATTGGGCGCGCCGTGTATGAGGCGCTTGGTTCCTGCGGCGATATGCGTCTTGCCGGGATTGTCAGCGGCAGCCTGGCCCCGGGAGCACTGGGCGATGTGCCTGTTGTCCGGGAAATCGACAGTCTGAAAAAGGTAGATGTCGCCGTTCTCTGCGCCCCCAGCCGCCTGGTTCCAGATCTGGCCGCCGGTCTGCTGCAAAGGGCATTTGTACGGTCGACAGCTACGATATCCATTCCTCGGTTTATGATGTTCACGGCCGGCTGGATGCTGCGGCGAAAGCCGGAGGCTGCGCTTCTATTATGGCGGCCGGCTGGGATCCCGGGACCGATTCCGTTGTACGGACTCTGCTAGAGCCATGGCCCCGAAGGGTCTCACCCTATACAATTTCGGCCCCGGCATGAGTATGGGCCATACCGTTGCGGTAAAAAGCTATACCAGGCGTGAAAGACGCCCTGTCCATGACCATCCCCTCGGCACGGGTATCCACCGCCGGATGGTATATGTGGAGCTACAAGACGGCGCGGATTTTGAGCAGGTTTCCGCCGCAGTCAAATCCGACGCCTATTTTGTCCATGACGAAACGCATGTCATTGCCGTTTCCTCTGTGGATGCTCTTAAAGATATGGGCCACGGCGTGGAAATGGAACGCAAAGGCGTTTCGGGGGTCACGCAGAACCAGCGGATGGGCTTCACCATGAGCATCAACAACCCGGCTCTGACGGGGCAGGTTCTGGTGGCGGCGGCCCGGGCCGTTCGAAAACAGCAGCCCGGATGCTATACACTGATTGAGATTCCCCCATCGACCTGCTGGAGGGTGACCGGGAATCCCTGATACGCCGTCTGGTTTGATATTCTAAAACAGCATATTCCCCTCCCCTGCTCACCGCATCGGAGGGTGTATACGGAGAAGTACTCAAGTTGGTGACGAGGCGCCCCTGCTAAGGGCGTAGGTCGGGAAACCGGCGCGAGGGTTCGAGTCCCTCCTTCTCCGCCACGTCGCCGCAAGCTGCATATCGCTTGCGGCGACTTTTTTACAAACGTCACCGGCGCGCTCATTCCGCTGCCTCTCCTTTTCCGAAAAAAGGTCACGCTGCTCCTTTACTGCTCCCTTGTAAACGCGCTCCGGGCGCTCCGGCTTGCACCCAACCTTTTCGGGGACGTGAGGGTTCAAATCTATCTGCCAAAAACGCCAAAACATCTTTTTTCATGTGGCTTTCACATTTCTGGGGAGTGGATTGTTTCCGCTCCCAGATTGCTATTGTCGCTTAAGCGACAATAGCAAAACCCTTGAAAATCAAGGGTTTTTGAATGTGGAAAGGTAGTGTAAAATAACTGCCTTATTCGTATTGATTTGAACTCGCGAGATCAATTCTCAAACTGCGCTTTAATGCGCTCATTCACACGAGCGTCCATCACCGGAATCACTTTCAAATCTTCTTCTCTAACGGAGATTTCCGCAATGTCTGCTTTGGCGCCGCATTGAGGAAAATTGACAAGCCACGTACCATTACTGTTATCCTCAAGGCATATCCATCCCTGCATCCCTTTGTGAACACCGTCCACTACATATTCTTTCTTTTCCACGATCACTTCAACACAATCCATCATTTTCATTTTAATCACCTCCATATGGCGTAGTCATTTGTATCCGACCGTTAGGGTAGACCATCCATCCGGTTACAAACGATACCTTTTCTTGCTTGTTTTTACGAGGGATTTCTACACGAATGCTAATTCGCTGACCCTTGTCATTTAATTTTCCGAGTTTATACTCCCCCGACACATACTTGTCCAACGCTTGCTGTTCCAGTTCACCCTGCAACCAAACCGCATCGTCCACCGAATATCCCCAAAAGCAAACAGCTTTTCTTTGTTATGTGTGTACTCTCCTTTTGTGTTAAACAAGTACGGATTGAATTTACTGTAGGCGCTGGTGGCTTCCGTCTCATTCAATACACGGGAAAACGAAAGCGGATTTGCCTGACAATGGCAAAATAGGTGTTGCGGTAACATAGGCTTGGTTTCATCGGTAAACCAACACCTATCAGTTTCAAGCACACAGGACAATGCGTCATACCCGTCGCCACGTGTTCCCACTCTACCCACGCCGGCACAGACGGCGGTGTCTCTCCTTCAACGCTGCTGAAAAATGGCATCTAATATGCAGTATGACTTCCTTTCGATTGATTTATAGATCAAACGTTTGTTCGTGTATTATTGTAGAGTATTTTTTGGGTTTTGTCAAGGGGCGGAGACTTGAGTCCCGGTTTTGACCGAAGAAAAGTGAGATATTTGCCTTGCGGCAAATGTGAAATAATGACCTTCATTGTGAAATTTTCTGCCGGCGGAGAGAGGGATTCTGAACCCCGCACTTTGGCTTCCGCCAAGTGCCACGTTTTCCCTTGTCGGTTTAACCAACCGCCATTTCGTCCAAGACGAAACCGGGAAAATCGATTGGTTTTTCTGCGTACCCGCCCACACACGAAAAAGAACAGCACCGCAAACGCGGTGCTGTTCTTTGGCGGGGCAGAAGGACTTGAACCCTCGGCACGCGGTTTTGGAGGCGGGCGAAATTTTCGAGTGTTCGCACACTCTCCAATACCGCTCGAAGCCTTGCCGTACCATGTTTCCCGCAGCTTGCGTACATTCCGCCGAAAAAGGATAAAATCGGCCTTTACAACAGTTTTGCAACAGTTACAGACATCTACCACAAAATCATCATATCACGATCTCTGCAAGCGATCAAGTCCTCCTATCCGTGTCCGGTCTTAAAAGTCATTAAATATCCAGACGGCCTTTCTCTATTTTCAGTAACTCATCAAAGAGCATTCACCGTTTGGATTATCGACGTAAGTGTCCATAAGGACTTGAATGTACATGCATATTGCTTTTTTTATGCTCCTCCAAAATGGGGGTATGATCGAAATGACTATACGCAGTCCCATACAACGAGGCAATAGCAAAACAGTCAGCGAAACATTCCGCCCATAATGTTTTTGGTTGGTAAAGCAACCGTTTGAACATATGCTGCTGAATAGCATCGAAGGACTTAGGCGGCTCCCAATTACGATATTGATGTGTTAGCCTAATATGCAGAATATGGCCTAATTCATGCAGAAAAGCGAACTCAGGGGCCGTATCGTCTTTCATCCGTGATGCAATGACTATATCTTTGGGTTGAGATAGTTTATCATCGACGCCCATAATACAATTCCCCATTGTAAGACTATTCCCCAATGTACAGATTTCGTCAACAACCAGGATCGGCAGACGCCTGTCCTTAAGCACATTTGAAACGTATCCAAATTTTTTGTTCTACAAGGTCCATGAGTTCGGGGATCATCTCAGCCGCTATTCTAACGCCGGGTGCATTGGAAGAAAAGAATTGCTGCCTTGTCATATGGAGTATTTGTTCAAAGAACGCATAATTGTCTATACCTGAGTCACATAAAAACCAATTACTAAGCAAGTAGGGCGCGGCAATATCTTTGTTTTTGAAATACTTGATATGGCTCGTTGGAGAAAGAAGTGGAAAAAGAGCAGTTCTTTGTAGAAGGCTTCGTATAGCTTATTATCGTTATGCTGAGATTTCATGTATTTCAGAAAGACCTCAAACTTATCGGCTAGTTCCAATAAATTACTGCTTTCCATCAGGTCATGAAAGACATTCTCGTGTATCATGGCAGTTCCTTTCTTAAGAGTGCAAGTTACAATTCACCGTCTACTACAGCTCAGTCGGCAAAGCACATCCTTGGTAAGGACGAGGTCACCAGTTCGTTTTGGTACAGCAGCTAATTACGCCATTAACAGACAATCACGCTTTATATGTAAGCAATGATCAAACCTTGCCTCCATCTCTTGGGCAAGGTTTTCTATCTTTATCATTGATTTGCGCGTATACGGACAACACCATACGGGGCTGGGCGTGTCCATTGTCGCCTTGAACTGCCTTGATATTTCCGCCGCTCGATATCAGTTTGAATGAAGTACTGGAGTGCCTCAGACTATGAAATACCACCTCCGGCATGTTCAAATCGGCAAGGATACGTTTGAATTCTTCGTTACACTTTCTGGGACATAATGGCCGGCCGTTTTGTTGTGTGAAAATCAAATCGTATTTCCGTCCATCCTGTGTTCCCGGTATATCCACTTGCTTATCCCTCCAAGTTTTCAAAAGGCGTACGAGGGAAGGTGTCATATAAATTGTCCGGATGGAGGACATCGTCTTTGGCTGTTTCAGTACAAGTATGGATCGGCTGCCCTTGACGTGAGAATGAAATTTCTCATAAATATTACGTTCGTCCAAAGCAGATAGACTGTCTTTTGAAACACGAAGCAATTCCTTGTTTATTGAAATCGCGTTTTTTATCAAAATCGATATCATCCCAGCACAAACCCAGGATTTCCCCTTTTCTCATGGAGCAAGTAAAAGCTAAGTGCACCATCAGGGCCTGGACGGTATTCCCGCACTTTAAGCAATGATTTATATAATCAGCGATTTCGTCAGGAGATAACGTTTTACGCATCCCATAGTCAGGCTGTTTAAAACCCATATGATGAACGATGTTTTCGTTAAAATATCCCCAGTGGACGGCCTGCTCAAAGACACTGTGCAGAAGCTTATATATTTCAAAAACCGTTATTTCTGAAGGAGAGCAAGTACCGCTGGTTCTCAAATACGCAAAATAGCGGCTCATCACATGCTTGTCCGCCTGCGCCAGCAACACCTTCCCTAAAACCGGCCTTACATAGTTATTCAGAAGCCTTGTTCGGCTATCATATGTAGAAAAGCTCCATTTGAGTTTTCCGTAAATCTGGATATATTCATCAAGCAGATCGTTTATGGTTGTGGTTACCAGCCTGTTATGTAAAAAATTCTATAGGGTTATCTATCTCTAATTTCCGTTTTAAAGCCGCTTCATGTGAATAGTAGGTCTCCCATTTTTGTTTTCGCACCCCTCCTCATTTTTATACCTGTAAACCACCGCAAAACTCTTCTTCCTTTTTTACAATTGACGCCATGATGATCACCTCAATAAAAAATTACCGCCGGCATTTTCATCGCCGGTGGCAATTTTTTATTATACTCAAAACAGGATAATTGCCTATGCATCCACGACCGTATACAATCTCTATATAAACTGCGGAAAATTTATGTTATACTGTTGTCATGAGAAAAACACGATGAAAAGGAGAACGGCCATGATATGCAGGAGGGAACGTGACGGTCTTCTTTTTGTTTGAAGCGTCAACCGGGCAAACGGCTTTTCTGTCCGGAGAGGAGCTGCGCGTCTTAGAAAACTGGCTGAGACCGGCCGGGACAGCGCGTTTGTCCGCCGTCTGCACGACTTAAGGGTTTTAAGGCCGCTTCGTCCGGAACAAAACGAGATATGCTGGAACAAATCCGATCGGAACACGCTTCATCTCCTTTTCACTGCATGACCGTACCGGAGTCCATTCACATTGACCTGACGACCCGGTGCCCCTATCACTGCCCGCAATGCTATAAAGGCGAGCAGGATGGGCAGGATTTGCCCTTTACCACCTTGGACAGTCTGATCCGTCAGGCGCAGGAGATGCGGGTATTCCAAATCGCTTTTGGCGGCGGGGAACCACTCCTGTATCCAGGCTTAGAGGAGGCGGTGCGGCAGGTTTCCCAGGCGGAGATGGCCTGTACCATAATCACCAGCGGAGGGCCTCTATCCGCCGGGCTGCTTGAGCGGCTTAAGGCCGCGGGGCTGCGGCACATGCAGGTATCTCTGAACGGTTCCCGTGAAGAAATCCACGGGCGCTCCCGGGATGGCTTTCGGGAAGCGCTTGCCGCCCTGACGCTGCTTCGCGGCAGCGGCTGTCCTACGGCGTCAACTGGGTGGCCCGGAAGGACAATCTGGCGGACTTTGAGGATATGGTGGAGTTGGTGAAGACATTAGGCGCTGGGAATCTCAATATTTTGCGCTATAAGCTATCTCCAGCCGAAGAATACGCTGCTCAGGCGCTGTCCCGCGATGAACACCAGCTCCTGGCGGATAAAATCCGGCGGGTGCGCGGACTTACCGTAAAGCTGGATTCCGCCTATTCATTCTTACTGTGCGGTCTGTACGGCGAGGAGATTCCGGAAGGTTTCAGCGGCTGCGGGGCCGGACGACGGTTCTTCGCTGTGTCGGCGGACGGCCGGTTTCACGGATGCAGCCACTGCAAAGAGAGTGAGCCGGGCGGGGATGTCCGGCGTTTCTGGCGGCAGTCCCCTCTGCTGGAACGATTCCGGCGAACAGAAGAAACCGTAGAGGGTGATTGCGCGGTCTGCAGCTACAGGGACGCCTGCCGCGGCTGCCGGGCCATCTGTATGCGGCAATATGGTAATTTTCATGCCGGCGAGCAGAACTGTCCGGCATTTGAGAGGAGAGTAAACGATGTTTGTGACATGGAACGGCTATGAAATCGACGGGTCCGATACCACCTATAATCTCATGATGCCGGAGCGGCAGAAAATGAAGGAGCTGGTGGCATTTTATCTCTCCCTGCCCATCTGGGACAAACGGGAAGGCATTGCCTTTGATCCCACAGAGAGCGGCGATTGGGCGCCGCACCGTTGTGTGGAAGGTACCGATATGGACTTTGAACCGGAACTTATCCTGCAAATAATGGAGGATCCCACTTGGGCGGGCAGCGCCAATTTCGTGGTCTGTTGCCTGCCGCCGGATGAACTTCCGGATGAACTGCAGAAGGAAATAATTGCGCTTTCGGCCACACGGCCAGGGCGGAGAATAAAACCTATGCAATGATCGACCCTGTGACCTATCTATATGACTATCGGGACGATTTGGGCGGTGGTTTTCAGATCTTCTCTCCCAAAGGAGATGAAGAAGTGGAAAGCCGCTCCACCCGACGGGCTGATTTTCAATGAAAAAGCGTTTGAGAAAAACGTGAGAAGCAAGCAGACTGCGCACTACGGCATTACCTGCGGCCCCACATTCATCTATGAGTACGCGGCCTACATCATGAAGCGCTTGGCGGAGCGGTTCCCCGAGCTGGGCATCGACGGAGGCCGGGATTGTCAAGGCGGCTTCACGGATGGCTGCACCTACTCTGTAAATCTCTACGATTACGAGCGGTTCACGTTCCAGACGACGGAGATTGCCGCCTTGCTCCACCGGTTAAAAGAAACGGGTGTCCTGCGGTATGTTCTCAAAAAGGGGAATACGGCAACAAATGGGTGTATCATGACAGCCGGTTCAGCTTTTCCAGCAACACCGCATGGGTGCCCTCTGACTACACACAGCAAACGGACAGCATGGATAAAAATCGCAAGCGGGAGTTTCTCGGAAAGATGTGGCACAAAGCGCGCAAGGATAACGAAAAAGGAATCACTTCCGAAGCGTACGAGGCCTCCGTAAAAGCGGCGTTATTGGATACCTCGCTGTCGGATGCGGATATCCTGTTCCGCAACGCCGTTATGGTTGCCGTGGACTGTGAAAGCCATCCGGATCCCACTTGGGAAAATGCCGCGTACTTCACTGTAAAGCGGAGTCCAGAGGGTATGCAGGTCGAACTGCGTGTACCACAGGAGCTGCGGGCGGTCGTTGAAAAAGGCACTTAAGGCCTGTGATGCTTGGAACCAATAAGTGAGACTTGGAGAGTCTATGGAAATATGAGGTGAGTGGCATGGCGGTTTTTGCATTTCGACGAATGGAAAATTCAAGTGGATGTTGAGAAAACGAAGCAATACTATGATGCGTTTTCGGTTGCCGATGAAGATGCGCAAGGATATTGGAACTATGCGACGTTTTGTAACGATCTGTTTGATGAGGAAAAGGCGTTTTTGAGTCTTTTGGAATAGAGGCGTCCTGCTGCAACGTCATGTCGATCGGCCTGACGGAGGATAAACGTTACCCTACCGCCGGCGGTTATTGCTTCGCGGGAAGATTCCTCGAAAAACCGGAAGAGATTGTCATGACCGTGGATGAGCTTGCGGAAAACGATTTCGTCGATGACAGACCTGATCCACGGGTGTACATTGGCCGGTATCACTTTACGTTTATGGATCCTGATTCCCTGTTTGCCAGAATTCCTGAAGGGACACCGGAGGGATTCCTTTATATGGAATTTTTCTGGAAGATATGCCGTGGCTGTTGAATGAAAAGCCGGAAATGACGATGTTTTATCCGCCCAAGCCATGGCAGTTGTTTCAGAAGCTCCATTTAAAGTTCCAACAGCGAAAAGAAAACCATGAGTATATCGAGGAATTAAAGGGCAGTCTTATAAAACTATTTCAAAATAAGCATATCGAATACTCAGAAATGTCCAAGTCTTCTCTCAAAAAATATATGGAGACCTGGTTTGTCTCCATCGTCCCCAAAAAATGCATCAGACGGAAGCGCGAAAGCATTGCTTTTCAAATAGAAAGGTTACAAACTATTTATGGCAGGCTTTCAGCTATGGGGATGCTCCCGCCTTCGAAGGAGATAGAGCTAAATCCGAATTTGATCACAATTGCGGCGGCGAAGCGGTTGTCATTTTGAATTATGAAAAGATCGGGTTTATTCTGAAAAATTGCCAGGGTATCACGGCAGAGGAACTGGATGAGTATAACGACATTATTATTTCGGTAAAAATTTTGACTGGACGTATGTGCACACCCATGAGGCTTATTGCGGACCGTATTTCTTTCAACGAGGAGCTACCGTTCTCAATCTAAATAAAGCGGCAAAAGAACGGATATGGACAGAGGATAAATCGGCGTATTTTGAGGTGTTGGATTTTATACGGAATGAATTCTTTGCAGAGTTTTTTATGCAGGACTTCGATGACGACGGCATTCCGTACTATAGAGAATATTTCGCAGGAAAAAGAATCACTGGAATGACCGTGGAGGAGACGGTGGAAAAAGCAACTCAAGTGCTGATGATGCTGAAACGAGGCTCAAAATGATTATACATATCGGCAAGTATGTGTTGGATGTCGATGTTGAGGCGACAAGACAAAGCTATATGGCATTGCCGCTCATTACAGAAAGCTGTGGCTGTGAGCTTTGTGAAAACTATTTTACCGCCACTGACAAGTTTCCCGACGTGGTTATACAACTTTTTGAATCTCTGGGCGTGGATGTCCGGCGTGCGGCTGAGGTGTTTGGTATCTGCTGCGAAGACAAAACGGAGTTCTCTTACGGAGGGTTCTACCACATTGTTGGAAAAATTGTGTCTCAAAAAGAGTCCTTATATTTTCAAGTCAGTGAGAAAGTGTGGAAACAAAACCCTGAAATGGTCGTGTCTGTAACGGATAAATTCTTGATCTGGTTTACGGAAGAATGCTCTCTTGTGCCCGACGGGTTTCCCGAACAGCGTTTACAAATGGAAATATCGTTCGATATTCCATGGGCCTTAGAACGCCCCTATTGGGAAGTTGATATGAGCCCTCGCCAATGGAAACGGATACAGGAAGGCGAGGCTGTGCTTATAGCTAAGAAAAAAGCGAGAAGACTCGGAAAAGAGAAGTACCAATTCATTTTTCGGTTTGACTCTAAATCGTTATTTCTATATGGCGGAAAGGTACTCTATGATTTTTATGAACCCGGCTGGAAAGGGCACATTTCATTTGTAGGGAAACAGCTTATCAACATTAAATAGTGATTTTAAAAGGCAGTGATGAGCGGCACATGAGGTCATGCGATCTGAAAAAACAGATTTGCTATGGCCTTTAAATCCGGTGTTCGAATGAGCCATGGCATCGAATCAAACATTCTCTACTTTAACAATAGGACTAAACAGGAAGCCCTCGCCAAATTGGTGGGGGCTTCCTGTTTTAATGTGTTGTTACTTGCCGTTAGTTCAATCATATTTCATCAATGAAATATGATTGACTATCATGGGAACGATAGGCACCTCGATGTGAAGTATCAGCAATCACCTTGTAAATGCATATAGTAGAAATATTGAAGCAAGGTATATTATTTCCAACTATCTGGAATATTTTGTGTGAATTAGAGGATATATGTGGTATAATGAGTTCGAATTATTATACCTCTCATATTCCTTTTTGTATGAAGGTCTTAGTGCGCTGTACGGAAATCAAAAGATTATTTGGATGGTAATCTGTTATGAACGAGTATGAGAACCTTATTTTTATCAAAGGTCAGGATCAGACAAGAAAAATAAGTTCTGTGCTTTCAAGAGGGTAAATATCAGGTTCGGTTTACTTCGGGATTCCAGTCATATTCTTACTGGCCAAGCAATGTCCGCTGGTATAAATTCTCGCAGGAGATAGATACACGCATCTATCGAGTTGAGGCTGCCGGACAAATTGTCTCTGGAGCGGCGAGGATTCTTGTATTTGATAATCAGTATGTTTGTACATTTTCCGCAAAGGGATATAAACAGTGTTTCCCTATACACGAGGTACGCTTCTTACAATCCTGTTTATGTGAGCCTCAATCTGCCCAGGTATTTGCTTATTTAAAGAGTATTGCAGAGGCAACCAGCCTGCACACAGATGATGGTAAAAACATTCTAGCCAATCACTATGCGAAGATTGATTTTCTGCATGAAGATTGTGTTTTAGCGGACTACCTTCATCCAGGAAAAACGACTCTTCAGTTTTCCATGGTGCAGGTTCCCATTTATCCTTTCGGCTTTAATTTGAGTCAAAAGACGGCGGTAGAAAAAGCGTTAAGCAGCCGGCTGAGTATCATTCAGGGACCTCCGGGGACAGGAAAAACGCAGACGATTCTAAATATTCTAGCCAATGCGATCATGAACGGGCAATCTGTTTGTGTAGCCAGTTGCAACAACTCCGCAATGGCGAACGTAGAAGATAAGCTGAAAAAGTATCAGGTTGATTTTATAGCCGCTTTTCTTGGCAGCAACGATAATCGCAAGGATTTTATTCAGGCACAAAAAGAGATACCGGATCAAATAGCCATCTGGCGCTTATCCATTGAAGAGCGTCAAAATATCATAGCACAAATGACCAGTATGATGGGTGAACTCAATCAGATGCTGGCGATGCAAACCAGAGCGTCGGAACTAAGGCGGCAGTTAAGTGCTCTAGAGACAGAACGAGAATACTATAACGCCTATGCCGAGGGACAGGGGGGACACTTCGGTACGGTTGCGAAGACGCCTCCGTCCGGATGATTTGATGCGCCTGTGGGTGGAGATTGAAACTTATGCGGAATCAGATAAGGCGCCATCATGGTGGTACAAGCTCCGCCGACTGATTCGTTACGGTCTGCCGTTCTCCGCATTTGAGCATTCTGTGGACGAATGGATATCTGTGATTCAGAAGCAGTATTATCAGAGAAAAACTCAGGAAATTCAAACGGAATTGAATTTCCTTGAGGGGAAGCTTTCTCGGTATAATTTCAATGACAAGATGAAACAATACGCTGCTTTGTCTCTTCAGGTGTTTCGTGGCAAATTAGAAGAAAAATACCGCTTCTGTCCAAGACGTACATATACTCTGAATGATCTTTGGAGACAGGAAAGCGACTTTGTCAAAGACTATCCTATTATCCTCAGCACCACGTATTCTTCTACTAGTGGCTTTCACAATTTATTTGATTATCTCGTTATGGATGAGTCCTCTCAGGTAGATATCGCGACAGGCGCTCTTGCGTTATCCGGCGCTAAACGGGCGGTAATCGTGGGGATTTAGTGCAGTTACCCAATGTAGTGACCGATGAAACCGCTAAAATCACAGATGCCATCTTCTTAGAACACCGAATGGCGGATCCATATCGGTATGCGCATCACAGCTACTTTCTTCCATCATACAGCTTTTTTCCCAGTGCTCCTAGAACGCTTTTGCGGGAGCACTATCGCTGTCACCCAAAGATTATTGAGTTCTGTAATCAGAAATTTTACCATGGCGAGCTAATGGTGCTGACCAAGGCAAAAAGCGATCGGCCTCCCCTTATGGTATATAAGACGGTAGAGGCAGTCACGCCCGAGGACATCTCAATCAGCGCCAGATCGATGTGATTTTGATGAGATCATTTCGGAGCAGCATTTAAATGCGTTGGATGACTCCGTTGGGATTATTGCGCCCTATCGACCCCAAGCCAATGCGTTGCAAAAACGCGCACAGGGGTCAGGCATAGAGGCGGATACGGTTCATAAATTCCAGGGCCGGGAAAAAGATACCATCATCTTTTCATCCGTGGATAACGAGATCACGACGTTTGCCGATGACCCCAACCTGATTAATGTGGCTGTTTCCCGCGCGGAGAATCAGTTCATTTTAGTTGTGCCAACGTGTGATACGTATGGACACACCAACACCGGAGATTTGATCCGCTATATCGAATACAACAATTTCAAGGTGTTGGATAGCCGTATCTACTCGATTTTTGATTACCTTTATAAAGAGTATACAGAGATGCGTATGGTCATGCTGCAACAGATCCGGAAAATATCAAATCAAGACAGTGAGAATCTTATGTACGGTCTTCTATTATCGATTCTCCAACAAGATGTGTTTAGCAAACTTGACGTGGTATGCCATACGGCACTGAAGATGTTGATCCGTGATACAGCTCTGTTAGATGAGCGAGAGCAATCTTATGTTCGTCATCCCAAAACGCATATGGATTTCCTAATTTTTTTGATAAGTTGAGCCACCAACCGGTATTGGTAATTGAAGTGGACGGTTTCGACTTTCACAAAGAGGGAACTGCACAAGCGGAACAGGATGAATGTAAAGACAGAATTTTAGGAAAGTACGGGATTCCAATTTTAAGGCTCAAGACAAATGGCAGCCAGGAACGGGAAAAAATCACGCAGAAGTTGATGGAGATTTTACTGTAAGAGCATAAGGGGGAATGACATGTCCGACAATACACATGTACCTGATAAATTAGAAGGATACTTGCTTCAAGTCCGACATGCACTATATGAACTTATCTGTGTAGATGATCGTATTGTTAGTGTTGAAGCATACGACGATGTGGCAGTTGAACAAGGGGAACATATCACAGCTGTACAAATGAAAAGTGTGTTATCTGGTAACAACCCTGTAGCAAACAGAGCGATGGTTTTTTGGAAAACATTATATAATTGGTGTGAATATATAAAAACAGAGATATTATCAACCATAGACTTTGATTTGAAATTTATCATTGTAACAAATCATCCATTGCAAGCTGGTTCAATTCCTAATCTGTTTGCTAATGCCCAAAATAGAGAACAGGCTAAAGCAGCATTGGATAAGGCGCGAATTGAAATTTTCGGTGCGCCTAATGAAGAGCAAAAATTATTGCAGTTTCGTGTAAATCTTATTTAGATTACTGCTTTTCGTCAGACAATGAAGACGTCATCCTTAATGTCATCGCGTCAATGTCTATTGACATCCATCAAAATACATATGATGAACGATTAAGAGAGAAATTTTACAACCAGACTATCCCACCTGAATATGCTGAAGAGCTATTTAACACTATGTTTGGTTGGGTGGTAGAGCGGATTCATGAACAAACAAAAAAAAAATAAAGCAGCATATATTTCAACTAAGGAATACAGAGCTGCTTTGGTTCGTGAAATTCGTGGTAGGGATCAGAAACGAATTTTAAGCGCTGTATCAACGCAACCTGAAACGGTGAGTACAAACAAAGAAATTGAACGACGTGACACTTATATTCGTCAATTAGAGCTTATAGAAGCAGATACTACTAGTATATTTACTGCGGCGAGCGATTTTTAAGGACAAGCGTAGAAAAGACTGAGTGGGCAAAACGAGGGTTTGTTACTGAACAAAGCTTTAATGATTATTATGATGGTCTTAAGCGAACATGGATTAGTCAAAAAGCAGATGGTCGGATATATGCCTCTTTCTAATGATAAAGTAAGAGGAACTGTATTATATAGTAAATGCACCGAAGCAGCCCTTGCGCATCGTTTACAAGGAAGTGATGTTCCCAGTTTCTTTGGCTGTGGATGCCTTCACTCAATGGCAAATGATCCGCCCGAACATCCTGCGATCGGTTGGCATCCTCATTATTTAGATCTTTTGAAAGAGGATGATGAGAATGAATAGTATCAATCACGAAGTACGTTATGTACAAAACCCCTGCTATTGGCGCAGCAATTCTATGGAGATTTATCTGTGGGTATTATGCTACTGAAAATAAAGCAGTCCCTTTCCCTTTATTATTTATCGTGTTGCCAGTTATATTTAGAGAAGATTTGTGTGATGTTATCAAAAGCACCCAAAAAACAAAGGGCTTTCAAAGGTCTCGGAAAAACTTTTTGCAGATAAGAAAAAGATGATTTATATACGATAAATAACGCAGCATTATCACTGCGTTTATTATCTTTGGAGGCATTCAATACTGGGTTATCATCAAAACTATTTGCCATAGATTGTTCTACTGCTTTGGTTTATCCTTTAGTCGAAACAAAAAGTCCGGATTGTCGGATTCAACAAAAAACTATTAAATGCCGCCGAAAAACTTGGCTTTTGGTGCTCTGGATTAAGTCTGCTGGAAATATGCGATTGGCTGAAAGTGAGGTTCTAAAATGAAATTTTCAATTAATAGTGTTATTCTTTGGGCTAGGAAAACTGAATTTGGTTTTCGCAATGTGAAATTTAGACCTGATAAAATTAATATCATTACCGGTGCGTCACGAACCGGTAAATCAGCAATTATTCCTATCATAGATTATTGCCTCGGATCAGCTAAATGTACGATTCCTGTCGATACAATCCGTAATGCTTGCGCATGGTTTGGTGTCCTAATTGATCTAGAAGATGAACAAATGCTACTTTGCCGACGTGAACCAGGTAATCAAGCATCCACAGGTGATATGTTTATCAGCAGATCCAAAATAATTACCATTCCGGAGACAATAACAGCAAATTCCAACGTTACAGAAGTGAAAAATATATTAAACGAATTATTCTCTATATCCTTTTTTGAGCTTGACCCTACCTCGAAGGATTTTTATCGCGTCCATCATACAGAGATTTCATGGCATTTTTATTTCAACCTCAAAATATAGTGGCAAATGCAGATGTCATGTTTTATAAAGCAGATACTACTGAACATAGGCAAAAACTAATAAATATATTTCCATATAAGCGTTAGGAGCAGTCACCTCAAAAGTTTTAGCAGCACGGCAAGAGTTAGAAAAAACAAGAAGACTGCGGGATCGTGTACAACGGATATTAATACAATTAAAGATGTATCGGAAAACTGGAAGCAAGAAGTAACTGGATGGTTGGCCCAGGCAAAAGAAATGGGACTTACTAATTACTCTTCAGATAAGAATGTTTCATTTGATGAGCAAGTTAAACAGTTATCGATTATTTTGAAAATCAGAGGATGAATCTTTTATATTATCCTCTAATATAAAAGATTTATCTAATGAACTCGTTTTTTACGTAAAGAAGAGCAGGAGATATCATCACAACTTTTTACATTGCAAAAACGTTACACAGAGATGACGCAATTAAAAGTTCTATGAACCAATATGAAGATTCACTTAAAATTCAAGTGGAGCGTCTTGAAATATCATCCTGGCTAAAATCATTATCTGAACAGGATAGTATTTGTCCGTTTTGCAACGGCAACCATATTGGTACTTCAGAAGAGCTAAATACTCTTTGTCAAGCAATAAAAGATATTGAAAAATCTGCTGGAGATATGAGATCTATTCCCGCAGCATTCGAAAGAGAGATGCAAGTAGTTGAAACAGAAATTGAACATTGTGTTGAAAAACTAAATGCTATCAGAATGCGTATTACGGAAGAAAGTGGAAGAAAAACTGACAGTTCAGATAAAAAATATACTCTATCTGGTATTTCACGTTTTTTGGGTCGAATGGAAGCCACCTTCCAAACGTTTGAGAGACTTGGCCAGGATGGTGAGTTGGAATCGAAGTTAGAAGCTCTATCGACTCGAATTAAGGAGTTGTCCAAAATAGTTAATGAGGCTGATATTCGGAGTAAACAAGAATCAGCTATCCGATACATAAATCAAAAATTGGAGAAATCGTGTATACTCTCGATGCTGAATATCCAGAGAACCCAGTTGAGTTTTTTAATTAAGGATCTTACATTGAAGATAAGGAATTTCAACGGTCGAGATGACTACCTTTGGGAAATAGGGAGTGCTTCTAACTGGCTAGCATATCATGTAGCGACTATATTGGCATTCCAACAATTTTTTCAAACCCATAGTTCCGTTTCGGTTCCAAATTTCATTATCTTCGACCAACCCAGTCAAGTGTATTTTCCTCAACATATTACAAAAACTAACAATGGGGAGGATAATGACTTAATTAATGATGAGGATAAGTTGGCTGTTAAAAAAATATTTATGGCTATGGAAAAATTTATTAAGCAAACAGATGGTTCGGTTCAAATTATTGTTACTGAACATGCCGACGAAGATATTTGGGAGAAGTTGGTTGCACTCAT